>Ga0208825_1000154_pt1 | contig 69285 bp, 79 predicted proteins | sample AD_UKC113_MetaG_FD_184450 | JGI IMG/M metagenome (GOLD analysis project Ga0208825, IMG submission 184450) | Active sludge microbial communities of municipal wastewater-treating anaerobic digesters from Hong Kong - AD_UKC113_MetaG (SPAdes)... | ecosystem: Engineered > Bioreactor > Anaerobic >...
CAGTCACCATTTCCATTTACTGACTTTGTTACAACCACAACACACAAAACATTAAGAGGACCAAGAGGTGGTTTAATACTTTGTAAAAATATATTTAAAGAAAATATTGATAGCACAATAATACCTGGAATTCAAGGAGGACCATTAGTTCATGTAATAGCAGGAAAAGCAGTTGCCTTTAAGGAAGCAAGTGAAAAAAGTTTTATTGATTATCAAAAACAAATTGTTAAAAATTCAAAAAAATTATGTGAAGAATTAAAAAAACGAGATTATAGAATTGTAAGTAATGGAACTGACAATCATTTGATGGTAGTTGATTTAAGAAATAAGGGCTTAACAGGACTTGAAGGTCAGGAAATTCTTGAAAAAGGTGGTATTATTACAAATAAAAACCTCATACCATTTGACCCCCTACCTCCTGCAAAAACAAGTGGTATAAGAATTGGAACTCCTGCAATTACAAGCAGAGGGATGAAAGAAAAAGAAATAGAAAAAATTGCTGATTGGATTGATATAATTTTATCAAATAGTAAAAATGAAAAAATATTGAAAGATATTTCAAAAAAAATAAGGAGATTTTCAAATGAATTCCCAATATACCCAAATACATAGACCTGATTGGGACCATTATTTCATGAAAATCGCAGAACTTGTTTCAGAGAGGTCAACATGTTTAAGAAGAAAAGTTGGCTGTGTTTTAGTAAAGAGAAAAAGGATTTTAGCAACCGGGTATAATGGTGCACCAACAGGACTTCCTCATTGTGAAGAAGTTGGATGTATAAGAGTTGAATTAAAAATTCCATCTGGAGAAAGGCATGAACTTTGTAGAGGACTCCATGCAGAACAAAACGCAATAATTCAATCAGCATATTATGGTGTCTCAATTAAAGATAGTATTTTATATGTAACATGTCATCCGTGTTCTGTTTGTGCAAAAATGATTATTAACTCAGGAATTAAAGAAGTTATAATTAAAGAAGGATATCCTGATAAACTTGCAACTGACTTTTTTAAAAATGCGAATGTTAAGGTAAGGTATATAGAAAATGGAAAAAATAATAAACAAAATACTTGAAAACAGGGGTATAAAAGAAAAAGAGGCATTTTTTTCATCTGAAATTTCCTCACCTGTTGACCCTTTTGTAGTACCAGGTATAAAACAAGCATGCGAAATAATAAAAAGAATTATTGAAAAAAAAGAGAATGTTTTTGTATATGGAGATGGAGATGTTGATGGAATTTTTGGCACCTATTTTATTATAAAAATGTTTGAAAAAACAGGGACCCCCTTTTCTTATTATCTTACACATCGCCTTGATACATATGAAATTGAAGAAGAATTTATTTCTTACTTAAAAAAAGAAAACATTTCTCTTTTTATTACTGTTGATTGTGGAATATCTTCTGTGAACTTCCTTAAAAAAATGGAAGATGAAAAAATAAAAGTAATTGTAATAGACCATCATATTTTTGATATATTTTTTCTCCCAAAAACACATACCTATATAAATCCAAAACTTTATAACACAGCCACAGAAATAAAATATTTAAGTTCAACTGCTCTTGCTCAAAAACTTTCAAATGCATTAAGTTTCTTTATCCCTTTTCCTTTTGAAGAGAATATTGAGTTAGTTGCTTTATCAACAATTGCTGATAATTGTCCTGTTATAGGAGAGAATAGAAAACTTATAATGACAGGACTTGATAAAATTTTTTCTACTGAGATAATTGGATTGGCATCATTAATTGATGAATTGAAAATAAAAAATAAAAATTTAATAAACCAACTCAAAATGAAACTCATCCCAAAATTGAATTCACCAGGAAGATTTGGTAAACCAGAAATTGTTCTTGATTTACTTTTATCAGAAAATGTAGATAAAATAATAAAAGAGATTAAGGAAATAGATAGAAAAAGATACCAATTAACTAAAATTCATTTAACTAAATTTAGAGAAAAAGCAGAAAAAGCAACATTTCTTGTTGAAAGTGAGATATTACCAACTATTTGTGGAATAATATCTTCAAGATTATCTTATGAAATGAATAAACCAATTGCAATTGCCTCTGAAAGAAATGGAATAATACAGGGTTCAGCAAGATGTCCTGAGCTCTTTAATCTTTTTGATTTTATCAAAAAAACAAAAAATTATATGCTTTCTTCTGGTGGACATCAACAAGCAATTGGTTTTACATTTGATAAAAAATTCTTAAACAATATAAAAGAAGAATGGGAAAATTTCTTATTCACTGGAAAAGAAGAGAATTTTTATTATGATGCTGAAATTGAACTTGTTAATTTAACTCCTGTTTTTCTTGAAGAATTATCAAAATTTGCTCCTTTTGGTCCTGGAAATCCAGAGGTAGTTTTTTTATCTAAAAATATAAAAGTTGAAAAAATAATGAGAAAAACAGATGAGGAATTAACTTTTTGGGTTAGAGAAAATAATTCTCTATTTGAATGTATAACTAAAAACTTTAATGGAAATAAAGAAATACTTGAAGGTAATTTTATAAATATTTATTACATACCAAAATATAGAGAAAACAACGGTCTTTACAGAATATATCTGCTGGTAAAAAAAGTTGAATAATTTTTTTCTAACCGCAGGGGTTAAATCTCCACATTTAAACTCTTCCTATTAACTGCTTTTTTGACTTTACCACTTCTTAAACATCTCGTACAGATATTTATTTTCCTTCTCACTCCATCTATTTCAACGGAAAAACATTGAATATTTGGTTTCCACACTCTTCTGGTTTTTTTATTAGAATGACTTACATTATTTCCTGTTTTACTCCTTTTTCCACATATTTCACAAACTTTACTCATCCCTATCTCCTATTTAATTTTCCCTTCTTTTTTTAATTGACTTTTAACTGTATTAGCATACCTATTTTCTGGGTCAATTGTCAAGACCTTATTTAAATATTTGAGCGCTTTGTCAACATCATTATAATAAATTAAATAAATAGAAGATATACTACAAAGAACATCTTTATCATAAGGATTTAACCACTCAGCATAAAGATAATATTTTAATGCTTTTTCATAATCACCTATTTTAAGATAAACTGTCCCTAAATTTGTATCTGTTTTAGCAAAATGTGGAAAAACATAATTGTTAATATATAGATAAATTCTTTCTGCGTTTTTATAATCACCAATTTCTCCATATACAAAAGCAAGTTTATACAGAGCAGTATAATTATATGGATTTAATGAACAAACAACTTTATAATTTTCAATTGCCTTTTTATAATCACCCATGTCTTTTGCCCAAATTCCCCTTTTTAAATAGACATCGGGTAAAATTCTATAATATGAGGTAAGTATAATCATCAAAAAAGACACAAAAAAAGTAGTAGAATACAATAATTTTGAAATATTAAAATGAAATGCTCTGTTTCTCCTCAAAGAACCTAAAATACCCAATAAAAAATAAAAATACATAGCAGTTGAAGGATTTCTTAAATTTGTTGATAAAATATTATCAACCATAACAGCAAAGATACCACCAACAAAACCAGCAATTAAATTTTTTTCTAATTTGTAATTCTTTCCACATAACTCTTTGGATTTAAAAAATTTATTAACAATTATATAAATAAAAATGAAGAAGATTAGAATACCTATTATTCCTATTTCGGATAACATTTCAAGATATTCATTATGAGCATGATTAGTTACAGGAGTTGATTCTGACTGAAGAAAGTAATCCCTTCTCCTAAAATAGAAATAATAAAAAATAAATTGTCCAAAACCCCAGCCAGTTATTGGTTTTTGTTTTATAAGTTTTATAGTTCCTGTCCATATGTAATACCTTATATTTGTTAAAAATTCCTTATAAATAAATTTTGAAAGGAAAACAGAAATAAGAAGCAAAATAATATATCCAAGCCATTTAATTTTTTTATTCTTATTTATGAGAAAAAAAATAGTTGATATACCAAAAAGAAATCCTACTATTGCTGCTCTTGACCTTGTTAAAATTAAAGTAATAAAGCATATAATAACAAAAAATAAAGTTAAAAATTTTTGTGGTTTCTTGAATTCTTTAGAAAAAAGTAAAGAAATACCAATACAAATTGGCATTATAATATGACCTGCAAAAAAGTTGGGATTACCAAATGTAGAAATAGCATAATGTCTGGGACCTAAATACTGAAATAAACCAGTGATTGAAGAAATAAATGCTGCAATTAACCAATAATATATCCATTCATTTTTAATTTCTAAATTCAGAGATAAAACAAATATAAGGAAATATAGAAGATAATTTTCAAGAAGAAAGGCACTGCCATACTTAAAAGGAGCAGTGAAAGAAGAAAACAAAATATAAGAAAAAAATATTAAAAATATAATTAAAATTGAATAATTAAAATGAAATTCCTTTTTTTCTAATATATAACTTGTTGAAAGCAATAAAACAAAAAGGTAACCGAAAACTACCTTTATAATTGTATAATCATAAGCAGGTTTAAAATTTAGAAGTATTCCAGCAAAGAAAAAAATAATTAACGAGATGCTTTCTAAATTTATAAAATTCCTATTTTTAAAATTCGTTTTTTCTAATTTTTTTGTTTTCATTTTCAATTAGAGTTTTATTTACACAATTATAGCGATATGGTATAATTTTACACTATGTGGGGATATAGCTCAACTGGGAGAGCATCCGCCTTGCACGCGGAAGGTTGCCGGTTCGACTCCGGCTATCTCCACAAAAAAGTTAATATCATAGGGTTAGTAGGAACACATTAAAAATAGGAGATAACTACGGCAACCAAAAGAGTATGGGAAAAAACTTTTTCCCATATTTATAATTATCTAATAAAGCAGTTCGTATTGGGGGTATCGTTGGGAAAGGGGAAGCACCCCTGTCCCAAGAGCGTGAGCGAGTTGCCGGCTTGCCCGTAGGGTTCTGTCCGAGGGTTCGACTCCGGCTATCTCCACAAAAAAAGTTATACAAAAGAGTAAGCAAAAAAACATTGAAAAAAAATATACCCCAGGCAACCAAAAGGGTATGGGAAAAAACTTTTTCCCATATTTATGGTTATCTAATAAAGCAGTTCGTATTGTGGGTATCGTTGGGAAAGGCTCGTCCGTAGGGTCCTCGTTTTTGGCTATGGATCCTTCGGACTACGCACGAGGGAAAAAATGAAAAAAAATGATTATTCTCTTTTTAAAATATTAAATGAAAAAGAAATAAAAGAAGAGTTTATTAAAAAACTTTCTATTATTTTCTCAAATCTCTGTAAAATTCTAAATGTTTTTTTGTCAAAAAGGACTCTTCCAACAAGAGAAATAAGTTTTACATTGATGAAAGAAATTGAGAAAATTGAAACATTCCTTGATGATTATGGCGCTTCTCACAATAGAACCTTTTTTTATTTTAGAGAATTAATTGCTTCAATTAGATGGTTAAACATTGCTCTTTTTCACTCTCTTCATATATTTGCTCGTATTGAAAATTATGAATTACAAATTAAAAAAAATGAGAAGGAAAAATTTATTAAGGACTTGGAAACAAATACATGGTTTTACTTTTCATGCATTAAGAACCTGATAAAAGAATTAAAAAAAGAGGCAGGAAAATTAGGAATAGAAGTACATAATGAGAAATTTTCTGAGGAACTTGTATTGCCAAAGATTCAAAAGAAAATTCTTCCACCTGATTTAAATATTAACTCAGGAACAAATGGAGGAAATCAAATTTTTAATTTCCTTGTTAAATTTCTTGAAGAAAGTGAAAAAGTTAACTTTTTAGTCTGTAAAAAAATATATCCAGAAGAGGTAACAGAAGAAAATCTTGAAAAATTCAGGTCAATATTTCATCAGTTAGAATCAATGTATGATACTTTTATTATAAAAACAGAAATTGAAAAAAAGACAAAATATTTAATAACACTTAGAGGTTATATTGCTTTAATTTTACATCTCCTTGAAATAGGAAGGGCACTTACACATTTTTATGAAAGACATAGTGATGAAGTTAGAAAATATAAAACAGCAATAAAAATCACTAAAATTGTTGATAAAGAGAAAATTAAAGAAATTGTTAAAAACTTCATTCTTTTTTACTCATTATTTTTTATTTCAAAAGGGAAATCACTCTCTTATAAAATTTTCAAATCATTAGGAACAGAAGCAGAGGAATTTATAATTCAGACGGTTGTTCTGTTAATTCCAGCACATAGGATTGAAGATTTCCATATAAGGCCCATAATGCCAATAACACAGATAGCCAATAAATATAAATTTGATACATATCTTTATTTTCAAAGGAAAAAATATAATTTAAAAAATGCAATTGAAGTTGCAATTGCTATACCAGATATAAGGGATTTTTTAGTAAATAAAGATGTTGAACTTGTAGTTCAAGGTCCGGAAAAAGCAGTTAAAGAAATATGTGAATTCTTAAAAGAAAAATGTGGAGCCCAGATTCAACCAGAATGTGAAACATTTCCATTATCTTTAAAAATATCTCTTGACACTTCATTATAAAGTTTGTATAATATACATAAATGTTCTTTGAAAATTTAAATTTATGGTCAAGCTACAAAGGGCATACGGAGGATGCCTTGGCGAGTCCTGGCGATGAAGGGCGTGGCAAACTGCGATAAGCCCCGGGTAGGTGCAAGCAACCTTTGATCCGGGGATTCCCGAATGGGGCAACCCATCTGCCTGAAAGGGCAGATATTCTGCTGTAAATATAAATAGCAGCAGAAAGCGAACTGGGGGAAGTGAACCATCTCAGTACCCCAAGGAAAAGAAAGCAAAAGCGATTCTCTAAGTAGCGGCGAGCGAACGGAGAATAGTCCAAACCGAATAACGGTAATAGCGTAGACGCGTTCGTTATTCGGGGTTGTAGGGTTCATCATAGGAAGGTCTACCTTCCTATCAGGTATAAAAATCTTTCAAGGTAGTTGAATAACATGGAAAGGTTAACCATAGAGGGTGAAAGTCCCGTAGACAAAACTTTGAAAGTACCTGAGATGAATTCCTGAGTACTACGGAGAAACCGGGAAACTCCGTAGGAATCTGGGAGGACCACCTTCCAAGACTAAATACACGGACTCGACCGATAGTGGACAAGTACCACGAGGGAAAGGTGAAAAGAACCCCGGAAGGGGAGTGAAATAGAACCTGAAACCGTATGCCTACAAGCAGTCGGAGTCCCATTTTTGGGATAACGGCGTGCCTATTGAAGAATGAGCCGGCGAGTTACTGATTGTGGCAAGGTTAATCCGCAGAAACGGAGGAGCCGTAGCGAAAGCGAATGGTCTGAAAAGGGCCATAAGTCACAGTTAGTAGACCCGAAGCCGGGCGATCTACCCATGGACAGGATGAACCTACCTTAACCGGTGGGGGAGGTCCGAACCGGTGGTTGTTGCAAAAACCTCGGATGATCTGTGGGTAGGAGTGAAAGGCTAATCAAGCTCGGTGATAGCTGGTTCTCCCCGAAATGACTTTAGGGTCAGCCTCACTTTTTGCCAATTATTGGCAACGACATATTATATATGTCGGAGAGAATGGTGGGGGTAGAGCACTGATGGGGTAAGTCTGCCGTTAGGCGGGCAAACCCTTTCAAACTCCGAATACCACCATTTTTTAAGTGGGAGTGAGACTATGGGGGCTAAGCTCCATAGTCAAAAGGGATTGAGCCCAGACCATCAGTTAAGGTCCCTAAATCCAGGCTAAGTGGTAAAGGAGGTGGAACCACTTAGACAACCAGGAGGTTGGCTTAGAAGCAGCCATCCTTTAAAGAAAGCGTAACAGCTCACTGGTCGAGGTGATTCTGCGCCGACAATTCAACGGGGCTTAAGTCTGGTACCGAAACTATGGGTTACCATTTTTATGGTAACGGTAGGGGAGCATTCCCTAACATTGAAGTTCATCCGTAAGGATGGATGGAGTTAAGGGAAGAGAGAATGCCGGCATAAGTAGCGAAAATCCCGATGAGAATTCGGGACGCCGAAAGCCCAAGGTTTCCTGGGGAAGGTTCGTCCTCCCAGGGTCAGGCGGGTGCTAAGTCCAGGCCGAAAGGCGTAGATGATGCACAGCAGGTTAATATTCCTGCCCTATCTGATAAGCGCTAATACCGAAGGGGTGACGAAACAGAATAGGTCAGCCAGTGATTGGTTGTACTGGTTCAACCTGTTAGGTTTGTTCGTGGCAAATCCATGGACATTCAAAAACCAAGCAGGGAGTACGAGTCCGCTCAAAACGGACGAAGTGGTCAAATTCTGTTTCCAAGAAAAACCTCGTAGGGAGTTTATCAGGTACCCGTACCGCAATCCGACACAGGTAGGCTGGGGGAATACCCTAAGGCGCACGAGAGAACCCTCGCTAAGGAACTCGGCAAGTTAACCCCGTAACTTCGGGATAAGGGGTGCCCAAGTAAGGTAAAGTTCATTCTGAGCCTGAAAGGGTCGCAGTGAAATGGCTCCCGCGACTGTTTATCAAAAACACAGGGCTCTGCTAACTCGTAAGAGGAAGTATAGGGCCTGACAAGTGCCCGGCGCCGGAAGGTTAAGGGGAGGTGTTATCCGCAAGGAGAAGCACTGAACCTAAGCCCCGGCAAGCGGCGGCCGTAACTATAGAAAAGACCGCTGTAGTTACGTAAAAAAATCTGGCTATATGCTGGAAAATCTCGCTATTCCTGAACTACTCGTCACAATAATTTACTAAGGAAAATGTGGCAGTAAAAATGTTCAGGTAGAGACAATCAGCAGGAAAGATAAATTTCCAAAGGAGAGAATATGGGATTTAATGTAAAAAATATTCCTGTAAAGATAGGGTATTATTTAGCAGGTTTTGTAGATGGGGAAGGAAGTTTTAATATATCTTTCAGGAAGACCAACGATTACAAAAATTGTTGGAAAATCTCTGCGTGTTTTAATATATCCCAAAAAGACCCTGTTATTCTGTCGCTGTTTAAAAGATATTTAAAATGTGGGACTATAAGGCAGCGCAGAGATGGAATAGTATATTATGAAGTAAATAATCTCAATGCCCTCTGTGAAAATGTAATCCCATTTTTTGAGCATTTTGAATTTCTTTCAGCAAAGAAAAAAAGGGATTTTTCAAAGTTTAAGAAAATTGTTTATATGATTAAAAATGGCGAACATCTTAATAAAGATGGAATAAAAGAAATACTAAAAATAAGAAGTAAAATGAATAATGGGGGCAAGAGAAAGTATACAGAAGAACAAATCCTTCAGGAAATTTAAATCCTCAGAGACTATACGCCAGACACCGAAGTTATCCGGTGATGATATAGTCCGAACTATCTGGTGACAGATAGAGTGGGTATTAAACCCCACCATTCAGTAAGTGTGAATGTAACAACAGGAACGGTCCTAAGGTAGCGAAATTCCTTGTCGGGTGAGTGTCGGACTCGCCCGTAGTCGGCTCATAACGGTGGAGTTTGTTGCTTAATGGGTGTAAACAAGGGACATCCTAAACGGCAATGGATAATACCGTGGGAAGTCGTCCGCCATGTTTTTTGGCGGATTGACCCTGTAACGACTTATCGTTGTTGTTATAACGATGGACTCTCCTTTTCTTTAAAAAATCTGGAGGGTAAGACGCCGACCATCAGTCAGGGAGGAAAAAATGTTAGACCCAAATTATATAACTGGATTTGTAGATGGAGAGGGCTCATTTTCTATTTCTATTTCACCAAAAAGTTTAAAAGAGGTGAATTGGGAAATCAGACCAAGTTTTTCAATATCACAACATAAAAGAAATAGAGGAATATTGTTCAAAATAAAGGAATATTTTGGATGCGGTTGGATAAGACCTAATATAAAAGACAAAACATATAAATATGAGGTAAGGTCTTTAAAAGAGTTAGAAACAAAAATAATTCCGCATTTCAAAAAATATCCTCTCCAAACAGACAAAAAAAATGATTTTTACATTTTTACATCTGTGATTCAGATAATGAAGGAGGAAAAACATCTTACAAAGGATGGCTTAAAAGAAATAATACACTTATTAGAAAAATTACCTCCAGAAAGAAAAAGGAAATATAAATTGGAAAATTTTTTCACTGACTGATGAAGGTATAGTCTAAGATGGAGTTCCGACCCGCACGAATCTTGTAACGATGGGAGCGCTGTCTCGGCGAGGGACTCGGCGAATTTGTGGTACCCGCGAAGACGCGGGTTACCTGCGGCTGGACGAAAAGACCCCGGAACCTTTACTGCAACTTGTCATTGGATTTCAAAATAATATGCGTAGGATAGGTGGGAGGCGATGAAGTCCGTCTTTCGGGACGGATGGAGCCGACGGTGAAATACCACTCTTATTATTTTGAGGTCCTAACCCGTATCTGTGAAACCAGATCGGGGACAGTGGCAAGCGGGTAGTTTAGCTGGGGCGGCTGCCTCAATAGTGGGGCGTTCTGGTGGTAACACCAGAATTAAAAAACTTGGCTATATGCTGGGAAATCCGGTGTATCTCTGGATACTACAAAACTAGTGAAAATGCCAGAGTGCGGATAATCAGCAGGGAAGTTCTTATTAAAAGAACCCCTCAACGACTACACGCCAGGCAACCTTTTATAAGGTTGATGATATAGTCTGAACTCTATTGCGAAATAGAGTCCGTCAATGACGGAAGTCCAGAAAGGGAAAATAATGTATAGCAAAGAAATTGAGCATAAAAAGAAAAAACTTAAGTTAAATAGAGAACAACGAGAAATTTTGGTAGGAGTACTTTTGGGAGATGCCCATTTAGAAACGCAGAATAACGGTAGAACATATAGACTTAAGATAGAGCAAAGTATCAAACACAAATCTTATGTAGAGCATCTGTATGAAATTTTTAATGAATGGGTAAATACTCCTCCAAAAATCAGAATGCGAACTGGTGAAAATGGTTCTTTACATAAAATGATTGGTTTTCAAACATATAGCCATGGCGCATTTCGTTTTTATGCTCATCAATTTTATACCAACAAGCAAAAAAGAATTCCGCCATTCATAGAGAGATGGTTAACACCTAAAGTATTAGCATACTGGTATATGGATGATGGAAGTTGCAAGTGGCGTTTATCAAAAGCGGTAATTTTGAATACTCAATGTTACCGCCGAGAAGAGGTACAAAAACTACGTTTGATACTAAAGAAAAAATTTGATTTAGAATCTAAGGAAAGGAAACAAAAAGAAGGCTATCAGATATGTATTTTAGGTTGTTCCTTAGAAAAGTTTGTAAAACTGGTTGGAAATTACCTCTTACAAGAAATGTGGTATAAAATACCTAATTCTGGACGAACATTATTGCCTAAAAATTAACGGAGGCGTCCAAAGGTCCCCTCAGGCTGTTTGGCAATCAGCCGTTGAGTATAAAGGCATAAGGGGGCCTGACTGTGAGACCAACAGGTCGAGCAGAGGCGAAAGCCGGGCTTAATGATCCGGTGGTTCCAAGTGGAAGGGCCATCGCTCAGCGGATAAAAGGTACTCCGGGGATAACAGGCTGATCTTGCCCAAGAGTTCATATCGACGGCAAGGTTTGGCACCTCGATGTCGGCTCATCGCATCCTGGGGCTGGAGCAGGTCCCAAGGGTTGGTCTGTTCGCCCATTAAAGCGGTACGTGAGCTGGGTTCAGAACGTCAACATTGGCGTTGCCTAAAGGTAACTTTAGGAAAAATAAAATTGGCTCATATCGGTGGAGCCCTCCTCAATATGAACTGGTTGAAAGGGTAATACCGAGGGAAGGTGGTAAATTATGGACCGCACAATTCTCGCTTATATCGCAGGTTTTTTGGATTGCGATGGAAGTATTTTTTTTCAATTGGTTAGAAGAAAAGATTATATTTTTGGATACCAAATCAGATGCAGTGTGAGTTTTTATCAGAGGAGTAATAATTAAAAGATTCTGCACTGGATTAAAACACAATTGAAAAGTGGATATATACGCCATCGCAAAACAGGAATCAGCGATTATACAATTGTGCAACCTAAGGAAGTAAATCGTATTCTTCAAACCTTAAAACCGTATGTACAATTGAAGAAACAACATATTAAACTGGGATTGAAGATTATAGATAAACTTTCTAAGGTTTCTGATGCAAATTCCTTTTTGGAATTGTGTCGGATGGTAGATTCTTTCAAAATACTGAATTATTCTACCAATAGAACTATTACTTCGGAAGTAGTAGAGAAGTTTTTGAAAGAAAATAATTTACTTACCCCCGTAGAGACTTCATCTGTAAAAGATGAGATTCTTTCAATAAAAAGAAAGAATAATACGCCAGTCGCCTTTCCAGCGAGGAAAGGATGAAGGTATAGTCCATACCATTCTGAAAAGAGTGGATAAATATGCGTGAGACAGTTCGGTCTCTATCCGCCGCAGGCGTAGGAAACTTGAAGAGGAGCCGGCCCTAGTACGAGAGGACCGGGCTGGACGGACCTCTGGTGTACCAGCTATCCTGCCAAGGGTAATCGCTGGGTAGCCATGTCCGGAAGGGATAACCGCTGAAAGCATCTAAACGGGAAGCCCACCTCAAGATTAGGTTTCCCTTCTCCATCGCAAGATGGAGAGTAAGACCCCAGGTAGACAACCTGGTTGATAGGCCCCGAGTGTAAGGTCAGTAATGGCCTAAGCGGAGGGGTACTAATAGGTCGAGCGGCTTGACCATAAATTTTAAATTAAGGGCAGGGGTAATCCCCCTGCCCTTTTTTATTTATAGTATTTTTATGATTTGTATAAGATACAAAACTTATTCCGAATTTTTTCCCTTCTTTGTTTCCCTTATAACTTTATGTTTGTGTTTTTTACCAATTGTTTTTATCTACTCTTAACTTTTAAAAAGAGCCAAGATTTCTGAAATTTTAAAAATCCCAGCTGTAACTTATAAATCACATTTAAAAAAAATCTTGATAAAATTATAAAATAAAAAGTGAACTAAAATTATTTTTCATGGAACTATATAACTTTGTATCCAGATAATTGTATTATACAAAAAGATATAGAGTTTTTACGATATTTTAACTTTTGCCTTTATCACAAATCTATGATAAAAATTTTATAATGGAGATAAATGAGGAAAAACAACTCGTAAAAGAATGGAAAAAAGGAAATAAAGAAGCACTATCTACGCTTTTTAAAAAATATCTTAATAAATTTTCTTCTCTTGCTGCATATCTATCAAATTCCAAAGAAGATGCTGAAGACCTTTTATCTGAAACATTTATTATACTTCTTGAAAAAGGAAATAAATTTAGAGAAAAATCATCTTTTTTTACTTATGTTTATAGTATAATGACTAAATTAAATCTAAAAAAAAGGAGAAGTAAATACTATAAGATAAAATTGAGGCAAAAATTAGAAAAAAAGGTAAAGTCAGATAATAATACCGAAGTTGAAAAAATTTTAAAATTAAGAGAAATTATTGAAAAACTTCCTCAACTTTATAAGGAAATTTTATTCTTAAGATATAATCAGGATTTAAAAGAGAGTGAAATCTCTGAAATTTTAAAAATTCCAGTTGGAACTGTGAAATCTCGTCTTTCAAAAGCAAAAAAAGTCCTGATAAAATTCTGGAATAAAAAGTGAACCAAATTTAATTTTTATGGAACTAATTAATTAAATGGAAAAGAATATTGATGAATTATTAGAATCGTTGTTTAAAACAGAAGAAAACCCAGATATTGAATTAGATTCACTAATGAAATACAGTTATTTTATTTCTAATGAGAGAAAAAACTCAAGAAGCAGATTAAAAATTCTGACTTATATCTGTATATTTTTATTAATTTCAAATATCCTTCTTCTAAAATTTTATCCAATTAGGAAAAGTTTGAATTCTAAGAATGAAGAAGTCAAACACATAATAATATCTAAAAATACAAAGGTAGAGACAAAATATAGAAATAAAACGGAAAAAACAGCAAATAACGAGGAAATTGTATTGCCTTTACAAAACTTTTTTGAAGAAATGGATTCATTTATTGAATTTGCAAAATCACTTGAAAATTTACAAGAAACTGAAAATGGAGGATAAAATGAGAAAATTTTTTATTTCTTTATTGTTTTTAGTTATTTTTAATATTTCTTTATTTGCAGGAGATGAAATAAAAATATCAGAAATTATGAAAAAAATTGAAAATAATATTGAAAATGTAAAAGATGGAGAAGTTAAAAATTTCACTGGAGATATATATTTTAAACTTTCTTTTGGTAAAAACACATATATGACAATAAAACCTTATATGGAAAAAATTTTTGAAAGGGAAATACCAGAAGAAATAAATATTAAGGGGAAATTTATTGGCTCATTTTCAACAGGAAAATTAGATAATTTTTTAATTAAGGGTAATTCCGAAATTGGTAGTTTCATTTTCATGACAAAAGGAGATAATTTTAAACTTCTTCTTCCCGATTTACAAATTCAAATTGAAGACAAAATATCAACTGTAAATGAATTTGCAAAACAAAATAAAGACATAAAAAAAGAAATTGATAAATTAAAGGCACCAAAAATTGATTTTTATATAAACAAAGTAAAATTGAAAAAAGGTCTTGACGAATTAAATAAAATGATTAGTAATATTGAGGTAAAAAATAAAAAAGAGGGAGATGAAAACCTTTATGCCTTTGATGTTGACCTGGGAAAAATTAATGTTCTTGTCTATGAAAAATACTATACAATAAAAGAAATTACATTTTCAAACCGTTCAGGTAATCTCATTTTTTCTTTCCCAAAGCCAAAAAATGAAACAAACATAACCCTATTTAATTTCTTACCAGAAAAAGTGAACCTTGATATAAAAAATGGAAATGATATCTTAAATTTGAAATTAGAAAACTTGAAATACAACAGATTTCTTGATGAAAATGATTTTAAAATAAGAAATTTGAATTTTCCTGAACTTTTGAACTATATATATTTTAAACTTTTCTAAATAAAAAGGAAATATAATGAAAAATGAGTTGTTCTGGACAAACAGAAAGAGAGAAATATACCATCCAGCCCTACCCATCTTCGCTAACGCTCAGGCATATAGGCGCAGAAGTGCTAAGTTAATGCCTACGGGATTTACTTTAATTGAATTGCTTGTTGTAATTGCAATTATAGCAATTTTAGCAGCAATGCTTTTGCCCGCTTTATCACAGGCAAGGGCAAAAGCAAGACAGTCTGTATGTATAAATAATTTAAAGCAAATATATTTGGGCTTTTCAATGTATGCTGCTGATTATAATGAAATTATACCCCCAAGAGATACAGGTCTGGCAGAAGAATTTCCATTTTGTTTTATAAACTGGCCAAATTTTATAAGACCTTATTTAGAACCAAACTTAAATAAAATTGATATTATCAATTGGCCACCTCCTCCTAATTTTTATTTTTGTCCTGAAAGTAAAAAAGCAAAAGCTAAATTTCTTCAAGAATATCCTATATTCACACCTTTTACAAGTTATATTATACATACAGAACCACCAGATGGAGACCCAATAGTCAAAGGCAAAAAAATAGATGGGCGATGGGAAGATGAAGAAGGTAATTATGGGGCATCAAATATATGGTTATTAGAGGACCCTCATTTTGGCGATTGGGCAGATATTTTACATTCAGGTGGTATAAATAAACTTTATTTAGATGGACATTGTAAATGGGAGAAAATAAGATGAAAAAATTATTAATTTTTTTAAGTATATTTCTAATAACTTCACAGATTTTAATATCAGGAGAAAAAGAAGGGGATGAACTACTTAAAAAGGGAATTGAAGCATTGAGTCAAGGAAAAACTGAGAATGCCTTAGAATTTTTTATTAAATCAACAGAAGAAAAAGCAAATTTTGCGCAAGGTTATTATTATATTGGTTTATGTTATGCAAAATTGGGAGAAATTGAAAAAGCAAAACAGAATTTAATTTATGCAAAAGTTTTAACTGATGAGAATGATTTTAAAAATGAAATAACAAAAGTTCTTGAAGATATAGAAAATGGGAAATATGAAAAAGTAAATGTAGTAAAAGTTGATGAGAAAGAGGAACAAGAGATTAAAGAAGAAGTAAAAAGTGAAGAACAAAAAGAAACAGAAGAAAAAGAGAAAGTTAAACTTTCTTACAAGTTTAATAAAGGAGATGTTTCCTATTATGGATTGAATATTAAAGACAAAGAAAAAGGAAAAATAAACAATAACCCTTTCCAGAGAGAGCAAAATATTTATATAGAATTTAAAGAAGAAGTAATTGATATTGATGAAAATGGAAATGGGACAACTAAATTAACATTAGTAAGAGCAACTTATGAAGGACAAGATATTGGAGAAAAAGGAAAAGAAGCATATATAAAATTTACACCTAACGGAAAAATAATTGAAAGTCAGAATTTACAGGAAATAATTGACCAATTTATAAAAGTTATTAGAAAAAGCATTGCAGGAATTGTACCTGGTTTTGATAGAATCCCTTTAAACATTGACCTTAAAAAATTCTCTTCTAATGAATTTAATGCTTTCTGGGAAGTCGCAAAGCCTATTCTTCCAGAAGAAGAAATAAAAGTTGGTGGAAGTTGGGAAACACCACCAAGTGGTTGGCAAAGAGATATTGGACAAAAACAACCAACAAAATACACCTTAAAAACAAAAGAGGGAAATAATGCAACTATTGAGATAAAAATGGAACAGGAAGAAAATAAAATAAATGGCGAGGCAGTTTTTGATTTAGAAAAAGGAAAAGTGATAAAGCAAAATATAACAGTAATAATTCCTAAGGCAAAAGGTAGTATTGACTCAAAGGATATTGAAAAAACAGGAATTATGAAAGGTGTTCCTTCTTTTAAAATGTCCTATGAAATAGAAAAACAAACAACATTTAATATGAATCTTTTAAATAAATAATTTTTTTATAAATTTTAAATTTCTAATTTGATTCTATCCAATTAAAATAACTATTTATTAACCCAAAATCCCGTTTTCTTATAACTATGGAGAATCGAAAATTATCAAAAAGAAAAAGTAGTGTAGATTTAGAATTGTGAATTTGAATAATAGATGTATTTATATTATAACTATGAAAAAATTTAAAGAATTCACATTTTGAAAGGGGATTATACTATTTTTACATCAAAGGTGTAATAAAAATTAACATCCCCCTCCTCACTTATATCCCTCGGGCGTAGTTCATAATCCGTAGCCAAAAGCGAGGACCCTACGGGCGAGCCTCTCCCCTATGGGGAGAGGGGTAAGGGTGAGAAGAAAATATTTACTCTATGTCCGTTGTCAAATTGGTATTAACTGCATAGTTATTAAAATTTGCATGATTTTCAGTTATTAAAAAAATCTTAAAACAGGTATTTTCCTCGTAATAGTTGACAATTTTTAAAAATTCGGATTTAATAAAAGTATGAGAAAAATAGGAATAATAAGTGATACACATGGTAGTTTAGAAAGATGGGAAATGGCATGGGAAATTTTAAAAGATACTGATTTTATAATTCATTGTGGGGACATATTTAATCATGGTCCTGGAAATCCAATTCCAGAAGGATATTGTCCAAAAAAGTTACTTGAAAAACTCAATAATCTCCAAAAACCGATTTTTGTAGTGAAAGGAAATTGCGATTCAGAAGTTGACCAGACATTTCTTCTAGTCCCCTTTGTTTCTCCATATTTTTTGGGGATTATTGAAAATTATAGAATAATTGCTACACATGGGCATCTTTTTAATGATAATTTTTTTGAAACTGTAAAAAAATGGAATATAAATTTTTTTATAAGTGGACATACTCATCTATGGAAAATTGAAAAGAAAGAAAATATAGTAATATTAAATCCAGGAAGTCCTTCTTTACCAAAAAATGAGCCATCTTGTGGGCTAATTGATTTTCAGAATAGAAAAGTAAGTATTTTTGATATAATCAAAAAAACAATCCTTAAAGAAGAAAAATTTTAAATCAATGGAAAAAAAATACCCCAAAATAGAAATCATAAATGTAGGAAGTGAACTTCTGCTTCATAAATTAAATACAGATATTTTATTGATAAGTGATATTCTTCTTAAAAGTGGATTGAGAGTATCAAAATGTATAATTGTTGGGGATAAAAAAGACGAAATTAAAAAAGCAATAGAAAATTCTTTGGTAGAAAGTGAAATTTTAATAATAACAGGTGGACTTGGACCGACTTTTGATGACCTTACAAGAGAGGCAATAAGTGATGTTTTGAACAGAAAACTTATTTTTTCTAACTATATATGGGAAAAAATAAAAGAAAGGTTCCAAAAAATTGGGCGGGACCTTCCTGAAATAAATAAAAAACAATCTTATATTATTGATGGATGTGAAATAATAGAAAATGAAGTTGGGACTGCACCAGGGATGTTTATAGAAGAAAATAACAAAATTATAATAGTTCTTCCGGGACCACCAAATGAATTAGGTCCTATGTTAGAAAATACCATTGAAAAGATAAAAAACAAATTCTCTTCAATTGAAAATGTTAAAATTGCAAAGTTTTCTGTTTGTGGTGTTCCTGAATCAGTTGTAGAAGAAAAAATGAGGGACATAATTGAAAGAGAAAAAAGCGAACACATAATTCTTGCTCATCCAGATTTAATTGAACTTTTGTTTATATTTGATTTATCAATTTATCAGGAAAAAACAGAGGAAATTGATAAGATTTTTAAAGAAAGATTTGGAGAAAACTATTTAGGTATTAACCCCCCTGCCCTTCCGGAAATTATTGGGAAAATTTTAAAGGAAAAAAAACTTAAACTTGCAATTGCCGAGTCATGTTCAGGAGGACTTGCCTGTAAACTTATAACTGATATTCCAGGAAGTTCTGAATACTTTACAGGTGGATTTGTAACATATAGCAATACCTTGAAAAAAAGAATTTTGAGGGTCCCAAAATGTGCTCTTAAAAAATATGGGGCAGTGAGTGAAGAAGTAGCAATTTGTATGGCAAAAGGGGCAAAAAAATATGGTAAAAGCGATATTTCATTGTCTTTTACAGGAATTGCAGGACCAACAGGAGGAAGTAAAGAAAAGCCAGTTGGACTTGTATGGATAGGGGTTGGACTTCCAAAAAACAAAAATTTTGCACAAAAATTTATATTTAATGGAAATAGAGCAACAATTAGAGAAAGAGCAGTACGAACAGGGCTTAATATTTTAAGAAAAGAAATTATGAAATTATGAAAAAGAAAATAATTTTTATTATAATTGCATTTCTTATTATTTTACTCGGGATTATAAAGATAATGACACTCCCACCTCTTGTTAAACCCCCAAAACTTGTTGAAATCCCTGAAAATCTCAATGCTTCCCAGATTGCAAAAATTTTATATCAAAAAAAAGTTATAAAAAATCCATCATTATTTTTATTCTTGACAAACAGATTAAAAGTTCAAAATAAATTAAAATCAGGAATATATGAATTTTCTGGAAGAACTCCTTTAAAAAAAGTAGTTGAAAAGTTAGTTAAAGGAGAAGTAAAACTTGTAAAAGTAACAATCCCGGAAGGGAAAAACATAGTAGAAATCGCTGATATTCTTGAAAAAAAAGGACTGATAAAAAATAAAGACGACTTCATAAAACATGCAAAAGAAAAGAAATTAGAGGGTTTTTTGTTTCCTGATACATATTTTTTCCCTTTAAAAATATCTATTGAAGGAATTACTTATACTATGTGGAAAAGATTTAATGATGTCTGGTATGACTTGAAGGGTGAAAGAATAAATGATGAAAATTTTAATGAGGTAAAAAAAATTGTAACTATTGCATCAATAGTTGAGAAAGAAGCAACATATCCAGAAGGCAAGAGAATTGTAGCAGGAATAATTTACAAAAGGTTAAAAAAAGGACTTCCAATTCAAAGTTGTGCTACTGTTGAATATGCAATTGGGCAACATAAACAAAAATTAAATAAGAAAGACCTAAAAGTAAAATCGCCTTATAACACTTATATTCATAAAGGACTTCCACCAACTCCAATATGTAATCCTGGTAAAGTTTCTTTACAGGCAGCATTAAACCCTAAAAAAACCGACTATTTATTCTTCGTTTCAATGGGAAATGGGAAAAATTATTTTTCAAAAACATACGAAGAACACCTACGAGCAAAAGAAATATATATTACATCAAGACAAGAAAAAGTTGAAAATGAAACTTTTATTTTCCCCTGAACCAGAGAAGTAAAAAGAAATAAAAAGGAGAAAAATAAAATGATAAAAAATTTATCTGCTGCTTTTCTGTCTATATTTATTTCAATGAATGTTTTGGGAATTTTACCTATTTATATTTCTTTTGTTCAAAATGTCCAGACAAAAGAAATAAGAAAAATTGTTAATACCTCAATTCTTTTCACATTTTTAATTACAATTTCTTTTATTTTTATTGGGAAATTCATTTTTTACATAATTGGAATAGAAACATTTGATTTTCTTATTGCTGGTGGTTTAGTTCTTATTGTTCTTGCGATATTGATGCTTCTTGATATTGCTTATAAACAATCTTTTGAGACAAAATCATTTGCCATAGTTCCACTTGCAACTCCTTTATTGGCAGGTCCTGGATTGCTTACTACTTCTATTACAGTTGCAGAAATTTATGGTTATCCAATTGTCTGTTATGCACTTATTTTTAATCTTTTTATTGCCTATATTATATTGAGATATTCTTCATATATACTTGATTTTTTAGGGAAAGAGGGAATAAAAGCGATATCTAAAATTGCAAGTTTACTTCTTGCAAGTTTAGGAGTTATGATGATTAGAACAGGCCTTATATCACTAATGAAAACACTATAAATTTCTCCAGACCTGGTGTGGCAGACCTGGTGTGGGGAAAAAATTATTGTTTCCAGTTGGGTTTTCGCCATTTAACAATTTGTATTCCACCAGTTCCACCAGAAGTATCTCCAGGAACACTTACTTGCCTTAAAGCAATATCATCATATAACCTTACATTCCCTGTAAGATTTAATTGATTAGCAACAATTCCACCTCTTAATTCTGAACTACCAGTGATGTTACATACCGAGTTAGGAGCATAAATTACAGCGTTAATTCTGACATTACTGAGAAGGTCTACTGCTTTGGAAGAGGCAACATATATCGCAAGATTTGCAGGACTATTATTATAATTTATTTGACTATCACTATCAAATGTAATTTTTCCATTAGTCCTTCCCATATAAATTTCAACAGTAGTTCCTGCTGATAAAACTATATCTCCTCCAAATGAAGAAGATAATGTTTCTTCTATATACATTCTAATTTTCCCTGATAAGTTAAGTTGTGGATTTCCTTTTCCAAGTTGGATAGAGCGAAAATGATAATTTCCAGAAGATATAGTGGCTGCATAAGGCCAGTCATTTATAGTATAATTACCATTAGAAAGTTGGTAATTACCACTTAATCCTGTTCCTCCATATTGAGTATATGAAAGATTCTGTAAATCACTTGGAATTGTCACAGGCGGAAGAGTTCTTGTTTCTGCATCTTTCTTTTTTTGTCCCGTAATTGCATTAGGTTTCTGTTCAGGAAATGTTATACTACCATTAGGTGGCACAGCAGCATTTCCATATAGTGTTGCATTCCAGTTAACATTTACAAGTGTATTACTTCCTACATCTGCATTTTCACTTGTTGCTCCAGTCCTTGAATCATATCCCCATATTTGAGAACTACCATCTAAATAAACTTGTGAACTACCAAATACTCCCTTACTGAAAATACCACCACCTGACTTTTTTATTGTTAGTTCTACTTTTTCTTCAACATTATTAAATGTTCCAGTTGAAGTAATTATTATTGTTTCACTACTTGTACTATCTTTTATTACATAAAATGTTCCTCCTCCTAATGATTGTGAACTACTTTCAGGAACCCAAGAAATATCTTTTTTCAAATGAGCATACGACCTTTGAGCACCACCTTCTGCAATGTAAAATGCCTTTTCTCTATATAATCTTCTTATAGTTTCTGTTCTACCTAATTCACTTAAATAAAGAGTAGTAAAACCAACAATAAGCGATATAAGTATTAAAATAAGAACTAATGGCAAAAGATACCCTTTTTTTCTATTCATTTTCTCCCTCCTAAAATCTCTATCCCCTCTCTTTCTGCCTCTCCCCCCTTTTTTCTTTCCCCTCTCCCTTCTTTTCTTTATTCCCTCTCCCCTGCGGGGAGAGGGCAAGGGTGAGGGGGGCTTTTTGCTTTTCCCTTCCCCTCATCCTTCGGGCATAGTCCACAGGCTCGCCCGTTGGGCTATGCCCAGAGGGATCCGTAGCAAAAAGCGAGGACCCTACGGGCGAGCATAATATTCTCCCCTTTGGGGAGAAGAAATTACACCCCTCTCTTTCTACCTCTCCCCATAGGGGAGAGGCTCGCCCGTTGGGCTACGCCCAGAGGGATAGAGGTGTGGGGGCTTTTGTTTCTTTTTATTCCTTTCTACTCTCCCCTCTTTTTCCCTCTACCCACCGGGGAGAGGGGAAGGGTGAGGGGGGCTTTTTCTTCAGTAATTCTGTTTGAATTACTTCCCACACACCCTCAATATTTTTTAAAATATCTGTATCGCTGAATCTTAATATCTTTACTCCTAAACGAGATAGTTCAATTTCTCTAATTTTATCTTTTTGTTTAGTTTTACCGTAGTAATGTTGTCCACCATCTGCTTCTATCCCCAATTTATATTCAGGAGCATAGAAATCTATTATGTATTTATCAATAGGAAATTGTCTCCTAAATTTTACTCCTTCTATTTGTCGTCCCCTTAACAACATCCATAATTTCTTTTCTGCATCTGTTTGATTTTTCCTTAATTGTCTACATCTCCCTATGTATTTTCTTTTCACTTATCCCCCTCATCTTAATCTTCTCCCCAAAGGGGAGAAGAAAAGAAAAGTCAAAATCTCCCCCCACCCCCTCTTTATAAAAGAGGGGAATTGTTTTCTCCTTCCTTTTGAAAAGGAAGGTTGGGATGGATTTTATAAAATCTCCCCCCACCCCTCTTTATAAAAGAGGGGAGCATTTTTGAACGACGCACCAACTCTGCTTTGCTAATCTTGGCAACTTCAGTCGGTTTTATAAAGAGGAGAATGTCTTAAAATACTCATTCCTTTGTCAAAAGGGGGTGAGGGGGATACTAACTTTTGTTTCTTAAAAAAATTATAAAAGAATTTTCAAGTTCCTTTCCACCTTTTCCAACTTTTAAATTCACAAGAACAGTATCTGAACTTGTATTATCCTGTTGAAAAGAAATACTTTTTAAATAATTTGTCACTGTCCTTGTTGTTTCATTTTTAATATCTTCAACAATAAGTTCATTTCCCGAAGGATAAAATTCTTTTTGCCATTCATTTTTATAAGAGGCATTTATTTTTGTTCCTGAAAGTGGTCCATTATCAAGAATTTCTATATTTGATGCTTCTTCCAATACCCCTTTTATTGTATAACTAACTAAATCCATTTCTTCCTGTAATGTTTTTATTTGTTCATTTTCATTCCATTCTTTCCAACTCTGCATAGCAAAAAAACTAACTGCTAAAAGTCCAATTGCTCCTATTACTATTACAACTATCAATTCAATAAGAGTTATTCCCTTCTTTTTCATTTATCCTCTCTTATCCCCCCTCATCTTAATCTTCTCCCCTGTGAGGAGAAGAAAATTATAGTGAAAATTAAAATTCTTTACTTATCCTATCTCCCCTTTTTTCTTTCTCTCCTCTCCCCTTAGCCTGTCCGCCAATCTTTGTGGCGGAGGGAGAGGCTCGCCCGTTGGGCTACGCCCAGAGGGATAGAGGTGAGGGGGGATTTTTCTTCTTTTTATTCCTTTCTACTCTCCCCTTTCTTTCCTTCTCTCCGCTGGAGAGAAGAGAACTATTGGAAATATTATTTTTCTGCAATATATGTTGTTAAAGAAACACTATTATTTCCCCAGTTCACTTCCACTTTTACCAATTTGAAAGTTGTCCCATTTTCATCTACATTCTGGACACTGGTAATTATTTGAGCAGGAGTTCCACCAAGAGAAATATTTTCCGTCTGGTTGATTATATTACTGTAACTACCACTTTTAAGAAGTTCCATTTTTTCAATTGCTTTCCAGGTTCCCAATCTTTCCAAATTTGCGTTAACTAAATTCTTTCTACTATTATAAAAAAATACAGAACTACCAATTATGACTATTATAAGTATTATAAGAGAAATAATGACTTCTATTATGGTAAAACCTTTATTTTTCATCTTTCATTGCACCCTGAATTCTATTTTTTTCTTCTTCAGCAATTGAACTTGCTTTTGAAGGAGTAATTATTCTTGGTGTTAAAAATATAACAAGGTCTGTTTTTTTTGTCTGGTCTGCTTTATTTTTGAAGAGAAATGGAAATATATCTCCTAATAAAGGAACTTTTGTATTACTTTTTGTTGTATCTGTCCTTAAAAGTCCACCAATTACTATTGTTTCACCATCTTTTACCATAACAGTTGTTTTTGCAGTTCTATTGTGAGTATCAACTGCATCAGCAAAAAAGGGCGATTTTTCAGCAGAACTAACAGTTGGTTCAACTTCAAGAGTTATAAATCCTTCCTCATTTATATGAGGAGTTGCAATAAGCATAACACCAATTTCTGCATAAATTGGCTCTTTTGTAGATGGGGCCCCTGTTTCTGTATTATAAACTGTCCTTTCAGCAACAGCCATATTTCTTGTTATTTTTATTGTTGCGGGTGAATCATTTAAAGTTGTAATTCTTGGATTTGCTAATATATTTCCTTCTCCCTGACTTTCAAGTAATCTTAAACTTGCAGTAAGTGTCTGAAACGAGACTGTCCCAAGAATAAATTGTCCACCAGCAGTAGTTTCTGTGCCACCTGTTGTCCCACCTTCTCCCCCTACATCTCTTGGATTTACAATTTCTCTTGTTATGCTTTTGCTCCACGGGTAAGGAACATCTTTTGCTCCTCCTACAAATGAACCCTCCATATTCCATTTTATTCCTAAATCCTTTAAGCCCTCATTTGTAAGTTCTACAAGAACTGCTTCAATTGAAATTTCAGGAATAACTTTATCTAATGACTTTATTATTTTTTTCAGTTCTTCTAAATTTTCAGATGTATCTTTTATTACTAAACTATTTGTTCTTGTATCAACACTTATTTTCCCATTTGGTCCTATAAATGAAGTAAGAACTTTCCCTAATTCCTCTGCTTTTGCATATTGAAGAAAAAATGTCTCACAATCCAATAAAGGTGTTTCTTTAAATTCTTTTACAACATATATTTCTGTATCAGGTAATTTTTCTCTATAAAGGCCATTTGCTTTTAAAATTGAATCAATTGCCTGCTCTCCAGAAACATTTTCTAAATATACACTTATTGGTTTTTCTCCAAGTTCTGCGTTTGTGATTAGTTTTATACCTGTTTTTTTACTAAGTGCCTGTAACACCAGATTTAATGGTGCATTATGGAAAGTAAATTCAGAATTAGCAAAAAGAATCAATGGAAGAAAAAAAATAAAAACAAATATCTTAACCTGTTTTTTCATTTTTCACCTCTTTTTTAAAATATTTATATTTAAGTTAGTAGTAAGAGAAAATTTTTAAATATTCCCTCCCTCTCATCCTTTCCTTCTCTCCTCCTTTTTCCCCTCTCCCCATAGGGGAGAGGGAAGGGGTGAGGGGGTATTTCATTTTACATTTTGAATTTTTAACATCCCCCTCATCCTAACCTTCTCCCCAGAGGGGAGAAGGAATAAGGAAGAGAGTTTTTTCCCTCTCTTTCTGCCTCTACCCAACGGGCGAGCCTGTGGGGCTACACCAGAGGGACATAGGTGAGGGGGGCTTTTAAGGGGGATTAAAAATTTTTAAGTATTCTTTGTCATTTCTTCAAAATTCATTTTTAGTTCATAAAAATCGTTTCCATTTTTTAATAAAATACTATCAGGAAAAATTTTATATATTTGATATTCCTCTATATATTCCCCTTCACATTTTACATTATCATCTATTATCACCATTGGTTTTTGTTCATCATATACAATCCCTGAAATTAAAAAGGTAATTTCTTTTTTTTCTTCTTCTCTGATAATTTTCTCTACTTTTTCAACATCAATTTTTCTTTTTATTGGATTAAATGGGTCTTTTCTTACAAGATTCAATTCAGGTGTTTTTTTCATATTGTCAATATCCTGTAGTTTCTTTTTAATTTCTGCAAAATGTTCTTCTGCTTCTTGTAAGACAACACTTAATCTTTTCTCTTTATTTTTTTGTCCTTCTGCACTTGCATTTTCTTTTCCTTTTAAAGTTAAAGTTGAAAAAAATATAACAAATAGAAGAATAACCAATATTCCAATTTTTAAAATTCTCTTTTTCTCTTCATTCATTTTTTCCCCCTTTTATTCCAACAATTTTTAAATCAAAAAATACTTTTTCCCCTTCTTTCCCAACTTCAATCTCATCTATTTTTAGATATTTATCTCCTGTTTCAACCTCATAAAGAAATTTTAAAAGGTCTGGAAAAGAACCAACAAGTTTTGTTTTCCATATATAATATTTAGAACTTTTTTCATCTTTTAAATTTCTTTCAAGAATAGATAGTTCAAGATTATATTTTTCTGCCTTTTCTCCAAGATATTGAAACATAAGAAAATTCGGGTCATCAGTATTTGCAAGCCATTCAAAACATTTTATCTGATCTTTTACAACAGAAAGAGTTTTGTTTATTGTATCAAAAACCACAGGTATATTTTTAATTTTTAAATAGTAATATTCAACAGTTTCTTTTTCAACCTTTACCTCATTTATAAATCTCCTTTGTGGCAATAAAAAGAAAACATAAAAAACCAATATAATTGCTGCATAAGAAATCAGCATCCAAACAGCATATTTTTTAATATAAATTATATATTCTTTCATTTTCATTTTTTATTCGTAAATATCAGTAGAAGTTGTGTTATACTCAGGCACAAAATTTCAATCCCCCTTCAAATCCCCCTCAATCCCCCTTTACTAAAGGGGGAAAGATTGTCTCCTTCCTTTGAAAAAGGAAGGCAGGGATGGATTTCCTGTAATTCCCCAAAATCTCCCGTTGTCAAAGTGGAAAATATCAACCCCCCTTCAAATCCCCTCAATCCCCCTTTACTAAAGGGGGAAAGATTGTCTCCTTCCTTTGAAAAAGGAAGGCAGGGATGGATTTCCTGTAATTCCCCAAAATCTCCCGTTGTCAAAGTGGAAAATATCAACCCCCCTCATCTAACTTCTCCCCAACGGGGAGAAGAAACTTTTTCTCCTTCTCTTTCTGCCTCTCCCCTTTCTTCCCTCTCCCCTGCGGGGAGAGGGAATTAACAATTATTTTAAAGAACATTCAAACACAAAATAAACAACTTCTTCTTCCGTTTTTACATTATTTATTTGTGTTAGGGTTATTTTATCTATAAAACTACCTCCATCTCTTTTAAGATTTTGAACAAAATAAGAAAGTGATTTTCTTGGGTTTTCAACAATTGGAGACACATATCCATCAATAATAATCACTTTCTTTTTTTCTTGACTTCCACTTTCTTTAAAAGAAATTCTATTAAGATACATCCCAGGAGGTAGACAATTGGAAATTAAAGATAGTTTATCATACCATACAACTCTGGTATTTATCTCATCTTTATAAAAAGATATATTTTTACATAAAACATTACATTCATCATGAAATTTTTTTACCATTTCTACTAATAATTCATCTTTTCTTATATCTGCCCTTAATTTATCCATATTTTCTTTATCCTGTAAAATTATAAGTTTATTTGATAGGTATACTCCACCAAGAATTAAAAGAATTAGAAAAAGACCTCCAAAATAAAATATAATAATTTTTGTTAATACCCTTCTTCTATGAAATCTTTCCAATCTTTTACGCAGAATATTTATTTCTATCATCCAATTTTCCTTGTAAGAAGCCCTAATGATATAGAAAAAAACCTACCCCGTTCTTTTATATCAGGAGGAACTAAATTTTCATCTATGTATTCAAATGGATTCCATATTTCAATATTTTCCTGTAATTCTTCTTCTAACAATTGTTTTAAACCAGAAAGAGTAGAACTTCCACCTGTTATAAGAAATTCAGATGGTCTTTCTCCTGTTCTTGTTCTAAAATACTCCACCCCTATTTCAATTTCTCTCAAAAGTTCTTCAGAGGAGTTTTTTACAGCATTTTTTACTTCTTCATAATTCTCCTCATCTGTAATAAATTTTTCACTTTCTTCAATTGAAATTTCTTTTGTTTCAGATATAAAATTTATTACATTATTCCCACCAAAAGGAATATCTCTAACAAAAATAAATCCATCCTTTTGAGCAATTGAAAGGTTTGTTGTGTTATGCCCCAAATTAAGAATAAAAACAGGTAATTGCCAATTATTCTTTTTCACATAATTATAACAATTAACAAGAGCAAGACCATCTATATCCATAATTAATGGTTTAAGTCCTGATTTTTGAAAAACATTTAAAATGAAATCACATTTTTCTTTTGGATACCCAACAAAAAAAACATATTTTTTCCCTCCAACATTGAATACAGAATAATCATATTCTATATTTTCAATTCCTGTTGGAATTACCTGAAGAACTTCAATCTCAACTGCATTTTTTATTTCTTCTTCTGGCATTTCTGGTATTTCAAAATAATGTATAACTAAACCTTCACCACTGATAGAACATACAGTATTTCTATCTTTTATATTAAGTTCTTTGAGATATACTTTTAAAACATTAGATAAAATTCCAGATGAATCCTCCTCAGTACTTTTCTTCCAATTTTCAACTGGATTTTCTATCATACCAAAATTTTTTATAAGAAAAACATCTTTTTTTCTATATCCTTCAAGCACTTTAATATACTTTTCTCCAATATCTACTGCAACTTTAGGTACCATTTTTAATTTTATCCAATCCTCATTTATATTTTAGTAGCAAGCAATCCCCCCTCATCTATCTTCTCCCCCAAGGGGAGAAGAAATAAGGAAGGAACCTTTTTCTTTTTTCATTTATTTTCTCCTCTCCCCATAGGGGAGAGGGGCGAGGGTGAGGGGGGCTTTGCTTCTTTTTATTTTTTTACACTACTATTTATTAACATAATTCTGTTCAACTTCTACGGCATAATTTTATTTCTTTAATTAGAAGTTCTTTTTCAAATTTTAGGTGTTCAGCAACATCTTTTAAGATGAAATTTAAAGTTCCTACTCTCAAAACTTTATGTTTAGGAATTGTAATATGGTGCGTTCCATTTTTGTGAGTTGTTAATCTGATATGACTTCCTGTTCTGTCTTGTAATTTCATATCCATATTTTTTTAAAAATTTTACTAATTCTTCTCCATTTATATCTCTTGGAATTTTCATACTTTTACCACTTCCTCTTTTACTATATGCAACCTGATAATAAGAGGCATCTCCTCTTCTTCAAAATGACATTTAACAGCATCCCTGACCTCTTTCTTTAATTTATCCAATGTATCTGCCTGTGTAAAAATAGAATATCCTAATGCTCTTGCTTCATATCCCCCTTCTGGGGGTTCTTCTACTAAAAATATAATTTCTTTATCTCTTTTTGTTCTCTCTACATTTTACTTTTTATATATATTTTATCATATTTTTTAAAAATATGGTGTTATTTTGAGTGAGTTATAAGGGGAAAAATTAAAGAAAATTTTTTGAAAATTTTTACAAAGAGGAAAAAAACAATGAAGAAAAGAAAGGGGCGGACTTTTAAGTCCGCCCCTTTTTCTAATTTTTACCAAGGGTTCCAGTTAGTTCCACCATCCTTAGTCCATTCTAAATACCCATTCTGGTCTATTCTGACTTTTAAATTTGCATCATCATCACAGGTTGTTATTGCTTTAAAAGCTGTTGCAGTCACATCACCGTCAAAGCTGTAATCAGTGAAGTATTTATTTGCAGATGCATCTATTCCTAACTCAGTTTTGTCATCTGTATATGTATTATGTTGTGCATAATAAACTAACTCTGCAGTTCTGACGGAACCAACAAGCGCTGCGCCTTCTGATGCTTTTGCCTGCTTAACATGAGCAGTGTAAAGAGGAACTGCTACTGACGCTAATATACCAACGATGATAACTACAACCATCAATTCTATTAGTGTGAACCCCTTTTTGTTCTTCATCATTTTTCTTATTTTCTTCATCCTTTCTCACCTCCTTTTTTTTGTTATATTATACCTTATTGTCAATATTTTTGTCAAATTTTTTAAAAATTCCCCGCAAAGTATAACCGCGGGGGTTAAATTTCTTTTCGGAACCAGTGCCTGAGTGAATTTTTACTTTACTGCTCCTGCAATTTGAAAAATTGGAAGATATATTGCTAAAACAACTATTCCAACAACAACCCCTAATCCAATTATAAGCACTGGCTCTATTATTGAAGTCATTATGTTTATTGTTGCATCAACTTCATCACTAAAAAATTTTGCAGTTCTATTAAGCATATCTTCAAGTCGACCTGTTTCTTCTCCTATTTTTATCATTCTCACAAGAAGTGGTGGAAAAATTTTGTATTTTTTCATTTCTTCACCAAGCGTTTTTCCCGATATTATTTCTTTTTTTATATTTTTTATAATTTTTTCAACTATAACATTTTCTCCAGATGATGCAATTTCTAAAGCAACTACTATACTTACACCTCCTGAAAGTAATGTAGAAAGTGAACGAGAAAATCTTGAAAGAGTAATTTTTGTAATAAGTTTTCCAAAAAAAGGAAATCTTAATTTAATTGTATCTATAATTTGCCTTCCTGTGGTGGTTTTTCTAAAAATTAAAAAGGCAATTATAAGTAAAATTATTCCAACAATAATTACTGGAAAAAATTTGAAAAAAGCATGGCTTATATTGAAAATTAACATTGTAAGGGGAGGAAGTTTAGTTCCTAAACTGGTAAAAATTGACTGAAATTTTGGGATTAAAAATAAAAAAACAAAAGAAATAACCCCTAAGAAAAAAACAAATATCACAGAAGGATAACTTAACGCCTGTCTTACTTTTCTTAATAGTGCAATTTGGTCCTCAAGATATTTTGCAAGTTCTTCCATAATTTTTGTTAAATTTCCACTTTCTTCACCTGTTCTAACAAGAGAAACATAAAGAGGAGAAAAAACATTTGGAAATTTTGTCAAAGCATTTGAAAAATTGCTTCCTTCTTGAATTTCAATCTTTATTTTTGAAAGAACATAGGAAAAATATTTGTTGGTTGTTTGTTCAGAAAGGTCACCAATTATATCAATAATAGGCACACCTGCATCAAGCATTGTAGTAAATTGTCTTGAAAATATTGCAAGTTCACCAAGTGAAACTCTTCCTCTTGTTTGTTTTTTTTGAGAAACTATTGGGGAAAGTCCTTTTTCTCCAATAAAGTTAATTTCAATAGGGATAAGATTTTGTTTCCTCAAATTAAGAATTACAGTCATATTTGAATCCGCATCTATTACTCCTTCTCTCCTTTTACCTGAAAAATCTCTCGCTACATAAAAATATTTCGCCATTTTTAATTCCTATTTTTTTTACTTTACACTTTGCACTTTAAAACTCCGTCTGCTCAACTTATCGCTTCTGCGCTTGCCCGTCTGAGCATTAGAGAAGGAGGGTAGGGCTGGTTCGTGCAACTTAATTTTAAACTGCCTGTGTAGAACAATTCCCCCTCATCTTAATCTTCTCCCCTGTGGGGCGAAGAAAATTATAGTGAAAATTAAAATTCTTTATTTTTCCCCTCTCCCCTTTTTTTCTTTTCTGCCTCTCCCCGTTGGGGAGAGGTTCAAGGTGAGGGGGGCTTTTTTAATCTCGCTACTTACTACTCTCTACTTTATACTGCTCAGTCAACTAAGTTGCCCTGAGTATTAAGTGCCTCCTAAAAGTTTTTTTAGTTCTTTGACATTGGGAGAATTTGCTAATGCAATGTCTTTTGAAATAAGTCCGTTTTTGTAAAGAGAAAGCAAAGAAGAATTCATTGTTCTCATTCCACTTTCTCCACCTAATTGAATTTGAGAATAAATTTGTTCAAAGTGTCCTTCTCTGATTAAATTCCTTATTGCAGAATTGGTTATCATTATTTCTGTTGCAAGAATTCTACCGTTATTATCTTTTTTAGGTAACAATTGTTGAACAAAGACACCAAGAAGAACAAGTGAAAGTTGTGTTTTAACTGTCTGTTGTAAATTTTCTGAAAAACTATTTACAATTCTTCCCATTGCTTGAATTACTTCACCTGTATGTAAAGTCGCAAGAACAAGATGCCCTGTTTCAGCAATTCTTAGTGCTGCTTCAATTGTTTCAATATCTCTCATTTCCCCAATTAAAACAACATTTGGGTCCTGCCTTAAAACTCTTTTTAATGCTTCATTAAATGAGTCAGTATCTATTCCAATTTCCCGCTGTTCAACTATTGACCTTTTGTGTTTGAAAATATACTCAATAGGGTCTTCTATTGTAATAATATGCATTGGAAAATTTTGATTAAGATATTCAACCATTGAAGCAAGAGTAGTGGACTTTCCACTTCCAGTTGGGCCACATATTAGAACTAACCCATGCGGTTGAGAAAGTAATTTTTTTAGCATATCAGAAGGTAATCCCAGTTCAGCAAATGTTGGAATTTTGTCTTTAATTGGTCTTATTGCTATTCCTATTGTGCCCCTTTGATAATGTAAGTTGATTCTAAATCTTCCCAATCCACTTACTCCATAAGAAAAATCTAATTCTTTTTTTTCTTCAAATGATTTAATTTGAGAGGGACTTAAAATATCATAAATTAAGTCCTTACATTCATCAGAAGATAGTTCAGGAAATTCAGTAACAATTAATTGACCATTGACTCTTATATTGGCAGGAAATTTTGCAACAATATGAATATCCGATGCTTTTTTCTCAACTGCATAAACAAGAATTTCTCCTATTTTATATTTGCCTTTGTAACTCATCTTTAATATATTTATTAATCTTTTTTATATGTTAGTAGCGATCCCCCTCATCCCTACCTTCTCCCCAACGGGGAGAAGGATGAAATCCCCCCCTTCATCCCCCCTTTCTAAAAGGGGGAAGATACTCCTTCCCTTTCCAAGGGAAGGATGGGATGGATTTTATTAAATTCTCCTAAAAATTCCCCTTCATCACTGTTATGCTTGGAAATCCCCTAAATCCCCCTCCATCCCCCTTTGTTAAAGGGGGAATATTTTGTATGACGCACCAACTCTGCTTTGCTAACCCCTGCAACTTCAGTCGGTTTGTTAAAGGGGGAAATATTAAATCCCCTCTAACTTCCCTTTGTCAAAGGGGAGAATCTTTTTTTAAAAAGGGGAAAATGTAGATGCTTTTGTACTTTTTATTTACAGTGTTACACTTAGCGCTTCTTTTACAGTTGTAATTCCATCAACAACTTTTTTAATTCCAATTTCTCTTAATGTTTTCATTCCGTTTTCTTTTGCTGCATCTCTTATTTTATCTTCGCTTTTCTTTTCAATTATCATTTCTCTTATTTTTCTATTTACTTCCAATACTTCATAAATAGCAATTCTACCATAATACCCAGTATAATTACAATCAATACAACCTCTACCTTTATAAATTTCTTTTTTAGCGACATCAATTCCAATTTTTTCAAGAGTAGTTTTTCCTTCTTTATCTTTTTCTTTGCATCTTTCACATATTTTTCTAATTAATCTTTGAGAAAGAATTAAATTTACAGCATCAGATATAAGATAATTTTCAACCCCCATATAAGATAATCTTGAAATAGTAGAAACAGTATCATTTGTATGAAGGGTAGAAATAACAAGATGTCCTGTAAGTGATGATTGAATAGCAATTTGTGCGGTTTCAATATCTCTAATTTCTCCAATCATTATAACATCAGGGTCTTGTCTTAAAATATGTCGCAAAACAACTGGAAAAGTAAGCCCAATTTTTGGTTTTATCTGAACTTGATTTATCCTTTCTAATTGATATTCAACAGGGTCTTCAATCGTTATTATATTTTTTTCAGATGTATTTATAAAAGTTAAGCCAGAATATAAAGTAGTTGTTTTTCCACTTCCTGTTGGACCTGTTACTATTATCATTCCAAACGGTCTCATAAGGGAGCCTTTAAATTTTTTTAATTCTTCTGCCTCAAACCCTAATTGTTCCATATCTAAAACAAGATTTTCTCTATCTAAAAGTCGCATTACCACTTTTTCTCCATGTATTGTAGGAAGAGTTGAAATTCTAACATCTATTTCTCTTATGCCTACTTTAATTTTAAATCTTCCATCCTGAGGTAATCTTCTTTCACCAATATCAAGGTTTGATAGAATTTTCATTCGTGTAACAATCCCAGGGTAAGCATATTTAGGAGGTGACTGAAAACTACTATGAAGAATACCATCTATTCTAAATCTAACATTAATATCTATTTCTCCTGGCTCTAAATGAATATCAGTTGCTCTTTTTTCAATTGCATTTAAAAAAAGTGAATTTACAAATCTTATTATAGGAGCATCTTCCGCAGCAATTCTTAATTGGTTTTCATCTACTACTTCCTCTTGTTCCCTACTGTTTTCAAGTTCTTGAAACATTTCAGGAATATCTTTTTCTTCATTATAATACCTTTCAATTAAGTCAAGGATTTCCTTTTCTTCTGCTTTTACAACTTTTATTTTCATTCCAGTAATTCTTCTTACTGTATCCATTGCTACAATATCTAAAGGGTCTTTCATTGCTACAATAAGTGTTTCATTTTCCTTTGCAATTCCAATAAGGGTAAATTTTCTTGCAATATTTTCTGGAATTATTTTTATATCTTCTTTTTTTAACCCTCTAAATCTGGAAAGAACAACAGTATCTGCTTTTTTCTGTTCAGTAAGAGCATGTACTATATCTTCTTTTGTTGTGAACTTCTTTTCAACAAGTATTTCACCTAAAAATTTATCTGTCTTTTTTTGTTCCTGTAATGCTTCTTCAAGTTGTAAAGGAGTAATAATACCTTTTTCAATAAGTATCTGCCCTAATTCTTTTCTTTCCATACCAATATTATTTTACCATAAAACATCTATTTACACAACCAATTGTAATATGCAGAGGTTTTATTCTATTTTTCCTTTTGACATTTTATAAAAAATCAAATTTCTACTGTTGGAATTACTTCTATTTTATTTTCTGATGGTTTTACTCCATATTTAATTAAAAAATATGTTAAAATCGCCACCATACCACCATTATCCATACATAATTTTTTTTCAGGGATAAACAATTTAATTTTTTCTCCAATTTTTTCTTTTATTCTTCCCCTTATATATTCATTTTGAACTACTCCTCCACCCAAAAGAAGGGATTTTACTTTATATCTATTTATTGCTCTTTCAATTTTTATACATAATGTATCTGCAACAACTTTTTGAAATGAAGCACATATATCAGGAATATTATTTAATCCATTTTTTTTAATGTGATAATTAACTGCTGTTTTCAATCCACTAAAACTGAAATCAAGGGAGTTTTTTGAAATTAAGGCAACTGGAAATTTTATTTTATTTTCATCTCCTTCTTTTGCGTTTTTTTCTATTTGTGGTCCACCAGGAAAGGGAAGGGCTAACATTCTGCCAACTTTGTCAAATACTTCTCCACAGGCATCATCAAGAGTTCTTCCTAAAAGTTCAAAATCAATATGGTTTTTAAGATAGTAAAAAGAAGTATGCCCTCCGGAAATCACAAGTCCAATTGCAGGAAACTCAATATTTTCATCAAAATAATTTGCTGATATATGTGCTTTTAAATGGTCAATTTTATAAATTGGTTTTTTTAAAGAAAAAGAAAGCCCCGACGCAAATGAAACACCAACAATTAATGAACCTTTAAGTCCTGGTTGAGATGTGACACCAATATAATTTATATTGTTAATATTAATTTTGGTTTTTTCAACAGCAATATTAAAAAGAATATCTATCTTCTCTAAGTGTTGCCTGCTTGCAAGTTCAGGAACAACACCACCAAATTTAGAGTGTATATCTTCCTGTGAAGCAACAATATTTGCTAATAATTTATTATTTTCTAAAATACCAATACTTGTTTCATCACAGGATGTTTCTATACCAATTATTATCATAGACCTTCACCTTTTTTCTGGAACATGGTTCCGGGAGGAGGAATTTATTCAACTAATGCAGAGGCAGGAACTATTTTTATACCTTCTTCTTTCAGTTCAGGTAATTTTTCTTTTAATACCTTTAATGTTTCTTTTTTTGCATGTCCAATAGCAACACATTTTCCATTTTTTTTTGCTACTTTAATAAGTTTATTTAACTGCTCTTTAATATATTCTGGATTTGATTCATTATCAAGAAAAATATCTCTTTTTGCTGTTTTTATTCCCATCTGCTCGGCAAGTGTATAACCAGTTGTATTTTTTGATGTTGCACTATCAATGAAAAACAAATTTTCTTTTTTTATATTTTCAAGAAGTACTTCCATTTTATCAGGAGTAGAAGTAAAAAGAGAACCCATATGATTGTTAATTCCTTTGATATATGGTAAATAATCATATACATTATCAAGAAATATTTTATTTATCTCCTCATCAGTCATTTCTGTTGTAATAAGTCCTTTATCCAGACATTGTTGAGGAGGTAATGGTTCAAGCGGAAGATGTAAGATAAATTCATAATCTTTCCCATTAAGCAATTTAATTAATTCTTTACTATATGGAGCTTTTGGCAAAAAAGAAAGTGTAAGTGGTTCGTTAATTCCTTCTAATTCGTTTACAATAGACCTATTCCAGCCACAATCATCTATTATTATTGCAACTGGAATTTCTTTTTCTCTTTTTTTCTCTTTTTTTTCAACTACTTTTTCCTTTTTGGCAGGTATTTTTTTACCTGGAATTTCCTCTTTTTTGTAAATTTCATTAAGAACTTTTACACCTGTAATTAAAATACCTAAAATTAAAAGGAGAACAATAGGTACAAGCCATGATGTCTCTTTTTTATCACTCTTTTTCATCTTTCTCATAAATCATATTCTTCAAAATTCTTTTTGCTTCTTGAAATTGTACATCTTCATCTGTTGCAAATATAATTTCTTTATCTTCTGGTAATTTCACTTCATAATCAACTGGTATCCCTTCTCCTTCAATACAAACATTAGAAGGTGTATAGTAATAAGCAATTGTAAGTTTTAAAGCGGAACCATCTGATAACGGAATTAAATTCTGAACAGAACCTTTACCGAATGTTTTTTCACCAACCGAGCTAATTTTTTCATAATTGTCTTTAAGCGCCCCAAAAACAATTTCAGAAGCACTGGCACTACCCTGGTTAACAAGTAAAACAATTGGTTTTTCCCAGATAGGAACTTTTTTACTTCTAAAAATACTTTTATCTTCTTTATTTCTTCCCTGTGTATAAACAATTAATTTACCTTTTTGCAAAAATAATTCACTAACTTCAACAGCAGAGGTTAAAAGACCACCAGGGTTGTTTCTTAAATCAAGAATTATCCCTTTTTTCTCTTTTTTATTAAACTCTTCTAATGCATTTTTCAAATCAGAAGATGTTCTTTCTTGAAATTCTGTAATTCTTATATATCCCATTTCACCTATGTCCTCTGTTTTTACTGATTTCACTTTTATAATATCTCTTGTTATTTCTATATCAATTAGTTTTGGCATATTTTCTCTCATAACACTTATTTTCACTTTTGTCCCTTTTTCTCCTCTCAGTTTTTTTGCTGCTTCAAGTGTTGTCATACCTTTTGTTGATTCCCCATCAATAGTAATTATTCTATCACCTGGCTTAACACCTGCTTTCCAGGCAGGACTGTCTTCTATTGGGCTTACCACTGTTATTATCCCATTTTTCAGTGTAATTTCCATTCCAACTCCTTCAAACTGCCCTTCTGTTTCAATTTGTAATTCTTTTTTAAGGTCAGGAGGAAGAAAAGCACTGTATGGGTCAAGAGACATCAGCATACCTTTAAGTGCTCCATAAATAAGGTCCTTATTTTCAACTTCTTTTACATAATTTTTTTCTACAATATTTAAAGCATCAATAAAAAGTTCTATGTTTTTATATGTTTCTTCTTTTTTATTTCTTTCCTCAGAAACTTTTACATCACTACCTAAAATTATGGTTAATAAGAAAAACCCAATAATAGTTAAAAAAAACTTTTTTCTCATTTTCTTTCTCCCTTCATCTCTTCCTATTAGGAAAGAGAAAAATATAAAATAGACGGAAAAATAAAATTATTTTTTGTTATATTAACTTTTTTATTGTTTTTTCAACAATTTCTGAATTAACTTTTCCCTTTGTTTTCTTCATAACCTGCCCTATAAGGAAAGCCATTACTTTTTCTTTCCCTTTTTTATAGTCATCAACTGCTTTTTGATTTTCGTCAATTACCTGTTTTACTATATTTTCAATAAATTCCTCATCTCCTATTTGTAGAAGACCTTTTTCTTTTACTATTTCAGAAGGAAATTTCCCTGTTTTTAAAATTTCCTTTAATACATTTTTCCCAACTGTTGAGGTTATTTTACCCTCTTCAACCATTTTTAACAAGTCAATAAATTTTTCTGGAGGTATTTTTTCAAAAAGGAATTTTATTTCTTTCCCTTTTAATAAAGACATTATCTCTCCCATAATCCAATTGGAAATAAGTTTATAATTTTTGAAAATTTTACTACATTCCTCAAAATAGTCAATTATTATTTTTTCACTCATCAAGACATCAATATCATAGGTAGGTAATCCATATTGTACTTTAATTCTCTCTTTTCTATCATCTGGTAATTCCCCTATTTCTTCTTTAACTTTATTTATGAATTCGTCATCAATTTCAACTGGTAAAAGGTCTGGGTCAGGAAAATATCTGTAATCATGTGCCTCTTCTTTCGTCCTCATGATTTCTGTTTTTTGTAATTTATCATCCCAGAGTCGTGTTTCTTGCTGAATCTTTCCACCTCTATTTAAAATTGAAATTTGCCTTTTTTGTTCATAACTTAACGCTTTTCTGACCGCTTTAAAAGAATTCATATTTTTAATCTCAACTTTTACTCCAAACTTTTCATCTCCCTTTTTTCTTACAGATATATTTGCATCACATCTTAATGAACCTTCTTCCATATTACAATCGCTTACTTCTAAATATTTTAATGTCTGCTTTAATTTCAAGAGAAATTCTTCACCTTCTTCTGGACTTGTTATATCTGGTTGTGTAACAATTTCAATAAGAGGTATTCCGCCTCTGTTATAATCAATATATGAAAAATTCTCACCCTCCTCAGAATGAATAAGTTTACCTGCATCTTCTTCTAAATGTATCCTTGTTAAATTTATTTTTTTATCTCTTACCTTCAGGTATCCCCCCTTTATAATTGGTTGTTCGTATTGTGAAATCTGATAATTTTTAGGAAGGTCTGGATAAAAATAATTTTTCCTTGCAAACCTACAAGTCCTTGCTATATCAGAATTAAATGCAATACCTGTTTTTACTGCACATTCAATTGCTTTCTCATTTATTACAGGTAAAGTACCTGGCATTCCTATACAAATAGGGCAGATATTCGTATTTGGAGAAGCACCAAATTCTGTTGAACAAGGACAAAACATTTTTGAGCAAGTAGATAATTCCACATGAACTTCAAGCCCAATTACAACTTCATATTCACCCATTTTCTTCCTTTATTACCCCTGCTTTTATCTTTACTCTCATTTCTTCATCTGGTTTTAATTTCAACTGGTCTCCTCTTTTTATTGCTTCTGCCAGATTTGGTAAAGAAGAAAATGGTTCAAGAGCAATGTTATAATTTCTTCCATACCAGGGATAATTAAAACTGCCTTTTGCAATTCTCCAGAACCATAAACACTTAAATACTGATAAAGGAAATTCAAAAAAGAATGATAATTTCCTTTTTTTATTAACAATTTCATATTTTCCTTCTTTAAGGTCAGTTAAAAACATCATATCTGATACACAATCATTTTCAGAGGGAATTTTACTTATATCAACTTTATTTCTATCAATTCCTTCTAAATATGGCCATATTCCTTCGGTTTGTTTTAAATTTGTAATTGATTTTCCATCACCATGAACAACTTTAATTTTACATTCAGGAATTTTTATAAAACAATCAGATGAAAGAAATGGTTTACCAATAGCAGGATGGTGTCCCCATATAAAATCCATATCTTCACCACCAATATTTTTTACTTTTTCCTCAATTTCAATATATGGTTTTTCTTTCTCAATAGATATAATTTTTTCAATGTAAAATGGTGTTCTATATGTTTTTACTGAAAAAAGGACTGAAATTTTTTCGGAAGAATCTTCAATAATTTTATAATCCCATGGTAGTAGAGCAATTTCTCCATGTAATCCCAAAACCGTTCCTTTATATTCACATGGGGAACTACCATTTGGAAATATTTCTTGCCATCCACCTGGATAAAAATCAATAAAATTTCCTGAATCTAACTCTTTTGTTATAGGGAACATAAAACGATTATATAAAGGAATAGGACTTCTCCACATGAAATCTATATCTTCTGGTTTGTAAAGAAATTCAACTATATCTGTTCCTTTGTCTGCAAGAATTTCTATTCTCAAAATTTCATTTTCAATTACAACTATTTTTAAACTATTCCATAAATATTCACAGCACCTACAATTACTATTTCTTGACATCATTTTTAACCTCCAAAAACGCTGCTACTAAATGGAATATACCTTTTTAAACATACAAAATGACTTTTAAAATACGAATTTTCAAGAGAATCTATTTTAACTTTCCTATCACTGCTACTGGCGTGAATAAAAAGTTTATTACCGATATAAATACCAACATGTCCAATTCCTATGCCTCTTCTAAAAAATACCAAATCACCAGGTAATGCTTCATTTAATGTAACTTCTTTGCCCAATTTTGCTTGTTGATAAGATGTTTTTGGTAATTCAAAACCTATTTTTTCATAAACAAGGCGAGTAAGAGTTGAACAATCAATACATTTTTCCCCATTCCCACCTAATTTGTAAGGCATATTAAGATAGGAAAATGCAATATCAAGAATTTTTGCTCTTGTTAATTGTTCTTTTTCTATATCTGTTTCGCTATTTGTTTGACTTTCTGGATTACTTGTTAATTGCTCTTGTTGGGGAATAATTATAATCTGCCCTTCTTTAAAATCATTATCACGCAAAAGATTATATTTTTTAAGTTCTTCAGGCAAAACAGAAAATTTCTTTGCTATTTCTTCAAGAGTATCTCCCTTTTTTACCTGATAAAAATCCTTTTGTTCAGTTCCTATTATTGGCTCTATATTTTCTATTTTAGGCACTTCAACTGGAACTCTAATTTTTAACTGCATTCCTGGTATTATTTTACTGCTTTTTAAATTATTTTCTTTTTTTATAGATGAAACTGAAATGTCATATTTTCTACTTATTTTAGAAAGGTTATCACCTTTTTTTACTACATAATAAACTGTGTCATAATTTCCAGAAGAGGTTGTTAATGATTCTTTATTTGAAGATAAATTTTTATTTTCCTCTTTCTCTATTTTTTTAACAACAAGTTTTTGTCCTTCTTTTATAAGAGATGTTTTTAAACCATTTAGTTCTTTTATCTTTTCTACACTTGTTCCATATTTTTTAGCAATTGCAATTAAGGTCTCGCCTCTTTTAACTTTATGATAGACCTTTACTATTTCACAATATCCTGAAAAAGATAAAATGAAAATAAATAATGAGGATAAAAATAAAATATTAATTTTTTTCATTTTCATTCTCCTTTATTTTTGAAAAAATTTCAGAAATTTCTTCTTTTTTCATAGCAAAATACTCATCTATTTTTGCTTTAATACCTTCTACACTTTCAAGTTTTATAATCCTTTCTTCATGCTTTTCAATTTCATCAATAACTAATTTTAATGCATCTGCAACAGGGTCGGGAAGATTACTATGGTCAAGTTCTATTTTCCTTTTTTTCTGTTGTTTCACAACTCTACCTGGAACACCAACAACTGTTGAATCAGATGGAACATCTTTAACCACAACACTACCTGCACCAATTTTTGCACCATCCCCAACTTTAACTGGACCCAAAACAATTGCTCCTGCTCCAATAACTACATTATTTCCAATTGTTGGATGTCTTTTCTTCTTCTCATGAGTTATTCCGCCTAAAACAACCCCCTGGTAAAGCAAAACATCATTACCAATTTCTGTTGTTTCTCCAATAACAACTCCACAACCATGGTCAATAAAAAATCTTCTTCCTATTTCTGCTCCTGGATGAATTTCAATTTGTGTAAAAAATCTATTCACATTAGAAATTATCCTTGCAAATGTTTTCATATTTCTTTTCCATAAAAAATGAGCAAAACGATGTCCCCACAGCGCATGTAAACCAGGATAACTTGTAATTACTTCAAAAATATTTCTTGCTGCTGGGTCTTTTTCAAAAACAGTGTTAATATCCTCTTTTATTCTCCCTATCATTTGTCATTAAGTTTTATATATACAATATAAACCATACATATATAGCACAAAGTTATTAGTAGTGTAAAATGTACAATTGAAAACAAAAAAGAACTAAATTTTTAGATTTCAAGTCATAATTTTCATCTTTTGCTTTCAGTTTTAAATTATTAGTTATCATTTTAAAATTTACACTTTTACCTTTAAATTTATAAATTTTCTCTCTTTTTTTACTTTGTGCCTAATTGTATATATTATAAAACTAAAATTGAGGGATTTTCAAGTATTTCTTTAAAATAGTTATAAAAAGAGCCAGCATAACTTCCATCAATAACTCTATGGTCAAAAGAAAAAGAAACACTCATAATTCTTTTTACTTCAATTTTATCTTCTATAACAATAATACCTTTTTCTATTTTACCAACTCCCATAATTGCAACTCCTGGTGGATTTATTATTGGCTGAAAATTCTCAACTCCATACATCCCTAAATTTGAAATAACAAACCTTGCTCCTTTTAAATCATTCTCTTCTAATTTCCCTTCCTTTGATTTCTTTGCAATTACCTTTCTTTCTTCAGATATTTCTTCAAGTGTTTTCTGACAGACATTTCTTATTACAGGAACAACAAGCCCCGTTTCTACTGCAACTGCAAGACCTATATCAACTGACTTATAAACTCTTATCTCATCATTTTCAACAGAAGCATCAATTAAAGGGTATTTCTCAATTGCTTTCCCAGCAAAAAATAAAAGAAAATCAGTATATGAAAAATCATTACCTTCTTTTTTCTTCAATTCCTTTATAAGTGCAATCTGGTCCATAATAAATTTTCCTTGAAAATAATAATGTGGAATTTCTCTTTTACTTTCTGTCAGTCGTTTTGCAATAATTTTTCTAATAGGAGTCCATTTTATTATTTCATATTCTCCTACTCCAACTGCTTTACTTTCAATATATTTTTCAACATCCCTTTTTTCAATTCTTCCACCAGGACCTGTTCCCCTTATATTAGAAATATCTATTCCTCTTTCCTGAGCAATTCTTTTTGCAACAGGTGTTGCTTTTATTTTCTCCCCTCCTTCTACTATTTTTTCTTCTACTTTTTCTTTTTGTACTATTTCTACTTTCTCTTCTTTTACTTCTTTTTTCTCAATCTTTTCTTCTTTCTCAGGTAATTGTTCATCTGGATTATCACTTATATAACCTATAACTGTTGTTACAGGAATTGCTTCATCGGATGAACTAAAAAGTATCTTTCTTAAATATCCAGAATAAGGCGATTCTACTTCAAAATTTGTTTTATCACTCATAACTTCAAAGAGAACTTCGCCTTTTTCAACTTTTTCACCTTCTTGTTTTTTCCAGGAAACAAGGTACCCCTCCTCCATTGTTTCTCCTAATTTTGGCATAATAATTTCTCTTATCATTTCAATACCTCCTTCACTCCTTCTTTAATTCTTTTAACATCAGGTATTGCAAGTTGTTCAAGAACTTTACTTTTTGGCATAGGAACATCTGCACCTGCAACCCTGATAATTGGAGCATCTAAATAATCAAAAGCATTTTCTATTATTTGCATCCCTATTTCTGCGCCTGTTCCCCCCGTTTTACAATCTTCTTCCACTATAACAACTTTATTTGTTTTTTTTACTGAATTTACCATTGTTTCAATATCCATTGGAAGGAGTGTTCTTAAATCAACAACTTCTACACTTATTCCTTCTTTTTCAAGTTCTTCTGCTGCTTGAAGTGAAAATAATGTCATCCTTGAATATGTAAAAATAGTTACATCTTTCCCTTCTTTTTTCACATCTGCAACTCCAATTGGTATAGTATATTCTTCTTCAGGAACAGGTCCTTTTGTGTTATAAAGCATTTTATGTTCAATAAAAACAACAGGATTATCATCTCTTATTGATGATTTCAAAAGACCTTTCGCATCATAAGGAGTTGAAGGCATAACAACTTTTATACCAGGAATATGAATTAACCATGATTCTAATGACTGTGAATGATGTGCTCCCAATGTTCTTCCTGCACCACCTTCTGTTCTTATTGTCAAAGGAACGGTACATTTTCCACCAAACATATATCTGATTTTTGCCACTTGATTATTTAACTGGTCCATACAAAGACCAATAAAATCAATATACATAATTTCTGCAACTGGTCTCATCCCTGTTAAAGCAGCACCAAGTGCAGTTCCAACAATAGCATTTTCAGATATAGGAGTATCAATTACTCTGGTATCCCCATATTTTTCTAATAAACCCAATGTAACACCATAAGCACCACCATAAATTGCAACATCTTCACCAAAAATAAATACTTTTTCATCTCTCATCATTTCTTCGTCAAATGCCTCATTTAACGCCTGTCTATAAGTTATCTCTTTCATTTTTCATCTCCTGTTAAACATATAAGTCAGTATAAAGTTCTTCTGGCTGTGGGTCTGGACTATTTATTGCATATTCAGTTGCTTCTTCTATTTCTTTATCTGTTAGTTCATCTATTTCTCTTATTTCTTCTTCTGTTAAAACACCAACTTCTTTCATTTTATCAGAAAAAATTAAAATTGGGTCTCTTTCTTTCCAGAACTTTTCTTCTTCTTTTGTCCTGTATACCCTCGGGTCACTTCTACTATGTCCATAATATCTGTATGTATTTGATACAATAAAACTCGGACCATTTCCATCTCTGGCGTAATTCACCCATTTATTTACAATTTCTCTTACTGCAAGAACATCCTGTCCATCTACATTTTCACTTGGCATATCAAAAGCAAGTGCCTTTTTAGTTAAATCAACAACAGAAGATGCTCTTTCAACTGATACACTCATTCCATATTTATTATTCTCACATAAATAAATAACTGGTAATTTCCATAAAGATGCCATATTCAAACATTCAAAAAATATACCATTATTAGTTGCTCCATCACCAAAAAAACATATAACAACTTTATCCTGTTTTTGTAATTTTATTGAAAGACCTGCCCCTGTTGCAATTCCAAGCCCACCTCCAACAATTCCATTTGCCCCTAAATTACCTTTTGAAAGGTCTGCTAAATGAAGAGACCCACCTTTCCCTTTACAAACACCTGTTTTTTTCCCTAATATCTCTGCCATAAGTGCTTTTAAGTCCCCATCTTTTGCAATTGCATGACCATGTCCTCTATGTGTGCTTGTTATATAGTCATCAGGTCTTAAAACAGAAATTGCTCCAACTCCTGTCCCTTCCATTCCTGCGTATAGATGTGAACCACCTTCTGCAATGTTTTTTGAAAGCAATTCCATAATTTTATCTTCAAATTTCCTTATTTCCATCATCTGTTTTAAAAGTTTTATTGCAAGTTTTCTATCAATCTTTTCCATTTAAAAGTCCTCCTTCCTTTATCTTCTGTTATTAAAAATTTTTTAAACTCTGTTTATATTTTAGTAGTGAGTAGAGAGTAGAGAGAACTAAATTTCCCCACTTCTCCACTGTGCTTGGAAATTCCTAAAAATCCCCTCATCCTCGCCCTCGGGCGTAGCCCTACGGGCGAGCCTTCTCCCCATCGGGGAGAAGGGTGAAATCCCCCTTAATCCCTCCGCCAAAAAGAGCGTCGGACAGGCCTTTTTAAAAGGGGGAACTAATTTACTCCCTCATCCCCCTTGACATAATCCACCGGGCGAATCTGCGGATAAAACCATGCCCTAAAAACATAGACACGAAGATATTAAAAAAGTAAAATGTAAAGAGTAAAATTAAAAACAAGACAGCAAAAAAATTTTGAATTTTACGCTCTATCTTTACACTTTTAATTTTAAATTTAATTTTGCTACTTGCTACTCTCTACTTTTCAGGAATTACTATAACTTTCAGCCCTTTTTTATCCTCTGCTGTTTTTAATGCTTGTTTGATTTCTTCTAATGGAAATTTATGAGTTATGTATTTCGTCCCATCTATTCTTTTGTTTGCAAGAAGAGATATTGCTATTTTATTGTGAACAGGAGAAGAACCGTGAGTACCTGTTATAAAAAATTCTCCATAATGAACAAGGTTACTATTCAAATTTATAAAAGGTACTTCTTTTGGCAGCCCTCCAAAAAAATTAACTGACCCTCTTTTTGCAACAATTTCAACTGCTGTCTCTTGTGCTTCTTTTGCACCTGCTGCAACTATAACTCTGTCTGCCATTTTTCCTTCTGTTTCTTCTTTTACAACTTCTTTTATATTTTCTTTACTCATATCAACAAGTTTTGCTCCTGTAAATTTAGCCATTTCTAATCTTTCAGAAGAAATATCACCAAGTATTACTTTACTTGCTCCATTTATTTTTGCAAGTTGACTGTGAAAACATCCAATAGGTCCTGCACCTATAATAACAACTGTATCTCCTATTTCAAGCATACTTAAAATTTGACCATTTATTACACAAGCAAGTGGTTCAGCAATCGCTGCTTCTTCAAAACTTAAATTTTCAGGTAATTTATTTACACAACCATTTAAAACAGCATTTTCAGGAACTCTCATATATTCAGCAAATCCACCATTATAAAGATAACCAATTGTTTCTAAATTATCACACATTGATTGTTGTCCCTTTCTACAATACCAGCATCTTCCACACGGAATAGCAGGAGCAACAGCAACTTTATCACTTTCCTTAAACTCACTTACTTTTTTACCTTTTTCAGCAACAATACCACTTACTTCATGCCCTGTAATTCTTGGAAAAACAATTAACTTATGTCCATGATGATAGACCTTTATATCTGTTCCACATATAGCACAAACCTTTACTTTTATAACTATTTCATTTTCTCCAGGTATTGGTTTTTCAATATCAATAATTTCTAAATTCTCTATTTCTTTTAGAAGTGCTGCTTTCATTTTTTATTTCCTCATAATGTTTTAAAATTTCATCTATAATTTCTTTATTTTCCAGTTTACATATTTCTTTAAGAACAAATTCCACACTATTATTTCTTATTATTTCTTCTAATTCAACTGCCTGCTTATCATTTTGGTAATTATAACATAAACAGGCAGAAGCAACAACACAAATATTGGCTGGAAAGATATTTTGAGAAAGACATAAGTTTATACTACCAATTATTCTATCATCTGGACCAAGTTTCCTTAAAGGGTCTCTTCCAACGCGAAAAACAGTATCCCCTAATAATTTATTTTTAAATCTTGTTTGAAGGTCATAAATATAATCATCAATTTCTTTCTCATCAAATTTATGTTTCTTTATAAGTGCTTCTTTAACCTCATTTAATACGCCTTTAAAAATTTTTAGAATTTTTTTATCTTCCATGCATTGCCAGATATATGTATATCCACTTAAATACCCTAAATAAGCAAGACACGCATGTGAAAGATTATGAACAAAAATTTTTAATTCTTCATATGGATATAAATTCTCAACAGGATAAAGTCCTTTAATATCAGGAATTTCTCCTTTAAATGCCTTTTTATCAACAGGCAATTTGTTATATGGTTCAACTCTCACAATTAAAGGATTTATTTTCTTTATTTCATCAGTAATAGGTGCTACCATTCTGCTTACAACTGACTCAACAAAACCAACTTTTTGAAAAACAACTTCTTTAAATTCAGGTGGAAGATATTCTAAAACTTCTGAGTATAAAATTTTTCCACTCCCAAGTAAATTCTCACAAATTATAATATTAAGATAATCCGATTTATTTGCAGAGAATTTTTTCAAAATCCCTTCAGAAATTAAAGGTGCAAGAGATTTTAAGTTGTTCACACCAACAGCAGTAAAAATTAAGTTTGCTTCTTTTATTTCATTTGATACACTTTCTTTATCATCAAAATATATACCTTTAAAATTCTCTATGAATTTCTCTTCTTTTTCTTTACCCAGTATCCATAAAGGATATTTTTTTTCTTTATTAAGTAGGTCAATTACATTTTTAAAAACATCAACAAAAACAAGAAAATAACCTGAACTATAACATATTTCTCCTATAAAACCCCTTCCAATCTGCCCTGCCCCAAATATAATAACCTTTTTTCTCATTTTAATTTTTATATATTAAAAAAGTGCAATATCTTTTCTATAATGTTTCCCTTCAAAATCAATGGTGCTTGCTGATTTATAAACATTTTCCCTTGCTTTTTCTATTGTTGAGTTAAGTGCAGTTATTCCAAGAACCCTTCCACCATTTGTATAAAACTTCCCATTTTCTTTTTTGGTTCCTGAATGAAAAATTAAAACATTTTTTTCAACTTTTTCTAAATTTTTTATTTCTTTCCCAGTTTCATATCCTCCTGGATATCCACCAGAAGATAGTATTAAACAAACACTTTTTTTATTACTCCATTTTATATCTATTTTTTTCAGTTCCCCTTCGCAAACCGCAGTCATTACATCAATAATGTCTGTTTCCATTCTCGGTAATATCACCTGTGTTTCCGGGTCTCCAAACCTAACATTATATTCTAAAACATAAGGACCTTTTTCAGTTATCATTAAGCCAAAATATAAAACACCTCTATAATCAATATTTTCTTTCCTCAATCCATATATTGTCCTTTCAACTATTTCATTTTTTATTTTATTATCAAGTTCTTCATTAAAAAAAAGTGGTGGAGAATAAGAACCCATTCCACCTGTATTTTGTCCTTTATCTCCATCAAAAACTCTTTTGTAATCCTTTGCTGGCACCATTGGAATATATGAAATTGTGTCTGTAAAAATAAGATAGGAAAGTTCTTTCCCAATTAAACAATCTTCAATTATAATTTTCTTTTCATTACTTTTAAAAATATTATCAATAAAAATTTCTTTTAAGTACTTTTCACCTTCTTCAAAACTCTCAATTACTCTAACTCCTTTCCCAGCAGCAAGCCCATCGTATTTTATAACATATGGGACTTCCTTTTTTTCAATTATTTTTATTGCTGACTCATAACTTTCTGCTATCTGGAAGTTTGCAGTTGGAATATTATACTTTCCCATAAACTCTTTGGCATAACATTTTGAACCTTCAAGAATAGCACCCTTTTTTATTGGACCAAATGCCTTAATGTTTTTTTCTTTTAAAAAATCTACTATCCCATAAACAAGAGGATTTTCAGGTCCCACTACAACAAAATCAATTCCTTTATTTTTTATAATGTTAAAGGCATCACTAAAATCTTCAATATCACCTTTAATACATTCAGCAATTTCAGATATTCCTCCATTTCCAGGCAATGCGAACAACCGTACATTTTTATTTTGTTTGATTTTCCAGCAAATACAATGTTCTCTTCCACCAGAACCAATAACAAGTATTTTCATTTTTTGCCTTTTTTCGTTTATTATATCACAAAATTTTGTCCTGCTTGGTGAAATTTAATAAAAAATACAAATAAATTTGTAAAAAAGTTATTGAAAAAATGAAGACCTATTGATGGCCAGAGATACCTATGCCTCTCAAAAATAATTGACAGGAAACAACCAAAAATAAAAATTCCGGCAAAAGTAAAAAGGTCATTGTGAAAAAGAGAAAAAACTAATGAACTTAAAATTACAGCAATTGAAAAAGAAAAATTATTTCTCAATGACTTATATAAAATACCTCTAAATATTATTTCTTCTGTCAAAGGAGCGATAAAACAACTTAAAAAAAACATAAATAAAATTATTTTAATTGACTTAATTTCTAAATAAAAAGAGACCATTTTTTGAATTTCTACATTTATATGTAATTGTTCAAAAATAGCATATACAATGAGAGAGACAATTGAAATAATAGGAATTATAATCAAATAATACTTAAAACCAGAAAAAAAAAGAGAAAAATTAGAAAAGATGTTTTTGAAATATTCTGGATATTTGATAAAAGAAAAGTAAATAATTCCAACTTCAGTCAAAAAAGTAAAAATACCCCCCTTAAATAACTTTTCCTCAATTGTTAAGTTTCTAAATAAAAAAGAGAATATGAGTGACAAAATTAGTATAATTGAAATGATAGAAATGGAGAAAAAAAGGTCTGGTTCTTTCCTATTCTCCAATAATTTTTGAGTCCTCATCTAAGTAAATTCCTCTTAAATTCATTTCAAGTGCATGTGGTGATGGAGATGCAGCAAAACCTTCTTCTTTACTAATTATATCATTTTGAATTAATTGGACAAGATGTTGATTAAATGTTTGCATCCCTACTTCTTTATCTGATGCCATAGCAGCATATATTTTGTTTAATTTGTTGTCCTGTATAAGTTTAGAAATTACAGAATTTACAATCATAATTTCACAGACAGGAACAAGTCCAGAATTATCTTTTTTGGTTAAAAGTTTTTGACATATTGTTGCCCGTAAATGATAGGCAACAATTTTTCTTACTTGTTCATGTTGAGAAGATGGGAAAAAATCAAGAATTCTTGTAATTGTTGTAATTGTATCTATTGTATGCAAAGTAGCAAAAACAAGATGCCCTGTCTCACAGGCATTTATTGCTGCCTGAAATGTATCTACATCTCTTAATTCTCCGATTAAGATAATATCTGGGTCTTCTCTTAAAACACGTTTCAAAGCAGAATCAAAAGCAATTGTATCAATTCCAACCTCTCTCTGGTCAATAATTGACTTTTTATCTTTATAAATATATTCAATTGGGTCTTCAATTGTTACAATATGAACAACTTTATTTTTGTTAATATTCTCAATCATAGAAGCAAGAGTTGTTGACTTTCCGCATCCAGTAGGACCTGTAACAAGAACAAGTCCATCGGAAAATGAAGCAATTTTATTTAAAACAGGTGGTAAATTCAATTCTTCAATGGTGGGGATAACATCTTTTATTCTTCTTAAAACAAGACCAATATGTCCTCTTTGCCAGAAAGCATTTACCCTATACCTGCCAACTTCTTCCTGTTCAAAGGCAATGTCCATTTCTTTTTGTTTCTTAAATATCTCAATTTGTTCAGATGGAATAATTATTGAACAAATTTTATTTAATTCTTCATCATTAAAAATATTCTCCCATTCTTCTACTTCTTCTAATTCTCCTTTTATTCTAAAAATTGGTTTCCTTCCAAATTTTATATGAAGGTCAGAAGCATCTTTTTCCTTCATGCATTTCAGTAATTGAGTAAAATCATTCATTTTCTTATCCTGTAAATAATATTTAATGAACCTTATAGGTAAGGTACACAACCTGCAGGAATATTTATTTTATACTTTTTTATTTTTTATCACCACTAAGTAAATGTTCTTCTATTACTAATTCATGTGGTGCATTGCCACTTTCGTCTGATTTTATTTTTGCAGGTGCACCTGAAATTATTTCATGTGCTCTTTTTGCAAGAATAACTATCAGCCGATATATATTTTCTTTTTTATATACTTTATCAAGAAGTTTTAAATTTTTATTCATTTTTCACACTAATTTTATAATTACTTCCCTTGCTCCATCTCCTCTTCTTGTGGAAAGTTTAATTATTTTTGTATATCCACCTGGTCTATCAGAATATCTCTTTGCAACTTCTTTAACTTTTTTTACACTTTCTGGATGATTTAAAAAAGCATTGAGCATCCTTGTACTCTTTAAGTCCTGCTTTTTACCAAGTGTTATCATTCTTTCAACAACTCTCTTTAATTGTTTACCTTTAACTTCTGTAGTTCTTATCTCATTTGATTGGAAAAAACTTATTGTCATGTTCCTTATCAGCCCTTTTCTATGGGACTTATTTCTACTTAATTTTTTAATATCTTTTTTATGTCTCATCTTCTTCCTCTTGTTTTTCTGCTAATTCTTTTAATGTTAAGAGTTTAATGTCCCTTTTTTTCAAAATATTTTCTATTTCTTTAATGGATTTTTTACCTAAATTTTTTAGTTCTTCTAATTTTTCCCTTGGAGTATTTATAAGGTCCCTAATTGTTTTAATATTTTTACCTGTTAAAGCATTAATAACTCTTGTTGAAAGTTTTAAGTCACTTATTGGAATATCAAGGTCTATCTTGCCAACTTCTTCTTTTTTTACTTCTTTCCTTCCAATTGTCTGCTTATCTTTTATTAAATTTAGATGACTAAGAATAAGGTCTGTTGCATAACTAACTGCATCTTTCGGAGTAATTGCACCAGTTGTTCCTATTTCAAGAACAAGTTTTTCATAATCAACTGATTGGCCTACCATTATATTTTCAATATGAAAAGATACTTTCCTAATAGGAGAATAAATTCCATCTATTAAAATTGTACCAATTGGAGGAGTAGAAATCATAAGTTTCATTTTTTCAACAGGTAAATAGCCAAAACCATTAGTTATTTCTATTTCCATTTTGTATTTCTTAGTCGGGTCAACCGTAGCAATATGCAAACCACTATTTATTACATATGCGGAACCATCGGGTATTAAATCCCCTGCTACTATTTCATCTTTTCCCTCTATTTCAATTTCGACTTTATGAGGAAATTCAGATATAACTGGTTTTAAAGCAACATTTTTCAAATTCATAACTATTTCAACTACATCTTCTTTTACCCCTTCAATTGTTGAAAACTCATGCATAACACCATCAATTTTCAGAGATGTTATTGATATCCCAGGGATTGAAGAAAGAAGAATTCTTCTGTACAAATTACCTAAGGTGACTCCATAACCTCTTTCAAGCGGTTGAATTTCAATAATTCCATAATTCTCTCTGTATGTATCTTCATCCCAAATAAAACTACTGGGAAACAAAAATTCTTTCATATTTACACCTCACATTTTTTATTTTGAATAAAGGTTGATAATGAGTTGCTCATCCACAGGTATAGAAACTTCTTCCCGTGTTGGATATCTTACAATTTCTATTGAATAATTTTCATTGTTAACTTTCATCCATGTTGGAATCTGTCTATGTTTAAAAATATCAATATTTTCTTTAACTTTTTCTATGTATTTAATATTTGTTTTAATTTTTATTTCTTCCCCTTCTTTTACAATATATCCATCCCTATCTGCTTTTCTCCCATTGATTATAACTGCACCATGAGAAATAATTTGTTTTGCTTGTTTTCTCGAAGAGACAAAATTTGCCCTATAAACAACATTATCAAGACGTCTTTCAAGAAGTTGGAGTAAATTTTCACCAGTAACACCCTTTTGTTTCTTTGCCATTTCAAAATATCTTCTAAATTGTCTTTCTCTTACTCCATAGTATATCTTTACCTTGTTTTTTTCTCTTAATTGATGCCCATATTCTGATGTCTTTTTACTCTTTATTAATCTTATATTCTTTCTTCTGGGGTCTATTGCACATTTATCCGATTCACACCTTATGCCTTTTAAATATAACTTTATTCCATATTTTCTACAAACTTTACAATCTGTTTCAACAACTTTCGCCATTATACTCTCCTTCTTTTCGGTGGTCGACAACCATCATGTGGTATCGGGGTTACATCTTTTATTGAAACAACATTTAAGCCAGTTGATTGTAATGCCCTTATTGCTGTTTCCCTTCCAGGGCCAGGTCCTTTAACAAAAACAGATACTTCTTTCATATTAAACATGTTTATTGCTCTTTTGGCAACATTTTCACTCACAAGTTGAGCAGCAAAAGGTGTTCCTTTTCTTGTTCCTTTAAAACCAATACTCCCTGCACTTGCCCATAACAAAACTTTCCCTTCAAGATCCGTTAGAGTAACTATTGTATTATTAAAAGTTGCCTTTATATGTACAATTCCTCTTTCAATAGATACCCTTTTTTTTCTCTTTTTTACATATTTTCTCGCAGCCATATTATTCTTCCTTTCCTTTTTCCTGTCTCATTGCTTTCCTTGCTGTTTTATCTCTAACTATTCCAACTGTTTTTCTTGGACCTTTTCGTGTTCTCGCATTAGTTCTTGTTCTTTGCCCCCTTACGGGTAAGGAACGTTTATGTCTGAAACCTCTATAAGAATTTATTTCTACTAATCTTCTAATATTTTCAGAAATTTCTTTTTTTAAATCACCTTCAACTTTAAAATTTCTCTGGATATAATTTGTTATTTTGCTTAATTCTTCATCAGTCAGCTCTTTAACTCTTTTTTCGGGAGAAACACCTGTATCTGACAAAATTTTTTTTGCTGTGGGCTTACCAATTCCATAAATATAAGTTAAAGAAATTTCAATTTTCTTATTATCAGGGATTTCAACCCCAAGTATTCTTGCCATATTTCACCTCATCCTTGTTTCTGTTTATGTTTAGGTCCATCCTGAGGATTCGTACAAATAACCCTTACAATTCCTTTTCTTCTTATTATTTTACATTTAGGGCATATTTTCTTCACTGATGCTCTTACTTTCATTTCCTTAACTCCTTTAATATCTTTTTATTATTCTACCTTTTGTTAAATCATAAGGTGAAATTTCAACTAAAACTTCATCACCCGGTATTATTTTTATATAATGCATTCTCATCTTTCCTGCAAGATGAGCAAAAACCTTATGGCCATTTTCTAATTTTACCTCAAATGTAGTTCCCGGTAAAGCATTTATTATTTCTCCTTTTAATCTTATTTTTTCCTCTTTATTCATTTAACTTAAAATTTCTCCTTTTTCTTTTCTTACAAGAACTTCATTTTCATAATGAGCAGAATATTTTCTATCAGAAGTTATAGCAGTCCATCCATCATCAAGAATTTTCACTTTCCATGTACCTTCATTAACCATTGGCTCAATACATATAACCATACCATCTTTCAAAATTTCTCCTTCGCCCTTATTCCCAAAATTTGCTAATTCAGGGAAATCATGTAATTTTTTACCAATACCGTGTCCAGCGAACGCCTTTACAACTGAAAACCCATTACTTTCAACAAATTGCTGAATTGAATTCCCTATATCACCTGTCATTACTCCATCTTTTATGTAATCCACTCCAATATAAAATGCTTTTTTAGTAACATCAATTAGTTTTTTATGTATCTGCTTTATCTCTCCAACAGGAAATGTATCTGCACAATCACCATAAAATCCATCATAAATTACCCCAATATCAACTGAAACAATATCTCCTTCTTTCAATATTCTCTCCTTTTTAGGAATTCCATGCACAACCTCTTCATTAATTGAAACACAAATATTTGCAGGAAATCCTCCATAGTCCTTAAAGGCAGGTACAACTTCCCTTTTTTTCATCATCTCATAGGCAAGTTCATCAATATCATATGTACTTATTCCTGGCTTTATAATTTCGCTTATTCCTTCTAAAATTTCTCTTACTATTACACATGCTTTTTTTACTTTTTCTATTTCATCAGATGTTTGAACTATCATTTTAAAATCCTTTTTATTTCGCTTAATGTATCTTCAAGTTCCCCTTCGCCAGAAATTTCATAGAAATTGCCATTTTTCTTGTAATAGTCAATAATTGGTCCAGTATAACTATGATAAACATCTAGTCTATTCTTTACCACTTCTGATTTATCATCTTCTCTTTGAATTAATCTTCCTCCACATTTATCACAAATACCATCTTTTTTTGGTGGTAAATTTATAAGATGGTAAATATATCCACATTTTTCACAAATTCTTCTATTAGAAAGCCGATTAATTAAAAAATGATCAGAGGCAGAAAGATAAATAACAATTACTTTATTATTATTCATAAGTATTTTATTTAAATCCTCTGCCTGTTTTAAAGTTCTCGGAAAACCATCAAGAATAAATCCATTTTTACAATCTTCATGTCCTATCCTTTCTTTAATAATATCCTCAACAATTTCGTCAGGAACAAGTTCCCCTTTTTTAATATAAAAATATGCCTTTTCACCAAGTTGAGTATGGTTTTTCACATTGTCTCTCAATAGGTCACCAGAAGAAATTAAAGGCAAATTATAAAAAGAACTTATATTTCTTCCAACAGTCCCTTTTCCTGCTCCTGGGGGCCCTAAAAGTATCAAGATTTTCTTCATCTTATTCCTTCCTTTTTAATAAATCCCTGATAATGTCTTAAAAGAAGATGAGACTCAATCTGTCGGATTGTTTCAAGTAAAACAGAAACAACAATTAAAAGACCAATACCACCAAAAATATGTGCAACTATATATGGAATTTTTTTGTAAGCACTCATAATTATATATGGAAATATAGCAATAGCCGCAAGCATCAAAGCACCAGGTAAAGTTATTCTATTTAGAATTCTTTCAAGATAAAGAGCAGTTGATTTTCCAGGTCTTATACCCTGAATATATCCGCCATATTTTTGTAAGTCCTCTGCAACACGGTCTGGACTGAAAATTATACTTGCATAAAAATAACAGAAGAAAATTATCAAAACAATATAAAGAAACATCCCTGGTCCTGAACTTGGTGATAAATATGCAGCAACTTTTTGTATAACTTTATTTTCAGAAAAAGTTAAAATTGTTGCAGGAAAAGTTAAAATTGAGATTGCAAAAATTAAAGGAATAACTCCTCCCTGGTTTAACTTTATAGGTAAATAAGTTGATTGTCCCCCATAAACCTTTCTGCCAACAACTCTTTTTGCATATTGAATTGGTATTCTCCTTTCACTTTCATTTACAATAATAGCAGCAGCAACTACAATAAAAATCAAAACAATCAATAGAAGAACAACAAATAAACTTATTTCACCAGCAGAAACAAGTTGTGCAATTCTATGTACTGCAATAGGCATTTCTGAAAGAATGCTGGCTGTTATTATTAATGATATACCATTACCAACTCCCTTTTCTGTTATTTGTTCTCCCAAATACATTAAAAAAATAGTTCCTGCTGTTAAAGTTAGCATTGTAACAATTTTAAAAGTCCATCCAGGATTTGGAACAATTACATATCCAGCAAAATGCTCTGGATTTTCAAGCCATAAACTTATTGCAAAACCCTGAAATAAACATAAAATTACTGTACCTATTCTTGTTAATTGAGTAAGTTTTCTTCTTCCTTCAACTCCACCTCTCACAAGATTTTCAAAATATGGGATTATAGAGGAAAGAAGTTCAAGTATAATAGAAATACTTATGTAAGGCATTATTCCTAACGCAAAAATTGTTGCATTTCTTAATGCTCCCCCTGCAAAAAGGTCAACTAATTGAAAAAGAGTATTTGGAAAATTTTCAAAAAAACTTGCAAGAGCCTGTCCATTTATACCGGGAGAGGGAATATAACAACCTAAACGATATACACTTATTAAAAAAATTGTAATCCCTATTTTTCTTCTTAAATCAGCAATTTTAAATGTATCTTTAAACGCATCTATCATTTTTTAATTTTTTCCAGTAAAATTGTTTTACCACCAACATTTTCAATTTTTTCTTTTGCTTTTTTTGAAAAAGCATTGGCAGAAACATTTATTTTTTTTGTTAATTTACCATTACCAAGAATTTTAACAAATTCACCTTTTTTTACTAATTTTTCTTTTTTTAATAATTCAACATCAACATTTTCTCCATCATTGAACTTATTTTCAAGTTCTTCAATTTTAACAATTTCAACTATTTTTTCTTTTAAATGTGTAAAACCTCTTTTTGGTAATCTCCTTACCAATGGCATTTGTCCACCTTCAAAATTAAAAGAACGCGTATATCCACTCCTTGCTTTATGTCCCTTATGTCCCTTGGTAGAAGTCCCTCCATGTCCAGAAGCATCCCCTCTTCCAACCCGCTTTCTCTTCTTTTTTGCTCCATAAGGTACCTTTAACTCATTCAGTTTCATTTTTTTTATCCTCTTTTTTCTTCTTTAACTGACTCAATGCCTTTATAGTTGCTGAAAGAACATTTAATGCATTTGTAGACCCTAAACATTTGCTTGTTATATCTTTTATTCCTATAACTTCAAATATTGCCCTCATTGTTCTACCTGCAACCATACCATGCCCTTTAACTGCTGGTTTTAATATAACAATAGAAGATGAACTTTTTGCAGTTATATCATGAGGTATTGTTGTGTTCACAATTGGAATTTCAATCATATTTTTTCGTGCTTTATCAACTCCCTTTTTTATTGCATCAGGAACCTCAACTGCTTTCCCAATACCATATCCACATTTCCCTTTACCATCTCCAACAACAACAACTGCTCTGAAATTCAAATTCTTTCCACCTTTTGTAACTTTTGTAACTCTTCTTATTTCAATAACTGCTTGTTTTTCATTCTCCTGCTGGGTTATTTCATTTTCTTTCAAAATTTTAGACCTCCTTTTCTTGCTGATTCTGCTAAAACCTTTAATCTTCCAGTATATTTGTATCCACCTCTATCAAAGGTAATTTTTTCAATACCAATTTCTTTTGCTTTTTCTGCTACTAACTGCCCAACAATTCCTGCTGCATCCTTTGTCCATGTCTTAATATTTTTCCCTTCTGAATATTTTTTAAATCCCTCCGATAATGTTGAAACAGTCGCTAGAACCTTACATGGTGTTTCATCATCATTAACAAAAGAAGCATAAATATGCTTCTGACTTCTGAAGACCACAAGTCGTAATCTTTCCCAATTTCCTTTCACCTTTCTTCTTACCTTCAAATGCTTTCTCTTTCTTTTTTCTTCTTTTTTTATTTTCATTGTCCTGTTCCCACAGCAGCCTTACCTGCTTTATGTCTTACATATTCTCCTCTATATCTTATTCCTTTTCCTTTATACGGTTCTGGTGGAGCGATTTTTTTAACTATTGCTGCAAAACTTGAAACTCTTTGTTTATCTATACCTCTTACAAAAATTACTGTATTTCTTGCAACTTCAACTGAAACATCAAATGGTATATCAATCTCAATAGGATGAGAAAATCCAAGTGTTAAAACAAGTTTTTTTTCTTTTACCTCTCCTTTATAACCAACTCCATGAATTTCAAGAACTTTCTCATATCCATCTTTGACTCCAACAACCATATTTTTAATTAAACTTCTCATTAATCCCTGAAACTCCCCACCCTTTTTATATAACTTCCTATTCTCTTCTGGAATTATATTTTTTACAAATATTTTATTGTTATCAATAATTTCAACTTTTAGATAGGACAATACTTCCTTTTCTAATTTCCCTTTTGGACCTTCAATTATAATTCTATTATTTTCTACCTTTCCTTTTACTCCCTCTGGTATTTCAACAGGTCTTTTACCTAATCTTGCCATTTTTACCCCTCACCATATTGTAAATAAAATTTCTCCACCAATTCCTATTTCCCTTGCTTTTTTATCACTAATAATTCCTTTTGATGTTGTCAAAACAGCCATTCCAAATCCATTTTTTATTACTTTATTTGTATTTTCTTTCTTTATGTATACTCTTGCACCCGGCTTACTTACTCTTTTTATCTCAGTAATAACTCTTTTCCTATCTGGATAATACATAAGATAAATCCTTATTACTTTTTTATTTTCAATTTCTATTATCTCATAATTTTTAATAAATCCTTCTTCCTTCAAGACAATAGCAATTTTTTCTTTCATTTTACTAAAAGGAATATCAACAGATCTCTTATAATTCAAATTACCATTTCTAATTCTTGTTATCATATCTGCTATTGGGTCCGTAACTGTCATTTTTCCACCTCTCCTAAAAATTGGATGAATATACACCTCACCAACTTGCTTTTTTTACCCCTGGAATTTCTCCTTTTGATGCTAACTCTCTAAAACAAAGTCGACAAATTCCAAATTTTCTATAATATCCTCTTGCCCTGCCACATCTAAAACACCTATTTTTGCCCCTCACTTTAAATTTTGGTTCTCTATTTGACTTTTCAATTAATGCTTTTCTTGCCAATTCATTCCCTCCTTATTGGTAATCCGATTTCCCTTAACAATTCAAGTGTTTCTTCAGGTGTTTTCGCATTTGTAACCAATGTAATATTCATCCCTCTAATTTTATAAATAGTGTTATAATCAATTTCAGGAAAAATAACATGTTCTTTTATCCCGATTGTATAACTGCCCCTTCCGTCAGTAGAATTTACTGGCAGCCCATTAAAGTCCCTAACTCTCGGGAGTGCAGCAACAATCGTTCTATCAAGAAATTCCCACATTCTTTTTCCCCTTAAAGTTACCATTAATCCACATATATCTCCCTTTCTTAAATTAAATGCTGCTATTGAAGTTTTTGCTTTTGTTATAACTGGTTTTTGCCCTGTTATAAGAGATAATTCCTTTTCCGCTGATTCAATTGCTTTTGTATCTTTATTATCTTTTCCAATTCCAATGTTTATTACTATTTTTTCCAATCGCGGAACCTGCATCTTATTTTTATAATTAAACTTTTCCATCATATGGTTAATCACAACTTCTTTATATTTTTCTTTTAATCTCGGTTCCATCATTTCTCCTCAACAATCTCATTACATTTTTTACAATATCTCACTTTTGTACCATCAGATAGTTTCTTAATACCAAGTCCTACTGCTTTTCCACATTTTAAGCAGAAATATCGGATATTTGAAATTGATATTGGTTTTTCAATTTGAATTATTCCTCCCTGCATATCAACGGACCTTGGTCTTGTATGTTTTTTTACAAAATTCACACCTTCAACAAGAACTCTTTCCTCTTCTGGAAAAACTTTTATTACTCTCCCTTTTTTCCCTCTATCATTACCTTTTATTACACAAACAAAATCATTTTTTCTTATTTTAATTCCCATTAAACAACCTCCGGAGCTAGAGAAATAATTTTAGTAAAATTTTTATCTCTCAATTCTCTTGGAACAGGTCCAAAAATTCTTGTTCCTCTTGGATTTTTTTCATTATCTACTATAATAGCACAATTATGGTCAAATTTTAAAATTGTTCCATCTTTCCTTTTTATTGGTTTAACTGTTCTAACTATTACTGCTTTCACTTTTTCTTTTTTCTTAACAATACCATCTGGAAGTGCATCTTTAACACTACAAATGACTATATCTCCAGTTCTTGCATATCTTTTCTTGGAAACACCTATAAACCCAATAACCATGATTTTCTTTGCACCTGTATTATCTGCAACTATTAAAGTAGTCCTCAATTGTATCATTTTTGCCTTTCTGTTTTTTCAATTATTTCAACAATTCTCCATCTTTTTAGTTTACTCAATGGTCTGGTCTGAACAATCCTGACCGTATCTCCAACTTTTGTAATATTATCTTCATCATGTGCATAAAATTTCTTTCTCTTCCTTAAAATTTTATTATAAAGAGGATGGGCTGATTTCCACTCAACAGAAACAACTCTTGTTTTATCCATCTTATCACTTAAAACAACCCCAACTTTTTCGATTTCTCGTGAATTATTCATTTTTTAGCCCTCTGTATACTTTTTTCTCTCTTTATTGTGTTTAAAATAGCAATGTTTTTTCTTATATTTTTCAAAACAGAACAATTTTTTAACTGCCCCATTTTTACCTGTGGTAATAAATTAAAAAGTTGTTTTTCTAACTCAACTATTTTAAGCCCTATTTCTTCTTCTGTTGCTTCTCTCCATTTTTTTATTTCATCTTTTTTCATTTTTATTCCTTATGAAACTATCTTTTGTCTTTTAACTATTTTACTTTTCACAGGAAATTTTGAGGATGCTCTTTTAAGTGCTCCGACAGCTGTTTCTTCATCAACTCCAACTATCTCAAAAGCAATTCTTCCTGGAAGTACAACAGCAACCCAGTGAGAAACATCTCCTTTACCCTTTCCCATTCTTGTTTCTGCTGGTTTTTTTGTAACTGGTTTATCCGGAAAAATTCTAATCCAAACTTTCCCCTTTGTTTTTAAATGGTGTGTAATAGCAACTCTTGCCGCTTCTATTTGAACATTTGTAAGCCAGCACGGTTCCATAATTTTCAATCCATAATCACCGTAATATAAAGTGCTGCCTCTCATTGCTTTACCTTTTCTTCTGCCTCTTTGTGCTTTTCTATACTTAACTCTCTTTGGCATTAACGGCATTTTTATCCTCCTGCCTTTTACCCTGTAAAACTTCACCTAAGTACAACCATACCTTTATACCAATTGTTCCCGACCTCGTAAATGCTGTCGCAGTTGCATAATCAATTTTTGCTCTTAATGTATGTAATGGAACTTTGCCTTCAATATATTGTTCAGACCTGGAAATTTCCACTCCCCCTATTCTTCCACTTATTCTTACCTTAATTCCTTCAGCTCCACTTTCCATCGCAAGAGCCATTGCTCTTTTTATTGCATATCTATGTGAAAATCTTTTTTCCAATTGTATAACTATTGTATCTGCAAGAAATTGTGCACTTTTACCTGGAGGATTTACTTCAACTACATCTATACTCACCTGTTTTTTCAACTTCCCAATTAACTCATCCCTTAGTTGATTTATTTCGCTCCCTTTTCTTCCCAAAATAACACCTGGTCTTGTTGTATAAATAATAATTTTTATTTTTTCTTTGATAACTTTTTCAATTTCAATTTTGCTTATTGTCCCTCTTGGATATTTTTTATTTATATTGTCTCTTATAAAAATATCCTCTTTCAATGAGTCCTTAAAATCCTTTTTACTTGCAAACCATTTCGTTCGCCAATCCTCAGTTATTCCTAATCTTAATCCAATTGGATTTACTTTCTGTCCCATTATTTTTCCCCTTCTTCTATATCCTGTAAAATAACTGTTATATGAGAAGTCCTTTTTCTCACCATTACACCTCTTCCCATTGTAGTAGCCCTAAACCTTTTAAATGAGGGGCCACTATCAACCAATAAATTCTTTACCATCCATATTCCGCCTTTCTTTTTACCTTCTGCATTACTCTGGGCTGATTTTAATGTTTTAATCAAATATTCTGAACCTCTTTTTGGCAAACTTTCTAAAATTTGTATTGCCTCATTAATTTCTTTCCCAATAACAATATCCTTTATCATTTTCAACTTTCTCGGACTTACTCTAATATATTTTGAAATTGCTTTTACTTCCATTTTTATATCCTATTATGTTTTCTCTCTTGTTCTTTCAGTATGAGCACCATGGCCTCTAAAAACTCTTGTTGGAGCGAATTCTCCTAATCTATGGCCTACCATGTTTTCTGTAATATAAACATTTAAAAAATTTTTACCATTATGAATAGCAAAAGTATAACCAACAAATTCAGGAATAACAAATGATGCACGAGCCCATGTTTTAATTATTTCCTTTCTACCTTCTCTTCTTAATTTTTCAACTTTCTTCATCAATTTCAAATCAACATAGGGACCTTTCTTTTTAGATCTCATCCTTTACTCCTTTTTCTTCTTTCTACAATTAATTTATCTGATGGTTTTTTCTTCTTTCTTGTTTTGTGACCTTTTGTACTCCATCCCCAGGGACTCTGTGACTGATGTCCTTTACTTCTTCCCTCTCCACCTCCATGAGGATGGTCAACGGGATTCATTGCTACTCCTCTTACAGTTGGTCTTATTCCTAAATGTCTGGTTCTTCCTGCTTTACCTAAGGAAACATATTTATGGTCAATATTGCTAACCTGTCCTAATGTTGCAAAACAATTCAAATCAAACAACCTCACTTCACCAGATGGCAACCGAACTTGCGCATATTTTTCTCCTTTTACCATTAAAGTTGCAAGAGTCCCAGCAGACCTGACAATTTGTCCACCTTTTTCCGGTACCATCTCAATATTAAAAATCTGTAATCCCTCTGGTATATTTCTCAGAGGTAATCTATTACCTGTTTTAATTTCTGCATTTTCCCCACAATTAATTATATCTCCAACTTTAAGACCATAAGGAGCAATCAGATAACTTTTTATCCCATCAGTATAGTGAACTAAAGCAATTCTGCTACTTCTATTCGGGTCATATTCAATACTTACAACTTTCCCTTCCATATTTTTTCTACCTTTAAAATCAATAATTCTATATAACTTTTTATGTCCACCACCTCTATGTCTTACTGTAATTCTGCCAGTATTATTTCTTCCACCTTTTTTCCTTTTTCCAATAACAAGTGATTTTTCCGGATACTTTTTTGTTATATCAGAAAAATCATCTAAAATTGCATGTCTCTGTCCAGGTGTAACCGGTTTTAATTTACGTAATGGCAATTTTTTCTCCTTCTTTTAACTTAATAATTGCTTTTTTATATCCAGACCTGAATCCTTCAATATTCATCCTATATTTCTTTTTCTTTTTAGGAACATTTATCACATTTATTTTTTTAACATGAACCTTATATATTGTTTCTATTGCTTCTTTTATTTGATTCTTATTTGCTTTTTTATCAACTATAAAAACATACTTATTTTCTGCCTGTAAATCAGTTGCTCTCTCTGATATAAGAGGAATTTTTATAATTTTATACGCTTCAACTGCCATTTTCTTTCTCCAATGTTTTCTTTATTACTCCAAAAATATTCTTATCGTCTAAAAAAACTTTATCAACTTTTAAAATTTCATATGCATTTATTTTGTCCGAATAATCATATTCAATAGTATCTATATTTCTAATTGATTTTATTATAACTTCCTTATTTACATCTCCTTTATTAAGAATGAAAAGAATTTTTTCCTTATTACTACCTATTTTCTTCAAAAAATTATAGACATTTTTTGTCTTTATTTCATTTAAATTACTCATTTCTATAAGTAAAAATCTATCTTCAATAATTTTATCTTTTATTGCTTCAATAAGTGCCATTCTTTTTATTTTTTTAGGTAATCTAACTTTATATTCTTTTGTCTTTGGGCCAAAAACAACTCCTCCGCCCTTCCATATGGGATTTCTAATTGAACCAACTCTCGCCCGTCCAGTTCCTTTCTGCCTCCATGGTTTCTTGCCTCCACCAGAAACATCTCCCCTTGTTTTAGTTGAAGATGTTCCCTTTCGCTGATTCGTAAGATATGCATTAACATAATAATAGAGAACATCTTTATTTATCTTTTCATTTTCTATTTCAATTTCTTCCTCACCAACAATTTCACCATTAATATCATAAATAGGGATTTTTCTCATTTGCTAAGACCTTTTATTGCCTTTCTAACTAATAAATATCTATTTTTAGGACCAGGAACAGCCCCTTTTATTAAAATTAAATTTTTATCATGCATTATTTGAACAACTTCTAAATTTTGAATAGTTTGTTTCTCATTTCCCATGTGTCCTGCCATTTTTTGTCCTTTTAGGACCCTTGCCGGAGTTGTACCACCAATTGAACCAGGTTTTCTATGAGACATAGAACCGTGTGTAGCGGGACCTCCTTTAAATCCATGTCTCTTTACAACTCCTTGAAACCCCTTTCCTATTGTTTTACCAGTAATATCCACTAAATCACCTTTTTTAAAAATTTCAACATTTAATTTTTGCCCTATTTTAAAGTCATTAACTTCATCATCATTTTTCATTCTCAGTTCTTTTATAACTTTTAATGATGGTAAATTATTTTTCTTTAACTTACCTAATTCTGACTTTCTAAGTTTTTTATCTTCAACTTCCTGGCAACCAATTTGAATTGCTGAGTAATTATCTTTCTCGCTTTCTTTTTTTATACCAATTACATAATTATCTTTAACTTCAATAATCGTCACTGGAATAACATCCCCATTTTCATTAAAAATCCTGCTCATCCCCAATTTCTTTCCAATTAAACCTATTCTCATTATTATATCCTTTAACTCAAATCCATTTTAATATCAATACCCTCTGGTAGACTTAATTTAGTTAAAGCATCTATTGTTCTTCCAGTTGGCTCAATTATTTCTATCAATCTTTTATGAATTTTCATTTCAAACTGTTCTCTGCTTTTTTTATTTACATGAGGTGACCTTAAAACAGTATAAACTTCCCTTTTTGTTGGTAAAGGAACAGGTCCTGAAATTCTTACTCCTGTTTTCTTAGCAAGTTCAATAATCTCTTTTATTGATTTATCTAACAATCTATGGTCAAAACCCTTTAATGTAATTTTAATTCTTTTTTCTTCCATATTTTTCTCTTTTCAGGTCAAGTTTTTTATTTTACTTATTTTATTCTCTTCTGTCAATACTTATTCAATAATTTCAGTAACAGCACCAGCACCGACTGTTTTTCCACCTTCTCTTATAGCAAATCTCTGCCCCTTTTCAAGTGCTACTGGATATATTAACTTTATATCCATCTCTATATTATCTCCTGGCATTACCATCTCAACCCCCTCTGGTAACTTTATCTCCCCTGTTACATCTGTCGTCCTTATGTAAAACTGCGGCCTGTATCCATGGAAAAATGGCGTGTGCCTGCCACCTTCTTCTTTCTTCAATACATATACCTGTGCCTTAAAATGTGTGTGCGGTGTTATACTCCCTGGCGCCGCCACTACCATACCCCTCTCTATCGCATCCTTATCTATACCTCTTAATAATAAACCTACATTGTCTCCTGCTACCCCTTCTTCTAATTCCTTCCTGAACATCTCTACCCCTGTCACTACCGTCTTAGTTATCTCATGCTTTAACCCTACTATCTCTACATTATCCCCTACTCTTACTTTACCCCTCTCTATCCTTCCTGTCGCTACTGTACCCCTGCCTGTTATACTAAATACATCCTCTACTGCCAACAAAAATGGCTTGTCTATATCTCTCACCGGCATCGGTATGTACCTGTCTACTGCATCTAATAAATCCCATATCCTCCCACACCACTCACATTCCCTCTTACCACATCCACACTCCAATGCCTTCAATGCACTCCCCTTTATTACAGGTACCTCCTCACCTGGAAACCCATACTTGCTTAATAACTCCCTTACCTCTACCTCCACTAACTCAACTAATTCCTCATCCTCTACACTATCCATCTTGTTCAAAAATACTACCACCGCCGGCACCTCTACCTGCCTGGCTAATAATATATGCTCCCTGGTCTGTGGCATAGGACCATCTGGCGCACTTACTACCAATATCGCCCCATCCATCTGTGCCGCACCTGTTATCATGTTCTTTATGTAATCAGCATGCCCAGGACAATCTATATGCGCATAATGCCTCGTCTCTGTCTCATACTCTATATGCGATATGTTTATCGTTAATCCCCTCTCCTTCTCCTCAGGCGCCTTGTCTATCTCCTCATACTTCATCTCCTTTGCCTTGTTCTCCTTCGCCAATACCTTCGTTATCGCACTCGTTAATGTCGTCTTCCCATGATCTACATGCCCTATCGTCCCTACATTTACATGTGTCTTGCTCCTTATAAATTTCTCCTTTGCCATTTTATTCCCTCCTTATGTTTTTAAGCTGCTGATGGGATTTGAACCCATGACCCCGTCCTTACCAAGGACGTGCTCTACCACTGAGCCACAGCAGCAACATTTAGAAAATTGTATTCCCTCATTAGTTATAACATTTTAAAAAATTCTGTCAATATAAATTTGTTAATGTAAAACTAAAAGTATTTTTTCATTTTACTTCTTTAAAAATATATTTTTTAAACATATTTTACTAAATCACCTAATTTTTCTACAATTAAATCTGGTAATACATTAGAACTTTCAAGCATTTCTCTATTTGTTTCACCTGAAAGTGGCAAAATATATGTTACTCCTATATTCTTTGCAAGTACTCCATCAGTATATAACCTGTCTCCAATCAATACAACTTTATTTATATCAACTTTTAATTCTTTTATCTTAAATTCTATCATTTCTTTATTTGGTTTCCCAAATATCTTAAATGGGCCCTTTTTTGTTGTGAGTTTAAATGTTTCAATTAATGTTCCTACATCAGGAACTGGCCCATTTTCTGTAGGACAAACAATATCACAATGAGTGGCTATGTACTCAACTCCATTATTTACATAATATATTCCTTTGACCAATTTTTTATATGTAAGTTCTGTATCATAACCTAAAACTACAAATTCAGGATTTTTTGACTCCGGATTAATTTCATTATCTTTAATTTCTTTTTTAAATGACTCTGTTCCTATTGTAAAAACATTTTTAATTTCATTACTTTTTAAAAAATCAATTAACCCATCAGTTGAAAGAATTATTTGCTTTTCTTTAACATTTATACCATATCTTCTTATTTTTTTTACATAGTCCTCTTTTGATTTAGAAGAATTATTAGAAATAAAAAAATATAATTTCCCATTTTCATAAAGTTGATTTACAAAATCTACTGCTCCATCAACAATTTTATTTCCTATATAAACTGTGCCATCTAAATCAATAAAAAATACTTCTTTATCTTTTAATGACTGAATTTTAGCAAATCTTTTTTCACTTGAATAATTAACAATATTCTTTCCCATTTTTTTAAATAAAAATTTATCTTTACTGTTTATAAAGGTTAGAATTATATCATATAACTTATTCAAATAAAAGAGAACATAACCTCTAATCTTTGCTACTTTTGTCGGTAGCAGTTGTGCTATCTGAAAGACGATAACGCACCAAATTACTCCCTCCTTTAAAAAAGGAGGGATGGGGTGGATTTAGAAAAATCTCCCATAACCCCAGTTGTGCTATCTGGAAAACGATGCCGCACCAACTCTGCCTTACCAATCCTCGCTACTTTTGTCGGTTTGAACCCAAAAGGTTCAACTCCCTTACAAATTTAGAGATAGAGCGGGAGACGGGATTTGAACCCGCGGCCCCAACCTTGGCAAGGTTATGCTCTACCGCTGAGCTACTCCCGCTTTTCGTATTGTATTATAACAAAATTTGGTTTTATTATCAATAATATGCTAAAATTAAGCAGAGGAAAAAATGATAAAAGGAACTACAAAAATTACAGGTGTCTTTGGAAATCCAGTGTCTCATTCTCTTTCCCCTATTTTTCACAATGCTGCTTTTCAATATCTTTCTCTTGATTTTGTTTATATTCCATTTGAAATAAAACCATCTTTTCTTAAAAAAGGAATTGAAGCAATTAAATTTTTTAATTTTAAAGGGGTAAATTTAACAATACCGCATAAAAAAGATGCTTTTTTTCTTGTTAATGAG
>Ga0208825_1000156_pt1 | contig 68861 bp, 52 predicted proteins | sample AD_UKC113_MetaG_FD_184450 | JGI IMG/M metagenome (GOLD analysis project Ga0208825, IMG submission 184450) | Active sludge microbial communities of municipal wastewater-treating anaerobic digesters from Hong Kong - AD_UKC113_MetaG (SPAdes)... | ecosystem: Engineered > Bioreactor > Anaerobic >...
TGGTCGTCGCGTGTTTCAATCCGAATAGCATCGAGCGTTTCTAAAGTTATATCGAATCCAGAAACCATGTTAATGAGAATGCCATCGCACGAAAGGAACGATTTGATGCGCTGAAATGGAATAGAAGCGGCAATATCTCGTGAACATTCAGTACGTGTTTGTTTGTCTGATTGGTATATCAAGTGAACTGTATTTGTGAGACCTTTGAATTTAAAAATTCCACTTGTGTCAACATTCTTATATTGTTTCAAGTTGGATATCAGCTTTTCGTAATCGCCATTTCCAACGCCGAACACTGGTTGAAGAGTATCTCGTTCGCTCATTAAATTTGCCAGCGCAGCAATGGTATAGTAAATTCCGCCAAATCGTTCCTCTGTATTCTCTGACTTTCCATCAGAGTGAATAACATCTTTACAAATGTGCCCAATCACGGTTATTGTCATAGTTACAACCTTCGTGTGGGTCCTAAATCCACTAATTGTTGCTCGTTGAGTCTCCACAGAGTTTGACAGGGGAAACAATTCTCGTAGAGCGGCTTTCCTAAAATGACAGAATCAACGCCGATTTTTTCTAAACTTTGAAGTCGTACCAAATCTTTGTAGTTCCAAACGCCGCCGCGTGCGGTTACACGAACTCCGGTTTTCAATGCGATTTCTTTTAACATCTCGTATGGCAGGGAAAGTCCAATTTCGCCTTTTTCCCGTTCACCATAAACAATGCGTGAAATTCCTATTTCTGCCATCTGAAGAGCCAGCTCTAACGGTGAAATTTGTGTGGTTGTTGTGCCGCCTTTAATAACTACTTTTCCCGCTTCCGAGACGATGCCAACTGCAATTTTTCGTGATCCGAATTCTTTGAGAAACTCTTCGATTATTTCTGGTTTTTCGACAGCTGCTGTGTTGAGAATAATACGGTACACTCCTAAGTTAAGCACTCGCTGAATTTCTTCGTATGTGCGCAATCCTCCAGAAACTTGAATCGGAATATCGACTGCCTCGACCAATTGACGAATGATGTCGTCGTTTACAATTCTTCCTTCAGCTGCTCCATCACGATCGATAACGTGAATTGTCTTTGCGTTCTCACCTCGCCAGAGTAATGCCATATGAACCGGATCAACAGAGTATCGATGTTCTGAACCCGGCGCGCCATGGACAATTTCGATACATCGACTTTTACTAATTTCTATCAGCGGGTAAATTAAAATCATATTTTCTACAGTTTGTATTCAAACACAAAAAGCTCAACCAACGAAGTGGTGAGCTACTTGTGTATTCGTAAAATGCGTATTTTTTAAGAGAGATTCAAGGAAGGGTGGAAGAAGCGGCAGGAGCATCTCTCCCATCGCTTCTTCGTCATCAATTTATTTGTGGTTTGTATATTGAAGCATATTCAATAAGAGTCTTTGGCCAACGACATTTGCCGCATCTCTACTTTTTTCAGTTAAATCTTTAAATGCAGCTGTTTGTCCTTCTTCATCAACCGAGTGGAATGAAAGAGGTTTTGTTTTTATTGTTGCAGGAATGTCAAGTGCGCAGAGAATGATTGTGCCTCTTCCGTGTGGAATAATGCTTAGCGCAGAATACACTTCTCTCTTATGGTCAGAAACGCAACCTACGATTGTTTCACCGTTAAAAAGGCGCAAGCCGATTCTGTTTCGATCGTAGGCGGCAAAACATTGGTATTCCCAATTAAATGCGGTTGCCTGCGGAAGTCCATTGAAAAGCGGATGATAACGTACGAAATAGTTTCCTCCGTACCACGATTTCCCTAATTGTCGTGAACCACGATAATCCAATACTTCTTTTTGAGCAAGATAATCAGCCCATTGTTCAACAGCGTTAACAACGATCAGAGTATTTCCGTTGTTGACCCATTCTAAAATATCTGTAACAAGCGCTTTGTCTGGAGGCGGCTGGAATGCTCCCACAAGAAGCCAGCTTCCTTCTGGAGTTCCATTGCGAAAATCCTGAAAGTTTTTTATGCCGACTGTTTTAAGGAATGATTGCAAAGCTTGTGTCGTATCCGCCACCATTCCATCCGCAACAGAAATGGATGGAAGAGTTGTTGCAAATACCTGGTCTGAACCTTCCGTAATGATTTTTCCATTTAATTTTAACTCTGCTTGTACGGTCGTATATCCATCATTACGAATTGGAATGAGGAGATCGCTCTTCAAAAGTTCCCCATACGTTACTCCGCCAGTTACCAATACAGATGATGATGGAAAATGACGAATTCCTGACGAGTCGGTAACTGTAATATCGAGCGTGTAAGCGCCATAGAGATCGACTTCATTAACGATAAAAAAGTCTGCTACAATTGTATCGCCAACAGAAGTAACTTTTCGAGGAATTTTTACAGCAATGTACAGAGGCTGCAAGTATTTTGAGATAAGTTCCGGATTGGCTGCTTTGATGTTGCGATAGTCATCGACAATGCCGGAATGATTTTCCAGGATCATACTTTCCCAACCGTTGATAGCGTAACCATCGGCAACATTATTGATCCGAATATTTTCAATAGCTCTTCCCTGATAGTAATATGAAACATTTCCCATCGAAGTAGTTAACGCATCGACATCTTTGAAAGCAGAAGTGAAATTATTGTTGTGTAGAAAATCATTGTAGGCTTTGTACCACTCAAGATAAGTAGAGGTTTCCCATCCACGCTTTGTACCTGTTTTTTGAATTTCATTATAGATCAATTGTAAACGTGGCGGTGTGCCAATAGCGCCTTCTTCTCCCCAATAAATGATTTCATCCTTTTTATCTGTGTATCGGATGTAATTGGTTGGATTAGTGTAGACGCCGTTATGATAAACTCCGGGTCCACCAGCATGGTGCTGATCGAACCAGCCATAATCATAGAATGATGAATCATAGGGAAGCATATGGAGCTTAAATTGAGGATCCGGTCCCATTTTAATGTTGCCATTGCAGGAATTGTAAGTCAGAATTCGAGTCTCATCGAGGCGATGGGCGTCAGCCATATCAATACTATCCTGGAAACTCGGCAGTGAACCACGTTCGTTGTGCATATTATAAATAATAAGGGATGGATGATTGCGATCGCGGCGAATCATACGGAACAATTTTTCACGACGGCACGGAATATAGAAATCGTGTTGCTTTTGCTGGAGCGGAGTTCGGGGAGTAAAAAGTTCGAACGGAAATTGATAGCCGCCAGGTTCTTCGAAGTAAAGCAGTCCGAGTTCATCAGCATAATCCAGCACATTTTGTGAACCGATTGTGCGGTGGAAGTTCAACATTGTTAAGCCGAGATTTTTTGCTGTAAGTACTTGCTTCTTTGCAAGCTCATCGGATGGCATAATACCGTTGAGTGGCCAGAATCCCCATGAAATTGCTGTAAAGAGAACGGTACGTTTACCGTTAAGGTAAAATTGTTTGTCGCCGTTTACAGTGCGCACTTCGAACCATCGAAAACCAAATCGTTGGTCATATCTATCTTTTGAATGCAGACTGTTCCATTCGGCGCGAAGCACGTAAAGATTTGGTGAATGGATATCCCAGAGCTTTGCATTTTCGACTTTCATAGTCTGATGTACTAAAGAATTTTCATTGGGTTGTAATTGCACTTTCCGCAATTCTTGGTAAACGACCTTTGACGGATTTTTCCATTCAACAACCGAAAGAGTAAGAGTTCCGCTTTCCTCCTGAGAAGATAAATTTGATAAAGAGACTTCAACATCAATTTCATTCGGGGTAGGTTTGTTCTTAATGAAGATGTCTTCGATATACGTTGGGTCAGTCGCAACAAGTTTCACCTTTCCTGTAATTCCACCGAAGCCGTGGCTTGGAATTGTTCTGTAATCTCCCCACATAAAATTCTTGGAATCGCGCCAATCGAAATTTCCATTAGGATCAGTAATGCGCACGGCAATGTCATTCAGTTGACCCAAATTTACTGCTTTTGAAATATCCACATCGAATGGCGTGCTGTTGACAATATCATAGCCGACCAATTTTTTGTTGACGAAAACTTCTGCTCGGAATCGCACACTTTCAAAATGGAGTGTTATGCGTTTGCCTTTTAGGTTATTTGGAATCAAAACTTTTGTTGTAAACCACGAAACTCCGAGGTAATTTCCCGTTACGCCGAAAGAGCTTCCACGTTTTCCCCAAAAATATTCTTCGACTGTTGCGGGAAGTTGTGTGGTAACTGCCAGAGTTTCATTTTCCAATAACCGCCATCCTGCGCTTGGAATATTGACCGGTATCGAGGCGATGTTAATAGGAGGGAGATAAAGCGAATCATCCTGCCACTGTGCGTTTTCATCGATAAAGATTTTCCACTTTTGATTCGATAAATCTTGCTCGAATCTGTTGATAACTTGAGCGTTGGCATTCGACGATAGGAGCAACAGCGTTAGAAGCAGGGAATAACGAAATGATGCAAAAATTTTTTGTACCATATCAATTCTATCCTTTCAAATAGTTAGATGAATAAATAGCATTCACAAGGAGATGAATGAACGAACTTTTATCGGTTTATTTGTACGCGCTTTCTATGGTGTATTTAACACACTTTTAATGAAAATCCAAGCGATAGAAGGAATCTTATAATCGAGGAAGAACATCTTAGCGGGATAATGTTTGTTCATATTCTTCTTTATAACGACGAATACTTTCAAAAAGAGCGGATGCAAGTTGTCGCTGTCCTTGCTCGCTGCGAAGAAATTCCTCTTCTGCTCGGTTAGACAGATATCCTAATTCGACAAGAACATTTGGCATCGACGCTCCTACGAGGACGAAGAATCCAGCTTGTTTTACGCCGCCATTCTTTATGTGGAGACGATTCGATAGAGTTTCTGACGCAATTGAAGCATAGAGTTCGCTATGTTTCATATATGCGCTTTGCGCCATTGTGATGATAATAAATTCTTCTTCCGTCAACTCGCGGTATCGTTCCTGATAGTTTTCCTCGAATTTGATAACAGCATTTTCTTTTGCGGCAATTTCGATTGCCTCTTCTGTTTTTCCTGGTCGAAGAAGGTAAATTTCAAATCCATTTTGAGACGATGGTCTCCGTTCCATAGAATTGCAGTGAAGACTGATGAAAAGTTTACCGCCTGCCTCATTTGCGATTTGTGTGCGTCGATACAGTTCAACGAAAGTATCGGTCTTTCTGGTATAGACTACTTTTACATCCGGCATATTTCGTTTGATGAGTTCACCGAGTTTCAAGGCGACGGCAAGGGTGATATCTTTTTCATAGGTTCCACGAATTCCGATTGCGCCTGGATCTTTGCCGCCGTGTCCAGGATCGATTACAATGACATCGAGCTTCCATCGTTCTCGTTCCTTCGATAGATCCTTTTGAGGTTTGGGTTGAGGAATGGCTGCTGGAGACTTAGTCCGTAATGAGATTAGAAGATTTGTACTCGTTGGATCGTTCAATACCTCAGCCTGTTCGACATCGGGAGAAAGTTTGAATGTCAACTGCACTGAGGAAGGAGATTGAAAGGTTAGAATTTTTTTGACCGGAGCTTTCAAAGGAGTTTGTAAAATTTTTTGGGTGTCCGCTGTGGCATTAGTAATTGTAATAAAGAGCCATCCGTCTGGCTTGAGCCAGGATTCTACTTCCTTGATTCGTCGAGATGCAGTAAGGGTTAGAAGATATCCATTTGCTTTTTGCTCGACAGTGTATCCAGTAATATCAAAAGGAGATTCCGTTACAGCTAATTCTAAACTTCTTTTCTCCTTGCTGTAGAATAATTGTATTTGAACGGTTTGTTGGAGAAATGTCAGTACCTGAGGCATGGGAGCGTAGAATACGTCATCAATGCGGATGGCATTTTGAGGCATTTGGTAAACTGTTATGCTATTGGTTTTTCTTTCGGTTAGAACGGCAAAAGCATTATTTTCGGCGAAACGTACTAAGAAATCCCCGGCAAGGAATTCGATTTTCTTTGTGGTATCGTTGATGACATAGGGAAGAGACAGCCGTTTTAAGAGTGGAGGTAATGGAATATATGTAACATTTGAATATTCAAAACATTGAAGAATTGTGGTATCGGCTTGGGATAACGCCATGCGAACTGAAGTTGATGTATACTGCGGTTGAGCATGGACAAATTGAAGTGTAAATAGAAAAATGATAGTAAGAAAACGTAAAGCTCTATTAAACATAGATAGGATACTAAACTAATCTCCAATTTTCCCCCTCCACAAGCGCCTGATTTTAGACTCAAGAATCAAGACGCGGGGAAAAGTCAGTGAATGATTTCAATAATATTGTCGGTTTCGTTGACTCGGACTCGAACGCGGATAGAATCATCTCCAGCATACACTTTGCCGACTCCGACAATGATACATTCACCATCGCCTGCGCTTTCGATATAATATCGGGCGTTCTCGTTTTCCGAGAAATTTGAAAGCTGAGAGAGAGTCAAGCCCGTAAACGATTTGCCGCCCCCTGCCATGCTTGCAGGTTTCCAAAAGTATGCTCGTGCTTGATTTGCAAAGAACAGTAAATCGTCGACAATTGCAGACCGACAGGATTCTTCTGCATTAGCGCTGAATAAAGAGACCCCAAGGGCGATTGCAATTCCGACGATCAATAGTCCGAGAATTACAAACATCATTTGTTGCTGTCCCATAGTTTTTGTCTCTTCCTTCCCTCTTCCTCGAGTCTTCGTCGTATTTCACATTGAACTATTTTGAAATACAAACCTATTGTCAAGGAAGAATCACTAATCCTACTTCGTAGGTTAAAATACAGCTTCCGAAATAAATAGCAATGTTTCCTTGACAACTAAAATTACTTAAGTATTCGACCAGTTTCAATATACCACATAAGTAAATCTAATTCATCGAGTGGAATTGATATTTCTTCCGAAAAGTTTTGAAATTGAAATTCTATTTCTCTATAACGTTTATAAGAAAGCGTAGTTGGAAGATCGGTAATTACACGTAAGTGGAATAGCATTCTGAGGATATGTCTATCGAGAATTGCTAATCCGTCGTTACGTCCAATATTTCTAAGAAAGTGCGTCGCTTCTTTCATCCCTAAACCTTTGAATGTATGAATGAGTTCAGCTCGAGCGTTCGATGCGTCCTGATTGGTTTCGAGCAGGGCAAGCAATTCTACTTGCTGTTGTTGAGCGGAAAGCAAATAGAGCGATTTTCTCTTGTGAAATCGGATATAATGCTCAGGGTTGCGTAGAATTGGCTCAGGATCGATAGGGAAGCGAGCGAAGTCGAGTTCTTTGAGTTTTCCCACTACGATTTCAGCGTGTGCTGCCTGTGATTGAGGAGTCAAGAGGCAATACAATAATTCATAAAAATAATCGGAAGGCGGTACTGATTGAAATTCATCTAATCGCTGTTGAATTTGGGGCTTTAGTTCCTTATAGAGTTGCAGGAGAGCTTCTTGTGTCAGCTTTATATCTTTCATTTTGGTAAACTAATGGATGTGTGCGATGCTCTTTGCTGGATTTGTAATAATCCATCTTTTTCCATTTGTCTAAGCAACCTCATCAGCCATGATAAGTGAGAACTGTTAAGAGAAAGAAGCTGAAGAAGTTTGCGGGGAGTTAACGAATCATGCTGGATAAGAAGTTTGACAATCTTGCCTCTGTAAATTCTGTGCGGAATCCCTAAAAATAATGGTTCACTTTTTCTGATTTTCTTTTTTGTGGGAGAAATGACGTGCCGTGGACACCAGTTTGACCATGGACAAAGATCGCATTTGGGGAATGCCGATGTGCAAATCAGCGAACCGAGTTCCATCAGCGCCTGATTCCATGAATCACTTTGTTTTTTGGGTAGAAGCGCATAGGCTATTTCCCAAACATCATGTTTTGATTTTAATGTAGGAAACGCCCGTCCAAAGATTCGTTGAATATTCGTATCAACGATTGGAACACGTTCCTTAAATGCAAAACTTGCTACTGCAGAAGCTGTGTATCTGCCAATGCCGGGAAGTTGTTCTAATTCTTTTGCGGTTGTGGGAAGTTCTCCGCCGTATTGATTCATTACAGTTGTTGCGAGTTGATGTAATCGTAGAGCGCGACTATTATAGCCTAAGCCGCTCCAGATTTTCAAAACATCAGCTTTTGATGCGGATGCAAGATGACTAATCGAGGGAAAAGCCCCAAGAAATTCCTCATATTTTGGAATTACATGCACAACCTGTGTTTGTTGAAGCATTACTTCGGAGATGAGAATATGGTAAGGATTGTTTGTTTTTCGCCATGGTAATTCGCGCTTGTTGTTGCGAAACCATTTTTGAAGCGCTTGAACAAGCTCCCGATAGTTTGAGGGTACGTCAATAGTATTTTTATTGTTTGGTTTTTTCAATATGTTTACTAGAGCCTATTTATTTCCATCGTGTTCTTTATCAGGCTTTGAATATATTGAAACTACTGTTGAAATAAAATTATCGTAATGGAATTTTAACTTCCAACTTCTTGAGAATTTGCCTACATTGAAAAAAATAAAAAATGGAGAACTTATGAAACGACATATAAAGTTGCTATTGATTCTTTTATCGGGTGTATTAACCGCCTCTGCTCAGCCTGCCAATCATATTGTCATTAGTGAAGTGGCTCCAATGGGAGGGAAGGCGACTCAGTATAATACTGGTGAGTTTATCGAGCTTTATAATCCTTTTTCAGTTGACGTTACGTTTGGTACGAACGTCAAAATAGTTTCTGGCGCAACTCCGCCAGGAACAAACGCCGCTGAGTGGGAAGTATCGTTGGCGGGGAAGACGATCAAAGCTTATGGATTTTTACTTATTGGAGATGGCGGCGTTTCGCCTGCTCCTGATATTTCATTTCCTTCAAACAAAAATTTGGCAAACTCAGCTGCTCGCTCCTGCGTACAACTTCGAGATGGTGAAACAGTTATTGATGCTTTTGGCTGGGATGCTAGTACAACATTATTGTGCGAAACCACCCCATTTTACCCTTCAGATAAAACATCTGATGGAAAATCTTTTGAGAGGAAGAGCAAACAATCTGCCACTCAAGATGATTCAGAAGGGAATGCGTGGGATTCAAATAATAATTCGATAGATTTTTTCCAAAACAGCGCCTCGACAAAAAATCCGCAAAATTCCTCGAGCGCAATTGAAATCAATCCATACAATCTTGTTCCTTCGGATGGAAAAGGCGCGGCAAGCGTTCAGCCAGCGCAGTGGTTTTACTCGAATCCAACGGAGCTAACGTTTTCGTTATCTTCGGCGAGCGATACCATCAAAGCATTTCGCTTTGTGCTGTCGTCCTCAATATTGAATTGGAATGCAAGCAATGTAAGTGTTGTGCCGAGTTCAGCGGTTCTATCATTTTCAGGGGATACGGTTATTGTGAGTAATATTGTTATTATTGGGAATGACAGCGCCATTGTAACGATACAATCGGTTACTGCAGTTGATACGACAACGGAATTGTCGTTTGGAGTCAGCACATCTCTCGATGGAATAGTTTTTAAAAATTTGTTAGTGCAACCTTCTACACTTATTTATGGTTCGCCGCGTGCGATGAGTATGGTCAAGGCAAAAGATGGAAGCGGATTGCCGATCCTCTATGGAAAATACGCTGTCGTAAAAGGAGTTGTAACGGTTGCGAACGAATTTGGCGGTCCTTCGTACCTCGAAGATGCAACGGCGGCTGTTGCAGTGTATGATTCGAGCGTTTCTCGGAACGTCAAGCAAGGCGATGAAATTATTGTGCTGGGGAAAGTCGTTCCTTACAATGGATTGTTCGAACTTACGCCGTGTCAATTGATTCAGGTCGTAAGCGAAGGGAACGCATTCGATACTCTTCAACTTTCTATTCCACAGGTAAAAGCGCAGGATCAAAATGGCATTGAGCCGTATGAATGCCGATTGATTCGAATTAATAATATAACATCTGTCTTGACTTCAAGTAATTCTCCCGCTACATCGTGGGAAGTAACCGGCAGCGGCACAAACTATAAGCTGATTTCTGGCAGTGATACATTAGAAGTCAGGATATTACCGGCGACTAACATCGTAGGCACTTCGATACCTTCTTCGACTTTTGATATTGTTGGAGTCTTAGGTCAGTACTATTCAACCTATCAACTACAGCCGCGTTCGTTGAATGATATTATTGTAAACAGCTCAGCGCCGAGAATTATTTCTGGGATTCCGTACGAAAGCTCGATTGGTTCTACCTCAGTTTCATTTCGCTGGGAAACGGATCTTCCTTCTTCGAGTATTGTCTACTACGGTTTATCCGATGCGTACGGTTCGTTTGTAGCCAGTCCGACTGCTGTTACAATTCATGAAATTACACTTACCGAATTACAACCAGCGACAGTTTATCATGCAAAGATTGGTTCCGCAATTGGCGCGGATACGGCGTTTACATTTGATTATCTCTTTTCAACGTCGTCTGTTAATTCTACAGGCGCGATGAATGTCTACTTCAACAAATCAATCGATCCTTCTGTAGTGCGAGCGGAAACAGCGAAGACCGTCAATATCTATGAGCGTCTTCTTGCTCGTATCAATGGAGCGACATCGAAAATTGACGCTGCGCTCTACAGTTTAAGCGGCACAGTAGGCTCGACGATTGCAAATGCGCTCATTTCTGCTAAGAGTCGCGGCGTTCAGGTGCGAGTTATTGGGGAAAATGATAATTCATCTACAGCGCCGTGGACAACGCTTTCGTCGAATGGAATCAATGTGATCTTTGATAACGTCGATGCAGTGAATATTGGCGCTGGTCTGATGCATAATAAATTTGTGGTTATCGATAATGGCGATGATGGCGATGAAACGAATGATTGGGTGTGGACAGGTTCATGGAATGCTACTGATCCTGGAAATAACAATGACGCTCAAAACGTTATCGAAATACAAGATAAAGCGTTAGCCAATGCTTACACAATCGAGTTCAATGAAATGTGGGGAAGCTCCAGCGCAACTCCGAATACATCGCAATCGAGGTTCGGTTCGCATAAACAAAATAACACGCCGCATCTGTTTGTTATCAATGGCATTTCTGTTGAACTATACTTTAGTCCTTCCGATGGAACGAATGCCCAATTGCTAAAGACGTTTCATAAAGCGCAGGAATCTGTAAATTTTGCCATCCTTTCGTTTACTCGAGACGATCTGGGAAACGAACTTACTTCAAGATTTCGAAATGGCGTAAAAGTTCGCGGTGTGTTTGATAACAAGACTGATAGCGGATGTGAATACGATTCGCTGGTTGCACGAGGACTCGATGTTCACTTAAAAGCAAATCTCACAGGATTGCTTCATCACAAATATGCCATCATTGACGCTAACGGAAATGATGAAAACAAATACGTCATTACTGGTTCGCATAACTGGAGCAACAACGCGGAGAATAATAACGATGAGAATACGCTCATTATAAAGAGTCCCCGGATTGCGAATTTGTATCTTCAGGAATTTTCTCAGCGATACAAAGATGCAGGAGGAACGGATGTGCTTCTCGGCGTTGAAAGTGCAGAAGAGATCATTCCGAAAAGTTATATCTTACATCAGAATTTCCCAAATCCATTTAATCCGGCTACAAATATTCAATACGAAGTGCCGTCGACTGCACAAGTAACCATTTTGGTTTATGATGTTCTTGGCAGGCGCGTTGCGCAATTAGTAAACGAAGTCAAAACACCGGGAGTTTATCAAACTTTTTGGAATGCATCGTCTTTCCCCAGCGGCGTATATTTCTGCCGAATGCAGTGCGGTGCATTTTCATCAACGGTTCGGATGCTTCTTGTAAAATAGATTCGAGATGTATTTGGCAATGAGTGTTCAATATATCGATTCGCATGCGCATCTTTTTTTTAATGATTATCAGAGTGATTGTGAAGAGGTTATAGAGCGTGCAAAGCAAAATGATGTTTGTGCGATTATTGTACCGGGAACAGACTTAGATTCAAGTCGGCAGGCAGTTGAATTAGCGGAGCGCTTTTCTGAAGTCTATGCCGCTGTTGGTTTCCATCCGCACGATGCATTGAAATGCTCGGAGCAAGATTTGAAAGAATTGGATTTGCTTCTTCAACATCCCAGAGTTGTAGCGATTGGAGAAATTGGTCTCGATTTCTATTACAACTATTCGCCGTGGGACATTCAAAAGAAAGTATTGTGGCGGCAGCTTGAACTTGCAGCGTCGCGGAATCTTCCTGTTATTATTCATTCGCGCGATTCAATGACTGATACGCTCGATTTACTACAAAAATTTATCGAAAACTTTCCACAATGGAGGAGTAGCGGAGAAAAGCAAAAACGCGGAGTGTTCCACTGCTTCTCTGGTTCATTAGATGATGCTTCGATTGTACTTTCATTAGATTTTTTTATTTCATTTACTGGAAATGTAACTTTTAAGAAATCAACGACTGCCTCTGTTGTAAAGGAAATCGGCTTTGAGAATCTTTTGCTCGAAACCGATTCCCCGTATATGGCGCCAGTTCCTTATCGTGGTAAAAGGAACGAGCCGGCAAACATTCCAATTATCGCCAATAAAATTGCTGAGCTTTGTTCCGCACCAATAGAGGAAGTCTGCAGGAAAACTTATTCCAATACTTGTGAACTTTTTGGATTATCATTGTGAGAGGTTAGTATGAAAAAAATTGTAATTCTAATGCTTCTATGCTTTTCTAATTTAATTTTATATGCTCAATCAATTACCCCAGAAGAGCGAGAGATTATCGAGATTCAAAATACCCGTGAGATGGGAAATCAAAAATTACTTTCGTATCTCGCTCATCCGAATGAAAAGATTCGCTGTCGTGCGCTTGTTGCAATTGCAAATATCGAAGACACCACCGCAATTCGCAATGTTATGGAAAAGCTTAGCGACGAAAATCCTGACGTGAGAGCAATGGCAATATTTGCCTTGAGTTACATTGGAACCGATACTGTGAGCAAGCCTTTGTTCGATATGTTGTTGAAAGAAACGGATACCGATGTTCAAAAATCAATTCTCAATACGCTTGGATTTATTGGCTCGCCTTCGATTCTGGAATCGTTGACAGAGATGAAAACCAATCTTTTGAAGCGAGAATTACGGGATGAACTTGCTCTATGTTATGGACGATATGCTCAGCGGGGGATAAGAACTGAACGAAGCGTGTGGCAATGTTTTTCGCTCCTTGAAGATACAAGCGCAAATGTGCAGTCGAAAGCTCTCTATGCGTTGTGGTGTTTAGCGCCGTATGAAATGATCGATGTGGAAATTGCAAAACATGACGAGCTTTTAATATCTCTTGCTCATCATCCCGATCCTTATGTGCGGATGAATCTTGCGATGCTTCTAAGCCGTGCGCACGGAATGTATCGCGCCGCTATATTGGATTCGTTGGAGCTTTATGAATTCCGCACGACGAACGATTGGCGTGTATTAGTTCAAATTGTAAAAGCTCGCGCTGCACAGGTTACAGATGATCGCAATAATTTTTCTCGATTTGCAAATTATATTCACCATTTTCAACCGTATGTTCAGGTTACCGCAGTGCAAAATCTTGCGCAAATACCGTCATCGGTGGTCATTGCTTCTGGTCTGGCTGATGCGGTAGCAAAAGAACTTACGACAATGGCGCTCGATACGACATACTCAGAAATGCTTCGAGGCGAAGCTCTTGTAACTCTCGGAAAATTATTTCCATACTATTTCGATAATAATGATTCGCTCTGGTTATCAATTCCCAGTTTAGCGATTCAAAGGAAGCGACTGGAAGCAATTGGTCAGAACATTTCGCAACGCCATCTCGACACTTTGATTGCTCATCTGACTGATCCAAATATTAAGATTGCAATGGCTGCGTGGGATTATTCCAGAAATTTTGCAACCTTCCAGGCTCTACAGGCGTTAAAGTATGATTCCGCACGAGCGATGACGCTCTTTGGCGCCTTCTGCGATAAAGCTGAATATACAATGAAACGGGGCGACATCGCTCTTACCACAATCGTCGCTGATATTGCTGCTTCCCCTTCGACTGCATGGATTTTTATTCAAACGCCGTACCGACAACGAATGATAACGCTCTTTACGAATACGTATGCTTCACTCAAAAATAATCCAGAAGCAATTGAAGCAAGGCAATATATTCTTCGCGCATTGCAATACATTGGTAATGAATCCTGTGTGCCAATGCTGCAAAAAGAAGCTCAAGGAGACGATCCACGAATTCGCGGAGAGGCGTTGCAGACTCTAAGGTTCATAACAAAAAAGGATACATCGTTTGCAATTCTCAAAACGACGGCAAAACAATCTTCCGCCATTGATTGGAAGTTATACAACAAACTATCTTCTCATCCAAAGGTAGAGGTTGAAACATCGAAAGGGAATTTTACAATCGAGTTGAATAAGCAAGCTGCGCCTATTACTGTTTTGTCTTTTGTTCAGTTGGTGCAGAAAAAATTCTATAATGGATTGACGTTCCATCGAGTTGTGCCGTGTTTTGTGATTCAGGGCGGCGATCCGCGCGGCGATGGATGGGGTGGACCGGGCTATACGCTTCACACGGAAATCTATCCGATTCAGTTCGATGAAGGTTCTTGTGGAATGGCGAGCGCTGGAAAAGATACGGAAGGGAGTCAATTTTTTATTACGCAGGTACCTGTTCCTCACCTTGACGGTCGCTACACGCAGTTCGGAAAAGTTGTGTCTGGAATGGACGTTGTGAATACAATTATGGTTGGCGATAAGATTCTCTCAGCGCGTGTGATACAATAATATTTCTCACGGGTGAACCCGTGGGCTGCAGATAGTTTCCGTTACTTATTGATTCTGTGGTGGCTTCGATACGAGATAGCGCTCTACTCAACCAATCGTCAGGGAATCGGTTGCCGAGGTGCCGTAAGGCATATCGAGGCAACAGTCTTTGCAAGTTTCAAATGCATAATTTGGGTAAACTTTTGGTTCTTTTCTTTCAAGAGAAAAGAACAAAGAATGATGAATTAAATGTAAAGGAAAGTAAAAACACGAAGCAGAAAGGAAACATCCAGTCCTTCGGACACCCCTCTAAAAGAGGGGAATAATTCCCCTTCACAGAAGGGGTGTCAACCGAAGGTTGACGGGGTAGTCTATCAATGTGGTGGCTTCGATACGAGCTATCGCTCTACTCAGCCACCGTCAGAGAATCGGTTGCCGCGGTGCACGAAAGTAGTTTTCACCCACGGATGAACTCGTGGATTACATAAATAATTTTCCTTCAGTTGCCATCTAAGCTCGGTTTCTAAGGCTTCGTAAAGTGGGATTGAAGCAACAGTCTATGGTAGTTTCTACTGCAGCATTCGAGTCAAATAAATTGTCGGAGAAAGAGAATATGAAACACATCAATTATATCTTTATTGTTATCTGTATAATATCTCAGGTTTTATATGGACAGGCAGATTCGATTATTGTGTTTGATGATGGAATTGCATTGTTGAGGTCTGGACCGCTCGCAAGCGATGTTGGCGCACGAACAGAGTACCATTATCTTCCTGAAGCAGCGCCGCGCTCTCAGTGGGTTGTCTCCACATTTCGATATACGCTTCCTGCTTCCTGGTTCATTCAAACAGTCGATGGTGAAAAATCAATTTATCAGCGGAATATCAACAACGAGCGCCACTGGCATCCGATGGTGGTATCCGGCAATAATCTCTGGCGTTCCTATACTGTAACCTGTCGGATGAAGCCGTCGTCCAATGAGCGTCAGAGCGGATTGATTTTTCAGTACCAACACGATCGACAATATAATATCTTTTGCATTGAAGATGGAAAACTACGATTAAAACAAATTGCGCATTCGACATCCTTTAGAACGTTGAATGAAAAAATCCTTGCGGAAAAAGAATTTGTTGGCGCTGAACATTCCTGGATAACAATGACGGTGAAAGTGGATGCAAATCGTATTCTGGCATGGACAAATGGCGGCGATACGCTTTCCGCGGCCGATACGCTCTATAAACACGGGAAGATTGGCTTGCTTGCCGATGCTCCCACTGCCTTTAATTCTATTTCTGTAAAGATGAGTAAGTCGAATCTCGAACAATTCAATTTAGAATGCAAAACTGCTGCTGAGGGAGAAAAAATGCTTCAGCAGAAGCAGCCTCAAATGAAGCTCTGGAAAAAGATTTCAACCGAAGGATTTGGCACCGGAAGGAATTTAAGATTTGGAGATCTTGATAATGACGGAAAGGTCGACGTGCTGGTTGGTCAGGTGGTGCATTACGGGCCAAAAGATGCCAACAGTGAACTCTCCTGTCTTACTGCAATGACGCTCGACGGAAAAATTCTGTGGCGCATTGGCGCTCCGGATCCATGGAAAACAATTCTGACGAATGATGTTGCATTCCAGATACACGATATAGATCACGATGGTAAAGCCGAAGTAATTTATTGTATGAATCAAGAACTTATCATAGCGGATGGATCGACTGGAGCGACAAAGCTCAAAACTCCAACACCATTACGACCTGGAGGCGCAGCGCCAGCGGCGGGCTTGACGAAGTTCAAGAGGATTCTTGGCGATTGTATTTTCTTTTGTGATTTGAAGGGAGAAGGTTGGCAGTCTTCGATTATTGTAAAAGATCGATATACCTCGCTCTGGGCTTTTGATAAAAATCTTCATCTGTTGTGGAGCGCGCAGTGCAACACAGGACATTATCCTTATGCATACGATATTGATAACGATGGCAAAGATGAAGTAATGATGGGATATACGTTGTTCGACGATAATGGTAAAAAATTATGGTCTCTCGATTCTACTTTGAGCGATCACGCCGATGGCGTGGCAATTATGAAACTCAAAAAAAATGCGCCGCCAGTAATTCTATGCGCTGCAAGCGATGAAGGAATGATTTTCATCAGCGCTGATGGAAAAGTTCTTAAACATCATTACAATGGACATATTCAAAATCCCGTTGTTGCAAATTTCAGAGACGACTTACCTGGTCTGGAAGTTGTCTCGGTGAATTTTTGGGCGAATCAAGGAATTATTCAATTCTATGATTCCGATGGTTCGGTGTACTATGAGTTCGAGCCAACACAGTATGGAAGTATGTGCACGCCTGTGAACTGGACAGGGAAGACAGAAGAATATGTACTCCTTAATGCCAATGTTGATGAAGGCGGACTTTACGATGGGTGGGGAAGAAGGGCGCTGTTATTTCCTGACGATGGCCATCCGGATATGTGCTGCACAGCTTTCGATGTTTATGGCGATTGCCGAGATGAAATAATTGTTTGGGATCCGCATGAAATTTGGATTTACACACAGAGCGACAATCCAAAGCAAGGAGTTCTCTACAAGCCATATCGCAATCCATTATGGAATGAATCGAATTATCGCGCCAATGTGTCCATCCCCGAGGAGTTGATGAAGTCGAAATAAAACTCCCTGATAATTGTCTCGACTGTGTAACCGTTCTAACAGGGAAGCTCGGACGACTTTTGGGTTCGCAATTCCATAGTTATGATTGACAATAGTTTGGAATCGGTTTATATTTTACGCGATGAATGAAAGCAAACTACAGAGGGAAGTGGTGGTGAGAAATTTAAGTGCGAGGATATTTTCAACAATGCTAAAAATTCAATTATTTAATAGCAATTCTTAAAGTTTATTAAAACTTTATTATACAAAATATTGTTAAACATTTATAACATGAGAGACAAAATATGGACGGCATTCTAAAAACTTCAATTATAAAAGATTCAATAAATGCTTAAAATTGCTTGCTTAATGGATTTGACAAGTTCTGCGCATTTGGTCTTGTAAGAGTGCCTTGTAGCTATATACTTTAACTAAAATTGCAATAAAAGGTGATTACAAAGATGATTACAACAAACATTGACCAAATTACTGAAGAGGATTTGCAAGCCTTAATAAATAATGCGATCTCAGAGGGGAAGACCATAGAATACAAACAATCTTTACCAGGAAATTCAGATGCAGATAAAAAAGAATTCGTTGCTGATATTTCGTCTTTTGCAAATGCCAGTGGTGGTGACCTGATATTTGGTATCCTTGAAGATAGGGACACAGGATTGCCTGTAACATTAGAGGGTTTAACAATTGCGAATGTTGACCAGGAAATTATCAGATTGGACAGCATAATACGAGATGGAATTGAACCACGAATTATAGGAATAGTCATTAAACCGGTTAAGTTATCGAATTCAAAAACAGCTATAGTAATTAGAGTGCCTAAGAGTTGGATTAGCCCTCATCGTGTCTCTTTCAAAGGTCACGATAAATTTTACTCCAGAAGCACTAATGGGAAATATCCGATGGATGTTGCCGAATTGAGAATAGCGTTTAATTTGTCGGAAACGGTAACGGAAAGGATTAGAAAGTTTAGAGAAGATAGAATATCAAAGATTTATGCCAATGAAACTCCAGTGCCATTTAATGACACTGCCAAAATAGTTCTACATTTAATACCTATTATTTCGTTTCATCCTGGACAAAGTTATGAAATAAATAAAATAGCCCTTCATCCTGAACAAATGCGTCCAATACTTTACCCCATATTTGTTCATCACAGATATAACCTTGATGGATTTTTAACTTTCGATAGTGAAGAACAAGAGAAATCAAGTTCTTATGTGCAACTCTTTAAGAATGGAATTATCGAGGCTGTAGAGGGACATTTGCTTGACCCTGCTTTTAACCAAGGAAAATTGTGGATTCCTATAAGTTCCTTCGAGAAAAGTTTGATTCAATCACTCTCCGAATATCTCTCAGTTCTTCAAACATTAAATGTTGAGTTACCAGTCTTTATCTTTATGTCCCTTCTTGGTGTTAAAGGATATTCGAAGGATGATTTTCATAGTCATTTATTAAGAAGTCCCTATCCGATTGATAGAAATGTTTTAATGCTACCGGAGATTGTTATTGAAAGTTATGATGTTAGAGCGCAGGACGTTTTAAGACCTTGTTTTGATTCTATTTGGAATGCTTGTGGATTCCCAAGATCATTAAATTATAATGAAGCTGGAGAATGGGTAGGTAGATAAATGTTCTGGAGGCAATTTACTATATGTGGTAGTCGCTTTGCATTTTTTCAAATATCGAAAACAATATGGTATGGCATTGCAATTTCAAGTTGTTTGAAATATAAGTTGTGAGTAAAAATTCTTGGTGGAGATTTTTATGAAAAACGATATTTCAGATTTAGATGATAATGGTCAGCCTAATAATCCTGCATTTAATTGGAGAAGAAATAGAAATAAAATTGCTTCAAGCCTGATAGGAATATTATCTGGACTTACCGTTGATAATGAATTAAGCGACACCGAAATATTTTTTTTACAAAATTGGCTCGATAATCAAGATGTAAAAAGGGGAGATTTATATGATATTTATGAAGAAATAAATATCATATTACAGGATGGAATAATTACATCAGAAGAAAGAGAAGGACTAATCTTGATGCTTAATGATTGCATTGAATATAGTCCAAGAATCATTGATACAGATTCATCTATAAATGAATTTATAGGTTTTTTAAAAGGAATTACTGGTGATAATGAAATATCTCAGGAAGAATTTTCCAAACTAAGAGATTATTTATCAAAATATAATCACATTCTGAACAAATGGCCGTTTGATTTATTATATCAGGCGATTAATGATATATTACACGATAATAATATTTCAAAATCAGAGTTAATGGAATTGTGTTCGTTAATTCAACAGGTTACTGGAACAAGTTTTACAAAATATGGCGATGCTATTGGTGGGGCAACAACAATGTTTGATGCACCTGTCCCAACTTTTAGCGAGAAAAATGTTTGTCTAACAGGTCAATTTATTTCAGGTACTCGTAGTGCTATCAAAAAACAAATTGAATCGTTGGGAGCTATTCTGCAGGAAAATGTAACGCTTAAAACAGATATACTTATTATTGGCACTTTATCAAGTCGTGATTGGATTCATACATCTACTGGAAGAAAAATTGAGAAAGCAATCGAACTGAAAAAGTCCGGTCATGATTTGATTATTACAAATGAACGAGTTGCTTTATTGAATTCGAGCTTGTGAATTTAATGAATGGAGGCAAATATGAAACGTTTTATGTTAGCAATATTGCTTGTGTTTACGTGGGAGAGCGAAACATTTTCCCAGTGGGTTTGTGCAAGTGGCGCTGGCTCAGGAAAACACACATGCGTTGCATTGAATTCCACAAGTTTATTTGCAGGTACAGAGTTTGGCGGAGTCATCCGCTCGACGAATGCAGGCGAGAGCTGGATTCCAATGGATTATCTTCCATCACAGCTTCCGATTTACAGCATCGCCAATGATGGCGCAAGTATCTACGCTGGGAAATACGGAGGCGTTCTTTGGTCATCCAACAATGGATTGACCTGGACGGAAATCAAAGATGGCTTACCGCAATCGAAGGTTAGCGCGCTTAATATCCTCGAACCCTATATTTTTGCTGCAACACTCGATAGCGGTGTATTCAGATTACCGCTTGGCGGCGAGCGCTGGAGTTCAGTCAGTCTGGATTCTTTCCATCTCGATGTTTACTCGATGGGAGTTGCAGGTTCCTATATTTTCACGTGCATTCACGATAGTTTATTTCGTTCTAGCGATTTTGGCAGCCATTGGGATTTTTTGGCACGGATGAATATCGATTGTTTTGCTTCCGCGGGTACATTCCTATTTGCAGGGAATAGTCTTGGCGCATACCGCTCAACGGATTTCGGCTCGAGCTGGGACGAAATAACTGCTGGTCTGCCAGAAAGTTGGATTAGAGCAATTGCAGCAAATGATAGATTTCTTTTTGTTGGTACTTATAGACATGGATTGTGCGTTTCCACCGATAACGGAAATACTTGGAATCAACTTCCCGTCGCTTCGACAGATTCTGCAAACGGAATTATTGCCATAGCGGTCGGTCAAGATTCTCTTCTTGTGTCGACTGTTGCTGGTGTATTTTTTTCGAAAGATGCCGGCGCAACATGGAGCAGAGGCAATGGCAACTTGGGGAAAAAATATGTTTGGCAGTTTGCTCCAATGAATGACTATTTGTTTGCCGGTACCGATTATGGCGTTTATTGTTCGGTAGACTCGGGAAAAAACTGGTCATGCGTTGTCAGGAGCGAAAAGGTTTTCGGTGAGCGCATTGTGAATCTTTTTACTAATGGGAATTATCTTTATGCAGTAAATAACTATGCTGAAATGTTTCGTACCGAAGACAATGGAGTGCATTGGCGCCGCATCGTGAATGCATGGACAAAATATACATGTTTTACAGTAAGCGAAGGTTCCCTTTTTGCAGGAACTGCATTCGATGGCGTGCTGCAATCAACGAATGATGATTCAGTGTGGGTTAAGGTTAACGAGGGACTTCCAGATTTGAAGATATCCAACTTAACTTCGATAGGTTCTGTTCTTTTCGTTGCAACAGATGCAGGAATTTTCAAAACGATGAATCGAGGGGTTCGTTGGGAGCCGGTTACACAATTAGGAAGTTTACAGGCATCCATCCTGCAGGCTTCTGGATCATTTATTTTTGCAGGAAATTCAAGCGATTCGCTCTTCTTTTCCTCTGACACTGGAGTCCATTGGAAGCGCATCGAAGAGGAATTACCAAACTTAAAAATTGAAGCTATTGCCGAGAGCGATGGAAATATTTTTGTTGCGCTTAAGAATTCTGGAATTTACTTATCATCGGATGGCGCTAATTCATGGAACGCCGTTACTGAAGAATATACGTTGACCAACGTTTGGACTCTTGCCACTCAGAATGATCAACTCTTTGCTGGTACCGGCGGTAATGGCGTCTGGCGGCGTCCATTATCGGAGATGCTTTCGTCGGTTGAAAACAATCGAAACAATGTCCCATCGCATTTTGTACTTCGACAGAATTATCCCAATCCATTCAATCCCACAACAACCATTGAATACCAATTGCCAGAAGCATCCAAAGTAACGATGAAGGTTTATGACATACTTGGAAGAGAAGTAGCAACGTTAGTTGATGATGAAGTAAAAGCAGGTTATCACATAGCAACATTCGATGGCTCGAAGCATGCAAGTGGAATTTACTTTGTAAGAATGACAGCGCAAGGCAGTGATGCAAAACCGTATTTTAAGACAATGAAAATCGTGTTGATGAAGTAAGGATAGGTTCACGCGGATTACGCGGATTTACGCTGATAATTATAACGGTGGTTTCGAGAAGGTATCTCAGCCACCGTTTTTATTTGGTAGTTGAGAAGGCGTAAGGTATATCAAGTCAACGGTCTTTGTAAGTTTCAAACGCGTAATTTGGGTAAACTTTTGGTTCTTTTCTTTCAAGAGAAAAGAACAAATAATGATGAATTAAATATAAAGGAAAAGTAAAAGCACAAAGCAGAAAGGAAGCACCCCGTCCTTCGGACACCCCTCTAGAAGAGGGGAATAATTCCCCTTCACAGAAGGGGTGTCAACCGAAGGTTGACGGGGTAGTCTATCAAGGCGGTGGCTTCGATACGAGTTATCGCTCACCTCAGCCACCGTCAGGGAATCGGTTACCGCGGTGCACGAAGAGCGTATCAAGGCAACGGTCTTTGCAAGTTTCTAATACAGAATTTGGATTTAAATCTTTTCGCACTGTGATGATTCGATCCATCCAATTTTCCCATCGGGGAGTGTAATCTTGACCCAATTTTCCACTGAGTCTGTTATTTTGACTTTTAAGCCCTCGTGAATGACGAACGCGTCGATGCTCTTTGGATCGGGAGATGATTTTGCTGTAACAGTATTAGAGGTAATAATCGCATCGTGTGCAGAGGTATCGAGCAGAGCCTGAATGCCAAAAAGCAAGCCAGAGAGAATTGTGATAACGAAGAAGGCGATAATGGCAATGCGGAAAAATTTTAGAATATCGCGTCGGCGCACAAAGTAAGCAGTGGCAAGAGATAGAAACAAAAGCGCCCAGCTGCCAAGGAAAATAACTTCAGCAGTTTGATGAGGGAGAATAGAAGCAAACGCTCGGAGCCATTGAATAAGAAATAATTCTGGTATTGGTTCGATTCGGTCGATGGTCTTAAGGTAACAGAGCTTTAAGTTATGTGTAATATCTGGATCGTTTGGACGCAAACGGGCAGCGCGCTCATAAGCGAGAATTGCACGCGATAATTGTTCAAGACGATAGTACGCATTACCAAGATTATAGTAAAGCTCTGGACTAACATAGCCAAGTGAAAGTACCTGCTCGTATGCCTTTGCCGCCGCTTCGTAATTTCCTTCTTTATAGAATGTATTTCCTTGCTCGAAAAACTCCTGCGGCGTTTGTAACGCAAATGCATTGTGGAATCCGAATACTACCCAAATCATTCCGACAACAAGAATTCTCGTTTTCATACCGCTGTTCTCCGATTTTTATGTAGCGTCTTTTTATTGAAAGAGGATTCGATGCTTTGAATGACCTCCGTTGCCATATCGAGCAATTCGCGTCGTGCGGTTTGCGAATCAGCTTGAGGCGCATATCGTGCAAATTGTGCGCGTTCCATACAGGTTTGTAACTTATGGAGAGTCGGTTGAGGAATGTTATGCTTGCGAAGTAATTCGAGAGTGCGTTCGAGCGAGAACTCAGATTTTGTGATCTGGAGTTTATGGATAAGATATTCTGTCAAGGCGTTGAGTATTTCTGCATTATAGCTTTCGGCGTTTCCTTGTTCAAAAAGGCTACGCGCTTTTTTCAATCGGCGAGTGGCTTCACGTCCTGCTGTTTCGAAGAGTAATTTTGGTAGATCGCCGTACAATTTTTCCCGTCTCTTCTGATAAGTCCATGCTCCAACAAAAAGGATTGGCGGTACGAAGAGAAGTGTAAGAAATATGAATGGCGATTCTTTTTCATCCTTACGCTGGAAAGAAGTTGATTCGAGTTTAATGTATCGAATATCTTCTCCAAGTAATCGAACGGTTTCTTTATCCGTCGTTGCCGATCCTGACGATGCAAATGATTTTCCCTGCCGTATTGTTATATGGAACGGCGGCGATGTTTGGGTAACAAACTCGTTTTGATCCAGATCGAAGTAAATGAATTTCATCGACTCGATTGTGCGCTGACCGGCATTACGCGGAATAAGAAGATACTCAGCTGATTTTTTTCCACGGATAACGTCGCCATCTCGTGAAATTGATTCGGAGAGTTTTGGCTCATACGATTCAATATCAGCGGGAAGTTGCGGCTTTGGAAGCGTAACGAGTTTTATATTTCCTGTTCCACTCACTGTAATACGCAATGTAATAGCATCGCCTGCAGCAACGTTGTTCTTATCGATCGAAGCTTGAAAAGAGTAACGCCCAATTCCGCCGGAGAAGCCCGATGGAGTATTTACCGGAAGAGGATCGATGGTAACGGCAAGTGCATTCGATTTAATATCTATTGGAACTGTCTGTACTTGCTGGAAGAACGGATCGCTGAAGAATGCATCGAAGGGGTCGTTCGAACGTCGTTTACTCTGGAGTTGAACGGCGCATCGAACTTCCAATGGTGCAATTTTAAGTTTCCCTGCTTGTGTTGCAAAGAGAGCTGTTTTCTTTATTGTGGCAACGCGATATTGTTTTCCATTAACGGTCTCGTTTGTAATAACGGGTTGCTTCGGCATATCAAAGTCTTCGCTCCAGAATCCTTCGTACGTCGGAGCTTTCACCAGATCATATCCAGAAATTGAAACTCGGAAATACAATTTATAGGTGAGTGTAATTTGCTCGCCGACATGCGCTCGAGATTTATTAACATAAGCTTTGATGAAGAGGTTGTCGCCAATATCGATGGAAGAATTATCAGAAGAAGGCTGTTGTTTTTTATTTTGTGATTGAGTTACTGTAATAGTTAATGGATCTGTGCGGAGCGTTGTGCCTCTGTACTCTATTGTTGCGGGTGGAATTGTAAATTTCCCCGCTGTGCGCGCATAGAGAGTATAGGAATATGATATTGTCGCTGAAGTCTTTCCGTTAATCCATTCCATGCTCGTCGATTTATTTGGCCCGGACATAACGACAAATTGTTCGAACTTCGGCGGCTGGAAATTTTTTGTAGCATTTGCATCGCTTCCACTTACCGTAAAAGTAACATTGAACTGTTCGCCAACAGAAACACTTGTAGCGGAAGCTGAAGCAGTGAAAGTTGGTTCTTCTCCATACGCTTCATTCAATCCAATCAATATACTCACATTGAGAATAAAGGCTATGAATATATTTTTGCTCATCATTGTTAAAAAATCTTTTTGGTTACCAATCTTTTTCAACTCGAACTCTTGCTCCTTCACGTTTCCGTAAATTCTTTTGAATTTCCTTTTCATTGTTTTTAATTGCTTCTAAAATACGTTCGGCTTCTTCCTTAGGCATCTGTTGCTTTTGCGAGAGTTGCGGTTGTTGTTGCTGTTGCTGTTGTTGTTTCTGCTGTTGATTTTGCTGTTGGTTCTGCTGGTTTTTATTCTGCTGTTGTTGATTCTGTTGCTGGTTTTTTTGCTGTTTATTCTGTTGATCATTCTTTTGTTGTTTTAACTTCTCAAGCGCCATCTGAAGATTATAGAGCGCTTCCTGATCGCCGGGACGATAGCGAAGCGACTGCTGATATGCTTTTACCGCTTCTTGATATTTATTCCCTTGATAGAGAGTATTGCCGATGTTGTACCACGCATCGGCTCGTTGATCATTAGAAGTCATCAGCTGCTCTGCCTGCGCATAGTGTTGAAGCGCTTCATCGTAGCGCTGTTCTTTGTAGTAGGCATTGCCTGCATCATAGAGCGCTGCATCGGACTTCGGATTCTTTTCTAATGCCTTTTTGTAGGCTACTTCGGCATCTGTATATCGTTTTTCTTTGTAAGCGCGATTTCCTTCTTTAACGAGCGAACGCACCGTTTGTCCAGAAGCAGTGCAAACAAAAATGAGAAGTAGCGAAACAACTTCGGGTAAGAGTCGTTTTATCCGATTTAATAATTTGCTTCGTCGTTCTGATACCATAAGTTCAATGAGCAAAAAGAATATTGCACAAGCAAGAGGATATTGATATCGTGATTCAAATCCAGCAACTTGTTTTGTTCCAAATTCAGCTTTTTGAAGTGAATTGATTTCCTTAAAAATATCTTCAATCTCATTGCCAGCGCTTGTTGCGCGATAGTACTTTCCGCCAGTTGCTTCAGCTATTCGACGCAGAGCTGTTTCATCGAGTTTCGATAATACAATCGAACCTTTTCGATCGCGTTTATAGTCTGCACGATTTCCATTTGCATCATAGAGTGGAATTGGACCGCCTTCGAGAGTTCCCATTCCTACGGAATAAATTCGCACTCCAGCGCGCTTTGCATCCTCTGCGGTGCTCATAAAATCGCCTTCCGTATTTTCACCATCGGAAACAACAATAATTGCTTTTTGTGCAGGACTCTCCTTGATGAATGATGAAAGCGCTAACTCGATGGCTTTTCCTATTTGCGTGCCAGGGACAGGAACTGCATCAACATCTATTGCTGAAAGAAAAAGATCCGCCGCAGTATAATCGGATGTGAGAGGAAATTGAACAAAGGCATCGCCAGCAAAAACGATTAAACCAACACGATCGCCGGATAATTTCTTGAGCAATTCAGACACATCACGCTTTGCTTTCTCGAGTCGGTTTGGACGAATGTCTTCAGCTTTCATGCTAAGCGATACGTCGAGCGTTACAAAGAGATCGATTCCCTCTCTCTTAACTTCCTCCAATCGTGTGCCGACTAAAGGATTTGCAACTGTCAAAATTAGACAGGCAAGAGTTAACAGCAGAAGCGCTTGTTTGAGGTATCGTTTCCCTTTACTAAATTCAGGCGCAAGAAGTGGGAAGATCGTCTTGCTTACAAACGTGTTGAGCTTTTGCTGTTGCCATCGGTTGAAGAAATAAAATCCAATTGCTCCAATGGGAACAAGCAACAAGAACCATAGGTACTCAGGATGTGAAAATCGTAGCATAGCGTTCTTTCACCTATGATTTTTTATTCTTACAAAATTTTTTGTAGAAAGAATTTCCATCGAATATATTCTTCGTTTGTTAAGGAAGTTGGCGCAGAACGCTCGAACGTAATCCAATTTCTGCGATGAAGCAAAGGAATCCTAATGCTAACCAGCTTCCGTAAAGATCTGTGTAACGACGGTACGCTGTTACCTCTATCTTTGAACGTTCTAATTTGTCGATCTCTTGATAAATTGCTTTCAGTGTGCGATTATCCGTAGCGCGATAGTATTTTCCTCCAGTGAGCGACGCTACTTCTGTCAAAACTTTTTCATCGATATCGACAGGGACCATCTGACGTCGTATGCCGAACGGGGTTTCAACAGGATAGGGAGCTTGACCTTGAGCGCCTACGCCGACTGTATAAATCCGAATGCCATACGTTGCAGCAATTTTAGCAGCGGTAATTGGATCGATTTCGCCGCGATTGTTGACGCCATCGGTCAGTAAAATCATTACCTTGCTTTTTGCTTTCGAATCCTTGACGCGATTGACGCCGTTGGCAATTGCAAGTCCAATTGCTGTCCCATCGGCGATCATTCCATTTTTTACATCCTTGAGTAAATTCTTGAGCACCGGGTAATCGAGCGTCAGGGGACATTGCGTAAAACTTTCGGCAGAGAAAATAACAAGTCCGATGCGATCATTGGAACGTCCATCAATAAAATCCGATGCAACTTGTTTTGCGGCTTCGAGTCTGTTCGGTGAAAAATCTTCTGCCAGCATGCTACCAGAGACGTCGAGAACGAGAACGATATCAATTCCTTCGGTTGTGATATTTTGTTTACTCGAGATTGACTGTGGTCGTGCAAGCGCAACAATGAAGAAAGCAATTGCAAGCAGCCGAAGCCAGATCGGAAGCCGTGCAAGTCGTTCGCGCCATGTTTTTGGAAGCGGCTTTGTGAGTTGAAGAGATGGAAAAGGCAATTCAACAAGTTGTTTTCGTTCAGTCTTCCACCAATAGTACCAAAGAGCTGGAATTAAAAGGAGAAGCCACAAAAATTCAGGATTGGCAAATCGATCACCCAGCATGCACAGCCTCCGGAACTTGTTGTGTTACCTGTTGTTCTTTTGGACTCATCGCCTGTACTATTTCATAGGCGCATTTTATTTCGCGTTCGTTATCCTCTGGATTCGGAACGAACTTTGCAAACTTCACTAAGTCTGCGGTACGCAAGCACCACTCTAACGAATCCCATACGCGAAGCGCATCAGGTATGTGTTTCAGGGAAGTAAGAATTTCATCCGTTGTAAATTCAAGCGCAGGAATTTCCCAGCGCTTTGCAAAGAATGTTCGGAGAATGTCCGTTACCTCAGAGTAATATTCTTTTACAAGTCCTTGCTGCCATAATCTTTTTTCTTCGAGTTTGCGTAACGCTGCAAGAGCTTCTTTGTGAGGCGGAATAATTATTACAGGAATGTTTTGCTGCTCTTTGCGCTTCTTCTTTTTCTTATAGTAGTACCATCCACCTATTGCCAATCCAATGAGAAGAATGACAATAAGATAGGGAAGTAAATCTGCAAATTTAATCGGCGCGTTATGAGGCGGTTTTAAATCTTTTATCTCGCCTTGTGGATTGATTGACAATCCTCGAAAATTTAGAAATAACGGATCAGTGTTTGCAATATGAGCTGAGGTATCGCTGTGGATGTAATATCGAAAAGGAATGGGAGGAAGAAATACCCGTCCCGAGTCCGTTGTGCTGAGATAAATTTTCCATCGCATCTTCTTTAAATTTTGGTCAATATGAAGTACCTCAAAAGAGCCAACGCTATCTGTTAGGATCGGAGCAATCGAATCAATTGGAGCTTTTGTGCTTGCTTCGATTTTGAGTTCAACGCAATCGCCAATAATGTACGATGTCGAATCAGTGTGAGCTTTCAATTGTACCGATGGCTGTGCGCAGAGAATTGATGTGGAAAAAATGAAGAAGATTGTAAGTGAAAGATGTTTCATAGAAAGTTACAGTCGTTGCTCGCGTAATCTGAAAAAATCAGCTAACGGTTTAATGTAAGGTTGATCAACATTGATCAGCACTTCATCGAGTCTGGACTTCAAGAAAAGAGTATGACGTTCTGCCGCTGCACGCTCGCGAAATTTTTGATAGATCAATCGAGAGCGCGGATCCATAGTATCGAGGAATCGAAATGCGCCTGTTTCTGCATCCCGTGCTCGAACGATACCAGCGTTTGGTAGAGCTCGTTCTCGTGGATCTTGCAAAACAATACCGATGAGGTCATGACGTTTGCCAACGATTCTAAGAGCAGCGTCGTATCCGCTATCAATAAAGTCGGAGATCAGGAAGACAATAGCGCGTTTCTTCTGCACGTGATTGAGATACTCGAGCGCGGTACCAATATTTGTTGCTGGTTCGGTTGGTTCAAAGGAAAGGAGCTCGCGAATAATGCGCAATGTGTGTCCACGACCTTTCCTTGGTGGAACATATTTTTCTATCCGATCGGTAAAGAGCAGAAGTCCAACTTTATCATTGTTCTTCATTGCAGAGAATGCAAGCACAGCGCTAATTTCTGCTGCAATGTCGCGTTTAAGATTGAGATGTGAACCAAAGAATTGCGAACCGCTCATATCAACCATCAGAATGACTGTCAGCTCGCGTTCTTCTTCGAATACCTTTACAAAAGGGTGATTGAATCGTGCGGTAACGTTCCAGTCAATCGTGCGAATTTCATCGCCAAACTGATACTCGCGGACTTCTGTAAATTCCATTCCTCTGCCTTTGAAGACTGAGTGGTATTCGCCAGAGAAAACCTGATTTACAAGTCCTCGAGTACGAATTTCGAGCTGTCGTACTTTTTTTAGGAGTTCTTTTGCTTCCATACGCTTCTGCGGTTTTGACGTTGTTGATGCACGCTTTTATGGCACTTCGATTGCGTTTAATATTTCCGAAACGATAGTCTCAGAAGTAATATCTTCCGCTTCTGCTTCGTATGTTACTGCAATTCGATGCCTGAGAACATCGGGACAGAGGGCGCGAACATCTTCTGGAATAACATATCCGCGCCGTTTGATGAATGCATGAGCTTTTGCTGCAAGCGCTAAATTGATCGTTGCACGCGGAGAAGCGCCATAGTTAATGAGCGAGGAAAGTTTTTCTAACTTATACGCCTTTGGCTCGCGCGTGGCAAACACGATGTCCAGAATGTATCTTTCGATTTTTTCATCGATATACACCTGTTGAACAGCGTTTCGCGCAGCAAGAATATCTTTTGTATGAATCACGGGCTTTACAGAAATGTCGTTGCCCTGAATGTTCTGACGCATAATAGCAAGTTCTTCTTCCCGCGACGGATATCCGATTTTTACCTTGAGCATAAACCTATCAACCTGCGCTTCAGGAAGTGGATAAGTGCCTTCCTGTTCAATTGGATTTTGCGTTGCAAGCACAAGGAACGGCTCTTCGAGCTTATAAGTTTCTTCGCCAATTGTTACCTGTCGTTCCTGCATTGCTTCGAGCAGCGCGCTCTGAACCTTTGCAGGAGCGCGGTTGATTTCATCGGCAAGGATAAAGTTTGCAAAGATAGGTCCTTTCCGTGTAAAGAATTTTCCATCTTTTTGGTTGTAAATCATTGTTCCAACGAGATCGGCAGGCAAGAGGTCTGGCGTGAATTGAATTCGCTGAAACTTTGCCTGAATAGCGGAAGCAAGCGTTTTAATTGCGAGCGTTTTCGCAAGTCCTGGAACGCCCTCGAGCAAAATGTGGCCGTTACAAAGCAAGCCGATGAGGAGTCGTTCTACCATATTTTTTTGACCGACGATGACTTTACTTACTTCAGAAGTGAGCGAGTCGACGAATGCGCTTTCTTTTTGAATCATTTCATTGATTGATTTAATATCCACTGATTTCTCCTTATGTAAATTTTGAAACTTACAACCACATTGACTGACGAAGGTTGAATTCTATCAGTTCCCTGCCTTCAATAAATTTCGAGCCACTCAACAAATTCATTTCGAACTTGCATTGCGGCTCGCATTAAAAGCAATGATAAAGTAAGAAGAATTCGCTGTTGAATCAATGAAAGGCGAGAAACTTTAATTCCCAACGATGCCGTCAATTTGAGAAATGTGCATTTTGCATTTCACTGAATCCGTTCTTATATTGAAACAGCCCATAGGCAGAGATTCTTAACTCTGAGTAATGGGCTTTTTCATCAGAGAAGTTGGGCACGTGGCGAAACTGGCAGACGCGCTAGCCTTAGGAGCTAGTGAGGCAACTCATGGGGGTTCAACTCCCCCCGTGCCCACATTGCTTTGAGTAAGATTTTTCTAAACAATTATTGTAAGGAATAAAACGTGGAAGTAGATATAAAAGAACTCTCAACTGTTTCCAATGAAGTCGAAATTACTGCTACGGCTGAAGAACTAAAACCGCACTTCGATAAAGCGTATAATGATTATCGGAAGAAGATAGAAATTCGTGGTTTTCGGAAAGGTCATGCCCCTCTTGACCTAATAAAGAAATTGTATGGCGATTTAATTGAACATGATTCACTAGAAGATATTGCTGGGGAATTCTATCGTCAAACAGTCAAAGAAAAGGAACTTAAGCCCATCGGTGAACCTGAACTTGTGGATATGAACTATGAACCCGGAAAGGAATTTAAATTCAAAATCCGTTATGACGTTCGTCCAGCTATTACACTTCAAAATTATAAAGGCATTACAATTACAAAACCTGTTCACACAGTAACCGATGCTGAAGTTGAGGACGAAATTCTGCACCTACGACGTGAAAAAGCGACAATGGTTCCGGTCGATAAGGTTACTGATCCAGAGCATATTGTTACTGTTGATGTTCAAGAACTTGACGAGAGCGGCGCTCCAATTATCGGTAGAAAGGACACGAATATTCGACTATACCTTGCCGATGAACGCCTTTCGCCAGAATACAAAGAGCATTTGAAAGACGCTGTCGTTGGGGGAGTGTACCCTATTAAGTTTGAACTCAATCGTGATGGACAGCCGTACGTCGAAGTAAATGAATTAACGGTAACGAAGATCGAGAAAGTTCAACTTCCAGAGCTTGATGATAAGTTTGCCGAAGAAATTTCCAATGGCGAATTTCATACTGTAGAAGAATTGCGTCAGGATGTGAAAAAGAAATTAGCAAATTACTGGAAAGAGCAAAGCGAACGGCGTGTAAAGAATGATCTCATTAACGAGTTACTTCGCATTCATGATTTTCAGGCGCCAGAATCGCTGATTCGTTCAGTACTAAATCAGTTATTAGAAGAAATGAAGAACGAATATCCTGGCAAGAAATTGCCTGATGATTTCGATACAGAAGCATTCTATGAACGAAACAGAGCTTATGCAATTGCACAATCGAAATGGGCTCTCCTGCGCGAAGAACTTCTCAAAGCAGAAAATATCACCGTAACCGATGAAGAGCTTGAGAAATATGCAGTGGTAGACGCTGAACGCATGAAAATTCCAAAAGAACGCATCATTCAATACTATAAGTCATCAGAGCAAATTCTGGATAGGTTTATGGGAGAAAAGTTGATGAAAACCCTATTAGACTCTGCTGTGATAAAAGAGGTACCAGAAGAGCAGTTAAAACCAGCTATTATTGAAGGAGATAAAAAATAGAATGAAAACGCCAATCATTACAGATCAGTTAGTTCCAATCGTTGTTGAACAGACAGGACGAGGCGAACGCTCGTTCGATATTTTTTCGAGACTTTTGAAGGAACGAATTGTTTTTTTAGGACTTCCGATTGATGATACAATCGCCAGTCTTGTTATTGCACAGCTTTTATTTCTTGAATCCGAGGATCCGGATAAGGATATTCACCTTTACATTAACAGTCCTGGTGGAAGTGTGTCTGCCGGACTTGCCATTTATGATACGATGCAGTATATTCGACCAGACGTATCGACCATCTGTATCGGAATGGCGGCAAGTATGGCGGCTGTTCTCTTAGCAGGCGGCGCAAAAGGAAAACGGACTGCATTGCCGAACTCAAAAATTATGATTCATCAACCTTGGGGCGGCGTGCAGGGAACAGCTTCGGATATCAGTATTCAAGCGGAAGAAATTTTGAAAACGAAGAAGAAGATCAACGAAATTCTGGCGTCCCATACTGGCAGATCGCTCGAACAGATTGAAAAAGATACTGATAGAGATTACTATCTTTCAGCGAGCGAAGCAAAAGAGTATGGATTGATTGATAACGTTTTGATAAAACGAGCTTCTGAGACAAAGAAATAATTGACTGAACGACAGGAGAAAAACAATGAGCCAGAGAACGCGTTCATCAGATAAAATTGCATGCTCCTTCTGTGGGCGTACGCCTGAAGAAGTCAATAGTATCATCGCCGGACCGGATGTGTACATTTGCGACCTTTGCGTAGCCAGTTCCGTTGAGATTATTAAAAACAATATGGCTGCGATCAATGCGCGAAAACTTGGCGTGCGGCGTGCTCTAACGCCTGTAGATATTAAGAATGCTCTCGATGAATTTGTGATCGGACAGGAATTTGCAAAGCGTACGCTGTCTGTGGCAGTCTATAATCACTACAAGCGCATCGAGAACAACGAAATGATGGCGTCGCTCGATGACGTTGAAATTGAAAAGAGCAATATTTTGCTCATTGGTCCAACAGGCACGGGAAAAACTTTGCTTGCCCAAACGCTCGCGAAAATTCTCGATGTGCCGTTTGCCATCGCCGATGCAACAACATTGACAGAAGCGGGATATGTTGGCGACGATGTCGAAACGATTCTTGTTTACCTTCTTCAAAACGCCGACTACAACGTCGAGAAAGCTGAGCGTGGTATTGTGTACATCGATGAGATCGATAAAATTGCACGCAAGAGCGATAGTGCTTCTATTACACGAGATGTTTCTGGCGAAGGAGTTCAGCAGGCTCTTCTAAAAATTCTGGAAGGCACCATCGCCGGCGTTCCGCCAAAAGGCGGAAGAAAACATCCAGAGCAAAGTCTTATTAGCATCAACACAAAAAATATATTGTTTATATGCGGTGGAGCATTCGATGGCTTGGAGCGAATTATTGAACATCGCATCAGTCAAAATCCAATGGGCTTTGGAGCGGATGTACACGGGAAGAAGAATAAGTCGCGTGAAAAGCTGTTCACGCAGGTTGAACCTGACGATTTGCTGAAGTTTGGTCTTATCCCGGAATTTGTTGGACGTCTTCCAGTCGTTGCCACGCTCGATCCTCTTGATGATACAGCGTTGCTCAATATTTTGACACAGCCGCGCAATGCTATTGTTAAGCAATATCAAAAGCTCTTTGCGCTGGAAGGCGTTGAATTGGAATTTGAAGAAACGGCTCTCAAAATGGTTGTTGATAAAGCAATGGAGCGAGGAACAGGCGCGAGAGCTCTCCGGTCGATTATTGAGTCAGTAATGCTCGATGTAATGTACAGCCTCCCTTCGCGTAACAATGTATCGAAGTGCATTATCACGAAAGATACCATTGCCAAAGCGAAGGAACCGATTTTCCTCTACGAGGAACGAAAATCTGCATAGCAGTAAATCATTCTTGATTGTATTCTCACGTGAAATGATCAACCCACAGGTTCACCTGTGGGTTGTAACTCACAGAAGTATTTGCCTGAACTTTTATCCCAATTTATGCATTAGAAATCTTTGAAGGTTGTTGCCTCGATACGCCTTACGGTTACTCGGCAACCGATTCCCTCACGATGGCTGAGGTGGATGCCAATCCGTATCGAAGCCACCGCAAAGCATCCTGTAACCCACGGGTTCACCCGTGGGAAGGACTTGCATGAGAAAAATGGGAGAACAATCTTTTGGATTGTAAGATGCTTAGCCTATCGGAACAATATCCCAACCGTTACGTGGTGCAGCCCGCCAATGCTTCCGTAAGAATTGTAAGCGTAATCGATAACGTAATCTTTGATAGTGAGTCCACCGCCAAACGCAAAGCCTGCAAATTCAGTTTTAGAAATCAAGCGAAGGTCTTTCCGTTGTTCATTGTTGTAGCCTGCGCGAAGTCGTAGCGACTGACTCATATGAAATTCAACTCCAAAGGTGAATGAGTCGAAGCGGTTAAGAAAATTATCGGTAGATTCGTTGAGACTATGGAAAGTGAAATTGATATCCGCAGGCAAATGCTCGGGTTGGAGTGTAAGTCCAATAGAAACATCGGTCGGGAGAGACTCGTTTGTGCCGTTGTAATTTGACAGTTGCTTTCCGAGGTGGAGAACGCTTGCCCCAAGAGTCAAATTCTTCGAAGGAATGGAGTATGTAATGCCGCATCCAGCGGAAAGCGCAGACGAGGAATACTCCGCAATGGATGAGTGAATGTATTCAATGTTTACACCGGCAGTAAAATTTTCAGCGAATGTTCTTCCTGCTCCAGCGACAATTGCAATGTCTGATGCGCCAAATGTTCCAACAACATAATCTGAAGCGTCAGTTCTATCGAATGAACCGTAGTTGAAATAAAGAACCCCAATGCCAACCGTTCCAATTGTTTCAACAGGTCTAGCGTATGTGGCGCTCCCAGAGTAAATTCCAGCAAGATGCTTGAAGTAGCCAACGGAAAGCTGAGGATAAGGGATGGTAACTAACGATGCAGGATTATAGAAAAGTACGTTCGGATCACTACTCGTTGTAATGTAACTGCCGTTCAGCGCTGCTGCACGCGCCCCAACATCGGTGCGAAGAAAATCATACACAGCATTTTGTGAGAATGAATACGAATAGAATCCTGCTATGCAAAGGAGTAAATACAAAAACTTTTTCATACAGCTTCAAAATATCGAATATGTTTTTGAAGTGCAATAATTTCTTTGTGGGAAGGAATGAAATTCAAAAAAAATTGTTACATTAGGAAAAAGGATTACCTATGAAATTGCAACGAGAGATCATTCAACAAGCGCCGAAAGTATTGCTCCATGACCACCTTGACGGCGGCGTTCGACCTCAAACAATTATCGAGTTAGCAAAGGATGTCCACTATACAAAACTACCGACCACCGATCCTGGCGAGCTTGCTGAGTGGTTCCATCGTGGGGCAAAGCGTGGAAGTCTGCCGTTATTCCTCGAAGGATTCGAACATACCTGTGCAGCGCTGCAGACGGAAGAGGCGCTCGAACGCGTTGCGTATGAGATGTTAGAAGATATGAAGAAGGACGGCGTTGTCTATGTCGAAACTCGGTTTGCGCCAATTCTCCATACAACAAAAGGACTCGATCGCCCTAAAGTCGTGATGTCGGTGTTAAAAGGATTAGAACAGGGAAGAAAAGATTTTGGCGTGCAGTATGGAGTAATTCTTTGTGCGATGCGAAATATGGAACCTGCTCTATCGCAGGAAATTGCAGAGCTTGCAGTTGATTTTAGACAGCGCGGAGTTGTTGGTTTTGACCTCGCGGGCGAAGAAGGCGGCTATCCGCCGAAGAAACATATCGATGCGTTTGAATACATTCAGCGTGAAAATTTTAATATTACCATTCACGCCGGCGAAGCGTTTGGAAAAGAATCAATCTGGCAGGCGATTCAATGGTGCGGCGCTCATCGTATTGGACATGCAACTCGCTTAATCGAAGATATTAACGTGAAAGAAGGCGAGGTGGTGAGTATGGGAACCCTTGCGCAATACGTGCTCGACAAACGCATTCCTCTTGAAATTTGTCTCACGAGTAATGTTCACACCGGCGCAGTGCCAAGCATCGAAGAGCATCCATTCGGAATATACTATCAGCAGAAATTCAGAGTAACATTGAACACAGACGACCGACTGATGAGCGATATAACGCTCACCGATGAATACCTCCGAGCTGCAGAAGTCTTTGACCTGGATCTCGACGATCTCGAAAAAATAACAATCAATGCTATGAAGAGCGCATTTATGCCGTACAATGAACGCATCGCAATTATTTACAATGTGCTGAAACCTGGTTATGCAAAAGTAAGAGAGGGATTAAATACAGTTTAGCGCTCGGCGCTTTGTACAAGAATTGAAACAAGGGAAATTCAAATGTATATTTCAATCAACAAAAAAAGGGAATAAGACATGCACAACATTTTTGCAGTTATTGTAATGTTATTGATAGGAGGTAATACTATGGATATAAATTATATTCACTGGCTTGGTCATTCATCGTTTCGGATTGAAGACAGCACGGTTCAGATATACATTGATCCGTGGAAGCTAGCAGCATCGGCGCCGAAGGCGGATATTATTTTTATTACTCACGGTCACTATGACCATTTTTCGAAAGATGATATCGCCATGATTCAGAAACCCTCGACAATAATTGTAGCTCCATCTGATGTAGCGGCGCAGGTGAAAGGAAACGTTGTTGCGGTAGAGCCTGGAAAAGACTACGTTGTTGGTAAATTAAAAGTTCACACAGTACCAGCATACAACATCAACAAGAATTTCCATCCGAAAGCAAATCGTTGGGTTGGATATGTCATTACGCTGACGAGCGGACAGAAGATTTACCATGCCGGCGATACCGATGCAATTCCTGAGATGAAATCCCTTGTTGTTGATGTCGCGTTGATGCCGTGCGGCGGCACATACACAATGACTGCAGAGGAAATGGCACAAGCGGCAAATTCGTTCATGCCAAAAGTACTCATTCCGATGCACTATGGCGATGTTGTTGGTTCAAATATAAATGCAGAAACAGTGAAGAAGATTTTCAAAGGAACAACAGTAATTAAAGCAGTGGAAAAGTAAATTCTGGAAATCAGCAATGTCGTTATGAAGCAAACTTTTAGAGCAAAATGTTCTAAATACATATCGTTCCTTCTTGCAGTTGTACTACTTTTGGGGATAGTTTATTACCAATACACAAGAATGCATGAGAACACAGATCATCATCTTGTCTATGCGCTCGACGATACCTATATCCATATGGCAATGGCAAAGAATCTTGCTAAGCATGGCGTCTATGGCGTAACGAAGTATGAATTTTCATCTTCCTCATCTTCTCCTGTCTGGACGTTGCTGCTTTCTCTGTTTTATGTCATAGTTGGCGTTAATGAATGGCTGCCGTTGGTATTGAATATTCTCATTGCAATAATGGTTTTATATGTAATGTATAAAATTCTTATATCCAACAACGTCAACCAGTTCGTTATAGCAATCATTTTAATTGTGGCGATATTTATTATTCCCATGAGCGCTCTTATTTTTGTAGGAATGGAGCATTTACTCCATGCATTGCTAACCCTCGTTTACGTCTGGCTTCTCACCTATTTGATAAAAAAGCCAAATAGAAGGCAGCTAATTTTATTGTATATCCTTACGCCAATTTTGGTAATGACCCGGATGGAAGGATATTTTATAGTAGCGGGCGCTATAATTGTATGCGCCATTTTTAAAAAATGGAAAGAAGGATTGGTTGTTTTATTGTTGTCATTGATTCCGCTTTTGGTTTACCAGTACATTTCGATAAAGCAGGGATGGCAATGGTTGCCAAACTCGATTATCATTCGCTCAGAAGGATCTCTATTAAATGATATTGATACGCATAATACTGTATTACCTTATGTGCCGGCATCATGGCTGAATTTATACTACGGTATTCTCTGGAATGTTGAGTCTTATACATATCTTGTTAAAATTGTGTTAATAGACGTTTTGATCGGGATTTCAATACTTTTGCAGGGAAAGACATTTAAGAATGATAATTTAATAATGCTCTTTGTATTTGCGGTTGCGACCGTATGCCACCTAATGTTGGGAAAATTTGGTTTTTTCTATCGGTATGAAGCTTACATAGTAACTCTGTCGATTTTTATGTTTGGAATGATGCTTGAGCCGTATATCAAAATCGTAAGAAATAATTTTAAGAAATTGTCTCAGATTATAATATTATTATTGATTATTAAATTTATGATAGACGCTAAAGACGGAATAATAAATCGTATCAATGGATCGATGAGAACAACTCCTCTGGCGTGCAAGAATATATATGAACAACAATTTCAAATGGCTAAATTTGTAAAGTTCTATTATCCAAAATCTACAATTGCAATAAATGATATAGGAGCTATTACTTTTTTCAACGATGATATAAGAATTATTGATATTGTTGGTTTAGCGGACAAAGATGTATTTAATCTATTAATGGCTAATAACTATAATGCAGAGACCTTACATCAGTTATGTCAGAAAAGAGGCGCGGATATTGCAATGATGTACGAAAGTTGGGCGCCCTTATGCGGATTTAAGAATATTCCAAAGGAATGGAATAAAGTTTGCGATTGGAGGTGGACATACAAAATTGTATGTGCGGATAATGTTGTCTCATTTTTTGCAATAGACAGGATGGAGAAAAATGAGATGAGACAAAAGATGTCGGAATTTATGAAAGAGTTGCCACCTTCAGTTCAGGTTATGTTTACTGAGGAATTGTTAGTACGGTAAAATTTTGTAAAAAGATTTGCAAACATTATATTTTGGATAAGCGGTAGGTGGCTTGATATATTTGTTTTTAGAAATAATTTTGACACAGATTATGCTATAAAAGTAACCGTAAAGTTTAAGGTGAAGTAAAATAATAAAATAGATGAAAGAAGAGAGAATCAAAATGGCGACTTCGATACAAGCTATCGCTCACCTCAGCCGCCGTCAGGAAATCGGTTGCCGAGGTGCCGTAAGGCGTATCGGGGGAACGGTCTTTGCAAGTTTCTAAGGTGTAATTTGGGTTTAATATAGCGGTGTAATTTGTCTCTTAACTTGGATTCTTTGATGGCCACATTAGTTTCTATAATTATTCCGGTTTATAATGAAGTAAATTTTATTGAAGAAACTTTACAAGAAGTTTCATTGGTTCGATTAGACTCGCTTAATTTAGAAAAAGAGATCATTGTAGTTGATGATAGCTCTACTGATGGTACGTATGAAAAATTATTGCAATTAAAAGACAAATATCCTATTGTGATCCTTAGGCATGAACATAATCTTGGGAAAGGGGCTGCATTACATACAGGTTTTAAACATTCAAAAGGAGAAATAATTATTATTCAAGACGCTGATCTTGAATATTCTCCTGAAGAATATCCAAACCTTCTTGAGCCAATTATTCATGGGAGGGCAGATGTTGTATATGGATCCCGTTTTGTATCTTCTCAGGCTAAGCGGGTTCTTTATTTTTGGCATTCTGTAGGGAATAAATTTCTAACTGTATTGTGTAATATGGTTACTGATTTGAATCTTTCTGACATGGAAACAGGATATAAAGTCTTTAAGAGTTCTATAATTAAAAGTTTGACTCTCAAAGAAAAACGATATGGATTTGAGCCCGAAATAACAGCTAAAATTTCAAAATTAGCTCGTCAAGGGAAATGCCGAATTTATGAAGTTGGTATTTCTTACAATGGTCGTTCATACTCTGAGGGTAAAAAAATTACCTGGATTGATGGAATAAGTGCCCTACGTTGCATCATTAAATATTCACTTTGGGATTAAAGATATAATGGAAATCGATGTGGTAGGATATCGGACATTGGAAACATTTAGTAAAGCCACTAAATTTAATAAATGGCTGTATTCGAAATTTTCAAATTATGTTGGGCAAAGAGTTTTAGAGATAGGTTCGGGAATAGGAAATTTAACTGTCTGTATAAATTCTAAAGAAATCTACGCTACAGATTATTCAGACTATTATATAGAAATATTAAAACAAAGATTTATCGAAAAACATAATATTACAGTTCAGAAGTTGGATGCTAGGAGGGAAAAAGATTTTAGATCGTTAAAGGCCTATGGTACTTTCGATACCGTGATTTGTTGTAATGTACTTGAGCATATAAAAGAAGATGATATGGTTATACAAAATTTTAACGATTCGCTTGTTGAGCAAGGGAACTTAATATTGCTCGTTCCTTTTTCACAATGGTTATATTGTAATTATGATCGTAATTTAGGACATTGTCGTAGATATTATAGAAAAGATTGCATAAATCTTCTTACAGCGCATAATTTTGTTTTGGAGAGGATATTCCTCTTTAACTTTTTCGGAGGAGCTGGATGGCTAGTATTTGGGAAATTACTAAGACAAGAACATATTGGAAGTTCCTTAATGGGTGTATATGATAAATGTGTCCCTGTTTTTTCATTGATAGAGAAATACGGTACTCCATTTGGAGCTTCGATTATTTGTATTGCAAAAAAATCTAAAAAAACATAGAATATTAGTATTAGAAGGATAACAAATGGGGAAGAAGAATCAAATCGGGCTAATTCTTGTAGGATTGATGTTGTGTGTTTTGTATGAGGTAATAGTATACTCAACGAATAATTTTGCAATTCCAACAGATTACTTTTCCCGGCATATTTTGTACTGGTTTCATTTAAATGAAATTCAATCATATGTTTGGAAAACGTTCTTATTATTGCCGTTAATTTTTTTGGTTTCTATTTTAGTAACGCGTAAAAAAATTAATCTCGATTTTACGTTAGATAAATTTCATCCGTTCATATTAGGTGCTTTTGTTGTTATTTCTATGTTATTATTAATCCTTTCTATAAAATTTGTTTTCCATGGGACAGAAATTACCGATGATGAAAATACATTCGATTTTCAGGCTCTGACATTATGTGAAAACAAATTGGTGAATTCTCCTCCTCCAACTGTTGGAAATTTTCGAAATATATTTATGATCAACAATGGTGCAAAATGGATAGGTTTGTACACAGTGGGGCATCCGTTAATCATTGCCGGTGGTATATTATTGGGGAATCGATATTTGTTAACAATCGTTCTAAGTATTTCGTTGATTATTATTATCTATCTAATTGGGAAAGAACTCTATGATAAAAAAACTGCCTTGGTAGCTTCATTAATAATTTTTACTTCTCCATTTTTTTACTTTATGTCTTCTACAAGATTAAGCCACACTTCATCAGCTTTTTTCCTCTCATTATCAATTCTTTTTTTCATTAAGGCTAGAAAGCATGAAAATATTCGGATGCAGCATGTGTTATTGTTTTTATCTGGTTTCTCAATAGGTTATGCCTTTAATATTCGACAATTAACTGCGGTTTGTTTTTTCTTACCATTATTCATAGGGATGTTGTTTGAAGTTATTAAAATGCCTAAAGATATTTTTAAAATTTTTATTCCTTTTTGCATAGGAGGCGGAATCCCGTTTTTTTTTACTCTTTGGTACAATGTAACTATTACAGACAACCCGATTCTTTTCCCAATATCTTTTTATGACCCACTAATCCATTATGGTTTTGGCGCTTATGGCCATAATGCTTTGTTGGGTTTTCAAAACATGTTGCTAAATTTATTAAGATTAAATATATGGTTCATGGGAATACCAATCAGTTTGTTGTATGTATTTTTAATGCTATTTGCTCCACAAAAGAAGGAAGATAAATTTCTATTTTCTATTATCGCCTGTACATTTATTGGTTATTTCTTTTATTATTTTCCAGGGATAGGGGACGTTGGGCCTGTTTATTATTATGAGACAATAATTCCTTTATCTTTACTAAGTGCAAGAGGCATATTTTATTTAAAAGATCATTTACCATTTACGCTGGAGAAATCAAAAACTTTTCTTACCGCTTTTATACTTGTGGGATTGATGGTCTCAGTCGGAACATTCTACAGTGAAAAGATTGCTCATATCCAGCGTCTGACTGATGCAATTCAAAAGCCCTATAAAGTAATCGAAGATGCGCAGATTCAAAATGCAATTGTTTTTATGAAAGATATTCCTCCTCGTGGTTGGGTTCGAGGTTTACGCAATCCATCGCCAACGCTTGATGATGATGTCCTTATTTGTCTCTATGCGGATTCATTGTCCAACCATCAGCTTGTGAGTCATTTTCCAAATCGAGTTCCGTACATTGAATACTACGACTCGGACAAAAAGCAGTATATTCTTGAACCGTTTGAGTCCAGATAGAAATTTTGCAATAGAAAGCTAAAAAACAATTGCCTCGATACGCCTTACGTCTACTCGGCAACTGATTCTTAGACGGTGGGTGAGTAGAGCGAAAGTTCGTATCGAAGCCGTCGGTTTTTCTCTAATTCATTAGAATTTTCATCGTTGAAGTTATTGCATATCGTGAGTTTTTTCGCTATAATTATTCAACCCCACAAAAGCGTGGGGATTTTTTTCGTGATTAAGGAATGACTATGTATACAGTATTGCTGATTATCGAAATCCTTGTTGCAATTTTGCTTATGATTGTTGTCCTTATGCAATCGAGCAAAGGCGGCGGATTAGCGGGAAGCTTTGGCGGCTCGAATTTAGGCTCAGTCTTTGGAGTTCGCCGAACATCAGATTTTTTGACGAAAGCAACACAGTGGCTTGCTGGAATTTTTATGGTTCTGGCAATTGTGATCAATCTTTGGTTTTTGCCGCGTGGCACAGCATCGCGTGAAAGCGTCATTCAATCAGGTCCACCGCCAGCAACATCGTTGCCGCCCGTTCAGCAGTTGCCGTCAGGTTCGCCAGCTGGCAATGGTGCAGGAAAATAATTTTTGCTTTGCACCCATGGCTCAATTGGTAGAGCAACTGACTCTTAATCAGTGGGTTCCAGGTTCGAGTCCTGGTGGGTGCACGGAGTAATTTCATTTGAACATAAGAACGTATTTATCAAGGAGATGAACTTTGGAAACATCGCCAAAAACAAAATTCTTCAAATCTGAAGAAAGTGAAAAGAAGTGGTATGTCGTCGATGCTACAGGCCAAACGCTTGGACGACTTTCTTCTCAGGTTGCTAAATTGTTACGTGGTAAAAATAAACCGACATTTACTCCCAATGCAGATGTTGGCGATTATGTTATCGTTATCAATGCAGAAAAAATACAGCTAACAGGAAAGCGTCCAGGACTTAAACAAATTTATCACAACACAGGTTACCCTGGTGGAGCAAAATTTGAGTCAATCAAAGAATTGCTTCAAACCCATCCTGAAAAAGTAATCGAGCACGCAGTGCACGGAATGTTGCCGCACAACCGTTTAGGAAAAAGACTTGGATTAAAATTGAAAGTCTATCGTGGCGCAACGCATCCCCACGCTGCTCAGAAGCCAGAACCAATTAAGTTTTAAGAGAAGGTAAAGAATATTTATGCAAGCACGAATTTGTGTCGGACGACGGAAGAATGCAGTTAGCAGAGTCAAGTTAGTTGAAGGCTCTGGCAAAATTATTGTGAATGATCGTGATATCGAACAATATTTTCCAATCGAATTATTGCAGAGTGAAATCATGAAGCCGTTTCAGGTAACTGAGACGCTTGGAAGGTACGATGCTTATGTTCGGGTGGAAGGCGGCGGAATGTCCGGGCAGGCGGGCGCAGTTCAATTAGGAATTGCACGTGCGCTTGTTGCGGTCGATGAAGATTTTCGCACAACATTGCGGAATGCTGGACTTCTAACGCGAGATCCCCGAATGGTCGAGCGGAAAAAATACGGTCAGAAAAAAGCACGGAAACGATTTCAATTTTCAAAACGTTAAATCACTTTCCGATATTGTTATCGGAACAATTATCAAGCATATTTCTGGATTCAACCGGCAGTGTTCCATTTGTTCTGTGAATGGAATCCGGAAGAAGATGAAGGGAATAGAAGAACAACTGAAAGGATTATATTATGTCGCATGTAGAAATTGAAGCGCTCTTACAAGCGGGCGCTCACTTCGGTCACTTAACTCGCCGCTGGAATCCCAAAATGAAGCCATATATTTTTATGGAACGGAATGGGATTCACATCATAGATCTCAAAAAAACTCAGGAAGCGCTTGACGAAGCATGGAATGCCGTCTCGAATATTATCGCTGAAGGGAAAAAGGCGTTATTCGTTGGTACAAAACCACAGGCGCGCGATGTTGTCAAAGAAGCGGCGTTACGTTGCGGCGCTTTCTATGTAACAGAGCGATGGCTCGGCGGTATGCTTACGAATTTTTCGACAATACGAAAAAGCGTAAAGCGATTAACGAATATTGAAAAGATGGAAATGGATGGAACATTCGACAACATTACAAAGAAAGAGCGTCTCTATTTGACGCGTGAACGCGATAAATTGCAACAGGTTCTTTCGGGTGTTGTGGAAATGTCGAAACTTCCGGGAGTCCTTTACATCGTCGATATTAAGAAAGAAGCAAATGCGGTTCGAGAAGCAAATCGCCTTGGAATTCCGATTGTTGCAATTGTCGATACGAATACCGATCCCGATCCCATCACTTATCCAATTCCAGCAAATGATGATGCGTTGAAATCTATTCAGCTTATTACAAATCTTATTGCGGATGCAATTCTTGATGGAAATGAACGCGTATCTGCTCGGAAAGCGGCGGAAGCCGAAGAGCAGTCTATTATAGCGGATGGAGTCAAACCGGAAATTCATGAATAAAGAATAAGGAAGGAATGAATTAAATTATGAGTAGTAGTATTTCGAGTGAAGTAGTAAAACAGTTACGGGAAAAAACCGGCGCTGGAATGATGGATTGCAAGCGCGCTCTTGAAGAAACAAAAGGCGATATGGAAGCTGCAATTGAATTGCTTCGGAAGAAAGGAGCGGCAACTGCAGCAAAACGCGCTGATAAAGAAACGAATCAGGGTGTTGTCGAATCGTATATCCATGCTGGCGGTAGAATTGGCGCCTTAGTTGAGCTCAACTGTGAAACCGATTTTGTCGCAAAGACTCCTGGTTTCAAACAACTTGCGCACGATATTGCAATGCAGATTACAGCAATGAATCCTCAGTACATTTCTCGTGAGAATGTCGATAAAGCGACAATTGAAAAGGAACTTGAGATTTATCGAGAGCAGGCAAAGATTGAGGGAAAGCCTGAGCAAGTAGCGGAGAAAATTGCTCTAGGCAGACTGGAGAAATTTTATCAGGAGTTTGTTTTGCTTGAACAAAGTTTCATTAAAGATTCCGGCAAGACAATTAAAGATGTGATCGATGAAGAAATTGCCCGTGTTGGCGAGAAAATTTCTGTTCGTCGTTTTGTGCGATACCATTTAGGCGAGTAAATACATAGTAAACTCCCGGAGCAATTCGGGATTTTTTTTATCCTGCTTGGAGGGAATACGAAATGGCACAGCTTCGATACCGGAGGATTTTGCTGAAGTTGAGCGGTGAGGCGCTCATGGGCGAACTTGAATACGGAATCGATCCTAAAATTCTAAAGCAATATGCTGAAGAAATTGCAAGCGCCCATGAACTTGGCGTAGAAATTGGCATTGTGATTGGCGGCGGAAATATCTATCGCGGAGTAGAAAATTCTTCGGATGGCATCGATAAAGTTACCGGAGATCATATGGGAATGCTTGCGACGGTAATCAACGCTCTTGCTCTTCAGAATGCGCTGGAGCGTCGTGGATTGCTCACCCGTTGCCTCACCGCAATCAATATGGAACGAATTGCTGAACCGTTCATTCGTCGGCGGGCAATTCGCCACCTCGAAAAAGGGAGAATCGTTATATTTGCGGCTGGCACGGGAAATCCTTATTTTACCACCGATACAGCGGCTGTTCTCCGTGCAATCGAAATCGAGGCGGATGTGATCTTAAAAGGAACGCGCGTTGATGGAGTCTATGATTCTGACCCAGAAAAGAATTCAAATGCGATTCATTTCCCTACAATTACCTATACAGATGTACTGAAGAAAAATTTGCGTGTGATGGATTTAACTGCAATTACGTTATCACAGGAAAACAAATTGCCCCTCATTGTGTTTAACATGAATGTGCCTGGAAATTTGAAGCGAGTTGTTATTGGCGAGCAAATTGGTTCACTTGTTAGTGAAATGCAAGCAAAGTAATAATCACTTTCAACTCATAACAATTGATGGAAGGCTTATGACAAACGTTAAAGATATTCTAAAAGAAGCTGACGATAGAATGAAAAAAGCTGTCGAAACAGTACGGAATGAATTATCAAAAATCCGAACAGGGAAAGCAACTACTGCCTTACTCGATGCAGTTCGGGTTGATTACTATGGATCTCCGACTCCGCTCAGTAAAATTGCGAGCGTCAGCACGCCGGATGTGCATACTATTTCTATTCAACCATGGGAAAAGACTCTCATCCCTCATATTGAAAAGGCAATCCTCCAGGCTAACATCGGTCTGAATCCCATCAACGATGGAACGGTTGTTCGTGTCCCGGTGCCGCCGCTGAATGAGGAACGGCGTCGCGAATTGGTGAAACTTGCGAAGAAATTTGGAGAAGAAGGTAAACTTGCAGTAAGAAATATCCGGCGCGATGCAATCGAGCATCTCAAGAAGGCGGAAAAAGCAGAACATCTTTCCGAAGATGAACGAAAACGCGGCGAGCAGGAAGTTCAAAAGTTGACGGATAAGTACATCAAAGATATTGATGCGCTTCTTGCACAAAAAGAAAAAGAGATTATGGAAGTGTAATAAAGAGTTTTATTTATTCTTTAACTGTCCAGAACCAGATAAATCCAATGTGGGGATTATCTTTTCGCTCCACTTCTTCTATGGAACGAAGAGAGATAGAGAGTGGAAATTTTAAATGGTGTCTGGACAGTCTTTTTTTGAAACAAATATTGATTAGGTTCGTATCAAAGTTTGATTTAGGTTTGTAAATAAAAAGAGGATACTATGGCACAGACGAAGCGATTATATCGAAGTACCAAGAACAAAATACTTGCGGGCATTTGTGGTGGTATTGCAGAATATCTCGATACGGATCCAACATTTGTTAGGATTATCTGGATTGTTTTAACGTTATTAGGTGGTTCTGGAATAATTCTTTACATAATTGCCTATCTCATTATGCCCGAGAATCCAGAAAAGACCGGCGAAGTTCAGACTGAAACGAATTCGAAAGCGAACATTTTTCTTGGCTCGCTTCTCATTATTCTTGGCGGATTGCTTTTGTTAGATACAACTGATGTAATTTCGTTCCATAGATTATGGGCTACAAGCTGGGAATATATTTTACCTCTCACTTTCATCCTCATCGGTTTTGCGCTTCTCCTTGGCAGAAAGAGAAGACAAACGCCGCCGAAAGAAACTTCTGCAGAAGTTTTAGAAGGCGACGCCACAGCGCCTCCTCAAGAAGCAACCGCTGAAGAAGAAGAGCCAGAACGACTTATGAGGTCGCGAAAGGATAAAAAGATTTTGGGAGTATGCGGCGGTATTGCGGAATATTTTCATATTGATTCTACAATTATACGATTGCTTTACATTCTCTTTACATTTGCCACGGGAGGAGTGGGCATTATTGTTTACTTTTTGCTGGCTTTAGTAATGCCAAAAGAACCTGCTGCTCCTGAACAGTAAGGATGTGATTTATGGAACGACGACTCAATAATGTATCTATCATTGGTATTTTTTTTCTTGTTCTCGGGATTGCGTTACTTTTACACAAACTTGAAATAATTCCATCTCTATGGATGTATGTTTTTTGGGGTAGCGTAGGATTGTGTGGACTTGGAATCACTGTTACAACATTTCCACAACAACGGCGTAGTCCAGTGTTTTGGGGAAGTTTAATGTTCTTCTTTAGTATTGGTGTGATACTTCACAGAGCTAATGTTCTTCAGAGTGAATCGTGGGATTTTTTAGCTACACTTAGTCTGGCGATAAGTTTTGCGTGTCTGATGACGTATCTCCTTGATATTCGCCAAATGGGAATTCTCATTCCGGCCATTCTTTGTGGGGCATACGGACTGTTGCACTATCTCTGGGAATATGAATTGCTCAATTGGTACGATATTCAGTATATCGTTCGTACATACTGGCCTGTGTTGCTTATTGTGTGGGGAATTTCATTTCTTGTTCGGCGACGACCTGATTAGTTTCATCTTTGCTTTCATTGGCGCTGCCTTCGAGAGCCTCAGGCAGCGACTCCTGCAGGTGAATGGGTAGGACGATAGTCCGTATCGAAGCCACCATTTTGGGTTACTCTTCTTTTACCTCCTAAATTCATATTCCAACCTATATTGGATATCTGGTTTGAGTGCATCTACATTTTGTGCTTAATGTGCTTCCAGCCAGTTTGCGCCAACTCCTGCGTCAACAACAACTGGAACATTAAGCGGTAATGCCGACTGCATTATTTCCGTAACAAGTTTTTGAACAGGAAGAAGCTCGTTTTCCGATACATCGAATACTAATTCGTCGTGTACCTGAAGAATCATTGCTGAGGCAAATTTTTCTTGCTGAAACGCTTTATCAATTCTTACCATGGCAATTTTAATCATATCTGCTGCGGTGCCTTGAACTGGCATATTGATTGCCTGCCTTTCCGCATTTTGCCGAATCGTTCGATTCCTACTTGTAATATCTGGAAGGTAACGACGGCGACCTAAAAGTGTGGTAACATATCCTCGTTGACGAGCCTGAAGAATTGTATCGTTAATATACTGCTGAACTTTTGGAAATCGCTGGAAATATCGCTCGATAATTTCCTTTGCTTCCGTCTGACTGATGTCGAGTCGAGTGGAAAGTCCGTAAGCTCCAATTCCATACATTATTCCAAAATTTACTTCCTTTGCTTTCCGTCTCATTTCTCGGGTAACCTCGCTGAATTCCACTCCAAAAATTTTTGAGGCTGTTGATGCATGGATATCTTCACCGTTGACAAATGCTTCTCGCAATCCCTCATCGCCAGAAATATGCGCCATTACACGAAGTTCAATTTGGGAATAGTCGGCAGAGAGGATTTTTCCCTTAGATGCGCTTGGAATAAATGCTTTTCGAATTGCTCGACCGACTTCTGTCCGGATAGGGATATTTTGCAGATTCGGATCGCTACTCGAGAGTCGTCCGGTTGCCGTTACCGCTTGATTAAAAGAAGTATGAACTTTACCGGTTTTAGGATGAATCAACTTTGGAAGAGCATCGACATAGGTTGATTTGAGTTTCGAGAGTTGACGGTATGCAAGGAGATGTTCGATAATTGGATGTTCCTTCTGAAGCGACTCGAGTACTCCCATATCAGTTGAGTAACCAGTTTTTGTTTTCTTTGCTGGTGAGAGTTTCAACGTTGTAAAGAGAACTTCTGAAAGTTGTTGAGAAGAATTTATATTGAATGAAGCGCCAGCGAGCCGATATATTTCCTGTGTTAGCTCTGTCAGTTGTCGTTCGAGCTCTTTCGACATTGACTCGAGGTATGGAACATCGATCATAACGCCGGTGGATTCCATTTTTATGAGTACTGGAATGAGAGGAACTTCAACTTCGTTCCAGAGCTTGTCCATTTCCACTTCGTGGATTTTTTCTCTTAAGATTTTATAGAGCTGAAAGGTAACATCGGCATCTTCACAAGAATATTCGGAAACGCGCTCGAAAGGAATCTCCTGCAATTTTTTTTGCTCTTTTCCTTTGCCTACAAGTTCATCGTAACTAATAGGTTTGTAGTTGAGATATTCCTGAGCGACCGAATCGAGCGAATGTCTTCCATCAGGACGGAGCAGATAGCTTGCAATCATTGTATCGAATGAAATTCCATTTACTATAATTCCATAGTTGAAGAGGACGAGGGCATCGTACTTACTATTATGTCCAATTTTTTTTATTGATGAATTTTCAAAAATGGGCTTTAGTTTATTTACTACATAAGGGAGCGAGAGCCCTTTCTCTGGTTGGACGTTTGCCGTAGCTTGAAATAAATCATGTTCGTCTGGCTCTGTTGTATTTGACTTGAGTGCGACGTAACAGGCTTTTCTTGGTTCCAAACAAAATGAAATTCCAAGAAGGTCAGCCAGAAGAGGATTCGTTGATGTTGTTTCGGTATCGAAGGCAAATTCCTGGGAATTTTCGAGAACGGAACAAAGTCGCTCGAATGCTTCTTCTGATTCGATGAGGTTGTATGAATGTTCTTCAGAAGAGATTGTACCTTGCTCTTCTGCTGCGGACTTTTCTTGAGGAAATGAAAATGATACTGCTGAAGTTTGTTCTTCGGATTGCAGCTTTGCAAGCAGAGAGCGGAATTCCAAATCTTTAAATAATTGCGTAAGCTCGGCTATATTTTTTTCTTTTGCTTGAAGTGAATGCACGTCAATAGGAATCGGTACGTTGGTATCGATTGTTACTAATTTTTTTGACAGAAAAGCGAGCTCACGGTGCGTTTCCAATTTTTCACGGAGTCGTTTTTGTTCGATCTCGTCGAGATGAGAATAAAGATTTTCGAGACTGCCGAATCTTTGAATCAGCGGAATGGCTGTTTTTTCACCGACGCCGGGTACGCCGGGAATGTTATCGGAACTATCGCCTGTGAGCGCAAAGACATCTATAATTTGAGATGGCTGTACGCCAAATTTCTGTCTGACTGAATCGTTGGTAATGATTTCTACGTCTGTGCCTTGCCGACCGGGTTTGAAAATTTTTGTTTTATCTGTAACAAGCTGCATAAAATCCTTGTCGGGTGAAACAAGGAAGGCAAGTGCGTTGGTTTCCTCTGCCTGTCGGGCAAGCGTGCCAATGATGTCGTCTGCTTCGTAACCGTCCAATTCGACGACCGGGATATTATATGCGTTGATTATTTCTTTCAATATTGGAATTTGCGCCGTCATATCTTCGGGCATTTTCTGTCGAGTGGCTTTGTACTCCTTGTATGCATGATGTCGAAATGTCGGAGCGCTGGTATCGAAAATAACAGCGATATGATCCGGGTGTTCTACCGAAAGAATACGATTAAGGAACGTAACGAATCCGAAGATAGCGCTTGTGTTGATTCCTTTGGAATTTATCAAAGGACGTTGAATGAATGCGTAGTAAGCGCGATAAGCAAGCGCCATTCCATCCAGTAAAAATACTCGCTCATTTTCCATTGCTTTTCCGGGAATAAATTTATTAAAACAATATACGAAAGTGAAACTGAAGAGCCAAAGAAGGTAGGAAAAGAAAATAAAATGAAGTAATCTTTTGAGATGATGAGTTTTTTTGTATCTTATATAGGCGTGTGAATTGGCTAAAATAACAATGAATATTATTAGATATAATACAAAGGTTGAAAAACAATCCTGTAGAACAAATACCCTACGATTACTGGCCTCTAGAAAATTGTAGTTGCAGATTGGACCGATTTTGATAAGATCAATCCTGTTCCTGCTTTGGGAACTTGCCATATTGATGGACTTCTATCAGATAATGGCTCTAATAGGATTCATTCTACGAGTAATCTAATCGATAGAGGGCAATGTAGGTTTACCTTTCTATGGCAGTGTTTTTGACTTAAGAGTGTTTGAATGTAAATGGACTGTCCAGCGGAGTTTATACTTGTGTATTAAGACAAGGAAGTTCAATTAAATCTCAAAGAATTGTTGTACTGAAATAAACAAAATAATATCCCACCAAAAAAATATAAGGAGCTCTATGATGTTAAAAAAATGTTCGTATTGTGTGTTGATAATGACTTTGGTAGCGCTCAATGTCGGTATGGCACAAACAGCAGCAACTGCAGTTTGGCCGTTGACGAGCGATCAAAATCCACAGGTTACTGGAGCTATTAGCGCGCAGCCTCAGAGACTCACTATGATGCAAGTTTCCTATTCAAGCGGCGTACAACGTTCCAGTCCAAGTGGCACTGCAGGTTCATGGCCTGGCGAATCGACAGAAAATTCCTCTCGCTTTATGGAATTTGTTGTTACTCCAGCACAAGGGAATACTTTTACAATAACGTCAATTTCGATGATTCTCTATGCTAATTCTGGAAGTAACATGCGTGCAAATGTTTACTACGCTACAGATTCTTTGTTTGCATCGAAAGTGCAAATAGGTTCGACATTTAGTCTTGGCTCATCAGCGCTTTCTACTCCAAATGTTACTGCGTCTCTAAATCTTACATTAAATTTATCAGAAACTCTTTATGTAAGGGTCTATCCATGGTATACAACATCGACGACAGGAAAATATCTTATTGTAAAGTCAGTAACGATTGCGGGTACTACGCTTCCATCTACTGCAATCATAGTTAATCCTACATCTCTCAGTGGTTTTATTCAACGGAGTTCCACTGAACCTTCTGATGTCAAAACGTATTCATTGTACGGAATTAACCTGACCCATGATGTTGCGATAACGCCACCAAGCAGTTTTCTGATTTCATCCGATGGTGGTAACACATGGTGGAATGATGAAATAAGGCTGTCCGTTGCCAATGGAATTATTATAGACCAACCGAAAACTGTTTCTGTTAGATTGAATGCTGCTTCGTCTGGATCATATACCGGGACTATTTCTCATACAAGCGATGGAGCTGCAGTGGCTTATGTCTCTCTCGATGGTGTTCTTTTAGCGCCAGAACCAACCGTACCATCATCGCTTGCCACAGATGAAATATCAGGTAACACAGTGAAACTAACATTTGTTGGTGGAAATGGAAGCAACAGAATAGTTGCAATATGTCAGGGTAATGCTTTAAGCTGGGCGCCAAGCGATGGAGCGCCTATTAGCGGAGTTGATGCAAATTATTCTTCCGCTGTAGATCAGGGTAACGGAACAAAAGTGGTTTACGATGGCAATGGAACATCCGTGACAGTTTCTGGATTGTCGGGCAATACAACATACACTGTTGGTGTATTCGAATACAACAAGAGTACTGGCAATTCTCAGAATTATCTTACCTCTAATTATCCTACTTCCACATTTACGACGCTCACGGTTGCTACACTTAACGCCACCCCATCATCGTTAGCTTTTGGGAACGTCGTTCTTGGACAATCAAGTGTAAAGTCTTATCAACTCTCGGGAAGTTATCTTGCTTCCGATGGAACGATTACAGTTACAGCTCCGAGTGGTTTTCAAGTATCGCTTTCCGAAGCAGGCTCCTACAGCTCTTCACTTATTATTCCATATTCTCAGCAAACTCTTGCGAGTACGACGGTATATGTGCGCTTTGCACCGGACGAGGTAAAGAACTACAGTGATGTGATTTCAAATAATGGAGGCGGAACAAATATTAATGTGCCTGTTACCGGCAAGGGCATATCCGACCAATTTCAAATATTGGATACGCCTGTTGGATTTGCAACACTCAATGGCAGTACAACTGGTGGATTGAACGGTACAACTGTTACGATAACGGATCCGCAGCAATTAGCAGATATCTTGAAAGCCCGTGAGAATAAAAGTACGGCTCCTCTCATCGTTTATATTTCTGGGACTCTTAGTGGTTATTCAACAGAACTTTCAGTAAAGCGTACTGCCAATATTTCGATTTTAGGACTTGGTACCAATGCTGGGTTTAACGGATTTGGGATGAAAATTGTAGAGTGCAATAACATCATTGTCCGTAATCTTACGTTCTCTGATTGTCACGTTGATGAAAAAGATGGATTAGCAGTTGATGGAAGTTATAATGTGTGGGTTGATCACTGTACTTTTACTGATAGTCCAGCCAGCGATCCTAACGGCAATAGCCATGATGGTCTGCTCGACGTCAAGAATGGCTCTTATAATGTTACCATTTCTTATAATCACTTTATGAATCACCGAAAGACCTGCTTGCTTGGACATACTGAAAGTCAAACCTCGGACACTGTTATGAAAGTTACTTACTATAGGAACTGGTTCGATGGAACATATTCAAGACATCCGAGAATTAGATATGCAAAGGCTCACATTGTAAATAATCTCTACACAAGTAATGGTGGATATGGAGTGGGTGTAACGTGCAATGCTCAAGTATATCTGGAAGAAAACTATTTCGAAAATGTAGTGTCGCCGGTACTAATTTCACAGGTGAATGATCCAGAGGGAACCTTAAGTGGCGATCCAGCTGGATACATCAAATCTGTAGGAAATGTTACAGTAAATTCCGGCGCAATTTTGGAAAATCTAAGCGGCTTTAATTTTAATCCTTCAGATTATTATAGCCTTGAAGTTGCTGCTGGTAGTAATGTCAAGTCACTTGTTCAAGCAAATGCAGGCGCTGGATTGTTAGATTTTCTCAATGAGGTTCAAGGAACTGAATCGATTGCACCGGTTGGATTTGCATTACTTCAGAATTATCCGAATCCATTCAATCCTTCGACAACGATTCATTACAGTATCAGGAATTCTGGTATTGTTACAATTAAAATATTTGATATGATAGGTCGCGAGGTTGCTCAACTTGTAAATCAATTCCATGCTCCAGGTTCATATTCGATTCAATGGAATGCAGAAAAGCAACCGACAGGAGTTTACTGTGTCGTGTTACAACAAGGTGTTGACCGAGCTGTAAGAAAAATACTTCTGTTGAAATAGAAAAAAATTAAAGGTTCAATGGCGGTACAAGAAATTGCATGGTATTCATAATCTGAATTCATATGTAATTTACTTAGAGTGATAGAGCTCCTGGGTGGGATAATATCACAAACACTCTAGTACCGTCATTGAAATTCTTTCTTCGCTGTTTTCACTACAATATTTTTAACCCAGATTAGGCAACCAAGGTAACAGTACAGTCTAAGTGCAGTAAAGGCGAAAGAAGAGAAAACCAAAATGGTGGCTTCGATACGAGCTATCGCTCTACTCAGCCACCGTCAGGAAATCGGTTGCCGAGTAGCCGTAAGGCGTATCGAGGCAACAGGGTGTGCAAGTTTCTAATGCATAATTTGGGTTTTCTTTCTTTGTGGTCAGATATTTTGTTTAATTTTTTTTGTAATTTATCAAATATTTCTTGACATAATCTTAATAAAATATTACAATGCAAACGTTTGAAATGACAATTCTTATATGAAGCATGCAACAATTATAGATATTGCAAAAAAATTAGGAATCTCACCTTCTACGGTATCAAGGGCGTTGAGCGATCACCCTGACGTCAAGAAAGAAACCAAGGAACTTGTTCGTAAGGTTGCCGCCGAACTGAACTATACTCCGAACCCAATAGCACAGAGTTTAAAAAGCAACAAGACGACTACCATCGGCGTCGTCGTTCCTGAAATTCGACATGATTTCTTTTCATTGGCTATTAGCGGAATGGAAGAGGTCGCTTACCGTTCAGGATATAATATTATTCTTACTCAATCGAACGAAAATTATGAACGAGAAGTTGTGAGCGTTAATGTGCTGATGCATCAACGAGTTGCCGGAATGATTATTTCCATCGCGCAGAATACAAAGAGTGGTGAACATTTTCAGGATGTGCTCCGCAGAAAAATTCCGATTGTCTTTTTTGATCGTGCATTTGAAGATTTGCCAATTAGCAAAGTCGTTGTCGATGACTACAGAGGAGCTTTTGATTCAGTGAGTTACTTAATTGGAAAAGGATACAAGCGTATTGCGCACATTGGCGGACCAAAAGAACTTGGCATTTGTCAACGAAGGAGAAAAGGTTACATTGATGCTTTACAACATCACAATATCATGGTTGATGAATCTTTAATTTATTCGGTTGGAATGAGAGAGAGCGATGGATATGCAGCAATGGATTCGCTTCTTCAATTATCGAACAAACCGGATGTAGTTTGCTGTGTGAACGATCCTGTAGCAATTGGCGCATATCAAAGATTGAAAGAAGGTGGATTGTCGATTCCACAAGATGTTGGAGTTGTAGGATTTTCGAATAATAAGATTACAGGTTTTACAGATCCGCCGCTCACAACTGTAGAACAACCTTCGTTCGAAATGGGAAAGAATGCCGCTGAAACTTTAATTGGTATTATCGAAAATAAAATTCAAGAACCGGTTGTGAAAACTCTTAGCACAAAGCTTATAGTGCGCGGCTCGACCTAAAAATTTTTCCATTGTTTTTGCAAACGTTTGTGGAATAAATACTTTAGAAAATCTCTATGTCTCACTGGAAGGAGAAGATATGGAAGCAATAGGATTATCTGTAATTGATTGGCTCATCATTCTGATTTATTTTGCATTTGTCATCGGTATCGGATTTTATTTGCGCCGTTATACTAAAAGTCATGAAGATTTTTTTCTCGCTGGTCGAAAGAATTCATCGTGGGTTGCGGGTTTAGCATTCCTTTCTGCAAATCTTGGAGCGCTCGAGCTCTTAGGAATGACGGGCAATACCTTTAAGTATGGAATGTATGTTGCGCATTTTTACTGGATTGGCGCAATTCCAGCAATGGTCTTCCTTGGCGTCTATATGATGCCCTTCTACTACAGCAGCAAAATACATTCTATTCCAGGTTATCTTAAATTGCGCTTTGACGAAAAAACTCGGGTACTCAACGGAATTGCTTTTGCTATCATGACGCTTCTTGTTTCTGGAATCAATCTCTATGCAATGGCGTTAGTGCTCCATACATTCTTAGGATGGAATTGGGATGTTAGTATGTGGATTTCTGCAATTACAGTTGCAGTCTATGTTGGATTGAGTGGATTGATGTCTGCAATTTTTACCGAGATCATTCAATTTTTTCTCATCTGGTTTGGACTGTTTCTCGTTTCAGTGTTAGGTTTAATTGAAATTGGAAGCGTCAATGAAATTCTTGCTCGCTTAAATCAATTTAGTCCCGATATATCGCTCACAACACTCTGGTCTTCGTCCGCCGATCCAATGAAAAATGGAATGCATGTGCATTGGGCTGGCATTGTGCTGGGACTTGGTTTTGTTCTTTCTTTCGGTTACTGGACGACCGATTTTTTGGTAGTGCAGCGAGCATTCTCGGCGAAAGATCTTCGTTCGGCGCGAATGACGCCAATTCTTGCCTCGTTCTTTAAGATGGCATTGCCGTTCATTGTTATTCTTGCAGGACTTATTGCAATTGTTCTATCGATCGATCCTAAGAGCGGTTTTCATCTACTACAGGATGGCGGTCAAATAAATTATGATTCAGCTCTTCCAATGCTCATTGCTCGGTACTATCCACCAGGTTTAGTCGGGCTTGGTGTAACGGCGCTCCTTGCAGGTTTTATGGCTGGACAAGCGGGAAATATTAGCGCATTTAATACAGTGTGGACGTACGATATTTACAAAGCAGTTCTTAATCGTAATGCTTCGGACTCGCATTTGCTTTGGATGGGAAGAGTTTCCACAATTGTTGGAGTTGCTATTTCTTTGATTACTGCGTACTGGGCAAAAAGTTTTCCAAGCATTATGGATTATATGCAGGCAATCTTTTCGTGGGTAAATGCGCCGCTCTTTGCAACAATGCTCCTTGGAATGTTCTTGTGGTGGATTACGCCGAACGGCGCTTTCTGGGGACTGATTACTGGAATGCTTTCATCTTTTTTGATGTATCTTGCTGTAAAGTTTGAATGGATACCTCAGAGTTTGATAACTCTTTCTTCTGTGCAGAGCGATATGGCGGCAAATTTTTGGAGAGCATGGTGGGCTTGGCTCATCTGCGCTGTGGTAACAGTTGCGGTGAGTCTCTTGACAAAGAAGAAACCAAAAGAAGAACTTGTTGGATTGGTAAAAGGATTAACTCCCCAAACTCTGGATGCGAATATTCCATTTGTGAAGAAGCCTGAATTCTATGCTCTTATCTCACTGGCAGTTTTTGTTTTACTGAATATTTGGTTCTGGTAAAGGAGGAAAATGTTTATGGATGAACAACAACAGCAACAGGTTAAACCAATTTGGTATTTTGTAGGACTCATTTTGATGATTATGGGAGGAATAATTTTTTGTACTGGAATTTATTTGTACTTCCATCCTTCAATGAACCCTACTGTTTTAGCTGAAACTCACCCCAATCTCTGGTGGGGAAGTATTATGATATTGTTTGGATTTATTATGTATAGAGTGTCGAAGTAAAGAAAATCTATAGATGGATTATCGAAACGAAGTAGAAGAACAATTCCGACGGCGATTTAATGAGACTCCGTGTATCGTGCGTTCACCAGGAAGAATCAATCTTATTGGCGAGCATACAGATTATAACGATGGTTTTGTTTTGCCGGGCGCGATTGATAAAGCAATATATTTTGCAGTTACTCCACGGAACGACAATACAATTAGTCTTGTTGCTCTCGATGTCAATGAAGTTTCTCAATTCAATGTTGAATCTATTGTTCCGACAGGAACATGGCAAAAGTATATTCTTGGCGTAGTTGATCAGTTACAGAAACGTGGAATTTCTGTTGGTGGATTCAATTGTGTGTTTGGTGGAAATATTCCGATTGGCGCTGGATTATCTTCGTCAGCTGCGGTAGAAGTTGGAATTGGCTTTGCACTCAATACAATTTTTGATTTTGGAATTTCAAAATCTGAACTTGCAACAATCGCTCAGCATGCTGAACATGAATTTGTTGGAGTAAAATGTGGCATTATGGATCAGTATGCAAATATCTATGGTGAAAAAAATTCGGTCCTAAAAATTGATTGCCGTTCCCTTACCCATACGATCTATCCAATGAATCCAAACGTAAAGATTATGTTGTTCAATACTGGAGTTTCACATAATCTTGCATCATCAGAATATAACAAACGACGCGCAGAATGCACCGAAGGAGTAAAAATCTTACGTCGATGGTATCCTCAAATTACTCATTTGAGAGATGGTACTCCTGAAATTCTCGAGCAGCATCGTTCAGCATTCGATTCAATAGTTTATCGGCGTTGTTTGTATGTTACAGAAGAAAATATTCGCGTTGAGAAAGCGTGTTTAGCTTTGAAGCAGAACGATCTTCGAACGCTCGGTCAATTACTCTATGAATCTCACGAAGGTTTATCAAAAAAATATGAGGTAAGTTGCGCTGAGCTCGATTTCTTGGTAGATACCGTGCGATTGTTTCCTGAAGTTTATGGCGGGAGATTGATGGGCGGCGGCTTTGGCGGCTGTACAATCAACCTTGTGAACTCCGAAGCTGTGCAAGAGGTTAGTTTGTTCATTGAGAAAAAATACGAAGAACGATTCTCGCGAAAATTAACAACATACATTGTATCACTATCAGATGGAACAAGCGTTGAGCAATTGGCATGAAATCTATAGCTAATAATTTGGAATCTATTCCACATCGAAGAAAAAATATCCTTACCGGCGAATGGATTCTTGTGTCGCCTCATCGGACACAACGTCCATGGCAAGGTGAAGTACACAATACATCGGATGAGAAACGTCCAGCGTACGATCCTCAATGCTATCTCTGTCCTGGAAATAAACGAGCCAATGGTGAAACGAATCCTAATTATACAGGTACTTTTGTCTTCACAAATGATTTTTCGGCATTGCTTCCGGATTCGCCATCAGTTCGAGAAGTGAAAGACGAATTTTTTATCGCTCAAAGTGAAAAAGGTATTTGTCGTGTTGTAAATTATTCACCTCGCCACGATCTTACATTAGCAGAGATGACGGCTCTTGAAATCGAAGCTGTCATTGATGTATGGATTGATGAATTTAGGACTTTAGGCGCACAACCGTTTATCAACTATGTTCAAATTTTTGAGAACAAAGGTACAATGATGGGGAATAGCAATCCTCATCCGCATTGTCAAATTTGGGCGCAGGAACATATTCCGAACGAGCCTCAGAAAGAACAGAAACAATTTCTTCGATATTTTAGAAAACACAGACGAAGCTTGCTGGAGAAGTATGGAGAGGCTGAGGTACGGTTGGGCGACCGAATAGTCTACGAGAATGATTCTTTCCTTGTTGTTGTTCCTTACTGGGGAATATGGCCCTTTGAAACGCTTCTCTTTCCAAAGAAGAAGCGAGCGACAATATTAGATTTAAAATTAGAAGAGAAAAATGATTTTGCTGATGCGCTGAAGATTGTTACTGTAAAGTACGACAATGTTTTTCAAACATCATTTCCTTACTCGGCTGGAATTCATCAAGCGCCGACCGATAGACGGCAACATCCTGAATGGCATTTCCACATGCATTTTTATCCGCCGCTGCTTCGTTCAGCTTCGATAAGAAAATTTATGGTCGGATATGAAATGTTAGCAGAACCTCAAAGAGATGTTACTCCTGAATACAGCGCTGATGTATTGCGGAAACAACCTAATGTCCATTATTTGTTGAGTCAGGAAAATAAACGGTGACAATAGTGTTGAATCTAAAGAACTTGTGCATCGTAAAATAGATGCAAGGCAAAATGAATAATCAGGAGGACTTCAATGACAAAGGATTCAAAGACAATAATAAAAATTAGTTATAACATTTTACTGCTGTTTTGTGCAAGTCTATTTCTTCAACTTCCACTTTGTGCACAAACCATGGTCAATACAAATGACACCTTAATGGTGTACGAGACATTAAAGGCACCAAAAATCGATGGCTTCGGGAATGATTTATGCTGGCAGGAGATTACATGGGAGCCGATCAACTACGTCTGGATTCCTTATGGAGCGCAGTGTGATACCACATCATTTGTCGGAAAATATAAATGTTGCTGGTCATCTAAGACGAACAGGCTTTACTTCTTTATCGAAGTAAAAGATAATGCCTTTGTAGATGGATTTGTACCAGGAAAAGAGCCGGATATCTATAATTTCGATATTGCAGAAGTATTCATTGATGAAGATGCATCAGGCGGTCTCCATGTATTTGATGCTGCTGGAAAAGATACGCTGGAGTGGGGGGTGAATGCTGAGAATGCTTTTACCTACCATATCTACGCTCCGTTTCCAGCAGAAGGAAAAACTTCAACCCATCCTTATGTTGCCGATCTTGCAGGCAAAAGCTGGGATGATGTTCAGCATGTAAATTATGCATCCCATTTGCCCGAGTTCGCATTGCGCAAAGAAGGTAATACTGCATTCTGGGAGTTCTCTCTGATTGTTTACAATAGCACATTCGATATTGCTCGTCATAAATCCAAAGAGGTAAGATTATTTCCGGGGAAAGTAATGGGATTTTCTGTTGCTTACTGTGACAATGATTTTGCTGATGGCGTAAGGGATGCTATGTTTGGTTCGGATTGGGAACCGGCGCCTGGAAATCTTCACTGGATGAATGCAGATTATTTCCGGAAAGTGAAGTTGATGCCTCATCAACCGGTTTCGATTCATAAGAAATAATTATTGATAGAAGGTTGGAGAAAATGATTCGTACAGTTTTTCAAAAAATACTTTTAAGCTTATTCATTGTCTTCACATTTTTAAATGGTCAGCCAAAAAAAGAAATAGTTGTGAAGTATAAAGATAGCGAAACTCAACTTCCGCGATGGGTTCGTGTCATTCCGTATGATGATAACATTATTCGTGTTGTTGCTTCAGCAGATTCATTGCTTTCAGCTCGGCGAAGTTTAGTGGTAGTTTCTCAACCTCAGGAGAAGCCGTCTTATTTTATTAAAGAGAAGAACGGATTACTCTCGCTTGAAACTTCTAAACTTCTTGTACAGGTTTCAAAATCGTCTGGCGCTGTTTCATTCTTTTCGAAAGATGGAAAAGTGTTGCTGAAGGAAGAATCTAATGGTGGACGAACGATTACGCCAACGAATGTTTTAGGCGAACAAGCTTATGCAATTCACCAAGCCTTCGAGGCAAAACCGGGTGAGGCTTTCTATGGTTTAGGTCAGCATCAGAATGGTATAATGAATTACCGTGGACATGACGTCGATCTCTGGCAGTACAATCTCGTTGTTGCTATACCTATTTTAGTTTCGAGTAATATGTACGGAATACTCTGGGACAATTACTCTCGTACAAAATTTGGCGATCCTCGCGAATATCAATCGCTCGATCAATGTGTTCTCTACGATAAGAATGGACAACGCGGCGGTTTGACTGCTGAATATTTTACCGATGAGAAATTCGAAAACCTCTATACCACAAGAACCGAAACACGCATCGAGCATGCCTATACTGATGTGAATGATCCATTCCCTGATGGATTTAATGAAAAAGTGAAAACTGTACGATGGAGTGGCTCAATCGAATGTCAAAAATCAGGTGCGCACAAATTTAGATTGTATTGTAGTAGTTATACAAAGATGTGGCTTAATGGAAAATTAGTCGTTGATTCCTGGAGGCAAAATTGGCTGCCGTGGACACATTTCCCCGAACTCACGATGGAGAAAGGGAAGCGATACGATATAAAAATTGAATGGATTCACAACGGCGGATTTATCAGTCTTCAGTATCTTCCGCCAGATGTTGTCAATCCGAATGTAATCAACCTCACCTCTGAAGTCGCAGATCAGATAGATTACTATTTCATTGCTGGGAATAATTTTGATTCCATCATCAATTCATATCGTTGGCTTACGGGCGTTGCGCCGATGATGCCGAAGTGGGCAATGGGATTGTGGCAATGTCGCGAACGGTATCGTACGCAGGACGAACTTCTCGATGTTGTCAGGGAATTTCGCCGCCGGAATATTCCGCTCGATAACATTGTGCAGGATTGGTTCTACTGGAAAGAAGATCGGTGGGGAGATCACGAGTTTGATTCGACGCGTTATCCTGATCCAGCAGGAATGGTAAAAACGCTTCACGATAGTCTGCACACTCGCATGATGATTTCTGTTTGGCCAAAATTTTATGTAGGAACAAAACATTATGATGAGTTTTATTCAAAGGGATGGTTGTATATGCGGAATGTGGAGAAAGGTCAACGTGATTGGGTTGGACCAGGATATATTTCCACATTTTACGATCCGTATAGCGAAGGCGCGCGTGAATTATTCTGGGAGCAAATTAACAAAAAAATCTATTCGCTGGGAATCGATGCGTGGTGGTTAGATTGCACGGAACCGGATATTCAATCGAATCTTTCGCGACAGGAGACAATTCTGCGACAGCATCCAACTGCTCTTGGTTCTGGAGCGCGGTATCTCAATACCTATTCGCTCATGAATTGTCAGGCGGTTTATGAATGCCAGCGGAAAACAAATCCTCAGCAACGCGTGTTTATTCTTACTCGCTCAGCTTTTGCTGGACAGCAGCGTTATTCTGCGGCAACGTGGAGTGGCGATGTTGCAGCTCGTTGGCATGATCTTGCAATGCAAATTCCTGCAGGATTGAATTTTTCCATCTCTGGAATTCCTTATTGGACAACCGATATTGGAGGCTTTGCTGTCGAACCTCGTTTTGAAAAACCAGATAGTGCAAATCTTGAAGAGTGGCGTGAACAGATGACGCGCTGGTTTCAATTTGGAACGTTCTGTCCAATCTTCCGCGTGCATGGTCAATATCCTTACCGTGAGATGTTCTATGTTGCGCCGCCTGAACATCCTGCCTATCAAGCGATGTTGCACTACGACCAGCTGCGCTACAGATTGATGCCATACATTTACACTCTAACTGGGATGGTTACGCATCGTGGCTACACGATTATGCGTCCGCTGGTTATGGATTTTGGGGATGATGAAAAAGTACTGGAAATAGGCGATCAATTTATGTTTGGAAATTCGATTCTTGTCAATCCTGTAACGTCGTTCAAGTCTCGTTCTCGCGAAGTGTATTTGCCGAAAGATTGCGGATGGTATGATTTCCATTCAGGGCGATATTATAAAGGCGGAGAAAAAATTCTTGCCGATGCGCCGTATACAGAAATACCGCTGTTCGTAAAAGAAGGCTCGATTCTTCCAACCGGTTCTGCAATTCAATATTCGTTTGAAAAGCCTGCCGACACATTGCGAGTTTTTGTTTTTACTGGACGAGATGCTTCTTTTGAATTGTATGAAGACGATGGCGTGACTTTCGATTATGAAAAGGGAGCATATAGCTGGATTCCTTTTTCTTACAGTGAAAAAGAAAAATCATTAACGATTGGCAAACGTCAGGGAACATTTCCTGAAATGTTGACAACAAGAACTATCGAAGTAGTGTGGATAGCAAAAAAACATCCTCGAAGTGTTGAATGGAATTCTTCAGCAGACGTTGCGCTTCGGTACGATGGCAATGAGATTAAAGTACGGATGAAATAGCAAGAAAGGTTTTTGCAATGAAAAGATCGAATATAAAAATTCAATTTCAATTGGTTGCTTTGTGTTTAATTGTATTTGCAGGCTCTTTGTATTCTCAATCAAAGCTTTCTATTGATTCTGCCGCTATTACAGGAAGGTATTCTGTTCCAAATTGTCCATTGTGGTTGCATCAGGCGGTATTCTATCAAATTTATCTGCAAACATTTTACGATAGCAATGGAGATGGCATCGGCGATCTCAATGGAATTATTGCGAAGCTCGATTATGTAAAAAGTTTAGGCGCGGATGGAATCTGGGTGAATCCATTCTTTGAATCACCGTTCCACGATGGCGGATATGACATTTCCGATTACTACAAAGTTGCGCCTCGTTATGGAACCAACGATGATGCACGGCGACTGTTTTCTACTGCAAAAGAAAAAGGGATAAAAATAATTTTCGATTACGTTATCAGTTACACAAGTATCGACCATCCATGGTTTCAAGAATCAGCAAAGCAAGAGCCAAATAAATATTCGAATTGGTACATCTGGACGGATAATACATGGCTCAATCCACCGGAAGAATATAAAGACGCATTCATTAAAGGTTACAGTCGGCGGAATGGACAGTTTATGAGAAATTTTTATTGGAGTCAGCCGGCGTTGAATTTTGGATTTACAAAGCCCGAAGAATCATGGATGCTTCCGCCTGACCATCCGGATATTCTTGAGTTGCATAAAGAGTTACAGAAGGCGCTTCGCTTCTGGATGGATATGGGAGCTTCTGGTTTCAGAGCTGATATGGCTGGCGCTTTGGTGAAGAATGCTAATATTTCCGGCAACGACCAATACTTTCTGATGAAGGATGACGCTACAAAAAAATTCTGGAGAGAAATTCGTGGAATTATGGATAGCGAATATCCATGCTCGTTTATGGTTGCGGAGTGGTCGCATCCTGAATCTGCGTTAGATGGCGGCGGATTCCATGCAGATTTTTTCCATTGGTTCCCGGGCTACAATGATTTATTGCAAAAGGAAAGCTGGCGGATTCTAAATGGCTATTCGGAAGGACATTCATTTTTTGATAAAGAAGGGAAAGGGAACATCACCGAGTTTCTTTCGATGTATCTTGATCAATACAATAAAACAAAAGGGAAAGGATATATATGTTTGCCGCTTGGCAATCACGATTTATCCCGATTGAATATTCAACGCACACCAGATGAACTCGAAATGATTTTTGCATTCTCTCTAGCAATGCCTGGAATTCCATTCATTTATTATGGGAATGAAATAGGTATGCGTCAGCTTTATGATCTTCCGCATGTCGAAGGCGCCTATAAGCCGCGCGCTGGCGCTCGTACGCCAATGCAATGGAATAAGCAAGCAAATCTTGGTTTCTCGACCGCCGAGCCATCGAAGCTGTATCTTCCTGTTGATACATCTGCCGATGCTCCGACTGTTGAAGAGCAACTCAAGGATCCAAATTCATTATTGAATAGAGTAAAGAAATTGATTCATTTGAGGAAGGCAGAACCAGCGCTAGCGGCTTATGCAGAATTTGTTCCAGTCTACGCAAAAGAAAATACCTATCCGTTTATTTTTGCGCGTGCCGCTGGTAATGAGGTAATCCTTGCTATTTTCAATCCAGCCGCTCGTGTTGAGAAAGCCACCTTCAAACTCAATGATAAGTTCTCGAATTTCCGTCTCATTGCAGGGAAGAAATCGAAAGTTTCGCGAAAAGGTTATGAGTATTCGGTAACAGTCGAAGGTCAGTCATATTCTTTGTATAAAATCTCAAAGTAAGGTTTGAGAATAAAGTTTTGATGAACCTAAATTAAGAAAATTATATCTGCGAAAATCCGCGATATCTGTGTGAAAGAATCCTCACTTGTAGTGGAGTCTGAAGCGTTAAATTTCATTGTCGGTTACTTTATCCCAAATTATGCATTAGAAACTTACAAAGGATGTTGCCTCGATACGTGATTACTCATCTTTGCTTTCTATTGACGCTGCCTTCGAGAGCCTCAGACAGCAACTCTTGCAGGTGGCTGAGGTGAGCGTTCGCTCGTATCGAAGCCACCGACTTGATAGACTACCTCGTCAACCTTCGGTTGGCACCCCTTCTGAGAAGGGGAATTTTTTCCTCATCTTTGTTGTATAATTCGGTAATTCATTTGTCTTGTGTGAATTGTATTGTATATTGTGTAACAAATTATCTTGAAATTTTTAATTAAAGGTGAACGGATGAAAAGAATATGTTTACTAATGATCGTTAGTTTGATTGTCTGTTCAAATGCTAGGGCGCAATTCGATCCGCAAAAGATGGATAGTATTCGGCGCGCTACTAATGAAGACTATCAGGCAATGCTAAAGCAGCTTGGGATCGAGTCTTTGAGACCTGGACCTTCGGGGGATCCCAAAGCGCCTAATGCGGCAAACACCGATGAATCGAAAGCTACTACTTATACTTCTCTTCCCGATCCTCTAGTTCTTAATAATGGTGAGCGAGTCAACGATGCGGAAACTTGGTGGAAAAAACGACGTCCAGAGATTGTTGAATATTTCGATCGCGAAGTTTATGGCCGATTACCTAAGGTTCTGCCTGGCGTAACGTGGAAAGTGCTGGAGCAAAAAGATGATACGCTGGAAAATATTCCTGTCATTTCGAAAAAATTAGTCGGTCATGTTGATAATTCTTCTTGTCCATCAATTGATGTGAATATCCAGATGACGTTGACAATTCCTGCAAATGCCACAAAACCAGTTCCTGTTGTTATGGAATTTGGATTTATTTTTCCGCCAGGATTCAAATTACCAGAGCCGCCGCCAGGAACACCAAAAGAGCCGGATTGGAAGCAATTAGTGTTATCGAAAGGATGGGGTTATGCTATTCTTGTCCCGACAAGCTATCAGGAAGATTTTGGAGCAGGACTGACGAAAGGTATTATTGGATTAGCAAACAAAGGGAATCGAAGGAAACCTGACGATTGGGGAGCGCTACGAGCATGGGCTTGGGGAGCGAGTCGTGCTCTTGATTATTTGGAGACGGATAAATCTGTGGATGCACGTCATGTTACCATCGAAGGGCTTTCAAGGTATGGAAAAGCGGCATTGGTTACGATGGCTTATGATTCACGGTTTGCAATCGGATTCATTGGATCTTCAGGCGCAGGCGGTGCCAAAATACTTCGTCGCAATTATGGCGAGCAAATTGAAAATTTATGTTCATCGAGTGAATATCATTGGTTTGCAGGTAACTTCTTAAAATATGCAGGTCCTTTAACGGTAAATGATCTGCCAGTAGATGCCCATGAACTGATTGCGTTATGTGCGCCACGACCAGTATTTATTAGTAGCGGTTCTCTTGAAGTCGAAGGAGGATGGGTTGATGCAAAAGGTATGTTCCTCGGCGGTGCGTATGCGAGTCCAGTGTATGAACTCTTAGGAAAGAAAGGGTTGGGAACTTATGAGTTTCCTCCGATTGAAACCGCATTGATTGATGGTGAAATTGCATTTCGTCAGCATAAGGGTGGACATACTGTTGGACCAAACTGGCCTACATTTCTGATGTGGGCAGAAAAATACATTAAGTAATTTTGTATCAAAGATACGATTGTTAACAATTTCGGACTCTCTCTATGACTCGCCAATGGATAATGAAGATCGCTCTCGTACTATGTGCATTGATGCAATTGGTTTGCTCTGATAATGTTGGTACAGGGAAAGCAGAGTTAAGTTTAAGAGTGGAAGATGTAAGCTGCACAGAAGTATGGCTGCAGATAAGTACACGGAATAGCATTCATTCAAGGATAGTACTGACTCGAGACACCGTAACGCTCGATACACTGACGCTCACAACAAATGAAATGACTATTGTCGATGAAAATCTTTTACCATCGCATCGTTATACTTATACAGCGAGGTTTATGGATGGTGCAATGAGTTCGAGTGTGGAGATTCGCACACTCGATACAACGAGCCATGCTATAAGCTGGTCAGTAGACACGTTGGGGGATTTAGGAGTAATACGAGATGTATGGATATTTGATAGGAACAATGCGATAGCGGTAGGGGAGATATATTTACGGGACTCGGCAGGCCAGATTGATATGAGTCAATGCTACAACGCAGCGAAATGGAATGGAAAAACATGGGAGTTGATGAGAGTGCCGTTTACAGGAAGTTGCAGTGCTGTAATGTATCCAACAATTAGAGCAATTTATGCTTTTTCAGAAAATAACATCTGGTTTGC
>Ga0208825_1000159_pt1 | contig 68249 bp, 49 predicted proteins | sample AD_UKC113_MetaG_FD_184450 | JGI IMG/M metagenome (GOLD analysis project Ga0208825, IMG submission 184450) | Active sludge microbial communities of municipal wastewater-treating anaerobic digesters from Hong Kong - AD_UKC113_MetaG (SPAdes)... | ecosystem: Engineered > Bioreactor > Anaerobic >...
AGGATGGTAATGGATTGAAGTTACTACAGATCCCAACCGACAGAGGAGACGTCATTAAGGAAAGTAGCTTAACTGCTTTAGGTAAGCAGGACTTTATAGAACTGGAATTGAAAAGGCGGCATATAGAGTTCTTAGGAACTGCACCGGATATTAGGTGCCTACAGAATACTGGGAGCTGATCATATGATTGAAAAACTATTTATCAATACGAGTAGATATATTAGTAAGGAGTACAATGGCGGCAGTAGGATACCGCTAACATTCAATCTAGCCGGCGATTACGATGCTGTACAGATTAAGATTCTTACATTAGATTATACAAATCTTGCACTTGAGCCATTAGCACAGGAGCTAATTGAGAAGGTAGCAAACGGTTATACCTTGGCAGCTTTGGAAAGCGTTGAATTAATGGGGCATAGGATAGGCATAAATAATATGAGTAACGAATCTATAGACTTCCTATGCTCCGTTTTTGAGTCAGGAGACGAGAGTTTGAAAGAAGTATTGAATGCAAGTGAGATCACACTACGTTACTATGGTATGTTTAATGAGGGTAAGATCAGTTCATTCTTGATATTCGTATTTGCAAATGTCGGCGGTTATGCAGAACCGTATCTCTTTATTAGAAGTATGGATAGCATGGCGCCTGTAAGTAATAAGTATAAGCGCCAGATAGTAGATATAGAAGGTAGATATGAGGGATTTGATAATGTAGTTAAATATGACGAAAAGACAAATATGACTAAGGTAATAACGTATGTTTGTCCAGATTATTATAAGTGCTTCGATATAGCCAGAATTAAGTACATGAATCTATTTGATGGCAATAAGCGTATAGCATTGCATGGTGATAAGAAAATCAGGTTTGATGAGCTTAAAAAATATAGCGTATCTTCGAATGTGCCTAATACATACAGTTTAGTTGCGATAGAAGGTAACGACGAGGGCGGCACTTCCACTGCTCTGATGCTATATAAGCAAGAATATAGCGAGTTCATCGTAGCGAAACCAATATTACTTAGCATGTCTGATATACTATACGCAGGAGAAGATGTATTGGATGGTGATGTGAATGTATAGATTTGACCTATTAGGTAAGAAAGTAGAATTAATGGATAAGCCGCAGTTTGCGGTACTTACAATCTACGACCGCAGACCTATTCAATTGCCTATTTTAACTATGGCACATAGCAATATGGCGTCTAGTATCTTGCTGTTGTTGGGACTGATGAATAGATATGTAGGCACAAAGAATGGAATGCATATATTGAATGTCTGCATACCTGATAAGAAAATTACAATCGATATTGACGAGGAAACAACAAATGGATTAGCTACTGCAGACCGGCTGCTTATGCTCAATACCTGGTTATTGGATAAACCGGATAATACTAAGCTGGATGCTAAGTATATCCCAATTAACTATAACGTATCTGGTCTATACACTGGCCTCGATTTGCATAATACGAATGAGCTATTCATAATGGAATTTAGAGATGAGATAACTGGCAAATTGGAAAACTACATGTTTATGCATAATGTTCAAGATTATGCATTACGTGGTGGGAAGGTTAATAAGCCTAATGTAATTAATATAGGTGAATACCCGTTCGTCTATGCGAATGCTGCCGATTACTTGGACAATTCTGGAATTAATGAAACATCAGGCTGGCCTATCAATGTAATGCCGTTAAGCTGGTTTAATGAGATTAATCAGTTGCCAAATAGGATTAACGTATTCGATTTAATTATGTCTAAGCGACAAGCTGGTATGCCGCCAATAGAGGATATGGTTGTATTGTGGCCTTATGAACCTGAAGGATATGAAACAGAACTGTATGCCGTGAAGGTAGATAGAGTAGCACTTAAGACTAGAAAGGGACATGTATACGCCGGCTTTAGTAATGAATCGGACATATTAGCTCTGCAAGGTACGATCGTTAGAGATAAGTATGAACGTAGCATAGATATATTAGATGAGGTTAAGCCTATATTTGAGTGCAATGGTAGAACATTTAGGCTAACTGAATATCTACCAATTGAATTGGAACGCAGTCATCCTATAGAAATAGACAAGTGCAGTGACATATTCGAGGAATTAGAAAGCAGGTGATTTTATGCCAAGTGCCACGAAAGCTAAAACAATAATCAGAGAATGCTGCGTTGTACCAAATGGACATGACCCGACTTTCCTTTACAAGCTAGCTAGCGAGTTAGGCTATACGGTAACTGTGGAAGTTGAATACAGTATGATTATAAGCCTATTGAGTGTGTATCCACAGATAGAGTGTATTATTATCTACTCGGGCTTAAATGATGCATTCACTCTAACAAGGCTTACTGGCCGCAGGATAATAGCTATAGGCAAAGTAATATATGACTCTAAACTCACCAACGAATTAATTAAATACACACCAAGCGAGAATATTGGCAGTCTAATACATACGCTTCGATTAAGCGGATATACAATGCACCAAATCGCCGACTTATTCAATTTAGTCAGACTTAAACCTACTAAAGCAGATAGATGGACACATAATAACGTACGGCAGGCATACTTTGTATGGAAAAAGGAGGCAAATGATGCGCAGGGAACTAAAAATAACGGTAGAGAAGAGTAGGCCGCAGGTTAGGAAACGTAAGGTAAGCAGAATTGATGATGAGCACGTATTCTACTTGAAACATGATCCGAAAGAGTCACAGATTTATAAGATCAGATCGATGCTAAAGCAGATTTCATCAAGTTCAAACAGGCAGAAGGCACTATTTTTGGCATTTGCAACTGCCTATTTCTTCAATCCGCTAGATGTAATACCAGATCTTGCACCGTTCATAGGCTATTTGGATGACGTATTAGTTTGTACTACAGCCATAGAGTGTATACGTACATCGATTCCATTCAAAGAATTTCGAAATCAAATTGAATTGAAACTCAAAAATATTAGAAGAGGAGGTAAGAAACATGGAAATAAATGAGAAGGAACAGAATTTAAGCAAGATTTACGTAAGCGCCACAATTAAGAAATCTATCGGGCCATATGAAAATGTTGAGCTTAATATTGGCATCAGTTTACCTGTTAATTCTGCTGAGCTTGGTGACTTAGCTAATAAGATAACTGAAGGATATAACCTAGTAGAAACTGAGCTTATGCAAAAGATGGATCAGTTACGTACTAAGGCGACTGGTACAACGCCACAAGTTAAACCAGCACCAAAGAAGTATGAAGATATAACATTTTAACATTGAAATTACCAGCGATTTGTGCTATAATATATGTGAGTATAGTATTTAATTAGATACTATGGGAGGAGGTTTTAGGATGAAAGTAACTGGAGGACCAACATTTGATTTCCTTTATGCTTTAACGCAATTTACTAACTGCGACGAGTTCCAATTGAAGGTAGGTGACTTGATCAAGATCTTCGGTGACGTGAAAGTTGAGTTGCAGCTATCTAGTTTGGATTCTAGCACGTACATAACGCTCGATGTAGATCAGTTGAAAAGGTTAATTAGAGCTTTTAATGATAAGCGCATGGATGATGAAATACAGGCCGCCAATAAGGAGGATAAGGAAAATAAGGAGAATGAGGAGCAGAACAACGAAGTTGATGAGAAATTTGATAAGCCAGATGAGTCAGATAATAGTCTTGCAAGAGAGCTATATAACACCATGCTATTGGTAAATGCACTGGAAAACGCCGTGTGTGACAACGTTGATAAGGCAGTAGAAGAGTTAATACGTAGATCGCCTGATAGGAGATTGCATGGCAGCTTATTCTCGGATGTATGTAATAAGTACGGAATAGATAGTAAAATGATTCCTGAGATGTGCACTAGGTTACAAGTGCTTGGCTTCAGAAGCTTGAATGGTAAGGATATATACCCAGCGCTATTAAGAGGCTACCTGAGATACAAGGTTAACGACAGGCAGAAATCAGGGAATATGAATAACGGTTATATTCTGGTAACAGACAAAAGGATAAAATAAGGAGGGAATTACTATGGATGATGGATTTGATATTTTTGGTGGAGTAGGTAACTTGGATGAAGAGTTAAATCTCGATGTGGATACTGGAGTAGATGACATTGATTTACACGCCGTACATGACGCCGAAACTGCGGCAATGCTATACAGAGTTGCATTTTTCAGAACGAAGTACATGATGTCAATGAGTGTTAGCCAAGGCGATAAGCCAAGGATTAGATTCACATTTATGAGGGCAGTAGGTGATAATACTAGGAAATTTGATAAGTCAAGCACGACAAGAATTGACATCGATAAGAATGAAGCATTATCGCTTGTTTGGTATATTGAAAGCGAGTTAGAAAGACCTACTGCTCAACATTGGAAAGTTACACATGATAGTCAGAAAGCAGGTAGCGTTGGCAGTACACAAGCACTCAAGATACTGGAAGTAGGATTAGCTAAGGATCAAAAGTCATTCGGGATTAGTTTAAGTGCAAAGAAGCAAGATGGCTCGCTTGAATCCTTCGTAATTACATTTGACTCAGTGCAATTTAAGACATTCCTATATGAACTTAAGAAAGCATTGTACTACATGGAATTTGGCGATATCCACGGATTTACGTTCAATTGGATTTAATTTAGCTAAGGCCCCCTTCAATACCCCCTTGAAGTGAGTTTCCGCAACGGCATTCCGGCAGGTGCTCTAATAAAGCACTTGCCGACTTTTTATACATGAAAGGAAGTGATTGATACGACAATTGGTATAGATAATAATAGAGTAATAGTATCATACAGCTCATACAGTGAATATAAGACTATTGGTAAGCCGCCACACTTTAAGTATGAGCCGCAGACTAAGAATTGGTTTGCTACCCTCAATACACTCGATTTAGATTCATTCACGCAATTTTGTGAGTTAAATAAGAGTTCGATCACAAATTACGATGAGGTCATCGAGAGGCTTAAGGCTATGGATCAAGTTAATATGTATAACGGCATTCAGATTTCACAGCGAGGCGAATTGTATGTACCAGCCGTGCTAGTTGAGTCTAGCGACTGGCTACGTGCTATAGCTTATGGCAATTCAGTGGCAAAAGGTGGCCAGAATTATTATAGGGTTAAAGATTCGTATGCTACTAGAGAACTTATTAAGATGATTACAAATATAAATTTGCCGCCATTTTATAGTGGGATTGATGCACCGGATGTGGATCAGTACATTCCAGATTTCCTATATCCGCATCAAGTAGATGGCGTTAAATGGATTATAGAAAAGTATTATGGTGGCTTACCAGGCGTATTACTGGCCGACGATATGGGGCTAGGTAAAACAGTGCAGTCTATATGTGCGTTTACTGTACTCAAGAAATTAGGTAGAACTAATAGGCTTATGATTATCGCACCTAAGAGTACGATAGTTAATACATGGCAGCATGAACTACGCGACTTCTTCGGGATGGAGTCTACAGTATTAGATACGAACAATATGGATTTACTTACGACTTCGGATCTTGATTGTGTTATAACCAACTATGAAGCACTGGCTTACTACAATCGTAGTAATCAGAAGATATCGTTAGACTCAAATTGGTTCTTAATTTTAGATGAGGCAACTAAATTTAAAAATAGAGACTCACAAATATATGACTCAATTGCGGCACTTAGAGGTAATTCGTTCGTAGTAGCATTATCCGGTACTCCATTTGAGAATAATACGTCCGAATTCTGGTCTATCCTCGAAGTTGTTGCTAAGAATTTCATGCCTAGATATGTGATGAATAGGCAGTTTGTTGAATTTGAAACTGTGCAGCTTGGTAGAAAGGAAATTACTAGAGTTGTAGGTAGTAAGAATCTAAGAGTATTTAATAAACTAGCCACAGGTTTCGTGTTACGTAGAGTGAAGGATGGCGTGATATATCTGCCTAAGCGTAGTATACATGTAGTACAAGTAGAACCGAGTATGCTTCAGCTATCTCTAATAGAAGATATAAAGAATTACATGCTTGATAAGCTTAAAGATAACGAAGTCAGTAAGATGGCTAGCATAACGCTAATTAGGAGAGTGGAAGATGATCCCAGATTATTAGTTATGGGTGACTCAGATGTTAAAGACCAGTCATTTGTTAAAAAGATAAGTGATAAAGATATTGGCCCGAAGTTGGAGGTACTGAAGGATTTACTTAAGACATTCAATGGCAGTACTGTCATCTTTACTCAATTCGAAGATATGGCTAACTTGATTGCCGATTACTTATCAGATTACAACTGCAAGATAGTAACTGGTCAAGTAAGTCAAAAGGGTAGAAACAATATAATTGAACAATTCAAAGTAGATAATGGAATACTAATAGCTACCGATGCATTGGCATACGGTGTTAACTTGCAATTTGCAGAACACCTAGTTAACTTTGACTTGCCTTGGAATCCCGCAAAGCGCGCTCAACGTATAGATCGAATTTATAGGCTTGGCACTACTGACGAACGCCACGTGTGGGATTTAGTCTGTAATAACGTAGAAGGTAAAGTGTATAACAAGCTAATTAGAAAACTGCGCGACTTTACTGTTGCAGTAGAAGGTGTCGAATTGGAGAATAGCTCAGTGTATAAACAAATAATAGACGAGCTGTTCTGAGGTGCTGGCATGATAGGTGAGGTAGAACGTATTATCTATTGTAATTACGAGCGGGCAAATAGTGGTTCGATCTTGCTCCTTAAAGTACTAGACTCAACTGAGAAGTATAAAGTGAAATGTGATATACAATTTCCTTCTGTGGGCCAGCTTATCGATTTTGAAATTATTGGCGGCCCAGATAAGCTTGATACATATGAGATATCGATTCATAGGCTATATAGTGCGTATAACATAGGCCGGCTTTTGTATTACATATCTGCTGGTAAACGTGAGCGAACTATTGCAGGATATATAACCAACGACTTAGGTAAAGATGCAACAGCAAGCTCATTAGACGAAGTTGCAAAACTAGTTGAAAGCTATAGTGAGCAGCTAGATGTCAGCCCGCTATTGGAGCATATTCAGCGATTGCAAGGAGCACAACTGATTTTAGATATGCTTGGCAATTCCATCACTGTACGTCAGGCACTTGATATTGCAGAAAGTGCAAAGCAACTTGATTACTATCAGCTACGCGATAATCCGTATAGGCTTGTTGATTATTATCCGTATACAACTGGCGAACAGCTTGATAGAGCAGCTAAAATAGCAGAGATTATAATCGATCCGTATGAACGAATTCGTGCATATACGTTAACTACATTATGGCGTCGTGCTCGCGATTACCATATGCATACTGTTACTACTGCAGACTTGCTAGGTTTAATTCAAAAACGTACGCACGAATCACGAGTTACTATACACGATGCATTAGTTAAGATGATAGATGCCGGCGATTTGATTGAGCTTGATGTTAGTGGTAGTAAGGTAATTACATGTAGCAAATTGTACGAGGAAGAAGAGTACATAGCAAATCGAATGCTCTCATTTCTTAATCAGAAGAGTAGCACAGATGAGTCTACAATCAGGAATTTCATGAAGGCACAGAATAAGAATAGTATTCTAAGCGAAGAGCAAATAAATGCCGTCGTTGGTGCATTGACTAATCCAATAACGATTATTACTGGCGGGCCTGGCACTGGCAAGAGTACAATAGTTGCCACAATAGCAAATGTGTGTAAGGCACTTGGCTTCACGATAAGTTTACTTGCTCCTACTGGAAGAGCTGCAGTTAGAATTGGTGGTAGTACTATCCATTCACAAATTGGTTGGAAGGGAGAACGCGGCAGTAAACGAGTCGTAACTGACTATGTTTTAGTCGATGAAGCCTCAATGCTAAATCAGCACGTTTTTGCAGAGTTGATAAAGCAGGTAAATGATAATGTACATCTTATATTAGTCGGTGATGTAGATCAATTGCCTGCAATAGGTACAGGTAACATATTAAGTGACTTAATTAGTTGCGGCCTATTCCCAGTTTATAGACTTACAACCCTATATAGGCAGGCTAATGAATCTAACATAGCTGCATTGGCACATTACGTTAATACAGGCAATGTGAGTGGCGCATTATCTGTACTTAATAAGTACGATGTCAAACATATAACTGGCCTATCAGACGATGATATGGTAAAGGTGTACGATTACCTATCAGCTAAAGTTAATAACTCAGCAATTATGCTTACTCCTTATAGGCAGGAATTAGCTGGCCGCAGTTCTGTTCTAAGCACATATAACTGCAATACGCAGATAGCTAAGAGAAGATATGGTTCTGCAGCTAACCTGCATATAAACGAGCCAGTCATGATACTTGAAAATAATTATGACTATAACGTCTATAATGGTTTAGTAGGACACATAACTGGCTTCCTACCAGATGGCGGCATTAAGATTAAGTTGCCTGATGTAATACAGTTCAATGGCGAAGAGGTATCCCAAGTTGAGTTGTCGAAGTTGGAATTGCATATGGTAGATCGTGCATACGTGTCTACGGTGCATAAAGCACAAGGCATGGAATACGATATCGTAGTTATCCCAATAGTGTGGGATTATAATTCATATTGGACTAAGCAGATGTTGTATACTGCCATAACGCGGGCAAAAAAGCAAGTCATTCTATTAAGTAGAAGTGAGCAAGAATTTCGTGCGGCACTTAACGCTACTCTTACTAAAGGTAAGCATGTGTACGCAACGAACCTATTGCATATCCTTACAGAATTTACTCTGAAGGAGAGTGATTTAAATGGAAATTACTAAGTTGATGAAGGTGCTTTCAAGTTACGTAGGTACTAAGCCAGTTGGCAAATATGTCGTATTCCAATTCCAAGATGGCGGCCTGTACACAATGACTAGCGATGAGGAAAGCTTGATGCAAGTGCACTTACAGGCTGCGGATATGCAGCAAGATGAAATTAGTACGCTTGTAATTGAACCGTCACAATTAAAGGAATTAACGTCACATATGCGGCACAATTCTAAGTGTAGAATATTTGAGGATACAATTAGTGTGGGTAAGTTTAGTACTAAGATGACGCGTATGAGAGATCCTATTAGTTTAATGAAGGAAACGGACGGTGAGAAGTTTGAGGTTGATTTTAAGAAGCTAGATGAGTCATTTAGTAAGGTAGTTGCGTTCACTAGACCTATTAATGATATGTATAATGTTAAGTTGTTTAAAAATGCTATTAGGTTATACGATATCGTAGCTACAATGGATATACAAGTGCCGCAGCTTATGGATTATGAGTATACAGTTGCATTTAAGTATAGACCATTTACGCATGTAATGAATGCACTACATGTAATACAACCTGATATTTTAACATTTACCATAGTACATCAGATACATAGCAAGTGGTACTGTATTGTAAATGCATACGCCAGCGATTGCGGAGCTAAGTTTATACTCGATTGTAAAGTCGATCGGTCGGCAGATAGTAAGCCTGAGATTATAGGCACTGTAGATTTAAGCGAATTGAAGAATGTGGAACAGACATCAAAACTGGTATTCACCATAGATGATAACCTCAATGTGTTTACAATGGATGAAAAGTTGATTACTAGTAAGCCAATAGATAAGAAGCTACCTAAATCTTCAATAAATTGGATAATTAGTACGTATAAACTGAAGTTCTTGGACCTGAATGAAGTCACTATAGGCATATGGTCTGGTGCAATGGTCATCTCTGACTCAGAGAAACAAATAACAGTAATGTAGTGGAGTTGATTGTATGTATGCTACGTTATACGGTAGATTAAAGCTTGGAAAGCAGTTAGTAGTATCCGACAACGGCGGCGTTAAAACAGTTGCATATAGGACTTATGTTACTTTAGGCGATTACAAGGCTAAAGCTAATGAGGAACCATTGCACGGTCGGTACTACGCAAGGTTAGTTATTAGTGGAAAGAGCGCAGACCAGTTTTGGAATGCTATTACACAGGGTAGCTATGTTGCATGCCCATATTCGATTTACTCAATTAATATAATCGAGCTACCTGATGGTTCTAAAGTACCAGAGTTAGTATTAGCAACTAAGTTAGAGAATATATCGATTCCTATGGTAAAAGAGCAGAGCAAGGAAGATCATATTAGTAAACAGGCCGCACGTGTGGCAGCTGACGAAAGCGAGTCAATTGATTTAGCACCTGAAATTAAGTATACGATAGAGAAAATCATTAGTGATGTGAATGGAGATGATACGAATGGGTAAGGATGGCGACCTTCTTGATGCATTAATAAAGAAGTTCAACGACTCATTAGCAGGTAATGAGAAGCCTATTAAGTATAGAACTGGCTTATTGCCACTTGATTATGTCTTTGATAATGGCTTGCAAGCAGGCACAATAACAGAAATATATGGCGAGCCGTCAACTGGTAAGACTACTACAGCTTTGCTAATTGCTAAGACATTTCTAAATCGTGGCATGAAGGTAATTTATATGGATACTGAATTTGCATTGGATATTAACTGGTGCCTTAGAAATGGTCTGGATATCAATAAGCTACAGGAAGATAGGAAATTATTCATCATATCGCCTGATACCGCTGATAAGGCATACAAGATGGCAATAGATTCAGCTAAAACTGGTGAGGTTGGCTGTGTGATTATAGACTCGATTGCTAGCTTACCTGTGGCGGAAATGTTATTGGAGGAAGATCCAGTAAATTTCAATAGGCCAGGGTTAAGTGCTAAGAAACAAACGAATTTCCTAGTTGCAATTAAACCAATTTTGCATCAGACTAAGACTTCATTGGTATTAATTAATCAAGTTAGGGCGAATATAAGCCCGTATGGTGCACCTACTAGTGTGCCAGGGTCCTATTACAAGCGATTTGCATCAAGCTACATAATAGAGTTAAAGAAGAAAGACATCATAGGTCTTAAAGAGCAGCCAGATGGCATTGTCGTACAAATCAAGAATATAAAGAATAAGTGTGGGATACCGTATAGACTAGAATATATGCAAATACATAAGCAAGTTGGATTGGATATTGCATCAAGTAATATGGATTATCTAATAGCACATGGATTAATTAAGCGTACAGGCGCGTATTACTCGATTGGTGAAGAAAGATTTAGAGGCAGAGAGGAACTTAAGGCCTATTTACTAGAACATAGCGATGTAGTAACTGAATTAGTTAGCAAAGCAGAGGTACAAGAGTCTGATTCTGGTGTAAAGATCATAGAGAAGGAAGTAGAATTAATAGATAAGCCGCAAGTTGAGAAAGCAACAGACGATACTACGAATGACGGGGGTGCTTAGTATGGATGACTACGAAATGCTAGTTGAAAAGCTGAACGAACGCATGAACTCAAGCAAGAGGCCGGAAGTAATTTTAGCTGGCCTAATAGCAGCAGCATTTATCGTGTTAAACAACAACAAGATAAACTACAAGGATGTAGCAGACGAAGTTAGGGAACTCATTAAGGAGAGTGAGCAGAATGAATCTTTCAGGTTAGGGTACATAGTTGAGTTACTACAGGCTAATTCTATGGATGTAGGAAATAACGGATGAAGAGTTAAAGGCCGCCGATACAAAATAGCTTACCGCTAAGCTTGGTAACTTAATTAAGAAATTGCATCCAGATACAGGCGGTAGTAATGAACTATTCGTACAACTATTTCCATACTAGGATTAGATTAGACATAACATAGACGACTTAATTAAACTGTATAAAAGCGGTAAGCTAAGCGGCCAGAACGTAAAGGTAGATTTGGGGCTTATCAACGCCGCGGATGCCGTTTAGCTGTTGGAATTTGCTACTTCCTGCCAATTTACGATTCCTCTGCACAATGGCTATCCATCAGGTCAGTTAGTTGTGAAATTTCACGTTAATAAAGTTACGAATAAATGACTTAAGAGCTAATTAGGCGTTAGAATTAGCATTAGCAAGCCGTGGAGGTGATTGCTATTCAGCTATTCTTAATTACAGCACGAGTGGGTCATTATGGTTCTGGTAAGTACGGATATATAAGTAGGGTAGTGCGTGCCAATAATACACTTGGCGCGTATGAATGCGGACGCAGACTGGCCGGAGTTAAGTCCGTTGAACATGTAAAGCGAATAAACGAAGCGGATGCACTTGTTCATCTGCTAGATGAGCTGAGGGATAAGTATATTACTAGGGATAGATATCCGCCGTCGTTGGTGAAGAATTTACTCACACTTGTAAAGCCTGTTGTTTCTAAGAGAGCTAAGCAGCAATCATTCAATTATGAGGTAGCTGAATCGAAAGATTCGGCAAATTAGCCAGATTGGGGTGACAGTAAGCGCACAGATTCGTGCGCGAACATATGAGAACACGTGGATATGGAATAGAAAGCGGCCCGGACATGATAGAGTTCGTGCCAGAGTACAAAGTAATTAACTCACCAGTTATTCACATCTCAGATCTGCACATACCTTATACCGCTTATGACGTCATCGATTCACTTATCGAATTATACGGCAGCAGTAGCGAAGATAAGAGTGTACTAGTAATTGGCGGTGATATCCTCGATAATGAGCACATCTCGGTATATGGCCACAAGACACTTGAATCATACCTGGAAATTATCATGGAAGCAAACTCGCTGGTAAGAAAGTTAAGTGAATACTTTGAAGTGATTGTGCTAGATGGTAACCACGATAGGTGGCTAGGCAAGTCTATGCATAATCAGTTTTCTAATATTGGCCTTATGTTGCCTCAGACTATGAACTATTACATTACTAAGGACATCTACTTTGATTATGATGAGGAGATGTTCGTTATAACTGCAGAATTACCACATGTTCATTACTATGGCCAGCGATTCTTTAAAGTTGGCAATGTACTATTCATGCATCCAAGTAACTACAGAAGTGCACCTGGTGCTACAGTGAGAGGTGCAATTGAAACAGCAATGGAAGAGGATATTGACTTCGACATCATGGTTATAGGGCATACACATAGTATGCAGCAGATAGTGCACTTTAGGAAAGTAGGAATAGAAAGTGGCAGTATGTCGTATAACCGTAAATATATAGTTAAAAGTGGCAGATTCTCAAAGGCCGCGTATATAGGCTATACAGTATTGAATTTCTCTGAAGGGTTCTGTGTCGATTATTATTTGCATAATATCACAATGCAAAATAAGCTACTGCGGCGGTTGGTAGGACAGCAAGACGACAGCTTAGTGGACGAAGAACAGTTGTGAGGTGCGGCCATGAAGCGTGATACTGTACTTACTGGTGCAAAGTATCTAATTGAGTATCTACGTACAAACTCGCTATCTGAGCTTGCAGATCAAATTATTGATGATGCAAAAGAATATATTGCAATAACTGAGTGTGAATGCAAGTGTAATCTTTCAGAACGAGTAGCAGATCTGTATCTTAGTGATTACACGTACGAAGAGATAGCAAGCGTTCTCTGTGAAGAGATAACTCAAATTAAGAATATTATTAAGGCAATTGAGGAGACGGTAGCACAAGCAATGGTGGCGGCAGTTATGGATCATGGCGATGAATTACCAGACTATGAACAATTTGTAGATGAGTTTATAGAACGCAAATACGGGCCTAAGGAGCAACTTCTACTATTTGATATAGACTTAGAGGATTTCGAGTATGAGGCAGCTATAGACTATGTTAAATCATATACGCCGCACTATGCGTTAAAGAAATGTAGTAGCAGTCAACTGCCGTTATTGGAGACAGAATTTGATTAGAGGAGGGGTGATGGTCATGGGTATACCAACGATGCCAAGGATAACAAGGCTAGTAGTGAATGAGGTGGATCTTACAGACTACATCACTAGGTATGACACTTCAGGCAACGATTCATTTATTGAGTATAACATCCGTATTTCTAACTACTTCATCTCAAGACTCTTGCCTAAAATTTCTAAGATAATATTAGAACTGGATGGTGAGAGAGTAGATACTTCAAATTGCAGTCTTAGTTTTATGAGTAATAACATTGGAACGTTTCTAACAGTTAAAGTGGAACAATATTAATATAACCCATATAGGGTAGGTGAGTAACTTGTATATCTCAATAGAGGAAGCTGAGCAACTGGTTGCGCCGCACGTTAATGAGATACTGACTGCCTTATCAACTGAGAATAAGTATGGTAGTAAGTATGTATGCCAGCTGCATCCAGATTCCAATGCATCGCTGCACGTTTATAAGAATGAGAATAACGTGCGGCTTCATTGTTTTGGTTGCCAGTTTCATGGCTCTATATTTGACTATGTAGCACAACTTAAGAAGATAGATAAAGTATCGGCCGCAGATTGGTGTCTTAAGACAGTAGGAATTAATCATAGTGTCATGACCATTAGTAATGATGACGTTGCCAAGTTGGAAGAGCTTAATAAGCATTTAGCACTTATGCTACGCAGATCGATTGAACGATTAAATCCTAACGCAGTAGAGTTTCTGAAAGGTAAAGGTTTATACGATAAGCAGCTTCTGCAGAGCGAGTGTATAGGGCAAATTGCAGTACCAGACCAGCTAATGAAGTGGGCAACAAAGAAGTATGGCAGGGAATTCATCGATAAGATGCGGCCAATTAACTTAGCATTATTTGGGCCTAATAAGCTTACGTATACGATATTCAATAAAGAAGGTAAGCCTGTTGCATTTGCGGCTAGGAAACTAGATAATTCGTTACCTAAGTATGTTAATTCAAATGGTAATGTGTATGATAAGCGTAGTACACCATATGGCATACATAGGCTCATTCCTAATAGGGAAGTAATCATAGTAGAAGGATACAATGACGCTTTAGCATTTTGGAAACTCGGTATACGTAATGCAATAGCACTATGCGGTACTAGTCTAAGTAAGGAGCTAATTGACATACTACTTAAATTAAATGTGCCGCGTGTTCATCTATTCTTCGATTCAGATAACGCAGGCTTGAAAGCCACTTACGAGTCGATAATGAAGTTGAAATCCTTTATCGATTTAGACATATGGCTTGCTAGCACTGACCCAGATGAGTTAATTCTACGCTATGGCCGCAATTTCATGAGTGGTATACAGATGCAAAGTATGCTTGAGTTTATACTTTATTATACTCAGGACCCTGAATTTACAATTAGTCTATTGGATGAGTTGGCAGTTGATAAATTGGAAGCCGAAGCAGATGTGCTTTGTAATGCATTGAAGAATAAATTCAATATAGATTGTGATAAGTACAGGCTACTGTATGACGTAATGCGTCGCAAATATAACAGAGATATAGCATCAATTAAAAGTCGGCTTAATGACTTGAGTAGCTCTATATCTGCCATCGAGTTTACGCAAGAACAATAGGAGGAATGCCGTGAGTTAGCTAGCTGACCTAGAAGAGTTTAAACAGATTGTTGAATTTAATGATACAAGCTAGGAATTACTAGATTTAGGTACATTCTGTACTTTCCTAGCCGTTAATCCGTTTATCTAGTTAACTTAGAATAGGCGAGGCAGTACTACTAAAGCGTATGTGCTGCCTAGCTTTCTTTATAAGTCGCTTATAACTAGATAGCTAGTGTATAAATCCATTACGTTACAGAAGCAAGATGATGTCCTTTAGCCATAGCGTACTAATTAGATTGCTAATATTCTAGAGCGGCAATTACGTAAACTAGACGTTGGCCCGATATTCAAAACACCAAGCTCAGAATAGTAGTAGTTTCAAGATTAGTAGTAGAGTTAGTTAAAGTTAGTTAAGAAGCTACAAAATATAAATGTTAATTTACTGGACGATTAGCAGGTCCTGAATATTAAGGATTAGCCAGAGTTATCCTAGTTATTTGGCGGCATGTATGTTAAGCTTAATTGGGGCATGTAGGTATATATTAGACTTACTGATATTGGTGCAACCAAATAGGATCTTATGTATCTACCAGATGTGCAAATTTAGATTCGCGCATATTAGTAGGCAAGAGGTGTTGGAGTACATAGGAAATTGCTAGTTGGATTACCTTCAGGTAGGTAGTTCATAATAAGCATAAAGAATAAGAGAGATGTAAATCGTTCATTAAGAGATCTACTAAACTCAGAAAGCTAGTAGGTAACAGAACGTATTGCAGAATTTGAACGAGTTTAGCGAGTTAAGTAGTCTAATGAATTGAATTATAATATTGGTACGCCACCGTTAACTATCTAGAGTTGTACAACATGCGGATTTAGCCATATATGCCATTAGGACCGTTAGTGGTTTAGTAAATCTGTTAAGGAGGTTTGATGATGCCGAGAAAGTTAGCTGCAACTACAGATACAGTAGCCAGCTCATATGAATTGCAAGTGCTAAATGCACTGAAAGAACTATATCCACGTATGATAATCTTAAGGCAAGTATATCTTGCTAAAGAGACTAGATCGAGAGTTAAGAACACACGCGTTGATTTCTATATGCCCGAATTGAACTTATGCATAGAGGTAGATGGCGAACATCACTTTAAACCAATCGAATACGACGAACATGCACAGGCAAATTTTGAGAATAGGCAGGCAATGGATAGACTTAAAGATGAGTTTCTGGAATTAGCAGGCTATAACGTCTTACATGTACCATATACTGTCATTGATGATAATTTGAAAGATTGGCTGAAGGAACAAATAAAGGAAATACTCAAAGGGGGCTGATTGCCAGGTGTATGTATTCGGAGTAGATCCAGGCACAAGCAAGTGCGGCTGGTGTTTATACGATAGTAGTGGAGATGAGGTACTAACGAATGGCGTTATAGTAATGAATAGCAAGCCACATGCCGACGATTCATTAGAAAAGAGTGTAGCTATAACTGAATTGTTAGAACGTAATCTTACAGACTTAGTTGCGGATTTTGGTATAGATATCCTAGCTATCGAAGATCAGTTTATACAGCATAACGCACGCAGTGCTATTAAACTAACTAGATTGACTGGTATGATTATCTATATGGCTTATAATCTATTTGGTTTAGAAGTGGTATTAGTGCCGCCGCGTAGTGCTACTAAGATAGTTCCGGAATTACAGAAGCTGCAAGGCAAGAAGCCAGAATATGCCAAGAAGGTAGTTCAGTATGTGGTAGATAGGTACTCTGCCTCATTACAGGGTATAGACGATGCATTTGCTATACTAATAGCACGTGCAGGAGCAGAGGAATACCTATTGAGACAGCAGAACTGCGACTGAGTGAGGTTTATATTATGCAGAGGCTTGAAAATATAAATTATTACGTACGAATATACAGGGAATCTAGTAACGGCTAGTAGCATGATGAATAGTTTCAACATATCTGTGATATACTGAATCACCATATTAGGTAGATAAAGCATATACTAACTGGCCTCGATTTCGGCCACATCTCTGGTGAAGTGTATAGGATTGTTCTATCTAATATGATGTCAATATCACAGGTAAAGGATCGTACAGACTACGTTTCATATATGCAGCAGATATGCCACCAATAGCAACTTGATGTTGATGATATAGAACAGCAGATATACTATATTATGATGAAGTTACTAGACTCATATACGCATGAGAAACTTACGTTTTTGCAGTATTAGACTTGGCTACTACCGAGGCGTGTATAGTAGTGGGTGTGGCGTAGTTCTAAAGACTAGCTATCGCAATTATCAAGCCAGCGGGACTATAGTGAAGATTCAGATTACTATAACAAGTTGGAATATTCTACATATAGCGTCGATTAGAATGATTTACAGTACGTATTGAAGTTGCTAACTCCACAAGAGGCTAGATAGTTTTTAGTTAAGGATAACTCATTCACTTAGCGTGTGTAGGATCATAAAGTGTACGGAAAGAATAAAATGGAAGGTAGATAATACTAGTTATAGCAATCGGCGGCATACTTATGTATGCTGCTTTTTTCATATAATGGATACACTAATATGTAGGCCATCGATAGTTTCAAATATGGTATCTCATACTTATCTGCGGCGAGTACACTGAACATTAATAGATACGTATAAGCTACTACATAGGCATACAGTTAAATTTGGTACGTAGAATTATGCCAAATTTTTGCATGCCTCTGCCGCAGGTTAAACGTGACACCGCTGTGATGCCAAACGCACGTTCGTTGGCTCAAACGCTTGCTTTTCTGCATATCCAATTAAGTAAATGAATACGTGAAATTTGTATCACAATCTATAGAGAGTAACCAATATGTAACTACTATTGTAACCACTTTTATAAACATATATATATCAAAAACCTACTATTTATCATTATTATTATATATATATATTTTAGTGGTTACATGGTTACAGTGGTTACATAGGTTTTTGTAGGGTAAGATTTTTTTGGTAAAAAATATAACCCAAAAATTCTTACTTTGCACAAAAATGGTGTAACCGGTGTAACTCTGTAACCAGGTTCGGAAGTCCGCATGAATACACGATTTATGAGCATCGCACCAGTTACAGTTGCAACGGTGAGATTGTACGGATTTTGTAACTGCACACGTAACGCTAGTATCCATGCGGGTTCGGAACACTTCGGGAGTCTACAGGCATGTGTAACTAAGCCGACTGATGAGCGGGCAAAATAAAACGGTGACCATTATTGGCCACCGTTTATTGAGGTAGATGAGCTGGTTATTACTCTTCCAAGTCTATTGCATCTGGATCTATATAGTCGATTGGTACAAGTATTCTACGTGCCTTTCCCCTACCTTCACAGCTGACGACTGTTTTAAATACACCTTTTACATTTAATAAGATCTTCTCTAGGTACTTAGGACTATATGACTTGTATCTAGTATATTTAAGTATATTCTCGACTACCAATTCTGGATCTACGGCAACATACTGTTCATTGTTATGTATAACTGTCCATAAGCCTTTACGAATAATCGAGCGGCCGTTTTCTATTAGTGCATCGCATACTTGTTTCTTACTAGACTCTGATGAATCTGTTGCAGTATCGGTAAGTATAGAGGACTTAAATATGGTACGTAGTACATCTAGGCCCTCGTTTACTTGTGATTTCTGGCTTATGAATGTTGGTAGCGTCATATCTTCAGGGTCTACTACTTCCATGAGCTGTAGTAACGAGTGTGCGTAACCTACATTTTCTGCAGCCCTGCCATTATCTTTATTCCAATTGACGTATAGATTTCTAAGCGATTCTATATCATCCCATAAATTTATAATGCCAGCGATTATTCGTTCAGCTGATACTCTGGCAGGCAACTTCAATGCATTTCTTGGTTGACCTGTTAGTTTAAATTCAACTATTCTTGAGTCTGTAGCGCCTGTTTCTGGTACTACTATAACGCTGCCAAACCACGGCATATGATTTAGTGAGTATATTCTTGCTTTACTTCCAGTTGTACCTCTTACGTAATTCCCACCTCTACTTGCAATCTCGAAGTTACGCATTAAGTGCTGTGCTTTAAACGATGGCTCGAAGTTATCGAATAGTGGTATACATCCATTACCACTTAGCATCTGAATGGCGCCGTAATCGGTAGAGTTATCCAATCTGACAACGAGACCTTTATACAATTGCTGCATTATACGTTCAAATAACATAGTCTTACCTGAGCCGCGATTACCTGTGATCCATACATATGGTCGCCATGACATAATAGTATGGAATGGAGCAAGCATAATGAATGAGGCTAAGTAATTTACAGCATCGTCATCTTGAAGTTGTAAATTATCGAGTGCTCTTGCTAGTAATGAAAATTGTTCAAAAAGCATATCGATGGCATTTTCATGTAATGCATCATTAAATTTGTGTATATTTAGCCAGCTAGTACTAGCGCCTAAATCTATAAGGCGGCCATTAACTATTGGCGAATCGAATTGTATAAGTCTGTATCCATCGATTGTATAAAATAATTTGAATGGATCTGTGCCATTTATAATTGTGAACTCAGTCTTGCCGGAGGTATTATCTTCATTATCATATAGCTTAAATATCCCATTGCTTATTGTATTATCAGTATCAACTTCATTATCTGTGGCCAATAGTGGTAATTGTTTACTTATCTTCTTAGCTACTGTATCAGATACACCAAAGAATATTTGAATGTTCTTAGTACCAAATTTATTTACGTCCTTGACGTATACTTTCCCATTCTTGTAGAATACGTACTGGTCATTTGGGGTATGCCCTAGTAGTGTTATGCCAGATTGGGAAAATAGTGAATTATCTTTATTATAATCATTGCTATTGCCATTTTTGGATAGTTGTTGTATAATATCATTGTCTGGATAACAACTACCACCATCCCCTTTCGGCGTATCGATGCTATCGTTATCGGTACGTCTTTTTTTATTGTTAAGTTCATCCATATCAACACCTCCAATTTTGGTATAGTATGCCGGCCCGATTTAAAGGCCGGCTTTTTTTACTACTTTTTAGTATCAGTTAATTTATATGATGATTCAGTATCTGGATGGTGGTTATGCATAGTATCCATAAGTGCAAGTACATCGCTTGTTCTGTAACGTATTGATCGTCTAATTCTGATAGGTTTCAGTAGTCCTGCTCTCTCCCAGCGCATTACGGTCATCACAGATACCTTATAGAGTGTAGCAACATCCTTTCTAGTGCATAGATCATCGTTAAAGTTAATTGGCATTAATAACACCTCCTCAGTTTTGTGATTACTAATATCTACTCTAACACACACGACAAATGATAACTTTGATTATTGCGTAACAACTTATAAGATTTAGAGTTACGAAGCTATTGAATTGTATCGCATGTGCTATCTTGTAACTTATTATATCATTAATATATCAAAGTGTCAATATATAATTTATTGATTATAATAGTTGATTAAAGTAATGATATGTGATATAATAAATATGTTATTGGCGGCAATTTTGTTTGGCTCATCAAGCAAGTAATCATCGGCGATTCAATCTACTGAATTTACTAATGTTAGGCTAGGTTAACGTACGGCTTTAATTATGCTCATATAAGTATAATATATTAGGAGGCGATTGTATGACAAGCTTAGTTAAACTCACGGATCAGCTTATGCTTTTCAATAACTCTCTCAACATGCGGTATGTGAATTTGAATACATACTACCCTACTCAGGCCAGCTATAAGTTTCCTGATGGCACCGTAATAGGTAAGTGTGCACGTAGCGTATGGTTTGAGAAGATGGAAGTACCAGGCACATTATTGGATGCGCGTGCGTTTAGGATCTTTGATTTTGGTAATATATTTGAGTTACACGAAATAGATAACTACAAGAAGTTAGGTATATACGTTGCAGACCATGTCAAGTTTGGTTTTCCATTTGCCAACGAATTGATTATGTCTGGTGAAGTTGATACGATAGTGAAAATCGACGGCAAGCTAGTTGGAGTTGAAATGAAAACAAGCTATGGCAATAGCTTCATGCATCAGCACATTACAGGGTACAAACGCAGAGGAAGCGGAGCACAACAGCCGCATACTGTTAATCCATTGCAGAGTGCACCGAAGGCCGAGCATCTGCTTCAAGCTGGTATATATCTATACTTCTTTCAGAATATAGCAAGTAAGAAATATGGAATAGACTTAGACGAGTTTAGATTCATCTACATGGCAAGAGATATGTTAATTGCGGCCGAATATGTGCTTACACTTGAGAAGATTGGTAATGTACATAGAATCAATGTATCAAAGCTCTATAGTACGTACGATGAGTCTGAATACGAGGAAGTAATCATGTTGAAGGACATCTTCATCGAAGGTACATTAGATAGATTTGCTGAAACGCATAACTATGTAAAGTCTAACGTATTACCACCGGCAGACTTTGACTTCACTGCCAAGGAAAATGGTAAGAGTGAAGATTGGCAATGTGAATACTGTAAGTACAAGAGATTATGTGAAGTAATAGGAAAGGGTGAAGCAAATGGAAATGACGTCTACGCTATAGCAGAACAATTAGCAAGTAGATAATTTACAGTGGTATCCCACAGACCAGCTTATTTCAACATAGGCTGGCCTGATTTATCCACTTGAGATATTTGATAAGTAGGAAGTATAGAGTAAGCATGTTTACGTATATCAATTGCAAGATGGAGAGATTATAAAGTCAGTTGAGCCAGACTTATCGGTATTCAGGCTAGTTGGTGGATATGGAATCTTAAGATCTAGATATTACTGTTATCTTGTAAGTATGATGTATCATCTTTAGTAGCAAGATGCAACTGGCGTATACATTTAGATTCCGAGTATATTCGTATCGCAAGTAAGACAGATATAGTAGAATCTCTGCACGTAGTACAATAAATACTGGCCAGACGAACCATTAGACTACATTCCATACAATCAGCAAGGCGACTGGTATCTACTTGATGTGACTCAGATTTAGCTTAAACTCGGGCCAATGCTATAGTAGAACGAATTACCGCAGCAAGTACGATTTGGAAATAGGAATTAGTTACTGCAATTCATCTCACTATTTGCGCTTGTTTAGGATGACAATAATAAACGCGGCGTATAGATAAAATATTCTAAACCAATTTACTAGTTACAAGCCAAACAGATAGTTAATCGGCTGCGAGTACCATAGTTCGTTCTGGATAGTGACTTGTACATGAGCAGCTAGTAGTATAGATACCTACTAGACCTATAGTTTGAAGGTAAACCTGATATAAAGATAGAGTATGGAACTAATAGTAAGATAATTGGTGAGTTGGATCAGCCATGTGCACTAATTCCATAGGAGACTGTATATGGCTATTCAAATTACGAAGCAGTTAGAGGTGAGTATGATGGATGGCAAAAGCAAACTTTCACGATACCTGCTCATGTTAGATAGGCTGTATCAACGTGGTGATGATACATTAAAAGCACGGACGTTAGCAGCTATCAATGAGACTATTAAGAAAGTAGCAAGTAACAAGAAAGCTACCGGAATAATGGATGAGCTAAGTTATACATCGGTAATAGTTAGCAGATTGGATAAATTATACAATCTTGACAAAGCTGTAGGTGGTAAAAATGCAGCTTAGTTATAGGCAAGGGATATGCAAGCTACAGATTGAAGATAACGAATTTGAAATCGGCGGCATAAACGAGTTTATATTACTTAGTGAGTATAGCTATAAAGTAGACTTCACTAAGGAGTTTAATCCAAGATGGCTATCTGAATTAAGGTGGGATATAGAGTTATTCCTACTATCAGATAGCCTAGTTTTTACTAATACTAATCTGATAGTCTACGTCTCAAGTGAAATAGCATCAGACTACCTTACAAAATTCTGCTCTCAGCCTGTAGTAAAGATAATCAGAGGTGTAAATTCTGCAAGTACAGAGCTACTAGATAGGCCGCAAGTTGAAGAGCAGCCAAAAGCCGGCCTACAAGAATTAGTAGGTAGGCTAATGGCAATTAATGACGCTAATGAAATGGTGATACTGGTCTTAGATACTGGCAGTCTTGTCACTTGTAGAATATATGACCGTAGTATATTAGAAAATGTGGAGTTAGTACCATATAAATGGTATAGAGTAACTGGTGTAAGTGCCGGCGAAGCTATTACGGTAGCAACAATAAAGTATGAAGAGATTCGGCCGCCAGAAATTAAGCGAGTAGAATTTGGGATTAAAACTAAATATAGTAAGGCAGCTAGTACAATAGGTTTAGATGAGTTGAAAGAAATATGTAAGGAGTATGGAATATCAAAGGTAGCAATTGCAGATACTGATAACATGCACGCTATACCGCATGCACTTGAAGAGCTAGATACAATACCTGGCGTTGAATTACGTGTTCAGCCAGCTAATATGGATATAATCAACGGTAGTGATGGGCTACTTGATAAATCTATTAACGATGTCGAATTTACAATAGTTGACTTTGAAACTACTGGCCTTGATGTCTACACGGATGAGATAATTGAAATAGGTGCAGTAAAACTTACTGGCGGCTTCATTACTGAGAGTTTCCATACGTTTGTTAAAGCTAATAGAATAATGTCTAGTAGATCTAGACAGATTACAGGTATCACAGATGAGCAAATCGAAAGTGGATTAACTCCGGAAGATGCTTTAACTCAATTACTTGACTTTATAGGTAATTCAGTGTTTGTTGCACATAACGCAAATTTCGACTATCCGATGCTAAAATCGAATGTAAAACGCTATCTTAATGAAGATGTAGAGTTATTCGTACTTGATACGCTTAAACTGTCGCGTAGGTATCTAGCTACTAAATTAAAGTCATTCTCACTTGATAAAGTAGCTAATTACTTTGGCCTCAAGTTCGAGCATCATAATGCGCTTGAAGATGCCAAGGTAACTGCTGAAATATTACAGAAGATTCTATACAGCAATGAGATTAAAACGTTGAAAGATGTGGTTAATGGTAAACAATTACAGCATCCGTACTTTGTACATGTGTATGCGAAGAATTTCGATGGCTTGTATAAATTGCATCAGCTAGTTAGCAAATTGCATACAACGGAATCGGCAAAGTATGGCCTTACAGAATCGTTAGTATTTGGCGATCCTAATCTCATTTATGCTACTGGTTTTGAAGATAGTGAGTTATACGAGCAGATTATAAGCAATAACTATACGCCAGAGATAGTTGATAAATATGATTTTATAGAATTGCAACCATTTGATTCGTATAGAGCTTTAACTACCGATGGAGCAATTAATTATACCCAACAGCTACGTGAATTGGGTAAACCATTAGTATTAGTATCTGCCGCACGTTACTGTACTCCTACCGAAAAGCTGGCATATAGCGTATTAAAGAATTCAAAAGATGAGGCAAGAGTAAATTCACATCTTAGAACTACAGATGAGTTAATCGATATGTTCAAGCCAATCTTTGGCGAAGAAGTATATAAGTTAATAGAGAATGGCAATCAGTTTGCAAGCCAATGTGAACCTGTAAAGATAGTAGACCATACGCTCAAAGTGCCCAATCTTGGCGATACGAACGAATGGATAACTGAGCAATCGTATGCCAAACTTGATGAGCTATATGGCAACGATTCGACGGCCAGAGAACGTGTTGAGTATGAGCTGTCAAAATTGACTCAAAATAACTTCTCTGTGATTTATAAGCTCGCATACGATATTGTGAAGGATAACAACGAGCATGGCTACATAGTAGGTTCAAGAGGCTCGGTTGGTAGTTCCTTTGTAGCATACCTACTAGGCATTACTGAGGTCAATCCATTACCAGCACATTACCTATGCCCTAATTGTAAGAGAGTTGAATATGTGCCTGACGTTGGCTGTGGATATGATTTAGAAGCCAAGATATGCCCGCGTTGTGGTACAGAGCTTAAACGACTAGGATTCAATATACCATTTGAGACATTTCTTGGTATCAATGGTAATAAGGTGCCTGATATTGATTTGAATGTATCAAGCGATTATCAGGAGAATAGCCATAAGTTCCTAATCGATTTGATAGGCCAAAACCGTGTATTTAGGGCTGGCACTATACTCACAATAGGTGATAAGCAGGCAAAGAGTTTGATACATAAGTACATGGACTCTACTAGACGGCTTTCAATAGCAGAGCAGCTCATGATTGAAAAGCAGTTGGTTGGCGTGAAGCGTACTACCGGCGCACATCCTGGTGGTATGATAGTTATACCGGATGATGTATTCAAATATACACCATATCAATATCCGGCAGATCGTGATTCAGGTGATATATTCACTACTCATTATGAGTATGAACTGCTGCACGACGACTTAAGTAAACTTGATATATTAGGTCATACTACTCCTACGATGATTAGGCGGCTTGAAGATCTTACTGGAGTAAAGCATACGCAATGTGATTTATGCGATAGGAACGTACTCAATATGTTCAAAGAAGGCGATGTAATAGGTGTGCCAGAATTTGAAACTGGCTTTGCACGTGGTATGATACGTGAATTTGGTGCTACTAGCTTTGAGAAATTAGTTAAGATGTCTGGCTTTGCACATGGTACAGGTATATGGGCTGGTGGTGTCCGTGAGTTGCTACTCTCAGGTCAAGCTAGCGAGAATGACGTAATGGCGGCTAGAGATGACATAATGAATTACTTAGTATCTAAAGGCTTAGATAAGCTAGTTGCATTCAAGGTAATGGAAGATGTAAGAAAGGGTAAAGGATTGAAACCAGAGTACGAAGAACAAATGCGGCAAGCTAATGTACCAGATTGGTATATTAATATGTGTAAGAAGATAAAGTACATGTTTCCTAAGGCACATGCCGCAGCTTACGTTATAATGAGCTTTAAACTTGCATGGTACAAATACTACTATCCTCTTGAATTCTATAGTGCGTACCTCACTGAGAAAGCTGATGAGTTTGACTGGTCTGTAGTAAGTGGCGGCATTAACTCAATAAATAGAGAATTGCAAATTGATAAGAATGATAAAATCAAAGCTAAGAACACTGAACAGACATATATGCTTGTATTAGAAATGCTAACTCGCGGTTATCAGTTTCTCAAGCCAGATGTAAATAAGAGTCACTATCATGCATTCTTACTTGAAGATGGTAAAATAAGAGTGCCATTAGATAAGCTGGATGGTATAGGTCCAAGTGTAGCATTGAAAATATATGAAAACCGCGGCACTGGATATCATTCAATCAGAGATATAACGAAATTAAATGGATTAAGTAAACAGCAAGTAATGACTCTTGAGCGTGCTGGTGCATTCGATGGATTAAGTGCAGGTAATGAACAACTATCATTATTTTGAGAGGTGTAATCATGGTTAAATTAATTGAGACTTGGGGCAGCGACGAATTGGTGGCTAGCGTCGCCGCCCTTTCATATGGTAAGTCAGAAGTCAAAGATGTTAAGAAGCTAATTAACAAGCTACTAAAACTAGGTCATACATCTGTATTTGAATTTGCAGGCGCTACATTTTATGTTGAAACATCGATTATAGTTCAACGCCAATGGATGCGGCATAGGCATCTAAGTTATCTTGAGCAGAGTCTGAGATATGTGAAGAGTTCAGAATCTAAATTTTGTATTGAGCAATCTAGGTTTAAGAATGAGGAATCTGCTAAAATAGCAATGCAGGCAGTCAATAGCTCAATTGAAGCATATAGGCAGCTATTAAGTAATGGTGTAAGTGCTGAGGTAGCTAGATCTGTGTTACCGCTCGGTTTTAGTACAAAGTTCTATGCATCAGGTAATCTACGTGCATGGCTACATTTCCTAAAACTTAGGTTAGCAGCTAATGCACAAGAAGAGATTCGTGCAGAAGCAATACAGGTATTGGAATTACTTAGAGATAAATTCCCAATTACAATTGAAGCATTTGAAAAGGAGGAGGTGGCTATATGACCGTATTATCAGCTATAGTGCTAACATTCGTTCTAATTTGCGGCATATATTTCATTTATCAATTTAATAAGTTAGATAAGTCAGACTTGGAAGAAATGGTAAATGAATATATCGAACGCCGCAGCTTAAAACGTGCTAGTAAAGTATACAAACTCTATACACGCAAATATAGGAGGTTGTCAAAATGAGTAGAGAACGTGACTATGCAGCAGAACTGAAACGACTATGCAAGTTCAATGATTTCATAGACTTCACAACAGAACGAATATACGACAGTGAGAAAGTGCTCAACATGCCGCACGTTAAACGACTGCTACAGGAAAGATATCTATTCCAGTTGCCAGTTGAAGTAATTAAGAATATGGATGTTGATATGCATGAATCAATTAAAGTGAAGCGCGAGCGCTTGAAGGAACCAACTTATGGAATAGAATATGACAAATTAGAATTCAATACTGATGGTGATTATGTATATATAGAATCGTTTAAAGCACTAAGTAGGCGAGTAGCACGCAGAATTGCAAGTGGTTTCGTCGGTCTCACAGACAAGAAGAACGAGAGCTACATAACTACAAAGGATATAGAAGAGTTAGTCAATGCGGAATTCATTAATAAATTCGCAGATAAGGTAGAGTATCTAATAGCAAACCTATACTTCTTACCATCAAGCCCGTTCATGTTCAATGCAATGCGCGGTGCATTAGATAATCCTAAGCTAATGAATCTTGTATATCGCAAAGGCTGGCTTACATTTGATGAGTGGGTAGAATTATATAATGTTAAAGATCCTGCATACGGTTCATGCTATGCTATGGGTTCTATAGAAGATGATATTAAATCAATTTATGACATGCTTTACTATCAAGCCGAAGTATTCAGACATTCAGGAGGCTTCGGTGCCAATTTTTCTAAGTTGCGTTCAAAACATGCTATGGTAAGCACTATACGCGGCAATTCTACTGGCCCAGTAAGTTTCATGAATGCATTCAATCAGACAACAGAATTAATTGCTCTACATTCAAGCACAAGACGCGGCGCAAATATGTTCATTCTTAATTCAGATCATCTGGAAATATATGATTTCATCAATTACAAAACGGACTTTGAGAATGAATATAGAAACTTGAAGTATGCTAACTTATCTGTTGGAATAGACAATAAGTTTATTGACTCCGTTATTGGTGATTCTGAATACCAATTGAAAGATCCGCATGATCCTGTGCTTGGTTCTACAACGCGTGCACGACATCTATGGTCTAATATAGTTGCCAACGCAGCAATGCACGCTGAACCTGGCCTAATTAATTTTGACTTAATTAATGCTGATAATCCAGAGCTGTATACACGCGGCCCAATTACTAGTGTTAATCCATGTAGTGAATTTCAGGCACGTGACCTATCAGTCTGTGTGTTAGGCTCAGTAAATCTATATGCATTCCTAAAAAATAGTGATACTGGCTTAGGTTATAACTTCGATTTACTTGAAAATGCTGCTTCTACATTACATGCATTCTTGACGATCTCTAATTTTGCTAATGACTTTCCATTGCCGCAACTTACCAATAACACACGTGAGATGCGTAATACTGGTTTAGGCTATATGGGCCTTGCAAGTACGCTCGTTATGTTAGGTAAACGATATGGTTCTGCAGATGCATACGAATTCCTAAATGAAGTTATGAAACGACTTAATCGCGGCGTATTCAATAGCTCAACGCTACTAGCTAATTACATGGGTTCATATGTAGGATTTAGAGAAGCAGTTACTGATTCAATACGCAACAATAGGGGAGTAGCAAGGTTAGGTTCTGTATTAAATCAACAGGCCGGCGAACAGCTTTACGAAGATGATGACGTTGTGTATCTACTCAATACAGCAAATCCAAGGTCTGGAGTAGTGATAGGCAAGTCTGATGGTACATACGTTGATTTCACAGATAAGATAGCAAACCTGCGGCTTATGGCAATTGCACCAACAGGTAGTATCTCGTTCATCTGTCAAGTATCAAGTGGTACAGAGCCTATATTCTCGCTTGCATACACTAGGAAAATCAATGCTGGCACTCCTAATGAATACACAACGGTGGCATATGATCAAGCAATATATGATTATCTAAGAGTACATAAAGGATTAGAAGATGACAAAGTAACTGAATTACTAAATAACCTGGCCCAGAATGGCAAGCTAGATATGAAGCTTGATGATTATGTTGTTAATAACGACCAGATTTCAACTGAAGATAGGATTAATATGTTATACGCATCAGATCACTGGATTGATATGAATACATCTGTTACATTCAATATAACTAAGCAATCATCGAATGGAGGCATTGATGTAAGTAAATTAGCATTTACCAATCCTGCAATAGATGTATTTACGAATACAGACATGGATTTAGAACCATACATCAAAGAGCTACTTAGCGACGAACATTTTAGGAAAGCGTTCATAGCACGTGCGGCCGATTGGTCTAATTCTGAAATTAATGCATCATCAGTATCCGAGCTTATAGAAACAAAAGAGTATAGGGAATATATGAATGTAATTAAGCAAGTAAGCAATTTCTACCTACTTGCTCAGCTACTTAGACTTAAAGGTATTACAGTGTACGTAGAAGGCTCGCGTGCACCAATTCTAACGAAAGTAGAGAAGAAGAAAGAGAACAAGCAGCAATTTACGGTGGAAATTGATAAGATTCAAAAGCCGCAAACACAGCAAATGCCTAAAGAGCGGCCAGCAATATTAGAGATGTTGAAGCGCACAATCAATATTACGCTGCCAAATGGTAAAGTAGGTAAGATGTTTGTTGAACTTGGCTATGTGGATAATGAACCATTTGAAATATTCTTCAGGCCAAGCGAATCAACTAAAGAATACGCAGAACTATTTGAAGTTGTAGGCCGGCTTATAAGCGTATCGGTAAGAAGCGGCGTAAAGATACAAGTACTATTAGAGCAACTACGTAAGACCAAGACGTACGGTAATACAAGAGATGGTATAGTAGGTATAATGTACGGTGCATTAAGTGAATTGATATCGGTGGCCACCGCTTCAGTAAAACGTAGGAGAGAGCTAATTAAGCAAGATATAGATACAAGTAAATGGATAATGCAACCTAAAGGTTACTACCTTGATGAAAATGGTAAGCGTAGATGCCCGGTTTGTAAAAATGAAGTAATAAGCAAGGATGGATGTATCTCATGTTCAAGCTGCGGCTGGAGTGCTTGTGTATAATTGAATACTAAAGTTAATACACAAGCTGATATATACAGTCTGCATGTTAGAATATTAACAGACATTAGAAAAAGGAGGGATTTATGTGCACAGAAAGTATTTGATTAAAACGATAGCAGCTGAAACAGGTATTACTCAGAAACAGGCGAGAGAGGTATTAAACACACTTGAGCGTGAGTATAAGAATGCATTAAAGATGGCGGATGTAGGTACTAAGATCAACATTCTTGGTTTAGGTAGCATTAAGATATATGAAAGTTCGGCCCGCACTGTTTATAGTCCTATAGCTAAGCGTACTATTAAGTGTGAAGCAACGAAGAGATTCAAGCTCAAACCAAGCAAGAAGCTTATAAACTACATAAACTCGGAGACTAGCACTACACAGGAAAGCACGGAGGAGTAACTTTGCAGAGCGGGTTTTATACCCGCTCTTTTCTAATGGATAGGAGAGATTACATGGTAGCTAAGCCATTCATCAAATGGGCCGGTGGTAAGAGCCAGTTACTCGATGCGATACGCACGTTTTATCCGGCACAGCTAAAACGTGGCGATGTCAGAAGATATGTAGAGCCTTTCTTAGGTGGAGGTGCAGTACTATTAGATGTACTGCAAAATTATCATTTAGATGAGGCTTACGTGTTTGATGTAAATGAAGATCTGGTAGATACGTACATAGTAGTTAGAGATAATGTTAGCAATTTAATTAAGAAATTAAGCGAGATTGAACGTGATTTTTTGGCTCTTGATAATGATGAACGCAAGAAGTACTATCTAAATATTCGTGAGTTATACAATCAACGTAATAGTGATGATGTGGAACATGCGGCTCATTTCATCTTCCTAAATAAGGTATGCTTTAATGGCTTATATCGTGTAAATAGTGGCGGCCAATTCAATGTACCGTATGGTAGCTACAAGAATCCTAAGATTTGCGATGAATATAACTTGAGAGCTGTAAGTAAACTATTAGCCAACGTACATATATTTGCTTCCAGTTTTGAGGATAGTAGTATGTTTATAGACAGCAGCACGTTCGTATACTTTGACCCACCTTATAGGCCAATTAGTAATACGTCTAACTTTATATCGTACAGTGCAGATAAATTCGATGATGAGTTGCAGATAGAATTAGCAGACTTCTTCAGGAGCATGAGTGAGCGTGGTGCATTACTTATGCTAAGTAACTCCAACTCAAGCGATAATTTCTTTCAGAACCTATATTCAGATTTCAATATTCATGAAGTTATGGCTAGACGTTCAATCAATTCTAAAGCTAACGGCCGCGGATTAGTAACTGAGTTGTTAATTACTAACTATCAGATAGTAGACGGAGGCACGCTTTATGATCATTGCATTTGAAGGGGTCGATGGAGTTGGTAAGAGCACACTAATTAAAAGTATATGCAACAAGTTAGATTTACACAACATACAATATGTAACTTGCGGCTCATTTCCAAAGTCACTTATAGGTGAGGACTTGCAGTGGCTAATTGAAAGTAACGATTATGACTGGCAAACTGAGGCACATATATTTGCATTGGCACGTAGACAAATATTTACAGATGTAATTCTACCTAATTACTTTGATTCAGTTATACTGTTAGATAGATTTATAGACTCTAGTTATGTATATCAAGGATTGTACAACGCTGGATTAAGAGGCTATGAGATAGTCAGACAAATAAACGAGCCAACGTTAAACGATATGTACAATATAGATATCAAAGTTGATTTGACAGTTTATCTTACTGGCGATATAGATATAATACTTGATAGGTTAATTGAACGCGGCGCGGACTATGAGTTGAAATATGATCTGCGTAAGATCCATGAGCTATACGATATCTACTATACATACTTTACAGTCAACGAGATAGTAAAGACATTTGACGTAACTAAAACAGAGCATAACAAGATAGTAGATGAAATACTTAAAGAGATACGAAAACCATAAAATAGGAGGCACAAAGATGGCAAAACAGCAGGATGTAATTAACGAGCAGATAGCAGTTCAGGAACTATTTGAGGCAATGAAACAAATTTATAGGGATTTAAGCGGCCAGATAAATGATTTACAGTTACTAATAGGTGCACTAGCTACAATGCTACTTGATGTGAAAGAGTTGAAAGAGCAATTGCCTGAAGAAGGTAGCGAAGATAGGGAAGCTGCTATGCGTAATGAATTACTATCATACTTTAAGAGAGTATATATAGCAGATAGAGAAATCTCGAAATTCAGTAATTTAATCTCTCTTGGTAAGCTTAAAGAAATGGAATCTGAAATAGGATATATAAACAAAGAGCTAACTCAGGCCGAGCTTGAGAATATAATAAAAATGGCAGAGTCAGTGGTAAGTAAAATCCGTTCATTCTTAGATGATGAAGACATGTATGAATATGTAGCAAACTATAAACGTATGGTAGTCAATGCATTAAGAAAGGAGTTAAACAATCCTAATCTAGTATTGCCAGGCAATATGAAAAACTGATAATCTGGAGGGTCAATAATGGCGGCACTTATAAAAGTATTTCTGTTATTGTTTAGTTGTATGTCTATTGTGTACCTTCTAAACTATCTGCGTACGTTATGGAATAAATCTGTTATTTTCGTCTGTGATGACCCTAACCTATATCCATACAAGAAATACAGAACAGATGCAGGTTGGGATATAAAAGCAGCAGAAGATGTAAAGATTGAACCTGGCAAATACGCGGCAATAGCAACCGGTTTAAGAGTAGTAATACCAGTAGGCTATTATGGACACATATTACCGCGTTCAGGCTTAGCTGTAAAGAATGGTATCATGACTATGGCCGGCGTAATTGACTCTGAGTATCGTGATGAAGTTAAAGTACTTTTATATAACGCAGGCGAGAATGACTTTAAAGTTGAAGCAGGAGATAGAATAGCACAACTGGTTGTAACTAAGATCCTATTATCTAGCGAGTTAATTTCTAGTCAAGAGGCGGCCGAGAATGGTTATATGGATACAAATAGAGGTGTCAACGGCTTTGGCTCCACAGGAGTGTGAGTTAAATAAGTAAAGCGGGCGCAAATGCCCGCTTTCTTTATAGCTAGTAGTATACCTTTACTTCTGCTTCACAATTCTTAGCTGGCTACGAATACACAGTTGTAAGTCCTTCTACTCTAAATTTGAACCTATCATTTACAATACTTGGATCCAATGCACAGCCGAGTATGTTATTGTAATCTGTATTAGCTACATGATAATAATCTTTCAGTAAAAATGGGCCATTCCATCCACCAAGGTTTGTAAATCCGTATGAACCATCTACGGTGTAGTTGCCTAGATTTATATTCTGCGCAAGCGTTATGTTAGTACTACCATAAGTATACGTAACGCTTTCTACTATTACACCCACTGTGAGTTGTGTGTGTATTACTTGACCTACTACACTAGAGAATGGATGGTACCAGTGTCTATAATTGGCCTGATGTAAATTACATTTTTGCGATATCTATTTATATAAGATTTTAACGGTTATTGTACCTGAAGGGCCAACTGTTTGGTTAAAGTTTATATCTCTTGTAACACTGATATTGGGGAACTATATTTTGACGTTACTTGCAGAGCTTGTTAAAGTGATAGTCTGAGTTACTCTATGTTTATGTGCATCTGTATTTGGATATCCATGGACAAAATTGTACCTGAAATTCGTATCACCACTAACATAACATGCATAGAAAGCAGTTTGGTAGAAGTACCCAAGGTCAGTCGAATGTATGTTTACAACATCATAATGCCTTGAATCATTTAGACAGTTATAGTTACCAAAGTGGTCATCGTTAAGGTACGCATTAAAACTTGGTACGACATATGAAGTATTAGCTGGTGTGTACTACATCTGTCGCTAAGCAGATACAATCTTTATTGTATTAAACACGTCTTGTTGCTGGTCTGGTGTCCACATAAACTCATATGTAAATGTTGGTATCTACATTATGTAATCACCATTTACATTTACTGGCGTTATATTTAGCATTTTAGGATTTATATCTACAGATACTCTATGTGCATCTATTTCAGTACTGTGGAATCTATGATTTGGCAAAGTGATTTGTACCTCTCCTGTTGTACCTGTAAATACTGTGCCTTCATATAGTAGTAGCATAAGCTTATGAGTTTTACCCTAATCGTACGTTTGTTGTATTGGATCTAGGCCATCAACAACAGAATAAGGGCCTTCGTACCAAGATGGCAGTTGCCCTATAGGCAACTCTTCTTTTAACCCAGTAACGTCGTTATAGAATGTCCTAGTTAATAAGACAGCGTTGCCGCCGATATGGAATGACTAAATTATATAATCTCTAGGAGTCCCATTCGTGTATGCTGTGGCAGTTTTGACTAGTGTAGTATCGTTCATCAACTACTGGCCCTTAATCATGTTTATGTTTAAGCTACCATCTGATGTATTGAAGTATATTTCACTACCGGAAATGTTATCACGCATATGTAGTGTATCTCTATCTATTAGAATGCCACTTGAACCTTGATCTATTCGCCTTGTTATATCGTTGCCGTTAGTAATCTGAGTTATTGCAGTATCTTGAGATTTGATTATAGCGTTTGGCCCAAGTTCGAGAATCTAAGATATAGTCTAGTTATTCTAGAACACACTTTCTGCAACTAACGAATTCTAAGTGATGTTGCCATTCTAATCCCACTATAGCTATCCATCCTATAATGATCCGCTACCATCTTGGTCCAGAATAAATGTAGGAGTTTTAATAGTTATATACGAGTTTGCAGCTTGCGGCTATAAGTAGATTTTGAAGTACTTATCTTCATCTGAGTAGAGTTCAAATTTGTCCTTTGATAAGTATAAACCTGGAACACCGCTACCAAACTATCGTGCGTAGCCTCCCAAGTCTGTTGCTATCTAGCCATCTTCACCTAATCTTAATTGCTACTAGATTTGCTAATTTTGCTAAAAGATATCATTCTAAGTAATTGAGCCATTCTAATCCCATGATAGCTAGCCACCCTACAAGAAACCTGAGCCATCTGAATTAATTGTGGCATTCTTGCTCTTAAGCCTGAAGGTTCTGCTATTTGAGTTAAAATATAACTCATTTATGGTATCTGCATCTTTAATGTGCAACGTGTTTTTATCTATCAGTAGCCCACTTGATGTTGTGTATATTGATCTCTAGTTGTCTAGTGGATTAATCTAGATTTGCTATCCCTATGACTTAATAATTGCGTTATCCTCTAATGTAAGTTGCTAATAGATTGACTAATTTTGCTAGAATAAGTTGTTCTATGTAATAGAACCATCCTAGCTCCATGAAAGCTAGCCGCCCTACAAGAAACCGGAGCCGTCTTGATTAAGTTTGAAATTAGTTGTGTTTATAGTTAGATAGCCATTATTTGCCTAATCTTGTACTAGTGTAAGATACAATGATTTAATTGTTATCTTGCCGCTTGATGCATCAAAGTACAGTTCATTGTCTGTTGAATCATTTCTAATATGTAGTGTATTCTTGTCTATCAAGACTCCACTATATCCATCATTTATCTTGCGGCTATTTCCAACTGTCGTATACTAAACTGAGTCAGATCTAAGCACCGCATTTGAATTTAGGATGAGTTCCTAATTAATTGTCTAAGTTTGCTAAAAGATATCGTTCTAAATAATTGAACCATTTGCATCCCATTTAAATTTGCCACCCTATAATGAACCTGCACCATTTCTATCAAGTGTAAAGTTTGGCAGCTTTATCTCTATATATGATGGTGAGCTATCTGCCGGCTGTAAGTCGGCGCGTATAAATTTATCATTCTATGCATCACTCTCATGTTTAGCTAATTCAAATCGCTGTGCATCTAGATATACGCCGCTGTTTGAATCTTTGAATGTCTTACCACCTTCACCGACCTACGTGCTTATCGAGCCACTTGGATTAAGCCTAAAATTTGTAGTGAAGAAGTCAGTTGTCTTTATTTGCTGTGCAGTTATTGTATTAGCTGTAATTTTCTGTGCATCGACAGAACCTTCTACTAGTAAGTCACCATGAATTGTGACATTAGATTGGAAGTCAACGTGCTTGCCAACCATTGAAATTGTGCCATCTGAATTTAACTGGAGACTTACATGTTTAGTTCCTTCGCCGTCTATATATGTTACAGTCATGTCTATCTAATTGGCGGTAAGCTGTAGCTAGCTACCTAATGTTGTTGGAGTATTGTCCTCAGACCAATTTCGTACATTTTGTACTGCAAGTGATATTTCGTCCTTAGTCTGTGTAATAGCACTCTAAAGCTAGTCTGTAGGTTTTAGTATTCTAAAGGCTGGCATACACGTCTAAGTGAATATGTCATTATATTCTATCTATCTGTCACATATAACGTACGTAGGCTCGACTTTAGTAATGTTGAAGTACTTAGTTAATAATGGTTGATGTGCATCATTAAATACTGTTGTTTCCAAAATGAGTCCTGTAGGTAAATTAAGATTAGTTAATGTTTTACCAGTATTAGGTGCATTAAGTTGAAGAACAAACTTCTATTTGCCGTCATTTGCGGCATCGTTAGAGTGTGCTATTACAGTACCATCGTATATCTATTCCATGTAATTTGACGAGATCACAGAACTTAGCTTGTCATATTCATCTATAAGCTGCTTTTGAGTGAACTAATCTACTGACCTAATCACTAAAGACTAGCCAGTAATATCTTCACTCTTATATTCTTGCAATGGAATGACTAAATTATTGCCTATCTTATTTTTGACTGCCGATTTAAATATTCTGCCGCCAACTGTTGTTATTGTCTAGCTATATCCTACGTCTACAAATTGCTACGGATGATTCTTATAGTCACTGAAATTTTGCAGCAGATTATCTCCTATTACTTTTAATACATTAGTGCCATTATCATTTTCTATTGCGAATGTGCCGCTCGTTAGTGTTAGTGACAATTCGTGTGACTCGTGTTTCTACATTGATTTAATTAGGCCGTCGGTTGTATATCTTTCTGAATGGTGTAATGCATTTACGGAGCCCGTTATCTTTACCGTATCATTTACAACCTACACTGGTGGTTCGACAGTCTAGATGTTAATTACCGCCGATGTTTTATCACTTGATAATTGTACTTCTTTTATGTAATACGGGCTTGTATATAATTCACCGTTGTCTAGTATATGATATACTACAAGCTAACCTTCGTTATCGATTAGCTAAGCGTCCTATGTGCCTGTGATATTAATGATATTAAGTGAGTATGTAAATGTATCAACTAGTGATATACTTTGTATTACACCGGCCCATTCGTCAAGCTGGTTCATTACATTGACCCTATGTTTCGTATCGACTATAACATCATGTATATCGTGTTCCTATTCAGAAAATGGAAGCTACGTAACAGTGACTTGCAACTAACTTGATGCGTTGTCAGATGTATTATAAAGTGTAAGATTTACTACTACATTCTACTAATTAGGCCGCAAGTCTATGTTTATATCTACTCTTCGCTGCGGCTAATCTGGCTAGTAAGTGTCATCAACGTATGGAATTTGTGTTAGCTTACTCGTAAGTTCCTTACCATCAAGTTCGTAACTTATGAGTATATATCTGAACTCGCCTCGCGCAAGCCCGTACAAGTAAGGATTTTTAAGTGAGATGATCTAGCCCTAATAAATTGGAGTATATGGATTATTCGTATCGTACAATTGCAACATTGGCGGCATAGTTGTAGTACGCTATGTCTTTATAGACTAGTATTCGGAATACTAAGAGTAGTTACCATTTCTCAAGTGCCGCTATGAAACATATAGCTTCCTATTCTTCTCGACGTTAATTGAGTATGTGCCATCCCAGCCACTTGTAATTGTAAAGGCAGGCAGAGTCTGTGGATCTGTAGATCCAAATTCATCACTATAATAGTATGATAATTCTATCTAGCCGCCGACATTCTTCAATGACTGCTAATTTGTAAATGAAATGTCCACAATCTATGTATCTGTATTATCAATATGAGTAGTTAACTCAAAGTGTGGCACGATAGTTAAGTTGTCAGGTAGTTGTATAATTGGAGTAGAATCTACCGTACCGCCGCCGACTGTTAGATCTAAAGTAAGGGAGTCAAGCTAGAATTGATTTATCTACTCGGTTATTTTTAAGTATGCTTCGTTGAATTGTGCTGGAGTTAATACCTACTGCAACAGAGATACAGCCTGCTGACCGTACTAAAATGGAGCTATAGTCTGGCCTAGCAGTTCATTATTGTCATCGTAGCTTCTCAGTATGATTTTTGAATCCTTTAACATCTACAGCATTTTTAGAAGTAGTATAATTTCCTGCATCAAGGCATCACCTCAAGCATAAAATAACAAGTCTTGGAAGAATTGTTATTTTAATACAGACGAAGGGAGGAGTTTGTGTGAAATAGTCCAAAGTCATATCATTCGATGAAGCACTGGAATTAGTAGGCAATAGAATAGTGTTAGAATCGTAGTTGCAACAAGGGATAATAAGGTATAGGATAGGAAGCCGTGGCATAGAGTTGCAGCTAGAGGATGTACTGAATTACAAGATGTAGTTGGAACAGGCAATGAATAAATAGTCTGGAGTTGAGATTAGTGAGCAAGAAGTTAAAGAGCCAGTAGCAGATAGTTAGCCAGTCGATTAGAAAGCTGTAGAAGGAAAGAAGAAAGCTAAGTCAAGTTGACATAACTAAAGAAGTGTAGTAGGAACTTGACATAAGTTATGAGGCGGTCGATGCGGTAGTACGTCAGTATGTGCAGACTCTTTAGAAATACCTAAATAAAGGGTATATAGTAAATACACACTTTGGGAGGTTTGTAGCAGTATGGGAAAAACACGGCGATATGATCAAAGAGACTTGGCTATTCGGAAAGTACAAGGGGACATGGACTAGTACTCGGCGCAACAAAGCGGATAGATGACTTAGTACATGTATCCTACTCAATATAGTGTTGTGTTCAAGTTATTTGGTGATATAGGTTAGCCGGACTCTAATTAGGTTATGGAATTCGTTGACTACATTAGCAATCCTTAGGTAAGTGAGATTAACGTATTAATCAACTCATTCGGCGGCGATTGGAATACTTAGATTATGCTTTACAACGTATTAGAGGCATAGAAGTAGCATTAGGTAGTTAGAACATACGGATTCTCATAGGTATTTAGTGCGGCTAGTACGATCTTTATGTAGGGTGATATACGTATCCTAAGTAAGTATACAGATTTCATGGTACATTCTCCTCTACTGTAGTACGATTCGTACATATCAGTCCCATAGTTGATGCGCACAGTGCATAATCATTATCATACGAGTAGAGATGCAATAAGAGAGATATACAAGGATTATTTAAGTGACTAGGAATTGAATTAGATTCTTGAGAATGGTGAAGAGCTGTATCTACACGCCGAGGAATAGTTGAGCAAAGGAATCGCTACGCATGTAGGCTACATATCACTTTAGGATCTTACGGTTGTGGAATACTAGGATTAGGGAGACGATGACGGTGACCTTATAAGAGAAGAAGAACTAACTAAGATATTGAAGAATGGTTTAAAGCGTTTAAAACCAAATATAGATGGCTGGAGGGAAAATGATGAGTGAACTTGAGAAAATTAACGCATTGGAAGAACGTATAACCGAACTTGAAAACAGGAATGCCGAAGTTGAGAAACATGTAGTTGATATCGAAACAATGCTGATGAATATGAGTAACGTCAATTTGGCGCAAATGATTAATATGACGTCATTACTTAGCGCATTGGGTAGGATTTTGGTATCTAAGAAAATTGTTACTGGTGAAGAATTAGTCAATATATCTAAGGAAGAATTTGAACGACTAAAGGCCGACTCTGAAGCATTCAAAGATGAAGTGCTTAAATCGATGGAAGAGAATAAGGAAGAAGCTCAGGCTAGTACAGATGGGCAATCTGATCAATCGAAGGGGGAGTAAGCCGTGAAGAAGAAAAAAGGTAAGAAACAAAAGGGTTGCTGAGCGTATGATAGACTTCAAGAAATAGCTTGATGAAGTAGTTAGTAACTATATTCAAAAGTATCATTTGGATAAATCGGCATAGTATTATTACGCAGGCAGATTCCCACTCTCTGCCTGCTTATCCTTCACATCAAATAGGCTGGAATAGAATACATTTCAATTTGCTAATGAGACTATATATTCAGATGTATAGTAGTTAGCCCTAGTTGACGATTGGCTTACTGAGCAAATTGGAGATATAAATAGCTCGCCTTAGTTATGTTTACACTTCAAATTGCACTAGCTCGCAGATTAGTTATAGCAAGCATTGCCACTATAGTACAAAATTTAGGATAACGCCGGCAAATTCTTTGATATGAAAGTGTATATGCCATTTGAATTGACTATTGATTCAGGTACTATAATAAGACATACCATATTACCAGATCATATTGTTTTTGAGCCTGGTATACATTAGTATAACTCTCAATTTGAAGAGTATCTTGAATATCCGCAAAATGTATATATTGATGGCTTTATTAGACTTACAGAGCCTAATATGTATAAGTTATTGGATTATAGTGAATATCTGTGTGTACTAGATATATATGGCAGTTAGGTAAGTGAGATGTATATGATTAATGGTGTAATGTATAACGCACATGACCCTATAGAATTTTACACATCTGGCGGCGTATTCTATAGCTTCGTACAGACAGGCGACAGATTTGTACTTTAGCACATGAATGTCGAAGAGAATGAGTACATATTGAATTACCCAGTACAATATAGGAAGAATGGTGCGCAACGTGTGGCCTATTTAAAATAGAACTAGATTTATGCACCGGTAGTATCTATAGTTTTGCATTGAAATGAGGTGTTTGAATGATAGATCCATCTAGCCCAGTAGATATAACTGAAATATACTAGTAGCTAAAAGAGCACTAGCGCAACATAACTAGCGTATATAATCTTGAAAATTACATATAGAATGTCGTGGATAGGTAGACTCAACTGTATGCGAGTATATCTGCAATGCTTAATTCAACTGGCGGCCAATTTACTTAGGATCAGCAAAGCTGCTGGCTTGCTAATTATTAGGATAAAATTAAGTCGTTAACTTATTATGTGAATAGAAATCTACTTACAGAAGATGTAAATAAATATAGTGACTTAAGCTTCATATCACTGATAGATGGATACACGCGCCAAGGCGTCAATGCCACTAATTTAGTATCAGGTTATCTCTCACCATAGTGCGGCGTTATGTTCTACCAGCCTGAGTAGCGTCAGTCGCTACGTACAGTACAATTCACATTCAAGAATGGCCAATACGTATAGGAAATTAATAAATAGGGCTACTACTAGTGTGTTGGCCCAGTGACGGTACAGTACAACGGAATCAGCCGCTTATATAAAGATTTAGTTGAGTTTGTAGTATTGCAAGGCGAGTCTGTAACTCTTACAGCAAATGTGGAAGTTAAATGCTATAGGTTAAATACTTAGTAGAGTACGGATTTAATTGAACTCGAACTGCCGGCTGGTATGTATGAATTCATTGTTGAATGCTATGAACCAAATAATCCGTCATTAACATAGGTACTAGAAGATAATGAGGTGCGACTAATAGGAAGCGGCAGCGGGCATTACAGATTTAATTTAGGTGTACAAGATGGTGAGAATATAGGTTTCTACTTTAAGAATGATACTCCACTTACTAGGGTATTCAGTAAAATCGTATGGCGATATGTAGATAACGTAAGAACAGCAAAACTTATTCAGACTGGAGGCGCCAAAATTGAGTAACCTGAATAATCTTGATATGTACGTATATCGGCGCTTAATTGGTAATGATGATTTCAATATATATGCATTTATGGAGTTTAATAATAGATAGGCCGCAATATTGGATGAATTGCTGGCCAAATATAGTTTCTTAAATCATACGATTATGCCAGAGTAGAAACTTAGCTACTAGTTAAGTGTATTGGGCTATACAACAGAAGATGGAGTTACTTTTAAGTTTGATAAGACACTATTCAAAAACATATATAATGGCGACATAAACGATATTTCTGATTTAGAAGTATCTGACTTTGATGGCTATACTCGATACGAGTAGTATAGTTATTATCTACTTGAATTTGAGTAGCTTCAAGACAGTGAGATACGCAGTAGTGGTAGTTAGACGCCATTTAAACTTTAGCAAGGCAGTACTTGCATGTAGTATGTCACTGAGGATTTTTATGTAGATTAGACAACGGGTGTAAAATTAATTGGTGTATATGAACTTAATAGTTATCCATATTGGCCGGCCATAATGTTAAATTCACTCGTTAAGTTGAATATAAATGCATAGGATTGGACTCCAAGCTCAGTACAGTATAGCGATACAGATGGACTAGTTAAAATGTATGGGCAGTAGGATGAGACTTATACATATAGTCAAGCGTAGGGATATGACGAATACTCAAAGACATTCAATGTAGACATATTGAGATCATACTTCTAGATTTAGCGCGAAGGTGTAGCAGTAGATACAAATAAGGCCGAGCTATATCAACTTGGCAAATTCATTGGTAATGAGCAGAATAATTATAAAGAGAAAACGTGGTGTGATTAGCATGGTTTCTCGTAGGAACCTTATTCCACTTAGTAGACTAGAAAGTATTAGTACTAGCACTATTAGTGGACAGCAGATGAGATTAATCCAAACGTCTCAGAACTTGTAATACCAGTTAAAGAGTAGTATGAGTTTGGTGACGTTTCAATAGAGTGTGTATCAAGCGGCCAACATGTGATAGCTGAATTGAGTAATTACTATAGTACAAACGAAAATGTACAAGTAGGATTTAAGCAAATGGTAGATTAGCTATAGGCTGAGGTAGGCCAATCTGGATATGGATTCTTACCAAATGACTCTGTAGTATAGCTAGTCTAGGTTTCTGATATAGTCAGTATTAGAACTGTATAGGCCGGTGATATGGCGGCACTTGAAAGTTTATATAATACTAACACATAGTTTGAATGCAATATATCAGGCAAGATTAAGAAGGTATTTTAGATTTAGTAGACTGGATATTAGGAATTGACAAAGGGTGCAAGTGCAAAATTTGAGTTTGCATCACCAATAAGCAACGTCATTATCCTAAGATCTCCTAATTCTTAGTAGATTTCATAGTAGTTCGTTAATGGAACAAATAGCAGTTCTGAAGCATAGTAGTCTGGCAGCTAGTTAGTATTCGATTAGGATCCTAGGCAAGAGCTGTCATTCACAATTACATAGCACGGCAATTAGTAGACTTCAACTACGTACATTCAAGATGAAAAGAGCGGCCTATTTGTTGCTTTCATAATTAAATATAATGCTTAGTTTACAGAGCCTATATAGTATAACGATGGCTATTAGTATAAATAGTATATTAGAGGTACTAGCTTCAATCAAATTGACAACGACTTATTCTAGCAGATCATTACAGACGACTAGCTATTTTTAAGACAAAGTGACGGCTTTAGAGTTAAGTAGTATTCAGGTACTGGATATGAACTATCACTTAAAGACTTCATTGTAATTAAGACGTTCCCTTTACTTGATAATAGCAAATTTGATTTCTTTGAACGCAGCTATCAAACATTTAGATACTACATATATGTGCCGGCATTTGTATTCAGCGAATTCAAGTTAAGTGATTTAGTTGAGGAGGCAGACTGATGGGTAAAGATGACTACGCAAGAGTTGGTGACCCGAAATATCTCTCTGGCTATATCAAGCCAGAAGAATTAATTATAATAGGCGACGTAGCTATAATCGGCGGCCCTACTAAACTTGAAATAGTGGATATAATGCAAGGCTAGGTAGTACCGTTTTATAGAATAAATGATAATGTCATTAATCCTACGAAGTATAACACAGCAGTTACTATAGACGTTATATTCAGCCGCCAATTAGTTGAGTAGAAGAATTTGACGTTGAGTAAATTATTAGATCAAGATACACTGAAGAATTTCCCTAATTAGAATTATCTGTACGTTGACTTTAACCATTTCTACTCGCTATTGAAGTTATTCCCAATAGTACCAGTTTATGGTGAGCGGCTTAACGAGCTAGTAAGTGGCTCGTGGTATGATAATGGAGTTAGGATGTACTAGATTGATGTTGTGCAAGTCAATACACTACCTAACACGTAGGGCTAGCTGCAAGTGAAACTAATAATGTCACCAACTTAGTAGTCGTACGACCAACGTGATTAGGCAACAGTGATGTATAGAGATGGATATAATGACTCAACTGGATTAAAGTAGCGCTCGTACTTTTTTGAGTCGGCAGATATTAGAAATTAGATAATAGAAGATGTTGGAAATAGATTTGCCGCAGTTGATGAAATAGTTAAGAAGAAGGATAAACAATAGTCTGTACAGCTAGATACTATGGCTAAGTCAATGAAGATGATATTTGATATCGACTACATAATCGGCACAATATATATGCAGATGAAGTGGCAACTTGGTCTAGACTTCGGTGGCAACGATACTGCAAAACAATAGTAGATGCACTATTCGCAGGTTGATATATCGCTTATGAATGATCCATATGCAAGAAGCGGTTTAATAGATCAGCTAGTTGAGTACAGTAAACGAATTACGTAGTAGATAAACGACTATATTAAGAATAAAGTAAACGAAACTGGTGCAAAAGTAGATAATGTGGTTGATCTATTCACGCTTGATTTAACCGATAACAGATCAGTTCAAATAACGGGAGTACAAGTTCAATATGATAATCAGATAGTAGGATTCAATACACATTAGGATCGTACTATAAGGCAATACATGGGTTCCAGCAGAGAACGCGGAGTAATTAACTTCATAGTATAGAATGATTAGCAAGGCAGAGAATTCATAGATACTATACAGTCATTTAGGAACTTATCGTAGAGCATAATAAACTAGTAGCAAGGTTTTGTTAACTAGTAGCCGCTGCTTGTTACAGGCATTTTGAATCTGTTTGGTATCACAAATATCTACATAACAAATTTTGCAGTTAGCACGCTTGATGACTATCCAAATTAGTTTAGCTGCATGATGCAGTTTGTATCAACTTCAGGTATTGTTTTACATTCAGAATAGCGAGAAATAAATAAGCAATATGCGGCATTTAAAAATCAATAGATGAGTTAGTAGATGAAGTAGATACAAAATAACAGCAAAGTATCATTCTATCTATTTAACTCTTAGGCTTGGCTATACGATACGTCAGGCTTATTTGATAGTAACGGTAACTTGTCAGAATAGAAGATATAGCAGATAAATAGTTAGAGTCATAATATTTAGATGTCAAATACATCTGATTATGCAAAGAAAATAGTGGCTAATTACACGGCCGCAGCAAGCATAATTAGAACTACAGTAAAATCTGACTTGTAGCAATCGGTTGCAAAGACAAGTGCAACAGAATAGAAGAGCGAACTTGAGGCTTTTGCAAGTAAATTGATAGATAACTATAAGGCATACATATAGGACCACTACTTATTGACAGCAATCTACTTTGATTACATGATCCATTATAAAGCGTTTACAAGTTAGCTTATGACGTAGCTACTCTAGCTCTATCTACATTAGAATTTACTAGCTAAAGACTCGAAAGTACAAAAGAGTGACTAGGAAGTATAGTCATACATGAACTTTATAATAGAGACTTAGATTAGAGGTGGAAATTCAGATCTTAGCGATAGCGACAAGAAGAAACTTGATGATGCAATGGGATTTGTAAATAATATAATTTCAATAATACAAGAGAAGTATATAGACCGCAATCTGCGGCATTTCTATGCATCACTGGTTTCTGGAATACGCATGCTATTTTACTACTAGTCAATAACAAAAACGACAGATACTAAGAAGCCTCAAACACACTATACACTTAGCTATGGCCCACTTGGCATACTTACTGATTAGTATAAATAGTTGGATGCATTGTATAACATAACAGATTAGAATAAACTGCTTGATTATAACTATACATTTGGTTATCCAACGTATGCACCTACACCTGATAGTCAAGAGTATTATCAAATGTATCAATCAACAGATGCAGCTACTTAGTCTGCAATGATGACTAAAGAGATATCTGATAGTCTTAAGGAAGGCTATGCGTATAACCTACAATTGTAGTATATAGTAGGCTTGTTTTATATAAACGGCGGCTAGTTCTAGTCTAATATAGACCAATAGCTTGTTACAGAGAACTAGTTTACGTAGTCGCTCATAGAGCGATACAGCGATACGCTATTCACAGATAAGTAGAAGAACATGTGGATAATGAAGGCTTCTTCTGGCAATTCAACCAAAGATGTCAGGCTTAAGGACTTCATGTATAGTCACTTGAAATTTAAAACTGGAGACTATAGCGAATTAGTTGGGATGCTAGGTAATAACAATTTACCAAAATTAACTAAGGCCAGCTTTAAGAATGCAAGAGTTGTATCAATCAGGAGTGTTGACCCAAATGAAGATCTATTAAGGTCACCTAAATTTAATAAGATGGTACTTTAGAATTCAGTTGTAGATATGTATAAACTATCAGAGTCCTTTGGCTTTGATATTATTGATATAAACAATGACTTAAATAGATTTGTTGTAAACTATATGAATCTGAATACGTGGTTAGGCGACGGCTAGCTATCTCCAGTAAGTTGGTTGTATTCTTATATATATGGTTAGAAAGGCTTAGTCAATAGTGCAGGCACAAAGTTATTAAGCTTACTCCTGAGTACAAACACAGACTTGAAGTATGACACTAACGTAAGGAAAATGATAGAAATAGCAGTTAATATGTAGTTTTATAATTAGGAATCAGATTCTATAGTTGATCTTGCAGGCGGGCCAAAGTTTGGCTAGCTTGGCCGTTCTATATTTGGCGATTAGAATAAGCTGGCTAATGACATATAGCATTAGTTTGAATTGTACCTTATAAGCTCCAATTCTGCAGAATTTCTTAGTTAGCTTAATACAGAACGGACCATCGCGGCTGGTGGCGGGTAGTAGTCAACTAATTTTATGATGCAAACGAGTTTATTTAAATGGCTTGTAGAGCAGGGAAACGATGGCAAATAGCTAATTTATTAGTTTTGTACCAACTTCTCGTCTATATACTATCTAATTACTGACTTATAGTACAACAATAACTAGTAGAGAATAGATCTGCTGCGGCATTACTCTTAGCTTGATGACCTATTTAATTATATGCACGACATGCTGTAGTTCGTCGATTTGTAGGAATAGAACTTTATAAATACATTCAGTATGTAGCTAATTAAATCGGGCTACTTAAGTCCATGGGAAATGAATTACAGGCTTCCTACAGAGCCACGTGACTTAAGGAGTAAAGGCAAGAGTATTGGCTAGTTTGACGACGTTTACTTGCAAAGTGAAGATTAGACGTACAATGCTTCAGTGCTTAAATTCGTGCAGCAATATACAAGTGCATTGTAGCAGAACGTATTTCAATATACAAACATAGCAAGCGATAGTGCACAGTAGTTGAATGACCTGTTCACAAGTAAGAGCACGTAGTAGAGCTTATTAAATACTGGAGATAGTTCGACTGGTAGTATATACAATATGATGGAAGAGATACAAAATACGTATAAAGGATTCACTATAAATTAGTACGACGGCAGCTAGTCAATCAACTTTGGCTTCAACAAGCAATAGTCAAATACGCCATTTGTCCCAAATGATGAGTCAATTAGGCAGATGCTATCTGACCCGATGTATAGGCAAGAGATAATGCAATAGTAGAATTAGAATGATCCTACAGTAGATGATTCTCTCACTAAATTTGAGTTTAATAATCTAATGGAAAACTATATGAAGTTAGTTGCCAACTCAAATTACATAACAAGATAGAATGACATATTCCTAAATAGCTTATAGTCCTAGAGCTTTGTTGATGCAGAAAATGCAAATAAGCTAACTGGCCGCAAGAATTTGTAGCTTCAAGAGTGGGATCAGCAAATTTATATGCAGGCATATGTACTTAAAAGGCTACTTGAAGATACTACTCGTAGGATTTCTATGTAGCCACAATAGTGTATAGTATTTAATCTAAAGCGTGGCTCAAGTACTAATTTCGAGTATAAACAATATGTATATCACTCTGTCGAAGATGTGGCCGTCATTCGTGAGTAGGATAATCCTGTTGATTCGTAGGTAGTTAAGTTGTATTCAACATTAGATTACTCTGGCGAGCGATTCGTAGATAATAACTATATATCTGTAGGTTAGAATACAGGTGAACTGCCTATAGCATAGCTATTAAAACCTGGCGTAGATATTGAAATAAGGATTGGCTACTCTAAGAATGTTCAAGAATTAACTAAGGTATTTGTAGGATATATCCGTGATGTACAAATGGAAAATGGACAATAGGAATTCATAGCTTAGGGATATGGTTAGTAGTTAGCTAAACCTATTTACAAGAAACCAGAGCTATATACAGGATTCTTCAATACGCCAAAAGATAGAGTTGTAGACTAGATTAAAAGAGTAGGCTAGCCAGAATTAGGTATGACGCAGGCATAGGATGTTAGTGAGAAACTATTCTAGTATATGATGCCAAAAATAGATGAAGCTGCTTACATAAGAAGCTCATTCTCGTGGATATAGTTTAGACAGTACCTTCCTGCATATGATAATATATATACTCCTTCTGATTATTATACTACTATGCAAACTGGCGCAAAGTCGTTCTGGTCTGTGCCTGATAGTTATTTCTAGAATTTTGAACATCACTTCGAGCATTACACTGCAGAATAGGGTTACAGTGCATGGGACGTTATAGAGGACTAGTAGTTAGTTTCACCAGATTACATCTGTTAGGTAGAGCCATTAGAAGATGTGGCGGCGTCTTAGCGTGTATTCTTTGGTAAAGCACACTATCCATTCAAGTACTATTATTTTGATTAGAGCGATGGCGGTGTGAATACAAATAACTTGTAGTAGTATTCGCTTAACACATCCATTTTGTAGTCAGAAGGCGGCTCAAATTAGATGGACGATCTTGGTCTATACTAGTCTCCTTTAAAGTATGAATCAGGTACATTTGTTGGTGTGAAGGATACAGGCGAGTTTTCCTCATCAATACTTATGATCGATAAGCTCGTACCATTCACAAAGTCATAGCCATACACTGGTGATGCATTTGTAGAACGGCCCGAGGTAAGTACATAGGATATAGTAAGAGGTAATATATAGCCTTAGTAGCTGTATAACTAGTATCTACTTCAAAACTAGAATGTGGCATTTGGCATAGGAAATAAGTGTGTGACTACAAATAGTGTGCAGTCTTAGTAGTAGTATACTTAGCCGTTATCTGTAACTGATATTGAGAAATATACGTTGAAGAGATTTAAAATGAACGAAGTAGCAAGTTTTGTGTTCATGCCACATAACTAGAATGTAAGAGACTGGGCCGCTTTATACAATTCGACTAGTTACAATAACGGCTAGTATGTATCTCCATATGTTGGTCTTGATAACAAGGTAAGTCTTGAACAACTAGGCATGTTAAATTATGTGAAGCACTTGATATATAATTCTTAGCTCTCGTTCGATAAGAATAACCAAGTTATAAATATATTCTCTGACGTACTGCAAATTGAAGTATGGGATAAAGGTGGCAAGACATGTAATTTACAAATTGGATTTGCATTTATAGATAAAGATATATATGCTGGGCCTCCAATAGTAATTCATCTATCATCGAAATACAGAAAGTATCTAGTTTTGATGAGTGATACGCACGTATACTAGTCAGACAGAAACAGTGATGGAGTTGGTACAAAGTAGAAAGCAGTAATGATGGCACACGGTATATAGTTACAGTAGTATGCAGAATCTGTATCTAGTAATCCTAATAAGCCAGACGTGTTACAATTCAAGATATCGCATATTTGGCAAGATGGAAATTAGAGTGGTAGACTAGTTACCGATGGCGGAATAGTTAAGTCTGGCGATGATGCATATAAACTCAAGTATAATATGAAATTCCCAGTCGATGCCACGTTATACGATGAGCTTACAGATGATACGTTAGTCTATGTGGATCTACCGTCTGGTGGTTCATATTAGTATAAAGACATTCGAGACACAAATTGGTTTAGCCTGCGCTATGAACAACTTGCATCAGGCCCTATTGCAGGCTAGTACGATTTTACTCTACATTAGTATAATCTTAACTCGTTTAGCGTGCAGGTGCCAGGAGAGTATGCGTCTGTATTTGGCTACTTCACAAGTGATTTTCAGAATTTAATTGATAGTGTTTTTAATACTAGGTCAAGCCAGTCAGGTAACTAGATAATATATAGTAAACTATTCAAGCGTATTGATGGATTAGACAAGAAATTAGATCGTTAGAGACAAAATTTAGGAATTGAATCGTATAATTTCTCAACGATGAGTGAGATAAAGAACCACTTTTAGAATCAACTGAAGCCTGGCATTAGATTCTATGGTAGAGGTAAGCTTACATTCGGCTACGAGTAGCGCAATAATACAGGTACAGCAAACATGAAAGTGACTAACATAATGCGTACTGGCGGCGAGTTGAGAATTGGGCAGTTTATAGACCATGAAGCTGATCCAACTAAATCATCTAAGTATATAGATGCATCTATAAATTAGTATCCTGTTGATTTAGAGCCAAATTTACTAGGCAGCTATCTAGATAAGATATATCAGCAATTTTTGACAACATTTAAGACACCAGTTCACGAGCGGCGACTATTCGTATACTTATATGGTATATGGTAGTAGTATTAGCAAGCGTATATGAATAAGATAAGAGGTTGTACATCTTCGCTTGGTACATTAAAATAGTCAATATAGTATATTAATCCTTTTGACTATCACAGCTGGACAATAGAGTAGGTACATACAATTTACCTAGCTGATATACTCGACTTCGTGGCTGGTAAGACAGACAGTGAGAAGCGATAGATTTTAAATAAATTTGCTCAAGGTGAATGGCAATTTGCTGATAAGTAGCAAATCGGCGGCATTTGGGATACTTATAGTACTGGTATCACGTCATCTAGAAAGATTACTGGCTGCTACGATAAATAGAATTGTATCATTGGTTCAAGCGGTAGGGATGTAATATACAAGAACATCATTGATAAATATAATGCAGTGTATTCAAATCTGATAAATTAGATAAATAGTTCATTCTTAGGCTCACCATAGCCAGATTAGTATGAGGTACGTAAGCAATCTGATATTATTTCTGCTAATTAGAAATATGCTCAATAGATTTGGCTGTACTATTTTGGTGGCTAGTAGTTAGATGATAAGAGCGGGCTATTGCTTGAATTTAACCTATTAGGCGCCATTAGAGGGTAGTAGAAAACACTAACTTCAGCTCAGCAGGTAGAGATGCTCAATAGCATAAATCAATTTGTAAATTAGAAGAGTACGTTGCGCAGCAAATTGATAAATCATATGACTCAGTACTATACCAAGTTACATAACTGGTTATGGAGCTACTCTGATGAGACTATTGTCACAGAGACTAAGAATTAGCTTAAACTAACAAGAACATTATGGTATATAACATCATTCGATCCAGATCTTCACTTAGGTGAAGGCGGAGTCAACTACGACGATTCACTATTTACGACTTACTACTAGCTTAAGTCATTCCTAATGCCAAAGTTAGGTAATCCTGTGCATGTGAAGTATCTACTTAATAATTTCACTGACTAGCCCGCAAACGTTGGCGTATATACATAGGGTGGAGTCACGCAACAAGTGCCAGATCTACTATACAACTCAAATGGCTCGTATCTATGGCGCACATGGCTAGCTCATACGCAAGATTCGTAGTATCCAAATGTATTGCCAATTCATATGCTCAGATTTTCAAAGAAACTATATTCTGATGGAGTATAGAACATTAATTTTAGAATGTCAGTACTTAATGTTAATTAGTTAGGCAAGTCCGAACCGGGGCTTATATCATTTAGTAGTGTGCAAAGTAATATTGTTAGTAAGTTGCCAAGTGATTCTGCCATGTAGACAAAATTATTTGAAGTCAATAACCAATCAACATTCGATAGACTTGTAGATGATTCTGAATTGGTTGACGAACAGTTAAGCACTAGTGGTTGGACTGCAAATGACTATAAACAGAATTATTAGAACTATGCTAAATCGAATACAAAGTATAACATATCGGCATCACAATTGAATGATAGTAGATTCAAAACATTTAAAGAGATATTCAATAAAGATGGGCAGGCAATTGGTAAGTAGATACTGAAATAGTATATAGACAGCGGCGTAACTGATGACTTATAGTATATCGTAAATATGACAAATAGTGTCATTGTCGATTTGTTCCCGCAGCTATATAGGAGTGGATTTGGTTTTGATTAGCAGTCTACATTTGATTTAGATTTAATTAAATAGCAGCCATTTGCTGGAAATGGTTTAAAGCCAATTTGGTTTGAATATCTTAGTAATGGTGTTAAAGATATAATAAATAAAAAGTTTACAGACTATTTAGTAACTAGCGATATCAGTAATTTGCATTACGCTGTTAGAATAAGTAATCTAGTCAGGAAGAATTATCTCAATCCTTAGCTATAGTTAGCGCCAGATATATAGACCGACTTCTAGTTTTAGCTTAGTGGTATAGAGTTTTTCATACCATAGTAGTTAATTGAACAGATAGTGGACAATAAAGACAATCCGAAGTTGAGCAGTAGTGTTTACAACTGGTAGCTAAGTTAGTACAAGTATTAGGACCTATACTTGCGGCTGTAGCGCAATAATATATATGGAATGCATAGGCTATATAGAAGTATTCAAAGTAAACCAATTAGCAATCAATTTGTTGACTACTAGTATCTAAGAATTACCTTTATAAATTAGATACTAAACTTCTAGTCACAGTAGGTTATAGCTCAAGTTGAATTATATATGCCGCGCGATGAGATGGATAAGTTTATAAAAAATTAGTAGACTATAAAGCATAAGCTAAGCAGAGATGGTTAGAGCACTAATATATTCAATATGGTATCTGTTACAACTGTACAATAGAACATAGACTAGTAGATTGCGAATCAGAAAATTGCAGACACAAGCCGCGGCATCTAGTTCCTTAGAATCATAGATAATAAGCTAACGTGGGTAGATAAGTATATAGCTAATGTGGTTAATCCAACTTACAATAAGCAGGAGATCAAATTCTAGTCTTGGTATCCATATTGGGATGATATATTCGGATTCTCAATCTGCTTGGGTGGTCCATTACCAAATACCGGCGTTAATTATAATGAATTGTAGAATAGCTTTGCTAGCTTTTCAAGTACGTACATATATAATTAGTAGAATTTAGCAAAGATGTTACCTTAGTCAGGCCAGCTTTATAAATCTACTGATAATTATCGGTTCAATGCGGTGAATTCTATGATGAACAACATATTCGATTCGTTCAACCTAGGAGCTTGAGTATGTAGATAAGATCAAATGTTGAAATCCCATTTGTCAATACGTAGGAACTGATAGTACAAAATCTCGAATATGCCGACATTATTGATGAAGTGGACTTGTAGTCATCCACATACTAGATCAATTATGTAATTAAAACTGTTACCGATAACAAGTTTCTACCAATTTCCGAATACATGCATAAAGTAGACCGCTAGGAGCTTGATAAGAACTAGTATAACATTCAAGTGTCGCATGATATAGTTCAGTAGTTGAATACATAGATATGGCATTTAGTTGATATGCAAACTAACTTCGCCACACTTTAGGAAAAAGGCGGCTATGTCAACTCATACATGTATGGCTAGATGGTAGATATATTTGAATAGCTATGCAATACATAGTTAAGAGTAAATATATTCACTGACCCACAGAATATACAATATTCAGATAACTATGAAGCGAGTAAAAGCCTAGTTAGGAAACTAAGAGATAACCAGTAGCATCTGCAGCATATTCTTTACGCTAATAAGATGGATTAGCTGATTGACAAATACGAGCAAGCTCTAAATATCCATAATACAATATTTAGCTACCTAGATGACACACATAAGTGGCTTCAAAGCTCCAAAGTTGGTGTATGTGTAAAGCCAGAGTTTATACTCAATATGCGGCATTAGTTGACAGCATTGAATAAATTGGTTTAGGACTTGTAGAGTATAGCACAGCTATCGGCTAGTAGCTAGCAGTATAATGACAGATGGAAGTACATAATGGACACTGTTAAGTTATAGTAGTCGAGTGGCAAGGTTGCAAAAGAACAGATAGCTACATACTAGATACTGTCATAGGAACAATAGCCAATTGGTGTTAGAAACTAGTACCTAAGCTCACTAAGGTATACGTAGGCAATTTCATAGGCCGCAACTAATAACAGTGTATAGCAATAGTCAAAAGCAAATATATCTGGTGCTAAAGCCGATGAACTTCTTAAGAGCTTATCCACATATATTAGTGCGCTTCAATAGAGTTAGACTAAAGCGCACGTTTGGCAGTACAGTCAGTTACGCCCAACATGGTAGATTTCTGTAGTCGACGGCCTATCTGATTAGCTATCTAGCTATTATGGCAAGGGTACTAAACCATTTTAGAATTTCCATTTCATCTCATCAAAAGACATAATAGAGAATACCGTAATGATTAACAATGATACTCCGGATACTGTACTATTGTATACTCCATAGTTACTGTAGAGTTGGGGTATTATAGGTGACATATTATAGTCATTCGATATATTTGGTGACAGAGTTGAATCACCATCTGGTCAGAAACGTATGGTTAACGTTGAAATATAGCTTAATCCACTATTAGATGAGAGCAAGAGGCACACAGTTGTAAGAGAAAAGAGTATTGGTAAAGTGCCGCAGATGCGTACCATAGTTGGTACACAGATACTAAAACGTGAAGTTGAATCTCAAATGTATCATGGCTCTATCATTATGTTAGGTAAGCCTGATATTAAACCGTACGATTATTAGTTTATAGAAGATTCTAAAACGAATTTGTTTGGCCTATTCCAAATTCGGAGTGTAAGTCAGCAATTTGGTTTAGAGGTTGGATATATAACAGAGATAACGCTAATGCCAATTATACATACTAGAGATTTGCATATGTCTTTTGTTTTCAAGGTATTGATAAATACTCTTATTGGCTCACTTTTTATTCTATCTACTATCTGGACTGCTGGCTAGTCTGCTTAGTTAACTACTACATAGGTAAAGGCCGCAGATAAGATTACTGTAAAGTAGGTAGGTAAATAGATAGGCAAGGCATAGATTAATAAATACTCATTCCAGTTAGGTAGTTTATACGGTGCCAAATATCTAGTTGATTCATTAAATATAGGTAAGTATATAAACTATTCAACTGCCAGAGTATTTATAAACGAGCAAGAGTAGATGGTAAGTGAAGATCGTGTTTACTTCCCATTCGATGTAATTCCACCTATAAAAGATGGTAAGCCATTCCTAACTAGTTAGTAGCTATATGCGCCTACTGGCTTATATGATATATTTGATGCATAGTGGGGTAATACTTAGAAGTGGTGGAATGAGGCGGCAACACAATTTAGTCAATTCTTCACACGTGACGTCGAGAACTATTGGTACTATACACTTAGTATGATGCGTTGGAATACGTGATCGGAGGCGAGTTGTAATGCAATTTTATAATGTAAAGCCTTAGAAGATACTATGGAATGAGCATACTATAATAGCTGATGTCAATGGCCGCCGTTAGAAGTATCCATTCCAGTTTATAGGAATAGTACCGTAGTAGCAAGATGACAATAACTTCGGTGCGGTAATAATGGGTAACGATTAGTCAGATATGATAGCCATTCTATATATGCTACCTACGTATGTGAATGCAGAAGATATCAATTCTCAAGTACAGAAATGAGGCGTGTGTATGAGCTACGAACAGGAAAAGAAAGAATATATAAGGTAGATAAATGCAAAGTAGATAGCTGATTAGGATAAGTAGATGCATAATGATGTTAATGGTTTTACCGTTATACCAGGCAGCTCTAACTCATTCGTTTAGCTAGGCGATGGTAAGGTACAAATTCAATCACAAGTTGGAACTGAAATTATTCAGAATGGGCCTGTTACATCAGAACGCGGCACTAAGAAGAATGATAGAATGATCTAGTAGGAATAGCATGGGCTAATACAGCAGGAATCGCCTACTCAGGACCTGTTTATACCTAGCTCCGTTGTAACTCCATTTCCAAATATGATTCCAAACATGGATATCTTCGTTAAAATCTAGCTACTATTCAAAACTCTTAGTGATTACGTTCAGTCGAAAGGGTGAGTTGTATGGAGCTGGTGGTACGTAACGGTGATCTTCAATTTGACGGCTCTGAATTAATGGTAACCAATGATTTGGTATATAGGTAGCAGTAGATATTACACAATTTATTTTAGACTGAACGCGGCGAGTTGGCATTAACTCCAAATTTCGGCATTGATAGATACCAGATTTTTGATTATGTACATGGAGTGCGGCCTAGCCAATAGTAGCCATATGTACTTAAAGTAATAACTGACTAGCTTCAGAATTTTGTATCTGGTAATGAGATGATGAATATAGAACTTGAGCCAGATGATTTACATGGCTTATTAAACGTACGTATAACATTTACGTACTACGATCAGGAATTTGAAGTGATGAGCTAGCATATATCTGTAGAGTAGAATGACGTAACGTCGCTAATTAACTTTTAATCTTAAGTAGTTAATCTAGGAATAGACGAGTTGCGGAGGAGGTATCACATGCCAGATATAAATGATATAAGAGATGTACTAATAAGTGAACTAAGCTAGCAATACGGCGCCGATATAGAATATGTTGAAGGAACTTTTCTAAGCTCATTGATTAATACGTTATAGTGGAGCATATCTAAGTAGTACGACAATGCAGACTAGTAGGCCGCACGATTTGATTTATCATATGTATTAGGCGGCTAGTTAGATATTTTATAGAATGCACTAGGCGTTCGGCAGCAAATTAGGGTATACGACTAGTCTGAGACATAGCAATTGTCAATTAATGACTCTATAGTATTACAGACAATAGATGTGCTTAGATTTCCTAATATTCTTTCCTAGCTTCTAATCACTGGTGCTGGTGGATATCCATCTGTAGAGGATATTATAAACGATGATATACAGATAGAAGATTAGGCCGGCAATAGGTTTAGACTTTATTTTGGTGATAATGACGTTGAATATTGGATACAGTAGCTTAGTAGACCGGTTTGTGTAATTCCTGCTCAGCCTATAATAATGATTCCTAATATGGTAATTCAGAAGGATACGCGGTTCAATATCATACAGTAGAAATAGAAGATTGCCCCACAATTGATTGTTAAATAGTCTCGCAACATCGATAGCGTATACTACATCGAATCGCGGCAAGACTTTGCGAATAGATTATTTAATACATTCTAGATTTCAAATTCATTCAATCAACAATCAATAACATAGTAGATTAAGTATATAGAGCCTTAGGTATCAGATGTAATGGTATACGATCAAATTAGGGGTTAGGGTACAGTAGACATAGTAATGTATCCGCGGCTTACTGAAGTTACAACAGATTAGGATTTTGCATAGATAAACGATTAGTTTGTAGGTTGGGTATAGTCTGAATAGCGCAAATATATACCGATGGGTATAGACGTTAGATTCATATGCTAGCAGCCAGCCAAAGTTGACATATATCTCTAGTTAGATTGGTATGAAACTAATCCACCAAATGTTCCACCAGATCAACAAGAAGAAATAATGAATGTACTAAGTCAATAGGTTAAGACTACTATAATTAATAAATTGCAATCGCTTGGTGCATTGTAGCCAATTACAAGCCAACTTGTGGCCGATTAGTTTATTGAATAGACAGAGACAGCAACATACAACGGTATTACGTTAGCACAACTATTCGAAATGAATAGCGACTTCTATGACTCATTATATGTGCTTTTCGTAGTCGGTGGCGTACATGAAGTTGAAGATGAGTTGCAGTAGCCGCCTGGATATTTCATTCAAGTTGGGAATGTGTCATTCAGTTATGATGGTGGTGGCGGCGGCGATTGCGGTAGTAGCGAATATGCACCGTGTTAATTATTTGCGATTGAAAGAGATGTCAACAACCCAATGACTAAAGTCATGGGCTTGTAAGCCCCATGTTGACCAGACCAAGGCTTGAAACAGAGCCTACGTTATAGATGTCATGACACGTTCGGGTGCTTCTCCAGCCCGTTCCTCTGTCGTGCAAGGTTAAACAAGCGTGGTGGGTAGCGCTAGTGTCTTGCACATAACAAACATCTATAACATGGTCGAGGAGAATATAACCTGCGTAAGCAGAGGAAAGGAGAAAATCCTATGGTATTTGTATTAGACACAAATAAAAAACCATTATCACCTTGTCATGAAGCAGTTGCAAGAAAGCTGTTGAAACAAGGGAAGGCGGCGATTTACAGGCGATTTCCATTTACCATCATCTTGAAAAAATCAGTAGACGAATCAGAAATTAAAGCAACATATCGGCTAAAAATCGACTATGGAAGCAGGCATACAGGATTAGCGATTTTGCGAGGACAAGAAGTGGTATGGTTAGGGCAACTTGACCATCGCACAGACATCAAGGAAAGAATAGATAAAAGGCGTGCTTTTCGTCGAGCAAGACGAAATCGAAAAACTCGATACAGAAAACCACGTTTTCTTAATCGTAGGAGAAAAGACGGGTGGTTGCCGCCATCACTAGAGAGTCGCGTGCAAAATATCCAAACATGGGTTAACCGCCTAAAGAAGTTATGCCCCATTGGGTATATATCATACGAAAATGCCAAATTCGACACGCAACTCATGCGAAATCCTGAAATCAATGGTGTAGAGTATCAACAAGGCACGCTACAAGGATATGAAGTACGGGAGTATTTGCTTGAAAAGTTTGGGCGGAAGTGTTGTTATTGCGGAAAAGAAAATGTTCCACTTGAAGTGGAGCATATCATTCCAAAATCGAGAGGTGGAACAGACCGAGTGGATAACCTATGTCTTGCCTGTCGTGACTGTAATCAGCGCAAAGGAAGTAAGACAGCAGAAGAATTCGGGTATCCGCACATTCAAAAGCAAGTCAAAGAATCATTAAAGGATGCAAGTGCTATCAACTCGACAAGATGGAAAGCGTATGAAGTGTTAAAGCAGACAGGATTAGATGTCGAGTGTGGAACAGGTGCACGAACAAAAATGAATCGTATTCGTTTAGACTTGCCGAAAACACATTATTTTGACGCTTGTTGTGTAGGCGAAAGCACAACAAATCACTTATATTTCAAAACAAAAGAAGTGTTATTTATCAAGGCAAAAGGGCGTGGTAGTCGCTCTCGTACAAACCTAGATAGATATGGCTTCCCAAGAGGTTATCTTGCAAGACAAAAATTCTTCTTTGGTTTTCAAACAGGGGACATGGTTAAGGCTGTTGTCCCAAGAGGGAAATATCAAGGCGTTTGGTTTGGCGAAGTCGCATGTAGAAAGACTGGAAGTTTCGATATTAAAGGCAAGGACGGAAAGCGTATCGCACAAGGAATAAATTATAGATATGTCCAAGTCATTCAGCGATTTGACGGATATGCTTATGGAAAGGAGGTGGCGGAACTTGCGTAAGGTGCAATTCCTCCCCGTGCCTAAAGGCAGTGGCTTCCTTGCGTAAGTTTCGTGATTGAATGCTTGCAAACGTAATTTAGAATGATTTATCGGATCAGAAGCTTGTAATTAACTTTGATGGCAAGTACACATTAGTGCGGCATATAGGTTACTAGCTAAGTTACGAAGTACACGAAGGTGCCGCAAGTTATCCGTTGTACTGTGTTACTGACGTGATCTACTATCTAAGTGAATAGTAGGACGATGGATACGCAGATTAGCTGATATTCACATACTAGCCTGTTGATATAATCTTTGAGTCGAGTGTATTGCCAAGTGTGTCTGTCAATGGCACAAATATACTATAGAATATACCTAGCTAGCTTACTGAACGTAATGAAGATAGTAATTAGCATAAGATATAGCATAGCATTGGCCGCCAATTGGATTATTTACAACTATACGATGGCAGTAGTGTAACTAAGACGGCATGGGATATTAAATTGACTGAGTTTTTTAAGCCAACTAAATATTCATTATTCTTTAGCAGATACGTACCATTCCTAGATAAAGAGATAACTGTACCAGTAGGTATGAGTTGTTATCTACCAATTTAGCTACTTAAAGATGGTAATGTTGAATATAGCGACGTGCAGGCAACTACGTTAAAGTCATAGCTACTTGTTGAGGATGATGTATACATTGAAGCTGTAACTTTAGATGGTAAATTGTACTTCAACTTTTTCTCGCCAAAGACAGGCTAGAGTGTTGGATTAGTAGCATTAGACAGCTATTCTGACCTTGTGAGCTATAGAATAATGAATAATAGAATTGTATAGATTACTCGTGGGAGTACAATTTACACAGTTGATAGTAAATACATGTACAACGAAGGATATTAGGTAGTTGTGCTAAAACTTGATGGCACTATAGAGTATGAGTATCCGATTTAGTATATAGGTACCATAGATAGTTAGACTATAATGGAGAACCTTATAATTTAGCAAACAGATATGGGCCCGATCTTGTTCGAGTGGGCAAATTAGAATATTGAATATGAATTTATAGATAACAACAATTATACAATTACGATGCATTTCCCATTCGATAAACTTTGCATGTTTATGCGTGGCCAATCTGGTTTGCCAGTTAATTACTTTACATTCTCAGAATTAGAATCAATAACAGACTATGATGGGACATATACTCCTGCATTGTATTTAGATTCGCCTAATCTATTTACTCATGACGAATTAATTAGCTAGTTAACTAATATAGTTGGCGACCAATCGCTGGCAATGCAGTATCTTGATTATAGCTAGCCTATAGCAAATAGGATATGCATATGCGACTTAAGTATTGACCCATATGAGTTAGTAGTGCATGAGTATTATTCTGCATACGGGCTTTTACCAGATGAGCTTGATGTTGAGCATTACTAGACTTTATAGGACACATAGTTGTATACATTTTCGATACATAGGAGTTAGATGTCTACGTTAGGCGAAAACTTCGCTTAGTTGGTTTAGATGCTTGATTCTGTAGGAAGTGGATATAATTAGTCTGGCCCGAAATAGCTTTCGTTACCGCTATTGGGTATAGGCGAATTCATGCAAGGACAAAGTCAATTTGCACTATCATATAGGATTATAAGGTCTACTGATCCAGAATTTGATGACTAGTAGCATGAAGATCTAATCGAGAATACATACGAGAACTTTGAATTTGGACATACTAATTTATCTAGAACGTAGATGGTAATTCGCAGTCCTGAATTGAAAGTCACACCGACGGCCAGTCCATCCAATTACGTACTCGACACAGAGTTCTAGGAGAGTGGTTACTAGTAGAATAGCCAAATTATATATATAGACGTTGATACTCAACATTGGAATAGGTTGATATACTTTATGCACCGGCTATAGGACTTTAATGGCAATTAGATACTACCATTGATATGCTAGGGGCTAGACGTGTTTATTGTAATTAGGTCAGAGACTGGTAGTTTAGCTTGGATATATCTCTTATCAACAAACGAGCACACATATGAGAATACAGGACCATAGACGAGATAATAAAAGATGCCCGCAATTGCGGGCATTGTTATTAATCAAGGCTAAGGATCAAATGTTGGATCTGTTGAAACTGTTATTTCCTGAATTCTAATTATTGGCCGTTGTCCAGTTGATTAAGCCTTACAGTTAGAGCTGCTATCTACTACTGCATGCTAGCAATTTCGTCTTGGATATTATTAAATATCTGTTCGTTTGACTCTTGTAGTATTGCTATCTGTTCGTTAATCTGGTTGATAGCAGACTACATCTAAGTATAATCAAACTGTGGCGCAGATAAGTTATCTAATTCATGCCGCAGTTCAAGAATCATGTTGGAGTCATTCTACTGTAGTGACTATAGTTGCTCATCTGCTTGATTAAGCTTGTAAATTTGGTCTACAAGGCTGTTATATCTTGTAGAGAACTCTTTTAATGTTACTACATTATGCAGTAGCCAAGTTTTGAAATTATCAAATTCATCACTAAGTTTATTGAAGTCATCTTGAAGCGACATTTCGGTTCCCTCCTGTTTCCTAAATTATTTAGAGAAGTATCAGATGCTGGAATTATATTAGAATGTCTAAGTCTAGATCAGTTCTATATTAACAAATAAGACATAACTGTGAACTACCCCCACCTATAGAGGTGGGTGGCTTCGTGGTGAACTTCACATGACTAAAGTCACGTGCTTCCAACCTCACAGTTGGAATTTCCTGCTTCATAGACTTCGTAACCTCTGTCTCCACAGGCTTGAATTCCGACAGTTCCTGCCGTATTTGTTATTAATTTTAGTCCTTCATATAATGAGAATACTGAATGATTATTGCTGTCGAGTTCTATCATGTAATCAACCTCCGATTTACCATGACTGATTATATTATAGCACATATGATAAGGATATCACTATTTGTCAATTCATCTCCAGCCTATAGAGGCTGGAGACTTCTTGACAATTTTAGTTAAAAGTGAAGCAGTAAAGAAGAAAGCCAGCGTATGCTGGCTCCTTCATTATCTTTGTCTCTTGTACTTACTAGGATATTCGTTTGGTATAATCGGCGGCAATTGTTTGTAGTCTCTATATACTAGATTTTGCTTTACATCTTGCACTTCATCTTCGTGTTTTTTCCTGATCATAGCACCTACTATCTATAATGACTAGATACTGGCGCCAATTGACGTTGATATTATTGGATGTGAACCTATAACCTCACCTATATTGCTCATTACTTTGCCAAATTTCTCACCAAATGTTGCATCTTCCTACTAATCATCTCTTATTTTATTAATTAGTTTATAGACATCCGATGTATCGTCTGCCTAATCGCCGGCCTTTTTGCTTTCTTTAGTCCACTTGCTTGTGTCAGTTGTATCTGCATTCTTAGCTTTGCTCTATTTCTATTGCTAATCTGCGGCCTACTTTTCATTCTACTATCTTTCCTAAGCTTGCTACTCTTCTTGTGCCTTCTTGGCATCCTATATTTGTTTCTTTAATCGTTCCACTTCTGTATTAGCTTCTTGTCTCTGCCTATTTAATTCTTCTAGCTGCCTATTCAATTCATCAATCCGCTGCTGATTAGGTTGAGTAGGCTAAGCAGTTTGAGGCTACTGTGCTGACTACGTTGTCTACTATTGTTGTACTGGCTACGTTGTCTACTATTGTTGCGTTGGCTACTATGGCTGCACCGGCTGTGTTGGCTACTATGGCGGCACTGGCTATACAGGTTGTGTCGGTTGCTATACGCCTTGATTAACTACTTGATTAGCCTAATTTGCAGGCTAGTTACCAGTTGGCTATGGCCCTGTACCTTGTGGAGCAGTTGGCTACTGTGTTACAGGCTAGTTACCCGATGGTTGTGGTGCAGTTGGCTACGCTGCTACTGGTGGAGTACCGCCGCCTGTTGGGCTTGTCGGCCCTGTTGGCTATGCATTCTATAATCTGTTGTATTCATCTATAATTGTACCATACTGATTATTCAAAGTTTCAAGCCGCTCAATTTGATTCATTAGATTATCAATTAGTTCCTGCTGGTTATTGAAGTCTATTGGCTTCTTATTTATTTTAGTAACTAGTTCTGGATCCTACTCTATTTCTGTTATGCCACTTGATGTAGCTCTTGCTATAGGTACTGCAGTATTGGCCGCCAATTTGGACTTCTGTAATGGTTCTAACTAATTTAGAAAGTATGGTGTAGATGACTTAAATATAGTCTCGCCAGACTTTACTTTCGTAATGAATTTACGTGTTGCACCAGCAGCATTCCTTGCTATTCTAAGTATGCCGCCAATTGCAGTTCTTACTATGTCACCAGCCGTGTATGTACCAATTGGCTAACCGTTGCTTTCTAATCTAACGTTTTCGACATACGGTAATATCTAATGTATTAAGTTATCATCGAGAGTTGAGTTTTGTAACTATATCTGCCTTTCATCTTTATAGTTATAAAATTGCAGCAGCCCATTTGTTTCTTCATTTATTACATTCTATATGAATGTGAATACGTTGTCGTTTGCTGATACGGAGTCCTATCCAGACCGTATTCTTTCTCGAATGCTGCTAACTATTCTATTTACTACCCTATCTTCACCTTCAATAATTTCGGTATACGGCTGCTGGAACATCTTGATCTATTTGATTAGGTCGTTTAGGTTCTATGGCTACATATTAACTAGCCGCTGCTAGAACTAGTCAGATTCATTTCTATTGAGCTATTTGAGTGTATAATACAGCTAGTTTATATCATCTACAGTACTTAGACTAGACATTAGATTTCTAATATCATCGCCAGAGCTACTTAGCGTATTGTTAAGTTGCGCATATATATATTGAGTTTTTTCAATTAGGTCCCTAGTTGCGTAGTCATACTACTAACTCAATATATTTGAACGCTAGCTCTAACTGTATGTACTCTGCTGGCCTAGGAACTACGTCTGTATACTTCTGGAGAATATTCCTTGTTGCTTACCTATTTGTAGGAAGTTCATGCCATTTGACTCAGTAAATACTTCATTACTCATTGTTGTTGCCCACTTGTATTCACTATCGCCTAGCATATTTTCTTCAGACATCATGATCATAAGCTGTCTGAATATGTTTTGGTCATAGTCATCGAATGTTTGCGATGCTGGATTTAGCCGCAATATGCGGCCAACAGTTGAATTTACAACACTGGTTCTATCGGTCAAAGTCGAGTTTATGTAATTTACTACGTTATTTACCTACTTTTCTCTATTTACTACGATACCTTGGAATGATGGGTTATTCTTCTGTATTTCATTGAATAGCACCTATGAGTACTAATCTGCCTGCTAATTAATTTGATGTCTAATGATTTGATGTACATCTTCAGTACCATGTTCTACTATACTTCTTACATTTCTAACATACTTTCTACCTACTTGTTCTAACATCTGATTTACTGTTCTATCGAACTAATTTGCGACTCTAGAATTATTCATGCTTGCTATTGTATCTACAGGCAGTTGTTGATTAATCCACGTTGTGCGCTAGTATTGTGATAACACAGATATAACCACTTCATCGAAATTCTGTGGCGTATCAAACTATAGATAGGTATTCAACGTCTATACTCTACTCTGTGTAGAACTGTTGTAATTAGTAGTTAGTTCATAGACAAATTGTGCCATTGTCTTTTCATTCTATGCAATATCATCCTAGCCAGTAGATATGATAGACATGATATTACCGATAGACTGATCTGTATTGGCGGCCAATTCCTACTATCCGCGTTTCGATTGAGTATATAGGTTTCGTATGTATCTATATACTGCTCCAGCTTCTGTAGTATTTTGATTTAATTGATTTAAGTAATTAGATAACTGTTGAAATTCATTCGACTGCTGATAAGCTATAATCTAATTGAGCGCATATTGCTAAGCGGTATTCTATCCTTGCTACGGTTCCTGTTGTAGCTACTATGCATAATTTTCTACTAATCCTATATATGTATCAAATACACGTGAAAATAGTCCCTAATTTCCTCCTTGAAACTCATTCATTGTAGACTAAACATGGAAGAATTGTGCCATTGTAGTCTATGCCTACTAGCCTTCGTAGTAGCTTACGTTTCCTAAATTGGAGTTCTATAGTGCTAGGTACTTGGATAGTACCTGTATGTCATCTGCAGTAGTACCTCTGAACGCATATATCCCTCTTAATACTGCAGCTTGTTCTAATACGTCTACGTCTATACCATTCTAGATCTACTAATTGGCCGCCATTCTACCACGCAGATCGAGTGCATATGTAACTGGCCGCGATGATGTAGATAGTGCTTGCATGATATCATCTACAACTTGTAAACCGCGTGACGTTTGAGCTAATCCAATATTGCCATTTGTTCTTCTTAAAAGCTCCTAATTAAGATTCTATACAGATTGTGATACTACATCTAGAAACTAATCTGCATCCCTACCGTTAACTGTGGCAAGTGCATTAGGTTGCTGCGAAATTATACCGCGCGCCTGCTATTCATTTTGTATTGTTTGTATCAATGTATCTACAGTTGCTCTGAATTGAGTATCTTGAGCTAAATTAGTGCCTCGTATTGGATGTGTTCCTTGTCTGTACTCATCAAGTAGATTGACTACTATATCACTAAGTTGTGACAACCTTTGCTTTGAGTAGAATCCATTTACAGTATCAAGTGGTTGGTACTCATCTAGATTTTCTGTAATTAATTGTGTTAGCGTTGCTTTAACCTACTGCTAAACATTTGGAGCAGCATGATGCTGCTACTACTGTTGATTGAGTTGATATAGTACATCACCAAGTACATCCTCAAATTGTGTTGTTGTAAACGAGCGCTTCACTTGTCGTGCAACTTCTGACATTATATCTTCGGTATTTAACGATACGGCTTTTACCTATGCCTACTAATCACCCTATCGTATATCGAATACCAATTTACCCTATTCGTCTATATTCATACTTGCAAATATGCCTGCATCTATACTTACTTGCTGGCCGGCGTCTATTAGCTTTCTCAATACTGCATGGCCAGGCATTGTTTCTAGAATATATTGGTTGTACATATTATTCTCTGCGTTTAATAAATCATCTAGCTGGCCAGACAATGTCCTCTTATCTGGTTGTGTTACTAGGCCACCTTGATCAGTTAGTAAAGGCTGTAATCCGCTATCTGTTAAGTATTGTCTTTCATTTTCAATTGTGGCGTCTAGAATCAGTTGTGTTTCCGATAACGAGCCGCCAACACTTATATGTGTATCTTGTAGTGAGCCTCGTATTCTTTTAAGTAGTTGTATTATGCCATTTTCGCCTGTTACTCCGGCACCCATTTGCTTAACTAATCTATGTAGTGGTGAATTCTCGCGGCCGATATACTACTTTTGCATATTGATCTATTCTTCTATCTTAATGCCTGCAATATCATCATCTGCATTAGTTAGAATTTTCTCAAGGTCTTTAGCTGCTTCCTACGTTCTAACATCTATATTAGAGGCTATTACGTCTGTTGGAGTATTTAGATACTGCTCACTATCTGGCCGCATTATTACGTTACCATTATTATCAAATGTTCTAGTTATCTAGAACTTCATTACTTTAATCTACTTTACAAGTGTAGAATCTTCTGTCTAATTTATCCGCATGTTATCATCAACATTAGGCGTGTTTGGGTTAGTTAACTAATCCCACACACGCTGTATATGCTCATATGTCTGATTTTGCTACTATCCCGGCCTAGGTTGTAGCCTGTTATGATGATTATTGAAATCTATCATACGTTGATATAGAGTTAAGAACGACTACTCTACAGGCTATTTACTATCGGTGACCAATTCAGATAACTAGTCTCTATACAATGAATATGAGCCTTGCTGCTTGAAATACTGGCTAAATGCAACATTCAGGACTGACTATGCGAGGCCCTCAGACTACATGACTTTAGATAATGTATTGAATGTCTTATATACCATTCCCATGTCTATCTGCTGCCGTACGTTCTTTAGCCTTATATCTGATATTTCATTACCTATCTTCTCTGTCAATGTCAATTCGTTTGTAGTTCTATCTTCTGCT
>Ga0208825_1000163_pt1 | contig 67866 bp, 54 predicted proteins | sample AD_UKC113_MetaG_FD_184450 | JGI IMG/M metagenome (GOLD analysis project Ga0208825, IMG submission 184450) | Active sludge microbial communities of municipal wastewater-treating anaerobic digesters from Hong Kong - AD_UKC113_MetaG (SPAdes)... | ecosystem: Engineered > Bioreactor > Anaerobic >...
GTCGCTTGGCCTACACGATGGCCATGTTCAATGTGTTGGTGCAATGGGATGGGCTGGAGATTGACGCAGACGGTGCGGTTCATTTTCATCTGGCTCCCTTCAGCCTCTAGAACTAGCACCAAAAGTTACAAAGGGAACTATCCGTGGGCGGATTTGTAGCTGGCCGGAAGTCCAATCTTCGCCTGGACTTCCGGCAGAAGTCTGGCACGGCGAGGGGGGTGGGCCTCTCACTCCAAAGACTGCAAGCGTCGTGAGAGCTCGTAGCAGCGCACCTCCCCGGCAGGCCGCGACTCCGAGGCTGCCGGGGAGGCGGTGTGTGGGATTATTTCCCGCGCAACACCAGCGGGAGGTAAATCTTTATGAAATCATAGGTCGGCGTCTTCACTTCATTCGAATAGAACGCGCAGGTGGGCGGCGGAGCAGAGTCGTATGAGTGTAGACATGCTTGATTGACGATGGTCGGGTGGAATTCCTGCGTCCCGGTGATGTTCACCTGCACCTTGTAGGTGATCTGGTGAATTTGCGTCGGCGTGATGGGTACGTTGCCGACGATGGCATTGAGGGCCGAATCGTAGGTGATGCCGGGCGGCGCCAGCAACGAATGGCTGATGTAGGTCGTGTGTGTGGGAATGCGGTCATAGACTGAGCGCGGCCCGCCGGCATTGGGGAAAATGAGCGAGAGGGTGTAGGTGAGCACGTCTCCATATTGGGCGAGGTCTTCGGGCGATACTTCCTTGTACAGGTTGTAGGCGACGAAGTCCTGCGAATAGGCTTGTTGGCGCGGCAAAGTGGCGGTGTGGGTCGCGGGTTTCCAGATATAGCCAGGATTCGTGGGTCGCAGGGTAAAGGTCCCGGTGGGCAAATTCTCCAACACATAGTAGTTTTGAGCCGTGACAGTCTCTGAATAAGTTGGGCTCTGTACAGCGATGCTCACGGATTCGTATAAAGGCACGCCGTTTTGATCCAGCAGCCAGCCATACAGGATGTTGGGATCGGTGGTGACCTTGAAAATCAACAATCCCTGATCGCCTCCCCCAACGTAGACAAACGGCCCTTCAGCAAGCACATCCAGTGGTTTGATGGCTCGGAATGCCGGATTGTCCATGACCGGGCGGGGATGGGCTGGGTCGGAAATGTCCATGATTCTCAAGCCGGTGCTGGGGTCGGCGATGAAAGCGTAATTCCCGGCGACGGCGAGAGCGCCCGTCTGGTCCCAGGTGTTGTTCTTGACGTAGGAGCCAAGCACAGTGGGGGCCTGGGGAGTGGTGATATCGAGAATCCAAAGCCCGGTATAGTTCCCCCAACTGCCGGTGGCGATGTAGGCGCGGTTGCCGATGATTTGCACCCGCTGCGGGGCAGTTATGCCGAACGTGTTCGGAATCTCGACGGGATGGGTGGGATCTGAGACGTTGATGACTTTGAAACCCGGCTGGCAGAGATAGACGACATTGTCGGTGGCCACCAGGGCGATGGGGTAGCCGCTGGTTGTGGTATAGACGCCGCGTACCTGCGGCGCGGCAGGGTTGGAGACATCCACTATTTGCAAGCGTCCCTTGTCTGGGGAGGCTGCTTCGGCTATGTAGAGGAAATTGCCGTGATGTGCCAGGGCTTGGGGATAGCCTGACCGCGGGATTTGCTTCACAATTGTTGGTGCAATTGGATTCTCCATATTCAGAATTTGAACATTCTGATTGGAGATGCGATAAGCATAATCCCCGTTGAAGACGATTCCCCGCCCCGAGGTATTTTCCTGCGCCTCTTCTACCGGCTGGGAAAGATCGCTGACATTGAGGATATGCAGGGTAGCGCCGGAGAGGTAGAGGTGGTTGCCTGACTTTGACAGGGATTGATAGCCGGCATATCCTGGCATGTGATACGTGCCCGCCGGAGTGGGGGTAGCGGGGGTGGACACATTCCATGCCGTCATCTCCCCATTATCGCCTCCGCCATAGACAAGGGAGCCGGACAATCCCAAGGCGTTGATGCCGCCGGGGACCGCCATCCGAGTCGGCGCGTTGAAGTTGCCACGGTCAGCCACGTAGAGCCCTTGATCTCGCACGGCTATGTAGAGGTAATTCCCCGTGAAAAGGAAATCCTTGACCTGGGATTTCCCAAGGTCCTGCCCTGAGTACGCCAGGGCATAGTTCCCTGCGTAGGTCGGCGCGGCAGGCGCGGCGACATTGACAACTTCTACAACGGCGTCGTAGACTCCCCCCGCGATGTAAACATTGGCGCCCTGAACGGCTACCACCTTGACATTGGAGAAGGAAGAGGGAGAGTACGTGCTCAGCGGTGTGGGATTCGATGGATCGGAAACATTGAGGATTGTCAATTCTGAATCGGCGGCGACGTAGGCAATAGCGTTGCTGACCGCAACGTCATGAATCTGATAGCCGGGCCAGGTGCCCACAAGGGTGGGGGTGAACGGCTCCGTCAGATCAAAAATCATCAAGCTGCCGGGATTGGTGATATAGGCATACGACCCAGCAATGGCGATGGATTCCGCCACTACCCGTACGTCAACGTCATTGGCGAGCACGGGGTGTGCAGGATCGGTGAGGTCAATGGCAAAAAGCCCGCCTTTGAAAACCGTTCCCAGGCTGGGATCTTGAATCATCTTGGCCCAGTGGCCGGCGTAGAGCGTGTTGTCGTGGATTGCCAGACTGAGCAGGGGGCGCGTTCCCAATTCGAGGACCTGTGAAAGCTGGGGAGCGGCGGGATTAGAGAGGTTGAACACCAGCAGCTGGTTGTCAACGGCGACGTAGGCGAACGAGTCCTTCATGACCACGTCATTGACCACACCGCCAAGCCGTCCGATGCGTTCAACTGTGAGGGGCGGAGAATAGTCAGGGGGGGCGGCCGTCACTGTGGGACTTGAACTGACCCATGCCGCTGTGGTGATGAGCAAGGCTGCAGCCAATGCTATGGCAAGCCCGATACTTATTTGTTTGCGCATGATGACTTCCCTCCTTTTGCTTACGTGAATGCAATTGCTTACGTGAATGTAGTAGCTACGCCGTTTGGATGGGGTGAGATGGCCCTCCCCAACCGGCAAAACAGCTGGGGTAACGCGGCTTATGGACCTTCCGCAAGTCATGTCTGACGTCCGGCAAGTCAATATGGCTACTGGCTTTACGTGTGGGCGGAGCTCGCACGCAAAAATACTGCTTCTCCTGGCGGCTTGGATTGTCAATTGTTGTTCGAGCCGGCATCCCAAACACTAGTACTTTGTCAAGGTTGATTTGATGGGTAGAGGCGTCAGTTCGTTAAGAAAACACCGAGGCGGTTTTCCCTATATGTGGTAATCTATCAATCTGCCACCCATACATATAGGGGCAAAACGCGCCCGGGTCGGATTACGGCGGACAGAATTTACCCCTCAATTGATGTTTGACAAAGTACTAGCCGCACACCTTTCTGAGAGTAGACCTCAGTCATCCCGCCGCCGCTTCCCCTGCCAGATAGCCGCTGCTGAAGGCGGCCTGCAGGTTATAGCCGCCCGTGTCCGCAGCGAGATCGAGGACCTCGCCGACGAGGTGCAGCCCGGCCACGCGCCGCGAGGCGAAGCTGCGGGGGTCTACCTCTTTCAGGGCGACCCCACCGGCGGTGACCATTCCCGCCGCCAGCGGCAGCGACCCGGTGATGCGCCAGCGGAAATCCTTGAGCCGCATCGCCAGCTCGTCCCGTTCCCCCGCGCGGATGGTGAACACGGGACGTTCCGCTCCGATGGGAGTGAGCTGCGCCAGCTCGTCTGCCAGGGAGCCGGGAAGCCAGCCACGCAACAGATGGGGCAGCTTGCGCTGGGGATACTGTTCGAATTCCCGTTGCAGGCGCGCGCGGACCTCCTCGAACGTCATCCCCGGCTTGAGGTCGAGCGCGAGCGTGACGCTCTTGCCAGCGCGGACGGCGTCCACGGCGGCGAGCGAGAGGCTGAGCACTAGCGGCCCGGAGAGGCCGAAGTGCGTGAAGAGCACCTCGCCGGTCGGCGGGAGGGGCCACGGCGGGGGGAGGACCTTGTCCTTGCCGTCGGGGAGCGATTCCACGAGCGTGCACGCGACATTCCGCAGGCTCACGCCTTGCAACGCCTTCGCGCGGGCCTTCTCCGCCACGGTAAGCGGCACGAGGGCCGGGCGCAAGGGCACGAGTGTGTGTCCGAGGTCGCGCGCCATGACGTAGCCGTCGCCCGTCGAGCCGGTGCCGGGCCACGAAGCGCCGCCCGTCGCCAGAATCACGGCGGCGGCGGGGAACGTTTCGCCGCCGAGCGTCCGCACGCCGGTGACACGCCCTTCCTCGACGAGGAGCTCCTGCACGGCGGTGTGATAGCGAATCGTGGCGCCATGCTCCGTCGCGTAGCGCAACAGCGCGTCGCGCACATCGGCAGCGCGACCCGAAGTGGGAAAGATGCGTCCGCCGCGTTCGACCTGCGTCTCCACGCCGTAGCGTCGCAGCAGCGCGAGGAGCTCCTCACGGAAGAAACGGTGGAAGGCGTTGCGCAGAAACGGCCCGTTGCGCCCAAAGGCCGTGAGGAAGGTCTCCAGCGGCGCGGCGTTGGTCACGTTGCAGCGTTCCTGCCCGGTGACGAGGATCTTTTTGCCCGCCTCGCCCATTTTTTCCAGCAGGAGGACGTGCGCCCCCCGCTCGGCGGCGCGGCCAGCGGCCATCAGCCCCGCCGCGCCGGCGCCGATGACGATGACGTCGCGTCGCGGCGTCATGCGCTGCGCAACCCCAGCACCAACAGGCGCAGCTCGGCCTCCGGCGCCGTGTTCTCCACGCGGTGATATTCCCCCGCACGGATGAGGGCGGCGTCGCCGGGGCGGAGCACACGCGCGAGGACGGGGCTCCCTGCTGTGGGACGGTGATGCAGCTGGCCAACGCCGGAAATCACGTACAGGATCTCGTCGAGCTCCGGGTGAGCCTGCATCCCGGTCGCGGCGCCCGGCGCCAGCGTCGTATCGTGCAGGAAGACGAAGCTCGCCCCTTCCAGCAGCCCTTCAGCGCTGCCCTCTTCCTCGCTGAAAAGCCAGCGCACGAGCGTCTCGCCGTGTCCTTGCCAGGGAGGCGGCAGCTCCGGGGCGGGGGCTGCCGGTGTGTAGCGCACGCGCTGGATATGGGCCGCGCGTTTGAAGAGCACGCCGGAGACGACGTCGTAAGGGGCGCGATTGATGTTCGTGGGTTCGCCGCGCCGGTGAAACTCCTCGGCGGGAAGGGGCGGGGGTTCCCACGGTGTTTCGTGAATTTCATGCGTCATACTGAGCCACTCTCACTTTCTCCGCGTATTTTGCGCTCTCGGCGGTTAGCATTCAGGGCTCGCGTCAATCTTGAGCTGCAGTATAGCGCATTTCGGGGAAATCTTCAACCGCCGTGTCTTCTCATTTGGGCGGCAGTGCTCTCAGCCGCCGGCGAGGCGGGGGATTTCATCCCCTGCCGGACCCAGGCAAACGCGCGGCGGCGTGGGGTCTGAGGGGCCGGCTGGCATGGCAGACCTGGAATCCATTCCGAGGCGGGGCTTTTTCGCTCACGCGCCTCATCCTCTCATTTGGCCGCTCGTGTTATAATGGAACGCGCAGGGGACCTCCTGCGATTTCCGGCGTTGGGAGCAGTCATGCCGAAACTCAAAGAACTTACCGTTCAGGGCTTCAAGTCCTTCGCTGAAGCGCTGACGCTCACCTTTCCCACTGGGATCACGGCGATTGTGGGGCCGAATGGCAGCGGGAAGAGCAATGTCGCGGACGCCGTTCGCTGGGTATTGGGCGAGCAGCGGATGCGTTCGTTGCGCGGCCGAACCGGCGAGGACATGATTTTCGCCGGCAGCAAGAAGCGCGCGCGAGCGGGCATGGCGCGCGTCGCGCTCACGTTTGACAACAGCGATGGCTGGCTGCCCCTGGATTTCGCCGAAGTCATCATCGAACGCCGCACCTACCGCGACGGCAAGACCGATTATCTGCTCAACGGCAGTCGCGTCCGCCTCATGGATCTGCGTGATGTGCTCGACCGCGCCGGACTGGGACGTGACGCCTACCTCACCGTGGGGCAGGGCCTGGTGGATCAGGTGCTCTCGCTCCGTCCCACAGAACGCACGGCGCTCTTCGAGCAGGCTGCGGGCATTGCGCCCTATCGCACGCGCCGTGAGGAGGCGCTGCGACGGCTGGAGGACACTCAACACAACCTGGAGCGCGTCCGGGACATCGTCGGTGAAATCGAGCCGCGCCTGCGACGCCTGGAACGTGAGGTCGCCCGCGTCGAGCAGCACGCACAACTTTCCGCTGAGCTCAAGTCGTTGCTGCGGGTGTGGTACGGCTATCGCTGGGGACAGGCCCTGCAGCGGGTGGAAAACGCCCGGCAGCGGGCGCACTATCGCGCCGAGCGGGTCGCCCGGCAGCAAGAGGCCGTGGAGGGCGTGCTGGGTCGCGCCGCCGGCTTGCGCGCTCAGATGACGAGCCTGCGCGCGCAGCTGGCCGAGTTGCATCGTGAGAACAGCGCCCGTCACGCCGAGGCGGAGGCGTTGCAGCGGGAGCTCGCCGTGACGCAGGAGCGGCGACGCTCTTTGCAGGAACAGCACGCCGAAGCGCAGGCCAACCTCGCCCCGCTTTACGCCGCCCAGGAGGACGCGACGCAAGAGCTCGCGCAGCTGGAGGCGGCGCAACAGGAAGCTGCCCGGCAGCTCGAGGCGGCGCAGGCGGCCTTGCGCGCCGTCGAGGCGGAGTATCGCCAGGTCGAAGCGCAGCGCCACACGTTGTTGAGCCGGCAGAGCGCGGCGCAGGCGCAGGCGCTCGAACATCGCCATCGCCTCACCGACCGGCAGAGTCGCCTTGAACAGCTGGCCGAACGGGTGGAGCAGCTGCGCGCGCGCGTGGAACAGCTCGAGGGGACGCTGAACGCGGCGCAGGAACGTCGCCGCAACCAGCAGGCGCAGGTCGAGGAAGCGCGTCGGGCGTTGGAACAGCTCGAGAGCGCCGCGGCGGACGTGCAGGCCGAGGAGGAGCGCTTGCAGGCGGCGCTCGATGCAGCTCGCGCCGAGGCGGAACGTCTGCGGCGGGAACTGGCGCAGAAGCAGCTCCCCTATCAGCAGCTCACCGCCCGGCTGGAGGCCCTGGAGCGGCTTCACGCCGAAGGCGCCGGACTCTACGCCGGGGTGCGGGCAGTGCTCCAGGCGGTGGAGCGGGGGCAGCTTCGCGGATTGCCCGGCACGTTTGCCGCGCTGGTGCGCGTCCCGCCGGAACTGGATAAGGCCATCGAGACGGCGTTGGGGGGACAACTCCAGGACGTGATTGCCGCGCGCTGGGAAGATGCGCGCGCCGCTATCGAATGGCTCAAGCAGCAGCGCGCCGGCAGGGCCACCTTCCTGCCGCTGGATAACCTCCGTCCCTCCGCGCCGTTGGAACTGCCGGCGCTCAAGGGCGTGATTGGGGTGGCGTCGGCGCTGGTCAGCTACGAGGATCGCGCGCTGGAACCGGCGGTGCACTTGCTTTTGGGGCGGGTCGCCGTGGTCGAAGACCTCGACGCGGCGCGGGCCTTGTATCAGCGCTTGCGGGGCAGCTATCAAATCGTCACGCTGCAGGGCGAGATTTTGCGCTCCGGCGGTTCGCTCACCGGCGGACAGGAGCGCCGCGAGCGCGAAGGGGACAGCCTGTTGGCCCGCGAGCGTGAACGGCGGGAGCTGCCGGAGCACGTCGAGAGCCTCGAGGCTGAAATCAAGACCTTGACGGCAGCGCTGACGCGCAGTGAGGAGCAGACGCGGGCGTTGTCCCAGGATTTGCGCGCGCTTTCCGAGCGGCAGCGTGAGGCGGAACGTCAGCGGCAGAACGCCAATCGCACCCTTGAACGCGCCGTCCGCGAACTCGAACAGGTGATCCAGGAGACCGATTGGCAGCGTCGCTTGCTGAGCGAGGCGGGTGAGGAGCGCGAGCGCCTCGAGGCGACCCGGCTGCGGCTGGAGCAGGAGCATCAACAGATCGCGGCGCAGCTGGCAGAAGCCGAAGCGGCCGCCGCGCAGGCGATGGCGGAACTGGCGGTGGTGTCCGACGAGGAAGCGAGCCGCGCCGTCGTGGAGCAGCGCACGCAGACGGCGTTGGTCCAGCAGCGATACGAGAATCAGCGGGTGTTGCTGGCGACCCGTCAGCGCGAATGGGAGCGGCTGCGCGGGCAGATCGGGGCGCAGGAGCAGCGGGTCGTCGCGCTGAACGCGGAGCTGGAGACCCTCTCGCAGCGGGTGGAGACATTGCGCGCCGGCTACGAGACCGCGCGTGTGGCGGCTGAGGGCACTGCCGGGCAGATTCCGGCGCTCGAACAGACGCTCGCCGGGTTGGAGCAGCAACAGGAGCAGCTGGAAGAGGAGGAAGGGCGCTTGCGCAGCGCTCTCCGGGACGCCGAACAGCGTTACGCCGAGGTGGAGATTGAAGCGCGGCGCCGCGAGGATCAGCTGGCGACGTTGCGCCGCGAGATCGAGGAAGCGCTGGAGATCGTCGTTGCCGACCTGCCGGAGAATCTCTCCGCGCAGCATCCCTTGCCGTTGGGCGACATCGCCGCTTCGCTGCCGGCTGTCGCCGAGTTGCCCGAAGGGCTGGAGCAGCAGCTGCGCGACCTGCGCACGCAGATCAACCGCCTGGAACCCATCAACACGGCGGCGAAGGCGGAATACGAGGAGGTCGCCGAGCGGCATGGCTTTCTCCGGGAGCAGGCGGCGGACCTGGAGACGGCGTCGGCGCATCTGCGCAAGATCATCACCGAGCTGGATGAGCTGATGCAGACGGCCTTCGACACCACGTTCCAGGCGATTGCGACGGAATTCTCGCGCGTGTTTGCGTTGTTGTTCAACGGCGGCACGGCGCAGCTGGTATTGGAGTCCAGCCCTGAGAGCGACCTGCCCGGCGTGGAGATCATCGCCCGCCCGCCGGGAAAGCGCACGTCGGGCCTGGGGATGCTCTCCGGCGGCGAGCGCACGCTCACGGCGGTGGCGCTGCTGTTTGCCGTGATGCATGTCAGCCCCACGCCTTTCTGCATTTTGGATGAAGTAGACGCCATGCTCGACGAGGCGAACGTGGGACGCTTCCGCGCGATGCTGCGCGAGCTGGGGCGTTCGACGCAATTCATCATCGTGACGCACAATCGCGGCACGGTGGAGGTCGCGGATACCATCTATGGCGTCTCCATGGGCGAGGACGGCGTCTCGCAAGTGCTCTCGCTCAGCCTGCAAGACCTGCCGACCTCGGAGGAGATTTGATCGCGGGAAGGTGTCCACGTGTGAAGGTGTGAAGGTGCCCACGTGCCCACGTGTCCAGGTGTGAACGTGCAAACGTAAGTGGCTCGCTGACTCGCTGATTCGCTTTTTCGCTGATTCGCTGACTGCTGACCCGCTGACCTCTATTTTCGAAGGAGTCGGGTTTCCCATGGCGGTCTTTGATCTCAAAACTGCCCTGCTCTTGCTCACGCTCGCCGTGATGGCGGCGGTGGGCCTGGCCGTGTGGCTGACGCGGCGGGGAACGTCGCGCCCGGCGACGGCGGGCGGCGAGGGCCAGGCGGTGGAGGAGACGTTCGCGGCGGCGCCCTTTGGGCTGCTCGTGCTGGAAGGGACGCAGGTCGTGCGGGCCAACGCCGAGGCGCAGCGCTTGTTGCGCCTGCCGACGCCTCCTATCGCGCTCCCCGATGCGGAATGGCTGCCTTTGCTGCTGGAGGATTGTGCTGCCGCGCGGGCTGACGCCGCGAGCGGGCGTTACCGCACCGTGACTTTTGCCTCGGGGCAGACCGCGCGGTGGTGGACAGCTCCCTGGGGTGCGCGCGACCTGGTCTTCGTCTTCGATGTCACCCCGCAACAGCGGGCCGAGCAGGCGGGACGGGCGTTCCTCAACGATCTGGCGCACGAGCTGCGGACTCCCATCGCCACGATTTTAACCCACCTTGAAGTCCTGGGCCTCACCGACCTCGGCGAGGACGTGCATCAACAATCCCTGGCGCTCTCCAAAGACGAGGCGCAACGCATGGCGCGCCTCATCAACGACATGCTGGAACTGGGACGCCTGGAGACGGCGACGGAGTTTGCCTTGCGCCCAGTGGATTTGCTCTCCCTCGTCGAAGAGGTGGTGTTCCAGGCGCTGCCGCAGGCCGCGGCGAAGCGGATGGCACTCTCGCTCGAAGCTGCACCGCCGCTGCCATGGGTGTTGGGGAATGCCGACCGCTTGCGGCAGGTGTTCCTCAATTTGCTCGATAACGCCTTCAAATATGCGCGCGAGGGCGATCGGGTGGTGATTTCGCTGGCGCGGACCGCGGACGGCATCGCCTGTGCGGTCTGTGATACGGGGCCGGGAATCCCGCCGGAGCATCTGCCTCACGTCACGCGCCGTTTCTATCGCGTGGCGCCCCAACAGGGGTCGGGCAGCGGCCTGGGCCTGGCGCTCGCGGCGGAGATCTTACGTCGTCACAACACCGCCCTGGAACTGGAAAGCCGCGTCACCGGCGAAACGGGGACGTGCGCGCGATTTGTGTTGCCGCTGGCTGAGGGGGAGGTCCGGTGATGTCGCGGGGACGGGCGTTGCTGCGGCGCTACGGCTGGCTGCTGGTGGGGGCCGGCGTGCTGGCGTTGGTGTGGCTGTTGCCCATCGAAGGGTGGGTGGTGTTCGCTCCCCGCGAGACGGCCCTCCCCTGGCCTCAATTCACGCTCGATCCGCCTGTGCCGCGTCCCGGCGCTGTGGTGCGCGTCACGGTGACGGATGTGGCGCCGTGGGCCTTCGTGCAGCTCACCGCACAGGACCGTCCTGCCGAGGCGCTGGGCGGCGATCAACGCCCCGGCGGCCTGTGGACGTGGTCGTGGGCCTTCACCGCGCCGGAGACGGAATCGTATGCGCTGGTCTTTTATCGGGATTGCCATCTGGGCTGTGTCGAGCGCGGTCGGCTCACGTTGGGGGGCCCGGCAGCCGCGCCTCTTCCCGCCGGATTGCCGACCAAACTGGGGGTCGTTTTCCCCAGCCTGACCCGCGACTGGCATGGACGGGCCGGCTGGGTGGTGGAAGTGACCTACGCGCATCAGGCGGAAGCGGCGTATTGGGGTGTGGATGATCTGGCGACGCGCGTGGCGGCGCATCGTGAGCAGGGCCTGCGGGTGCTGCTCCGCGTGGACTACGATCAACAGCAGGCGCTGCCGCCGGCGGGGGATTACATCGCTCTCTCGGAGTACCTCGAATATGTGCGCCGTCTGGCCCGCGATGCGCGCTTGCAGGACGTCTACGGTCTCATCATCGGGGCGGACTATAACACGGCGGAGGCCAACGCTCTGGCGCCGGAGCGCCCGGTGACGCCGGAATGGTACGCGCGCCTGTTCAACGGCTATGGCGAGCCGGTAACGCACGGCGACAATGTGGTGCAGGCCGTGCGGGCGCTGAACCCCCATCTGCGGGTGCTCGTCGGCCCGGTGCGCCCGTGGGTTTTCGATCAGGATGGGGCGCGGCGCGCCGAAGCGGACGTCCCCTGGCTGAATTACATGAACACGCTGGTGGCGCTCTTGGATGAGACGGCGCAGGCCAAATCGGCGGCGGGAATTCCGCTTGCGGCGCCGGATGGCTTTGATGTGCAGGCGCCGGGTCGCCCCGACGCGCCGGAGATGGCGGGAGCGGCGCGGTCCGAGGAGCCGCGGACTGATCTGCCGCGCGCGGCGTGGGGCGGGGCGCAGGCAGGTTTCCGCGTTTACCGGGAGTGGCTGGCGCTCATCAATGCCTATCCGACAACGCGGGGAGCGCCAGTCTACATCATCTCCACGAACACGTTTGACCGTGAGGCGGGAGTCCCGCCGGCGCAGAACTATCCGCGCGGCTGGCTGACGACGGCGGCGGAAGTCATCGCTGCCGAGCCGCAGGTTGTCGCGCTGTGCTGGTTCATGGATGAGTATGGCCATACCGACGAGTGGTACTGGTTCAGCCTCACGGAGCATCCCGGTCGCCTGGTGGACGCGGCAGAGGAATTCGATGCGCTGCTGGGGGCGAGATGAGCAAGGGCGAGCATCATGAGTCAAGAACTATGGGGCAAAGGCTCGATGGGGTTGTATTATGGTGGAGAGATGGCCTGTGAAGCGTTGGCAGGTGTGGGGCAGTTTCGGGGTAAGCGCTGTTGGCGTCTTGTTATCAGCTGTGATGCTTTGGGAGGTTTGGTTACCCGCTGATTTCCCTCCATTGGCCTTGCTAGGAGTGTTTTTTCCCTTTCTTGCGGCGCCTGCCATGATCATGCTGATCCTGGCTCTGTGGATAAAGTCCAGAGGAGGCTTCTTTTTTAACGGTTTAGTGCTGGCCGGATTGTTGGCGTTCTATGGGCCGTGTTTTCTTCCCCAGCGTTCTTCAACAGTGTTTGGATCTTCTTCCACAATGCGGGTAATGACGTTCAATCTTCGATACGAGTATTACGACCCCGCAGATCTGACGAGTACAATTTTGCTGCAAGGGGCAGATGTGGTAGCAGTGCAAGAGGTTGCCCCTTCTGTAATGCCGGATCTGATGGCAGGATTGGGGGAATCATTCCAGTTTGTAGTTCCAGTTTCGCCGTTATCTGATCTGGCGCTTTTCAGCCGTTATCCGATTGTGGCGAGCGAATGGTTTTGCCCTGCTGGCGATGGTCAGGGGGCGCTTCACGCCGTACTCGACATTGAAGGTCGCCCCTGGCATATTTTCGCCGTTCATCCCTTACCAGCAAAAATCACACGGTTGGGTAATACATTCATTCCCACTGGTCTCCACTACGGCAATCTTGAGGCACAAATGGCTGATGTGTTAGAACGGGCGCGAGTGATCAAGGAGCCGCTCGTTGTGTTGGGTGATTTTAATATGGCGGAGTGCTCACGGACCTATCGTTTGATCTCGCGCCAGCTGCTTGATACTTTTCATGAGGCGGGCCAGGGTTTGGGGTTTACCTTTCCTCAAGATGTGTGGATTGATGGCTGGCAGATTCCAGGACCTTTCGTGAGGCTTGATTATATTTTTCACTCTGCCGGCATATTGGCGAGGGATGTAAGGGTTGTATGTGAGGGGGCTTCTGATCATTGTTTAGTGACAGCGGATTTAGCGCTGCAACCTTGAAGGTGATGAAATGACATGTGAGCACATTTCCGTGATCCTGGCTGACGATCATCCGGCGTTGCGGGTGGGGCTGCGGGTGTTGCTCGACCGGGAGCCGGACATCACCGTGGTGGGCGAGGCCGACGACGGCGACGCGGCGTTGGCGCTCTTGGAGACGCTCAGGCCGGACGTGGCCGTGCTCGATTGCCAGCTGCCGGGGCGGGATGGGGTGGCCTTGGCTGCGGCGGCGCGGGCGCAGGGAGTGCCGGTGCGCGTCGTGGCGCTTTCCGCCTATGATGACGACCGGTATTTAGCCGGGATGGCGGCGGTGGGCGCGGTGGGATATCTGCTGAAAAATGAGGCGCCGGGCCGGATCGTGGCGGCGGCGCGTGCGGCGATGCGCGGCGAGAGCTTGTGGACCGCGGAGCAGCTGGCGCGGGTGCGTCGGTGGGAGGCGGAGGTCGCCGCGCTGCGCGAAAGCCTCACCGAGCGGGAGCGCGAGGTGTTGCGCCTGGTGACGGCGGGCCTGAGCAACAAGGAGATCGCGCAGGTGCTCGCCATCAGCGTGCGGACGACGGATTTCCATGTCAGCAACATCCTCCGCAAGTTGAACCTGATCTCGCGGGTCGAGGCGGCGATATGGGCGAAGGAACATCTGGAGCCGCGCTGATTGGCGGCCGGGGTCAATTTTTCCTTCTTGCGCGTTTCGGGGTATAATGGCCTCGTCATCATCCATTCAGTCCGAAGGAGAACCGGCATGAAGTATACAATCGAGTCATTCAAGCATTGTGACCTCGTCAAAATCTCCGGGCGCATTGATAGCGCGACTTACCCGGAACTGGAAGCCGCGTTGAACGAGCTGCTCGAAGCGGGGCATTTCAACATCGTCCTGGATATGTCGGAAGTGGAATTCATCTCCAGCGCCGGGCTGCGTTTGTTGATCAATGTGCAGAAAGCGTGCCGCAAACTGGATCGCGGGGAGCTGGTGCTGGCGGCGCCCTCGGAGCGCGTGCGCAGTGCCCTCGATCTGGCGGGCTTTATCCCCCTGTTCCGCATTGAGGACGACGTACTTCACGCCGTTGGCAGCTTTTGAGTGGGGCGGATTCCCTCAATCCGCGACCTTCTACGTTGACAGAGCAGGCTGCTTGCTGGAAAGTGAGCAGCTTGTTTTTATGTCGGGTCGGTCCGGCGCGGGGGGAAATTCGATGATCGAAATTGCATTTACTGAGATGAACGTTGCCGGACCCTACCTCTTTCCGGCGAAATGTGCCAGCCTGGAACCCATCAGTGAGCTGGTAGAGCAGGCGGCGCGGCTGGCGGGGTTGGATGACCCGGCGACTTACGCGATCCAACTGGCGGTGGAGGAGGCGTGCGATAACATCATCGAGCACGCTTATGGGCCAGATATTGAGGGCGACATCGAATGTACCTTCGAGATCGTGGCAGAAGGGCTGGTAGTCACCCTGCATGATCATGGCCGACCCTTTGATCCGCTGCTGATTTCTCCGCCCGACCTCACGTCGGCGCTGGAGCAGCGGGACGTGGGAGGGTTAGGCTTGCATTTCATCCGCCAGCTGACGGACGATTTTCGCTTTGCGTTCGACCCTGTGGAGGGAAATTCCTTGCGGCTGTTGAAGCGTCGGTCGCAGAGCATGAGCCTTGACCTCCAGGGGCTTGAGCTTCCTCGCAGTTGTGTGATTTGAGGTGACCGTGCAGTCTGGCGCCAGGCGACCGGGCCGCCATTGGGGGTCGGCCATGGCCGGGCCAAAGCTGGAAAGCCTTGTGTTTTCAGCGTTCCTTGCGGTTAGAGGCGATTTTGCTCGTGACAAATGAGTGCAACGGCGCCCCTCGTCGGCAGTGAGGCGGCCAGGAGAAGGCGTATGGAAGCTCTATGGATGGCGCTGGCAAAACGCATTCGCCCCGAGATTGAAAAGACGGCGGACGATTTGCAGCGGGTCGGGCAGGTCAGCGATGTGGCGGGCTTTGTGTATGGCGCGCCGCTGGCGCTGGCCGGGCTGGTGTGGCTCATCCTGCGGACCGATCTGGCGCTGCTGGCGCGCATCTGGCCCCTGCTTCTGGTCTTCCTGGGACTGCTCTACCTGTTCCGCCGTTTTGAGTTCTTCCTGCTGACGGAATTGAACCCGCGCCGTTTTGCCAATGCCAGCGGCACCTTCGAGCCGGTGATCACCTGGTCGGCGGCGTTGATGTTTGGCCCCGACGCGCTCTGGTTGGGCGTGCTGTATGCCGGCATGGACCTGGCGTCGGAATGGCGCCGCCTCGCGGATCGGGATGTGCGCTGGAATCGGGCGCGGAACCTGGCGTTGCGCTACGCCGGCTATTTGCTGGGGGGCATGGCGGCGCTGGAACTCTATGGCCGATGGGGGGGCAGTTTCCCCTTGCCGGGCCTCAGCCTGGCGGATTTGGGGCCGGCTGTCGCGGCGACGCTGTTCAGGCAGGCGGCCTCGATGGTGTGTTGGATCCCCTATCTGCTGTACTATCTCACGTCCAAGACGTTGAATTTCGACCGCGCAGCGCGCCGGGCGTACTTGCGCTTCATGCTCGCGGCGCTGGGTTGGCCCCTGCTGGTGGACCCTTTCGCGCTGCTCGCTGCCGGCCTGTGGTCGCAGACCGGCCCCGTGGGTTACGGCCTGTTCATGCTCAGCGTGCTGATGGTGAGCTACATGACGTATCGCTTCAGCCATGCTGCCATCCGCAGCATGTGGCGCTCCCGTGAGATGGAGAACCTGGAGCGGCTGGCGCGACAAATCCTGGGCACGCCCCCCGAGGAGATGCACTTGTCGGAAGCGCTGCAGGAACACGTCCCCGGCATGTTTCCTGGCTGCCGGATGGAAATCCGTCTCTTCCCCGATGAGACGCTGCTGCTGCATCCCCTCAGCGCGCGACCGTTGCGCGAGGCCGGTTGGATCTGGCTCCGCGCCGTGGCGGAATCGCGCTGCTTCAAGGAAGGGGAATCCCTTCCCTGGCAGGCCCAGCCCGCCGAGACGCCCTACCTGCTGGCGCCGATCCTCGACGTTGAGACCCTGCAACCTCTCGGCGGCATCTGCCTGACCTTTACCGGGCGGGTGCGCTATCAGGAACCGTTGAGCAACTTGCTGCCGGCCGTCCAGACGCTGGCGGCGCAGATCGCCTCGGCGCTGCACGCGGTCAAAGTCCATGAGCAGACGCTGGCCTATCAGCGCATCGAGCAAGAATTGGCGGTCGCGGGTGAAATCCAGGCCGGTTTCCTGCTCAGCCAGCTTTCGGAGGTGCTCAACTGGCAGGTGCGCGGCTGGCAGATCGCCGTGGCGTTGGAATCGGCCCGTGAGACCTCCGGCGATTTCTACGATGTGATCCCCCTGCCCAACGGCCGCATGGGCCTGGTCATCGCGGATGTGGCAGACAAGGGCCTGGGATCGGCGCTGTACATGGCGGTGAGCCGCACGGTGATTCGCACCTTCGCGGAGCAGTATCCGCTCGACCCGGCGCAGGTGTTCGCGGCGGCCAATCCGCGCATTCTCAAAGACACCCATGCCGATCTCTTCGTCACCGTGTTCTATGGCATTCTCGACCCGGAAAACGGTACCCTCACCTATTGCAACGCCGGGCATAATCCGCCCTTCTTGCTGAGCACGCAGAACGGCCGGCGGCTGGGGGCGTTACGTCGCACGGGCATTCCGCTTGGCGTGCGGGAGGCGGAGGCCTGGACCTCGCGCGTCGTCTCCATCGCGCCGGGGGATTTGCTTGTCCTCTACACCGATGGCGTGACCGACGCCGAGGACCGTCACGGCGATTTCTTCGGCGAGGACCGCCTGTTGGAGGCGCTGGAGGTCGGCGCGGCGAACGCGATTGGCGGTGGGCACGCGGCTCAGGACGTGCAGGACGCCATCATGAAGGCCGTGCATGATTTCGTGGGGTCCAACGCGCAGAGCGACGACATCACTTTGATGGTGCTGGTGCGCGATCTGGAAGGCGAGGTTTGCCCGGAGCATCCTCTGGCGGGCCTGCCGATGGATTAGGTGGATTTGTCTCCGACGTCACCGCCCCTTTTTCCCTCTTGATCCTGGTAATTCCTACAGTAGACGTACGCCCCCAGTTCTGCTACACTGGATCATGCAGCAGGTGCTGCTATTTCAGACAGACTTACAGAACTGTGGAGGTGTGTATGACTCAGAATATGACAACGCCCGTTGGCGCGGAGCTCTCCGCGTCGCGTTCGGGGACGGCGGGAGGGTGGTTGGGACGCCTGTACCGCCTCGCCGTGGTGATTTTGACGGCTCTGGTGGTGGTGGGGCTGGTCTTTGTCATTGGACGCTCTGCCATCTACAAAATTCACGAATATGAGCGCGGGCTGCACCTGCGCGGCGGGAGGTTCGTGCGCGTCGAGCAGCCGGGCTGGCATGTGCAAATCCCGCTGGTGGATACGGTCATCATCGTGACCATCAACGAGCGCCTGGGATATGTGGAGCGCCTGGCGACGATGACTTCGGATAACGTCACCATGGACGTGTCGCTGCAATACACCTATCGGGTGACCCAGCCGGAGCGCTTCGCCCTGGAGGTGAGCGACCCGGAGCGCATTGTCTTCGAGTTCGTCCAGGGCAAGTTGCGGGACGTGATCAACACGAAGACGATGGCCGAGGTGATGGACAACCGCGCGGCGATCAACCTGGAGGTGATGCAGACGCTCCGTGAGATCGAGACGCGCTACGGCGTGGAGTTCATCACGGTGCAGATTCAGAGCGCGTCGCCGCCGGAGGAAGTCGTCGCCGCGATCAAGGACCGCATGGTCGCGGGGCAGCGGCAGGCGCAGGCCGAAGCCGAGGCGGCGCAACGGCGCACGCTGGCCGACGCGGAGTTCTACGCGGCGCAGAAGCAGGCGGATGGCGAAGCCTATCAGATCGCGCAACTGGCGCAGGCCGAGGCGCAGCGCATCGCCCTGGTCTCCGCGGCGCAGCAGGAGGCGACGCGCGCCATCCTGGCGACCCTGGCGAGCGGCGGGCCGCTGGCGGAGCCGTACATTCAGGTGCTCCTGGCGCAGGAATTGCGTGAGAACAGCAAGTGGATCATCAACGGCGAGGGGCAGTCCATTCTCGACTTGCGGGAACCGTCGAAGAGCTCCGGATCCGCCGTCACGCCGTGAGCACCCGCCGGGAGTGTGCCATGAACGCGCTGAAGAGAATCACGCATGGAGGGAGGCTTGCGGGCAGCCATCCTGGTGCGACGGTCAGCGCGCCGGCCTTGGGGCTGAACCGCGAGGGTCCCTGGCGGTTGCCTGGCGCCGGCGCGAGTTGAGACAGGAGGGCGCATGAAAAAATCATTATGGCTGTTACCTCTGGCCTTGCTGCTGATGATCGTGGGCGCGGTGATGTTGGTGCGCAACGGCATCGGGCCGGTGCGGCAGGAAACGCTTGCCCAACCGCGCATCTATGCCTACCGCGATTGGCAGAGCACCGGCCTCATGCTTCACACCGGCGATCGGGTCTACATCCGCGCGCGGGGCACCTGGCTCTACACGCCCGGCGAGTATCACGGCCCCGAAGGCCATGCGAAGTATCGCGCGCCGAACACCTATCCCATCCCGGCCATTCCGGGTGGCATCTTGTTGGGACGTATCGGCGACGCGGGGCAGCCCTTTGCGGTGGGGCGCGGTCGTACCGTCGTCGCCGATCGGGAGGGCCTGCTCTATCTGCGCATCAACGACGACATCCTGAGCGACAACGCCGGCTACGTCGAGGTCGAAATCACGGTGACCCCCTACGAGGCGTCTGAGTGAAAAATGGGTGATGGGTAAGGGGTGACGGGTGAATTCTTGTCCGTGAGCGTTGTTGGGCGGGATGCAGGTGCTCTTATTGACCACGGGTAAAATCGCTCGGCTGGAATGAATTTCGGGACGGTCATGATGCTGACCCGGCCGGAGCGGGCCACTTGAACAACGCGCTTTAGCGTGTTTGCTTGTGTGTTTTTGTGGACGGCAAGCTACGCGCGCCCCTTGCGGCTCAGCATCCCCCCGCTGCGGCGATGGCGCACGGCGACGGCCTCTGCCAGAATCGAAAGGGCGATCAGCGCCGGCTCCTTGCCGCCGATGTCCAATCCCACCGGCCCGTAGATGCGCGCCAGCTGCGCCTCCGAGAATCCCGCCGCGAGCAGCTCGGCGTGACGATCCGCCTGGGTCTTTCGGCTGCCCAGAAAGCCGATGTAGGCGGCCTCGCTGTTGAGCGCCAGGGTCAGCGCGGGAATGTCGAACTTGGGATCGTGGAAGAGGACGACCACGGCCCAGCCGGGCCCCAATTCCTCCGCCGTGAAGACGTCCTGGGGCCAGCCGAAGCGCGTTTCCACGCCGGGGAAGCGTTCCGCGCGCAGAAAGGTGCGCCGCGCATCGCTGACGATGACTTCATAGCCGGCGAGTTTTCCCATCTGGGCCAGCGGCGCGGCGATGTCGGTCGCGCCGAAGATGAGCAGGGTGGGAGGTTGCGGGAACACTTCGACGAAGACTTCGCCCTGGGGATAGCTGTGCTTCTGCGCGTGGGGGCCGGGCCATGCGGCGTTGAGATCCGCCAGCACGGCGGCATCGAGGGCGGGATCGCCTAGCGACCCTAACACGCTGCCATCGGTTTTGCGGAGCAGATGGCGGGGCGCGTCGGTGCGGGTGGCGAATCCGACCGGGCGTTGGGCCTCCAGCTCCTCGATGAGCACGTCGTAAATCGGGGTGTAGCGCTCCACGAGGACGTCAATCGCGCCGCCGCAGGCCAGGCCCGCGCCCCAGGCCTGCTCATCGCTGATCCCGAAGAAGGGGCGGCGGATCTCGGCCTCCCCGCGGAGGATGAACTCCATTTCGGCGATGGTATCGCCATCCACGCAGCCGCTGCTCACCGAGCCGGCGACGTCGCCATCACCGGTGAGCAACATCCGCGTCCCCGCCGGGCGCAATGAGGACCCGCGTGTTTCCACGATGGTGGCCATGGCAATGTCGGTTTTGCCCTCAGCTTTCCAACGTTTGAGATCGGCCAGTAGTTCTTTCATGTTTCCTCCAAGAATGGTAATGGGGAAGGGGTCATGGGTGAGGGGTCATGGGGGTATGCGGAAGGCGAGTTCGCCGCTTATCTCTCCTCCTCGCGTTTCCCCCATGCGTGACGTTTGACCGCGCCATCCTCAAAGACGCGGACGACTTCGAAGCGCACGCGCCCGGCGGCGACGGCTCGCGCGATGCGGCGCTGTCCCTGGCTCAACGGCGTCTGTTCCTTCTTGATGTCGAGGATCACGATCGTCAGATCGTCCGGATCGTCGTTGTCCTGAGAATAGCCGTCGAACACGACGTAGTCAACGGGATCGCCCAAAAAGCGCGCGTCGGCGGGCCAGTAATCGAAGCCCGGCAGCAGCGGCGCCATCTGCTCGGCGAGTTTCCCTTTGAGGACCGCACGACTCTGCTCGGTGCTCTCATGGCGGGCGTCGAGAATGGCGCGAGCGTGCTCCTCTTGCAGCACCTGGATCCGCGTCTCGTAGCTCTGAATCAGCCGCGCCTGCGAGGTCTGGATGCGCTCCTCGAATTCCTCCAGCAGCTCGACGTGCCATGCCTGACGCTCTGCCTCGAAGCGCGCGCGCAAGAGGAAGTACGCCAGCGCCGCCCCTATGACGATGCCCAAAGCGATCAATGGAATTTCCACGGTTGTCCTCAGTGGTCGGAGCGCCGTGAGCGGAGCTCAGGGCTGGATCGTCACCGGCGTGCCGATCTCGGCCCAGTCGTAGAGCAGCTGCGCCTCGTAGGTGCCCAGGACGACGCAGCCGAAGGAAACCGGCGTCCCCAGGTAGCCCGCCCACAGGGTCTGACCATTGGGGAGTATCGGCAGCGCGTGGATGCCGTTCTCCAATCCGCCCGACCAGTAGATGCCGAGCCAGTAGGGCATCCAGATGCTCCAGGTGGAGCCCCAGGCATTGGGCACCTTGCTCTGTACTTTGAACTCACCGGTGCGGGTGTACGTCGGCGCCTGGCCCGTGGAGACGACGAAGGAATATACCAGCCGGCTGCCCTCATAGGCGTAGAGGTGCTGTTGTGAGATATAGATGTAGATGTGTCGCGCGCCGCCGGTCGCCGGTGTGAGCGCGTTCCCGGCGAGCCGCAGCACCTGGCCGACGTAGATGAGCTCGGGGTTGGCGAGGCCGTTCTGTGCCGCGAGCGCCGCCGGGGTGGTCCCGAAACGTGCGGCGATGCCGCTCAGCGTGTCGCCGGGGCGGACGGTGTAGGTTTCCGCCGCAGCCGCCGGGGCGCCGGGCGCGGTCGCGCCGCCGGGGATGACGAGCTGCTGGCCGGCGTAGATCAGGTTGGCGCTGGCGAGATGGTTCGCCTGGACCAGCGCCCAGGACGTCACGCCGTAGCGCAGCGCGATGGCGCTCAGTGTCTCCCCCGGCTGGACGGTGTGCAGCCTCCCCGTGGAGACGACCGGTTGTGCGGGGGCGGGCGCCTCGCTGTCGGCGGTGGGGATCACCAACTGCTGCCCCACGTAGACGAGGTCGTTGGGAAGCCCGTTCGCCGCTTTGAGGGCGGAGACCGTCACGCCGTAGCGCAGGGAAATGCGGAACAGGTTTTCCCCCGGCTGGACCACATGGATCGTCTGGGTTTGCGCCATCGGGGCGGCGGCGACGGGTGACGCGACCAGCAGTCCCACCATGGCGCCCAGCAGGAACCATCCCATCCAACGCTTCATCATGCCTCCCCCATTACCCATCCCCCATTACTCATCCCCCATTACTCATCCCCCATTACCCATGACCCATGACTCACCTCGGGACAAACCGACCGCTGCCCTCCGCGCCCAGGAAGACGCCGTCGCGTACCAGCACTTCGCCGCGCCGAATCGTGGCCACGACGCGCCCTTTGACTGCCAGCCCCTCGTAGGGGGTGTAACCGGCGCCGCTGTGCAGCGTCTCCGCGCTGAGGAAGCCCGTATACGCCGGGTCGTAGAGCACGAGGTCGGCGTCGGAGCCGGGGAGCAGCGCGCCCTTGCGGGGCCAGAGGTCGTAGATCCGCGCGGGATTGGCGGCGAGCAGGCGGGCGACATCAGGCCACTCCAGATAGCCTCCGCCGATGCCGTAGGTCACCGTGAGCGGCAGGAGCGTCTCGAGCCCGGGCAGGCCGCCCGGCGTCTGGGTGAAATCATCTACGGCGAGTTTCTGCTCGCGGGTGTAGGCGCAGTGATCCGTCATCAGCATGTCCACCGCCCCCGCGGCGACCATTTCCCAGAGCGCTTCCGGCTCGCCGGGGGCGCGCAGCGGCGGTTGGAGGATGTAGCGCCACGGCTCGCTGCCCTCGTACACGCGATCGTCCAGGATGAGATATTGCGGCGCCGTCTCACAGAAGGCGGCCTGTCCGGCGTCGCGCGCCTGCGCCACCAGGGCGGAGGTGCGGGCGCTGGAGTTGTGAGCGATCACTACCGGCGCGTTGACCTCGCGGGCGAGGAAGAGCACCCGCGCGGCGGCTTCCTGTTCCGCCAGCGCGGGGCGCGCCAGGGCGTGATAGCGCCAGCCGCGCTCATCGGCGGCGATGAGCGCCTCCGTCTGTGCGGTGACCAGGGCGTCGTTTTCGCAATGGACGAGTGTCATCAGCCCGTAGCGTCCCGCCGCTTCGAGCAGGCGCAGCAGCGTGGCGTCATCGGCGTAATAGTTGGGGCGATAGGTGGTGTAGAGCTTGATGCTGCGGGTTCCCAACTCCTCCAACAGCCCCAGCTCGTCCTCCTGTCCCGGCGGCAGATCTGTGACCATCACGTGGAGGGCGTAATCAATCACCGAGGGGGCGGCCTCGCGCAACCGTTGTTCCACGGCCTGGGGGAGCGTCTGCCCCTTGAATTGCGTGGCGAAGTCAATCACCGTCGTCACGCCGCCGAAGGCCGCCGCGCGGCTCTCGACAAACCAGCTGTCGGGCGTCTTGTAGATGCCGGTGTCGAGCTCGATGTGGGCGTGAGGATCAATCACGCCGGGGAGGACAAGCCATCCCGTCGCGTCTATGACTTCGCCCTCGTCGGCGCAGACTGCCGTCAAATCCCTGCCGATGGCGCGGATGGTCTCGCCTGTAATCAGCACATCCGCCTCGAGCAGCGTCTCCGGGGTGACGACCGTCCCGCCGTGAATCAACAGCGTCCGTTCAGCGTTCATCTGCGACTCCTTTTGGAAGGGATGTTTCTTTATAATTGTACTCGATTTTGCGATTTGGGGAAGAGCGCGACGGTCGGCGGGGCAGGGGCGCCATGGCGCAGGTTCCGCCGGTTGGTCGAGGTGCTTGCGCGGCGAGGCCTCGAATATTTTATGTTTGTATTGACATTGCAGAGAATCTATCATATACTGTAATCGTATCGTTCACCTCATCTACTGATCCGAACCATCCGGGTCATTTTCTGTGCGGGTTTCTCAAAGGAGGCAAGACACGGAGAAGATTTCGGAGCAGTTCCCTCAGAGCAGAGCCCCTGGCGGGCGTGAAGGTTTGTATGCTTGCGGGTGGAGGGGGTTCCCTTCCAGCCGGCGCGGTAGCCATCAACTATAGGTCGTTCATTCATTCACTACAGAAAGGAGTAGAACAAATGGAAGCGCGAACCTTACCTATGTTCAATCTGATCGTATGTGGAGCTCTGCTGCTCCTGATGCCCGGCGGGGCTATGCCTGCCGCGACAGCCCAGGGGCCGGAGCCGCCCTTGTCTGAGAAGTCCTTGCCGGGGAGCGGTCCGTATCAGACTCCGGAGGGGCTTTGGGTGATGCCGGAGGGTGCCCGGCCACCGCTGGAGGCCGCCGGGGTTTCCCCGCAGGCCACCGGCGGCCCCGATGACTTCGGTTACACCTGGGATGATTCGGTGGCCTTCAATTGGGTTGATGCCAGAGGAGGCACGGATACAGGCTTGGGTGGAAACACGCGGGTCGTTGGGCCAGTCTCGTTGCCTTTCCCTTTCAAGTTCTATGAGAATACCTACAGCCAAATCTACATCTCGAAATATGGTTATGCGGGCTTCACGAATATCAATCTAACGCAATCTCAAGGCCGGATTCCTAACCCAAGTCCGCCCAATAACATCATCGCTCCCTATTGGGTTTCATCTCTCGTGAATGAAGGGGGTTACACGGGCAAAGTCTATTACACTAGCGGGGGTACTGCTCCGAACCGCTATTTTGTTATCGAATGGTATCAGATTCGGGATGGTTACAGTCCAGACGAAAACGTCTACACCTTCGAGGTGATACTATACGAGAATGGCAACATCCTTTTCCAGCATGCTACAATGACCTACGGAAGCGGTTGGGTTTGTGGCCATGCTGGTATTGAGGACTCCGAAGGACTAGATGGGCTAGGCTATGGCTCGTTCTGCCAAAGATACCCTTCAAATAAAGCCATTCGTTTCTATCGCCCATCGCCGTCAGCCCGTGCGCTAGTACGCCCGGCTTTTCAGGGGCGCTTCACCCGCGCCGGCGCTGCCGAGACTTTCCAGGTGCGCATCCGCAACACGGGCGAACTGGGAAGCGATACCTACGACTTTTTTGTCTCCTCGCCCTGGTCAGTTGGCCTCTATGCCGCCGATGGTAGCACGCCCCTCACCGACACCGACTCCGACAGCACGGTGGACACTGGCCCTTTGGCTCAGGGCGCAACGGTTACCGTCACCGTTAAAGTGCAGACGCCCCCTCCGGCCAACGTGGGCGACGACAACTCTGCCGCCATCACTGTCCGCTCGTCGCTGAACACGAGCAAGAGCAAGACGGCCACCTTGCAGACTGCCATTCCTGCTCCTTTCGCCCAGGTGTACCGGGATGATGCCGATGGGGCGATGAGCCTCTACCTGGTGCAACCGATTGTTCAGGCCGTGAAGAAGGCCACATCCGACCGGTACTATGGCTACGATATGGCCGTAGCCGAGATGCCTGACAGTTTCGCCTATTTCTGGGACAGAGGGCGCTGCCTGGATGGTAGCTGCAACGTTTATGGCGATGAGATCGAATATACCCTGCTGGACCGCTACGGTCAGACGGTGCGCGGGGTGAGCAAACTGACCAACCATTCCGGGGCGACGATGAACACTTACGACTCCGACCCCGCCGTGGCCGTCGCGCCGAATGGACGCATCGGGGTGGTGTGGTATCGCTATCTGTACAACAGTAACACCGAGCAACACAACTCCAATATCTGGTTTGCCCTCCTGGACGCTGCGGGCAACGTGGTCGTGCCGCCGACGAACCTGACCAACAACAATACCTGGGGCACCTGGAATGACTACAACGTGCCCCGCTTTTACAGTCCCCGCATCGCTGCCACCGGCGACAACCGCTTTGTGCTGGCGTGGGAGCGTTACGAAATGGAAAGTGGCGGTTGGCTAGAGGACATCTACTATGCCGTGCGGGACACCCATGGGAGCGCGATCAAGGGCGCCACAAAGTTCACCAACGGCGTGGCCGGGAGCCGCTACTACTACGATCCGACCCTGGCCGCCTTGAGCGGCAACCGGGTGCTGCTGGCTTATACCGGCCCGAACGGCGTCTCCTACGCCGTGCTCAACAGCGCCGGCAATACCGTCAAACCTGAGACGTCCGTAGGTGAATCTGGCTATGGGCCTGATGCCGTGCAACTCTCCGATGGGAACATTGTCGTTGCCTGGAGCCGCCGGGCCGTTAACAAATATGTGATGCAGTTCGTGGTCCTGAACGGCACGACGTACAACGTAACGGCTGGTCCCATCACGTTGAACAACCCTGCCGCGTTGACCGGCGATGACTATGTCTCCGTGGCCGCTGACAGCGCCGGTCACGCCATCCTGACCTGGATGGATTACAGCTACGATTACCGCCGCAACCTCTACTACGCTCTAGTGGACGGCAACGGGACTGTGCTCACCCCACCGATGATCTTCCGCACCGCTGGCCCCTCGGACTGGGGCTCTCCCTATATCGAGACCAGTTACGAAGGCTACGGCAACACCTCCTACAGTTGGACGCCGCCCTCTGGGGTAGATGGCGCAGTTGCCTTCAGCGCTTCCCTCTTCGGGGGGGCGCCAGGGGGCAACGTGGCGGTGGGGGTGCGTTACGCCAATCACGGAGCGACCATGGCCGCCGGCGTTGTCCTCACCGCTACGCTGGACAGTAATCTCACTTACGTGAGGGATACTTCAGGGGTTGTCTCCACAGTGAGCGGCAACGACGTGGTCTGGAGCCTGCCGGATCTGGGCCTTTTGGACAGCCAGGACTTCGTGCTCTATGTCCAGGTGCCCTCTGCGGCAGCCTATGGCGCCCGCTACCCAATAACGTTGACCCTGACGTCGGTTGGCCCGGAAGCGAATACGGCGGATAACACCGCCCGCGCGGAGGTAATGGCGGCCCGGCAAGTATTCCTGCCGCTCGTCTTTAGAGATCGCTGAGGGTGAAACAGGCATCGGGGCGGGCTGGGGCCTGCCCCGGTGTCCGCAATTGACAAATGATGGTGGAATTGCGGCTAATCTCTCGAGGCAGCTGGGGCCGAATGATGTGAGTCGTGAGCATAGCCCGTGAGCAGAGACTGCGACGGCTCTCGACTCACGGCTCACTGTGCCTGCGCGAGGAAGCTCTTTATGCCCTACCTGCTGGAGCGTCCTGATGCGATTTTTAGCGGATGAAAATTTTCCTCTTGCCAGTGTGCAGCTCCTGCGCCAGGCCGGTTATGAAGTCGCTGCGATCGTCCAGGATTCTCCAGGCGCGAAAGATTCGAAAGTTCTCATCTCCGAGGCTTGACTTTGGGCTTGATTCCTTGCTGGAGCCGACCTCCTGCCCTCGTTTGCGGCGGCTGATTGCGCGAGCCGGTGGACAGTGATATGGAATTTCGCGGTTTGACAGTCCCCTCTCCCCTGGCTATAATGCGCAGCGATGAAGCGATGGACCCGCGCGTGGACCGGAGTGGCGCTGCTCCTCTTCTGGGGGGCAGCGCTGTGGCATGTGGGGACGCCGGCCTTCTGGTACGACGAGCTCTTCAACGTCAACCTCATTCTGGGACATGACCTCCCCGGCATGATGACGGTGCTGCGCACGCAGCAGCCCTATCCGCCGCTCTATTACCTCTGCCTCAAGGGATGGGCCGCGCTGACCGGCGCCCGCCCTTACGCCCCCGGCCTTGAACCCGGCTCCGGCCTCGAATTCCTCCTGCGATTTCCCAGCGTTCTCGCCGGGGTGCTGCTGCTGGCAATGCTCGTGCCGCTGGGCCGTCGGCTGCGCCTCCCCGGCGCGACGTCCCTCCCCTGGCTGTTGGCGCTGCATCCCATGCTCCTGTGGTACGCGCGCGACGCCCGCATGTACGCCGTGTGGATGACCCTGACGCTCGCGGCGATCTATGCCCTGACGGCAAACCGGCGCTGGCTCTGGTGGCTCGCGGCGACGGCGGCGTTGCTCACCCATTATTTCGCCCTGTTCCCGCTGGCGGGCGCGGCAGCAGTTGCCTTTTTCACCGGCGGATTGCGTCCGCCGTCCGCTGCCGGGGGACGCTCACCGCGATGGGCGCACCTCGCCGTGCTGGGCGGCCCCTTTGTGTTCCTGCTGGGGTGGATGCTCTTTGCTTTGCCTGTCACGCTGGGATTTCAGAGCTTCGGCACCGGCGGCCCGCCTGACCTGGCGACGTTTCTGGGCCTGGCCGGCCCCGATCTGTTGACCGCGCGCGTCTTCCTGGAGCCGTTGGGACGCGCGCTCGATCCGCGTTGGGGCTATGGGCTGCTTGCCGCGGCGGGATTGGGACTGGCGTTGCGGGCATGGAAGGCGCCAGCGCGCGCCGGCATTGTCCTCGGCGCGGCAGTGTTGGGCGCGGCGGCGACCTTCGTCGCGTGGCAGCTGCGTCCCGTGCAGCATGTCCGCTATCTCGTGTGGATGCTGCCCCTTCTGGCCATGGGGATAGCGGCGCTGCCGGCGGCGCTTGTGGGACGGCGGCGACGTGATGCGGTAGGGCGGGTGCTCGCCGGGCTGGCATTGGCCACGGCCCTGGCGAGCGCGGGACTCTCGCGGGCCTTCCTCACCGCCCCGCGGACCGTCTGGTACCCCGATTTCCGCGACACCGTGCGCTTGCTCAACGAGCGGGCGCTCCCCCGCGATGTGGGCATCGCGACGGCGGCGCATGGCGTCGAGGTCTTCACCGCCTATCGCAGCCCCGTGCCCTTCCTCCCCGGCCCGGCCATCGGTGAGCGGCTACAGCCGGAAGCGGCGGCGCGACTGATCCCCCAAGGCGCCGGCCGCGTGTGGACCTTGCTGTACCAGGACGAGGCGGTGGATCCGGGGCAGGTGCTCATCGGCACGTTGGAGGCGGCGGGCGGCTATCGGGTGGAGATGGCGTACAGCCGCGAGCTGCGGCTCTACGCCTACGCGCATCCCGGCGCGGTTCCGCCGTTGACCCCGCGACAGGCGCTGACGGCCACCTTCGAGGGGGGGATTGCGCTGCGTGGCTGGTCCCTGCACCGGGAGGAGCGTTTGATCGCCGTCTATCTCTTCTGGGAGTTGCTGGAGCCACAGACGCGGTCGCTCATCGGGGCGGTACATCTGGCGCCGGACGCCGTCTCCGCGCCGACCGTCCAGCGCGACAAGCCCGTCCTCAGCGAGTACTGGCTCCTGCCGGAGTTGCCTGTCGGCGAGGTGCTCCCCGACCGTTACGAGATGGTGATTCCTGCCGACTTACCTCCGGGGACGTACCCGCTCTTTGCGCTGCTTTACGCGCCGGATTCGGGGCAGCGTTTGCCCTTGATGACGGGCGCGGATCGCCTGTATTTGGGTGATTTCAGCTGGCCGTGAGTTGCGAAGGGCGCAGCTGTCCTTTTTGAAAATATTGCTTATACTAATTATCAAAGGTTTGTGGCTTTCGGGGATCCCTGAAAGCATCTCGTCAGGAAAGGAGTTTCCGCAATGGTCGCGTTGACAACTACGTATCTGGGGTTGCCGCTGCGCAGCCCGATCGTGCCCTCGGCTTCGCCGCTCTCGCGTGATGTGGAGACCCTCCAGCGCATGGCGGACGCCGGGGCGGGCGCTATCACGCTCCATTCGCTGTTCGAGGAGCAAATTGAACACGAGTCGCAGTTGCTCGGCAGCGTTCTGGATCAGACGCAATTTATCTACGCCGAGTCGCTGGACTTTTTCCCCATGCTGACCGAGTTCCGCCGGGACGAGCGGGAGTACCTCAAGCTGCTCGAAGCGGCCAAGTCGGCGGTGGATATTCCCATCATTGCCAGCCTGAACGGATACAGCGCCGGCAGCTGGACGCGCTACGCCCGTCTCTTTCAGGAAGCCGGCGCGGACGCGGTAGAGTTGAACATCTATTACCTGCCGACTCATCCACGGGTCACCGGTGCCATGGTGGAGGACATGGTGGTGGAGGTCCTGCGCGAGGTCAAGGCGCAGGTGCAGATTCCGGTGGCGGTGAAGCTCAGCCCCTACTTCAGCGCCATGGCGTATATGGCCAAACGCCTGGAAGAGGCCGGCGCTGATGGCCTGGTGCTCTTCAACCGTTTTTACCAGCCGGACCTCGACATCAAGGCGCTGGAGACGAAACGCACTTTGACCTTGAGTACGTCGGCGGAACTGCTGCTGCCGCTGCGCTGGATCGCCATCCTTTACGGTCAAGTGCAGACGTCGCTGGCGTTGACGACGGGAGTGCACACCGCGGAGGACGTCGCCAAGGCGCTGATGGCGGGCGCGGATGTGGCGCAGGTGTGCTCGGTGCTGTTGCGCGAGGGCGTGAGCAAGATCACGGAGCTGCTCAGCGAGCTGGCGATCCTCATGTCCGCGCGGGGCTACCGATCCGTCGAAGAAATGAAGGGCATTTTGAGCCACAAAAACACGCCCAATCCCGAGGCCTTTGAACGCGCGAACTACGTCAAGCTGATAGGGCAGTAGAAGCGAGAGAGCGGGAGAGCGGGAGAGGAGGAGAGGGGGAGAGGAGGAGAGCGGGTGAGGGGGTGATCTCTGCCCTCTGCCCTCTGATCTTTGATCTCTGATCTCTGACCTCTGATCTCTGACTTCTACCATCCTGGGGGGGACGTCATGAACCAAACTGTATTCTACACCGGAAAAGGGGATCGCGGGGACACGGCCCGCCTGGGAGGAGAGGGGCGGTTGCCCAAGAGTGACGCGCTCCTTGACACCATCGGCGCGATGGATGAGGCGACCTGCGCCATCGGCGTGGCGCGCGCGCAGGCGCAGCTGCCGGCGTTGCAGGCCGTCCTCCCCGAGGCGCAACGCCGTCTCTATCGGCTGATGTCGCACCTCTCCGCGACGCCGGCGTTGCGCGCGACCTATAGCGGCGTCACCGAGGCGGACGTGGCCTGGCTGGAAGGCCAGATCGCCCAATTGGAGACGGATTTGCCGCCATTGCGGGAATTCGTGGTGCCGGGGGACTCGCTTGCGGGAGCGGCTTTGCACATGGCGCGGGCCACGGTGCGCCGGGCCGAGCGGCGGCTGGTGGAATTCACGGAGCTCGAACCCGGCATCGGCGCGCCGAACCTGGCCTTTGTGAACCGGCTCTCCTCGCTGTTGTTTGTGGCGGCGCTGCGCGAGGATCAGCTCGCGGGGCAGGCGCTTACCCTGGCGCGGAGTTGAGGCGCGGGAGTTTTGAGCATGGGATGAGCGCCGGGTTTGCCCTATGGCTGCTTTGAGGTATCATGAGACCCGCATTGACACCCTGCGGCGTGAATGACGTTTGTGATTAAATCCAGGAATCACTCAAGAATTAGTAAGAGTAAGGAGGTTATGCGATGTACATTCTCGATATCACCGGGCGCGAAATTTTGGATTCGCGGGGCAACCCCACGGTTGAAGTTGAAGTCGTTCTCGAAGATGGCACCTGGGGGCGGGCGGCGGTTCCCTCCGGCGCTTCGACCGGCTCGCGCGAGGCATTGGAGCTGCGCGATGAGGACGCCGGACGCTATGGCGGCAAGGGCGTGTTGAAGGCCGTTGACAACGTCAACGAGGTCATCGCGCCGGAACTGATCGGCTGGGACGTGACCGACCAAAAGGGCATTGACAACTTCATGATCGCGCTGGACGGCACGCGGACCAAGTCCAAACTGGGTGCCAATGCCATCCTCGGCGTCTCCCTGGCGGTCGCGAAGACGGCGGCGAACTATCTGGAAGTGCCGCTGTATCGCTACATCGGCGGGACCTACGCGCACCTCCTGCCGGTGCCGATGATGAACATCCTCAACGGCGGAAAGCACGCGGTGGATGGCCCCGATTTCCAGGAATTCATGGCGATGCCCGTCGGCGCGCCGACCTTCGCCGAGGCGCTGCGCTGGGGCGCGGAGACCTATCACAGCCTCAAGGCGGTGCTCAAGAAGCGGGGATATGGCGTGGGCATCGGCGATGAGGGCGGATTTGCTCCCAGCCTCAAAACGAACGAGGAGGCCATCGAGGTGATCCTGGAGGCCATCCAAAAGGCCGGCTACGAGCCGGGCAAGGACATCTGGATTGCTATGGATCCTGCCGCTTCCGAGCTCTACGAGGACGGCAAGTACGATCTCAAGAAGGAAGGCCGTGTGCTCACCAGCGAGCAGATGGTGGATTTCTACGCCGCCTGGGTGGAGAAATACCCCATCATCAGCATCGAGGACGGCCTGGCGGAGGACGATTGGGAAGGCTTCAAACTGATGACCGCGCGCCTCGGCGGGCGGATTCAGATCGTGGGCGATGACCTGTTGGTGACCAACACCGAGTATATCGTGCGCGCGATCAAGGAAAAAGCCGCCAACTCGGTATTGATCAAGCTCAATCAGATCGGCTCGCTCACCGAGACCATCGCCGCGATTCAGATGGCGCAGCGGCACGGGTGGACCGCGGTGACCTCGCATCGCTCTGGCGAGACCGAAGACGCCACCATCGCCGACCTGGCGGTAGCGCTCAACACTGGCCAGATCAAGACCGGCGCGCCGTGCCGTTCGGATCGGGTGGCCAAATACAATCAGCTCCTGCGCATCGAGGAAGAGCTGGGTGAAGAGGCGGTGTACGCCGGCATGGCCGCGTTCACCAATCTGGGCCAGTAGGGCGAAAAAGCGGGGCAGTGAAAAAGCGCGTCAGCGAGCCGGAATTCCGGCTCGCTGATTTTTTATGCCAATGGATTGACGCGGATGGAGTTCCCTTCAACAAGCCTGGAGTGTCAGCCGGGGGATTGTCCGCCAGACGGGCGGCCTTCGCGCGCCGCCGCAAAAAGCTACTGCGGACGCCCGAAATCGGCGATGAAATAGTAGCTGCCCAGGTGATTGGGCACGACGGCGATGCCGATTTCCGTCACCCAGGTGCTCAGGATAGTGCGGCGATGCCAGTCATTGGGCGGGACCTCGTCCATCCACCAGAAGACGGCCTGCTGCGGCGTCTGGCTATACACGATGCACTCCGCCGCGCCGATGGCAGGATATCCGGCGCGGAGCACCCGCATCTTGACGGTCGAGCCGTCCGAGCCGGTGTGATTGCAGGAGCCGCGCTGTTGACAATCCAACCCGTGGAGATAGGCTGCCTGCGCGAGCGTGTCGTTCCAGGTGAAGGGGCCCAGCCCGGCGGCAGCGCGCTCGGCGTTGATGCGGGCGAAGACCTCGGCGGGCCAGCCGGCAATTTCCGCGGGCGCGGTGCTGACCGCCGGCGGCGCGGCGATCGGCGTGACGGCGGCGACGGGGGTGTCAACGGCGACCGGCGCGGGCGTGGCCGCGCTCGCCGCGGCGGAGACGACGACAGGCGGCGCGTCAGTGGTGGGCGGGGCCGCGGCCACCTCGATGGGGACCTCCAGCGGCAGGATCAATGCCTGCCCGAGGTGGAGCACATCGGCGTCGGTGAGCTCGTTCACGGCGACCAGGGCGATGAAATCCAACCCGAACTGCTGGGCGATGTCAATGACCGTGTCGCCGCTTTGGACTTCATACACGGTCCAGAATGGCGAAGCGCCGCGCCAGGCGTCGGCTGCGGGAATTTCGAGCGTCTGCCCGGCGTAGAGTGTGGTGGAGCCGCCCATCTGGTTCGCCATCTGGATCGCCGCCATGGGCAGGCCGTGGTGCATCGCCAGCGCCAGGAGTGTGTCGCCCGGTTGGACGGTGTAGGAGGTGCTCGCCGGCGTCGCGACGACGGTGGGGCTTTCCGGCAAGAGGGTGGTGGGCGCGGCGCCATCGCTGCCGGCAGTGCTTTCCGTGAGGATTCCTTCGCCTTCACGGGGCGCCGGCGTCGGCGTGATGGTGGGCAGGTTCAGATAGGTGAGCGTGGCGGTCGGAGCGGGTGCGGTGGCTTCTGCCGTGAGGGGCACCGACGACGTGAGTGCGGCTTGCCGGCAAGCGCTCAGCCCTCCCAACGCCAGCGCCGCGACGAGCAACGCTGCTATCCTCATCCCTCGTTTCGACTTCATGCGCTCACTATACCTGAAGTTGGACAAAACGCGAGCGCCGGTTTCCCAGCGTGTTGATCCGGTGTACAATAGAACCGTCCAGATAAAAGATGCCAGGGGTTGGCGCACACTGTCTAAATGAAAATGTGAGTTGTGAGCCGTACCCGTGAGCAGAGGTGTGACGACTCTCTACTTACGGCTCACTGCTCTTTATTTTCCGAGACGCCATGTGCTGGCGCACATCATCCAGAAATGAAAATAACGTGAGCACGTGGGCACCTGGACACGTGGGCACGTATTTATTTTGGAAGGAGCAGCTCTATGAAATGCGTGATTATTGGCAGCGGCGTTGCCGGTATGACGGCGGCCCTCGATCTGGCAAAGGTCGAGGGTGTGGACGTGGATCTCTACACCGACGAGGTGCATCCCTACTATTACCGTCCTCAGGTCACCAACTTCCTCGCGGGGGTGGTGCCGCTTGAGCGCGTGTTCCTCCATCCACTCACCTGGTACGAGGAGCGCGGCGTGCGGATGCATTTGAATTCGCCTGTCGCGCGCCTGGAGCCAGAGCAGCGGCAAATTGTCCTGGAGGACGGCACGGTCGTGCCCTACGACAAGCTCTTGCTGACGACCGGCAGCTGTCCCTTCGTGCCGCCCATCGAGGGGGTGAAGAGGCCCGGCGTGTTCACCGTGCGTACCCTCAGCGATGCGCTGGCGATCAAGGAGTATGCCCTGCAATGTCGTCAGGCGGTGGTGGTCGGCGGCGGGCTGTTGGGACTGGAAGCCGCGCGCGGCCTGAAAGGCATGGGGCTGGAGGTGACGATCGTGGAATTCATGCCCCGGCTGATGCCCGTGCAGCTCGATGCTGACGGCGCGGCGATCCTGCGGAACTTCGTCGAAAGCCAGGGGTATCACGTCTTCCTGGGAACGAGCGTCAAAGCCGTGGTGGGGGACGGGAAAATGGACGGCGTGGTCCTCTCCAGCGGCGAGACCCTGCCGGCGCAGCTCCTGATCGTCGCGGCGGGCGTGCGTTCCAACACCACCCTGGCGCAGGCAGCCGGCCTGACGCTGGATCGCGGGGTGGTGGTGAACGCGCAGATGCAGACGAGCGCGCCGGACATCTACGCTGCGGGCGATGTGGCGCGCTTTGAGGGCATTTGTTGGGCCATCGTGCCGACGGCGCAGGCGCAGGCGCGCATCGCTGTCTCCAACATCCTGGGGCAGCCGGCGTACTACGAGAACCTCGCGCCGACGACGACCCTCAAAGTGATGGGCATTGAGGTCAACTCCATGGGGACGATTAATCCGCCTGCTGACGCCCACGAGGCTTTCCAGTTCACGACGCCCGACGCCTCGGTGTATCGGAAGATCGTCCTGCAGCACGCGGATGGCGGCAGCGTGATCGTGGGGGCGATCACGATTAACGACAAGGTGCTGGCGAAGAAATTGGGCGCCCTCATCGAGCAGCGCGCGCCCTTGACTGCGGCAGAGGCGCAGTCGCTCGTCAAGGGAGCGTAGACCGCGAGAAACCTTGTCGCCGCTGCGACGCCCCTGGCGGGGAATCTCGTCCCGGCGGCGCTGCTTCGGCGGCTACTTTATCTATGTCGTCCTTTGATCACGCTGAGGTTATCCCATGAAAAATCTGTTTTGGAACGCATCACAGCGGCGCGTGCGCGCCTTGTGGCGGCTCTTGGGCCAGATCGCGCTGTTGCTCATCCTCACGACGTGTTTGAGCACGGTTTTTATCTTGCCGGTGATCCTCGGCAATGGCCTGGAAGAGGAGATCCGCATCGAGGGGCCCTTGCTGTGGCTGGCGAACCTGGCGATGTTCCCGGCGGTGTTGTTGAGCGTCTGGCTTGCCGGGCGCTTCCTGGATCGGCGGCCCTTCGCCGATTTTGGGTTCCACTTTAGTCGCGCCTGGTGGGCTGATTTTGCCGCCGGGCTGGCGCTGGGCGCGCTGCTGATGGCGGTGATCTTCCTCGTGGAGCGCGCGGCGGGATGGATTACCGTCACCGACACGCTGCGCACCACGGCATTTGGGGGCGCGTTTGCGCTGGCGCTCTGCTTCGACGTGCTACTCTACCTGGCGGTAGGCATCTACGAGGAATTGCTCTTCCGGGGGTATTTCCTGCGCAATCTGGCGGAGGGACTGCGTCTGCCGCAGATCAGCAGCGGCGGCGCGTTGGCGCTCAGCTGGACGCTGACCTCCGTAGGATTTGGGCTGGCGCACGCCTCCAATCCCAACGCCAGCGTTGTCAGCACCCTCACTCTCATCGTGGCGGGCCTCTTCCTGGGATGGGGGTACCTCCTCACTGGCAGCCTGGCGTTGCCCATCGGGATTCACATCACCTGGAACTTCTTCCAGGGGACGGTTTTTGGCTTTCCGGTGAGTGGCAAAGCGGCGGATACCGCCTTTTTCGTGATCAAGCAAGGTGGCCCGACGCTGTGGACCGGCGGCGCGTTTGGCCCGGAAGCGGGGCTGATCGGCCTCCTCGCCATGTTCGTCGGCTCGCTGGCGATCGTGGCCTGGGTCCGCTGGCATTACGGGCGTGTGGCCTTGCGGAGCGAGCTGGCTGAATACACGCCGCATTCGACTTTTACCGATTCTGTGGTAGGATGAATGGCGTGCCTGGCGAGCGCCGGCGCTGACGCGAGAGGCGCTCAGGCTATTTAACATCCTTCAACGACGATGGGGGTGCCCCGCCTGTTCTGGGGCTTAAAGCGAGGAAGTCCGGTTGCAGTCCGGCGCTGTCCCGCAACGGTAGCTGTCAAAGCCGCGCGCTTTGGCAGAAGCCCGATACTCCGCCTCCCTCGGTGCGATGACCTTCGCGGAAAGGCCCGGCACAGTGAGGCAGTATCCAACCCCCTCTCTGGCCTTTCCAGCCAGGAGGGGGTTTTTTGTTGTCGAAGTGGTGAGTCGAGCAGAGGCTGCGACGACTCGCCGGTTCTGGGGATGGAATCCCCAGCCTGACGCGAGCAAACCGCGCTGAAGCGCGTTGTATGGGGAGATCGCTTCAGCGAACTTGACGTAGCAGACCTGGAATTCATTCCGGGGCGGGGCCTGAGAGCGGCTTGAAGTTCATGCACCCTTTGCCACGCGAGTGATTTTTTCGCTGATTCGCTTTTTCGCTGATTCGCTGACTGCTGATTCGCTGATCTCTATTTTCCGAGGAGGTTGCTATGCGCAAGATGATAGGCTTGATGTTGGCGATGATGTTGTTGCTGGGCTGGGGAGCGCCGGTGCAAGCGGCGGAGCACCCCCAGCTGGGGCGCGCCCTCGCGTGGCTGCTGACCAATCAGCAGCAGGACGGCGGTTTCACCAGCGGCTTTAGCGCCGGCTCTGACCTGGGAGCAACGACGGAGGTAGTTTTGGCCTTCGCGGCGGCAGGTGAGCGGATCGAGGACCCCTCGCCACTGGCGTACCTGGAGGCGCAGGTGCGGGCCGGCGCGGTGACCGATGCAGCGAGCCTGAGCCGGGCGGTGATGCTGGCGCGGGCCTTGGGGGCGGATCCGCACGCGATTGGCGGGAAAGACCTCGTCAAGGCGCTGTTGGCCACTCAGGACAAAACCACGGGGCGCTTCGGCGAGTCGCTGTACGCACACGCCTACGCCCTGCTCGCCCTGCACAACGCGGGCGAGCCTCTGCCGGAGACCGCCGTCACCCTGCTGCTCGAGGAGCAACAGGACGATGGCTCGTGGGCGATGTTGGGGGGCGAGGAGGCGGCGGATACCAACACCACGTCGCTGGCGGCGCAGGCGCTCGTCGCCGCGGGTGAGACGGCGGCGGCGCAGAAGGCCCTCGCCTATTTTGAGGCGGTCCAGAACGAGGACGGCGGTTTCCCCTGGCAGAAGCCCTCGCCGTATGGCACCGACACCGACGCCAATTCGACGGCGTTAGTCCTGCAGGCGCTCGTCGCCCTGGGCGAGGCTCCTGCTGCTTGGGCGCCGCAGGGAGCGTCGCCGGTGGATGCGCTCCTGGCGCTGTGGGACGCCGAAAGCGGCGGCTATAACTGGCAGCTGGCGATGCCCGGCGCCAACGTCCTGGCGACCGCGCAGGCGGTGCAGGCGCTCAGCGGCATGACGCTGGTGGATATCACTGCGCCCGGGACCGTTTTAATTTCCGGCGCAGCGCTCCCCGTGGAGAGCGCGCCGGAGGCCGCTTCCGCGCCGTTGTTGCCGACGTCGGGCGGCTCTGTGATGGGGGTAGGACACCTCCTGGCACTGGCTGGCGTGGCCTTGCTGGGTAGCGGCCTTCTTCTTCGCCGTGGCAGCGCCCACAAACTTTAATTTTTGTATGCACCGCAAACTTTAGTTTGCGCTGCGCACGGCGCAAATTCCGAAAATGTGATCGGTTCGGTTGGAGATTCCAGCCCCAGTCTGACATGAGCCAACCGCGCTGAAGCGTGCTGTTTGGGGAAGCTCGCTTCAGCAAACTTGACGTAGCCGCCCTGGAATTCATTCCGGGGCGGTCTGAGCGCAGCCTGAAGTTTGCGTTACATTTGCCACGCAAGTGATTTTTTCTCGCTTATTCGCCTTTTCGCCTTTTCGCCTTTTCGCTTTTTCGCCTTTTCGCTTTTTCGCTGATTCGCTGACTGCTGACCTGCTGATCTCTATTTTCGAAGGAGCCACCCATGCGACGATCCCTTCTGCTGACGTTGGCCCTGCTGATGTTCCTGTGCCTGCCGGGCGCCACCTCGGCGCAGGCGCCGACGCCGCAGCAGGCGGGGCTGATCATCGTCGGTGAAAAGGGCGCCGTCGCCACGTACTGCATCACCTTCACCGAACCGGCGCTCACGGGACTTTCCCTCCTGGAGCGGGCCGGCGTCGCGTTGACGGTGCGCGCGGGCGGCGGCGCTGCGATCTGCGGCATCGGCGAGCTCGGTTGCCCGGCGACGGATTGCTTCTGTCAGTGCAAGGCCGCCCCGTGCCGCTACTGGTCGTACTTTCACCGCGAGGCGGACGGGACGTGGCGCTATTCCGCCCGCGGCGCTGACAGCTGGCCCATCGCCAACGGGGATGTGGATGCCTGGGTCTGGGGCGATGGCGCGACGGCCCCCCCGACCCTCAGCCTGGCGGAGATCTGCGCTCCCGCTCCAACCGCCACACCCCCGCCCGCGGAGACGCCGCTCCCGCCGGAGACGCCGGCAGCCTCGCCTCAGCCGACGGCAACGCCCGCCCCGGCCGGGGCTGAGGCGTTCACCGGCTACGGTCTGTTCGCGGCGCTCCTCCTTATCTTGTTGGGGACCATCCTCGTCCGCCGCGCCCGCCGCCGATGAGAGGACTGGGCTGTCATGGGGACGGAAACTTTGACCTGTACCGTCTTTTCTCTACCGTTCAGCTGCGTTCTTCAGGCGTGAAGCGGGTCCTATTTTCAAAATGCAGGGGAGCAAAGCCATCTTTGATTGGCCATGAATTCGAGGTCCGTTGAACCCATGAGTGAATCTCCGTCCTCGCCAGGATCAAGCCGAAGCGCGCCGGTTCCCTGGCTGCTCTGGGCGCTGGCGTTTCTCGTGGTGAGCTACACCACTCGCAACCCCCTGTATCTGGTGTTGCTGGGAGCCGTGCTGTGGGCCACTGCCGAAGCGCACGCGCAGCGGCTCTCGCGACGTCTTTTCTTCACCATGACAGGCCTGGGGCTCCTCTGGAATTTCCTCACCGTGCATGTGGGCAGTACCGTCCTGTTCGCCCTGCCGGGGACGTGGTTCCTTATCGGCGGACCGTACACGCTGGAGTCGGCGCTCTACGGCGCGCTCAACGGCCTGGCGCTGGCGCTCATCCTCAGCGCGTTTGGCCTGCTCATGTCGCGTCTCTCGCCGCGAGATCTCGTGCGCCTGACCCCGCCCGCGCTCTACGAGGCGGGATTGGTGCTCTCGGTGGCGCTGGCGTTTCTGCCGCAGGGTCGGGAGACGTTGGAGGAGATCCGGCAGGCGCAGGCGGTGCGTGGCCATCGCGTGAAGGGCCTGCGCGATCTGCTGCCCCTGCTGTTGCCGTTGCTGATCACCGCGCTGGAGCGCGCCCTGCAGCTGGCGGAGACGATGGAGGCACGCGGTTTCGCCTCCTGGCGGGGAGGGGGCTCCCGGCGCGCGGCGGCGGCGTTCGCCGTGGCGCTGCTCTTGCTGCTGACGGGAAGCGGCGGCGCCCTGCTGCAATGGCCTGCCTGGGTCAGTGGCGCGTTGATGGCGGCGGGCGTTGCGGCGATCGCGTGGGGGGTGTGGGGCGTCGGTCGCGGCAGGAACCGGACCGCGTCGCTTGCGAGGCCCCGGCTCACCTGCGCTTCGTGGCTGATGCTGGGCGGGGCGCTGGCGGCGCTGGCGCTGTGGGGCGGACTGTTGCTCTTCGCGCCGCAGACGCTCGCCTATGAAGTGTACCCGCGTCCGACCGCGCCGCCGTTTTCCCCCTGGGCCGGGCTGGCGTTGCTGTTGCTGGCTCTGCCGGCCTTTACGCGGCCCGATGGCGTGAGGCGCCCTCAACCTTCAGGCGCGCCCCCGGAAATCCTCCCGCCCCGGGTGGGGCTGCCCCCGCGGATCCTCTTCGAGGGCGTCACCTTTGCCTATCCTGAGATGCCTGCCCCCCTGCTGCGCGAGATCCACTGCGCCATCGAGCCGGGCGCGTTTGTGCTGGTGACCGGCCCTTCCGGGGTGGGGAAGAGCACGCTGCTGCGCTGCATCAACGGCCTGGTGCCGCAGGCGACCGGCGGACGCATCGGCGGACGGGTGCTCGTCGGCGAGGTGGACGCGCTGCGCGCCGGCCCGCGTGTGATGGCGCGACAGGTCGGTTTCGTCGTCCAAAATCCGGAGGCGGGTTTTGTGGCGGATCGGGTGGAGGATGAGGTGGCGTTCTCCCTGGAACACAGCGGCGAGCCTGAGGCGCTCGCGGCGCGGGTGGAGGCGGCATTGGCCCGCGTGGGCGCGGCGCACCTGCGAGAGCGCCCCCTGGCGCAGCTCTCCGGCGGCGAACGGCAACGGGTGGCGCTGGCGGCGGCGCTCGCGCTGCAGCCGCCCATCCTGCTGCTGGATGAGCCGCTGAGCCAGCTCGATCCGCAGGGGGCCGGGGAACTGCTCGCGTTTTTGCAACAGCTGCACGCGCAGGGGATGACGATTGTGCTGACCGAGCATCGCCTGGAGCGGGTGTTGCCGCTGGCGACGGAAGTGTTCTTTTTGCCGGGGGATGGGACGCTCTGGCGGGCGGAGCCTCACGCAGCGGCGACAAGGCTGCCCTCGCCGCCGCCGGTCGTGGCGTTGAGCGCGGCGCTGGGATGGTCGCCTCCGGCGCTGAGCGTGGCGGAGGCGCGGTTGCGGCTCGTGGAGGGGGGCGCGGCGTCCTCCCTCGCGCCGGCAGCGTCGGCAGAGCCCCATCCCCCTGAGGCGGCGCCGCTGTTGCGTCTGGAGGCGCTGCGGGCGGCCTATAACGGACGGACGGTTTTGCAGGGGGTGACGCTCACTTTAGGGGAAGGGGAGCTCCTCACGCTGATCGGTCCCAACGGGGCGGGGAAGACGACCCTGCTCAAGGCGGTCGTCGGCGCGCTGCCCTTGCAGGAAGGGCGCCTGTGGCTGCGGGAGGAGGAGATCACCGGTTGGGATTTGCCCACGCGCTGCCGTCGCATCGGCTATCTGCCGCAGGAGCCGGATCTGCTGCTCTTCGCCGAGACGGTGCGGGAGGAACTTGAGGTGACGTTGCGCAATCACGGCCTGGAGGATGGGCGCGTGGCGTCGTTGCTGGCGCAGTTGGGGCTGACCGCTCATGCGGAGACCTATCCGCGCGACCTTTCGGTGGGCGAGCGTCAGCGGGTGGCGTTAGGGGCGATCGCGGTTGTCGAGCCGGAGGTGTTGCTGCTCGACGAGCCGACGCGCGGGCTGGACATGGCGCTCAAGGTGGCATTGGGCGAGCTGTTGCGCGGCTGGTGCGCGCGGGGGCGCGCGGTGCTGCTGGTGACGCACGATGTGGAATGGGCGGCGCAATTTGCCGACCGTGTGGCGCTGTTGGAAAACGGCGCGGTGACGCTGGCGGGCGCCCCTTCGGCAGTGTTACGCGCGCGTGCGGCCTTCACGCCGCAGATCGCGCAGCTCTTCCCGGAGCAGGGCTGGCTCACCGTGGGGGACGTGCTGCAGCGCTCCTCGCCGCCTCCGCGAGAGGGATGAAATCGCGGCGCGTGAGCACGGGTGAACGTGCCCACGCGCCCACGTGCGAACGTGGAGGCGCCCGCTATCTAAGGCGTCTCGTCATTCTCGCCTTCCTTGTCCTCGAAGGCTTCTTCCTCGTCGGTTTCCTCATCAAGGGGTGCGAAGGCTTCTTTCAGCAGCGCCTCAGCGCGTTCGGCGTCGCCGGCGCGCACCATCACCCGCGCGCCGATCACGCTCAGGTAGCCGTACATCCCGCCCATGCTTTCGTCGGTGACGAAGCTTTCAATGCCTTCCACGGCGAGCAGATTGTGGGCGAGATGCGCCTGCGCCACGTTGAGGTAGCGCGCGACGACGACCAATTCCTCGTGTTGGAGGAGCTGCGTGACGCGCCGTTCGTTTTGGCGCGCCTCCTCGAGGGCCGGTTCGAGGTCGAGGGCGCGGTGGAAGGCCTCGAGGGCGCGCGCGTACTCGCCGAAGTTTTCCAGCAGCAGGCCGTGAAGGTTGTGCGCGGCGGCCCATTCCGGTTGCAGTGCGAGCGCGAAGCGACATGCGAGATACGCTGGATTGAGGTCGCCCGCCTCACGCAATTGTTGGGCGCGTTCGAAATAGGCGCCGGCGGCCTGGCGCAGCTGCGCGGCGGCCCATTCCTCGCGCGCGTTGTGGAGGCTGGCGTCCAGCTCCAGGGCGCGCTCGAAAGCGGCTATGGCTTCGGGGAGCCGCTCTAGCGCCGCGAGCAGCGTCCCCCGCAGATAATGGGCGTCCGCCCACTCGGGCAGCAATTCCAGCGCGGCGTCGCACTCGCGCAAGGCGGCTTCGGGAGCGCCTTCGGCTTCGAGCGTGGCCGCCTGGGCCAGATGGACCTCGGCTTGCAGGGATGGTTCGGTAGTTTCCTCAGTGGTTTCCATGGAAGTCTCCTCGGAAAATAGAGATCAGCGATTCAGCAGTCAGCGAAAAGGCGAAAAGGCGAAAAAGCGAATCACTTACGTTCACACGTTCATACGTTCACACTTGGGCACGTTCGCACGTTCGCACGTCTTAGTCGGCCAGCAGCTGGGCGTGGACTTGCTGGAGCCACGTGGGGATTTCGATGCTCTGCGGGCATTGCTCTTCGCACTGATGGCATTCCACGCACAGATCGGCGCGTTCGGTGGCGTCCAGCCAGTTGCGGTAAGCGTCCCTGGCGCCCGGCAGGTCGTCATACATGATCCCCTCGTTGTAGATGCCGAAGATGCGGGGGATGGCGACCCCTTGCGGGCAGGGCTGGCAATATCCGCACGCGGTGCAGGGGATGGGGATGAGCGTCTGATAGGCGGCCCGCACCTGCTCGACGAGGGCGAGTTCCCCGGAGGTGAGGCTGCCGACGCCGGAGCGTTCGGCGCTGGCGACGTTTTCGACCACCTGCTGCATCGTGCTCATGCCGCTGAGCACCAGCGAGACTTCAGGCTGATTCCAGAGCCACTGCAAGGCCCAATCGGCGGGCGTGCGCTGGATGGGCGCCTGGGCCCACAGCCTGGCGACGGGCGCGGGAGGCGGGTTTTTCGCCAGCTTGCCGCCGCGCAACGGCTCCATGACGACGACGGCGAGGCCCTTCTCGGCGGCGTAGTGCAGTCCTCTCATCCCCGCTTGCTCGTTCACGTCCATGAAGTTGTACTGGATCTGGCAGAAATCCCAGCCGTCGTAGTCATCCAGGATTTCCTGGAAGGCTTCGTAGCGATCGTGGAAGGAGAAGCCGATATGACGGATTTTCCCGGCGGCGAGCTGCTTCTCGGCCCAGGCGGTCACGTTCAAGGCGCGGAGGGCGTGCCAGCGTTCCTGATGCAGGGAATGGAGCAGGTAGAAGTCAATGACGTCGGTTTGCAGGCGCTCGAGCTGCCGGTTGAGGTAGGTGTCGCAGTCATCGAGGGATTGGATGAGCCAGGTGGGCAGCTTCGTCGCCAGGCTGACTTTGGCGCGGTAGCCATCCGCCAGCGCTCGAGCCAGGAAAGGCTCGCCCATGCCCTTGTGATAGGACCAGGCGGTATCCACGTAGTTGACGCCGTGATCAATAGCGTAGCGGATCATCGCCGTTGCCAGCGGCGCGTCAATTTGTCCGGCGTCGTCATTGAGGAGCGGCAGGCGCATCGCGCCGAATCCCAGCGCTGAGGGTTTCCAATCGAGTGCTCCAAAGGTACGGTATTGCATAGTTTGCCTCCTTGGAAAAGGGCTCACGGATGAACACGGATTTCACGGATCAGGAAAGGTGATGCAAACTTCAGGCTGCTCTCAGGCCCCCGTCCCGGAATGAATCCCTGGTCTGAGCCGTCGCGACTCTTTCACCTTCAGGCTTATTGTACACTCCATGGCCCAAGGTGGCAACCCGCCCGTCGGGCCGTGCTGACGTCAGACCGCGCGGATGATTTTCACTGCAGGGGCGCAGGGCACACGGAGTTCTGTCGGATTCCCCGTGCTCTTGCTGTCTTAAAGGCAGATTGCTGTTAGGCGGCGAGTCCGGTAAATATGGATGATTGTTATAATATTTATATTGACAATTCGTTATATCTGTGATATGCTGGTGAACGTGTCCACGTGTGAACGTGTGAACGTGCGAACTAAGTGATTTGCTTTTTCGCTGACTCGTTGATTGCCTATTTTCCGAGGAGCTCACTTACGCATTACGCATTACGCATTACGCATTACGCATTACGTATTTTCTGAGGAGGAACCCATGACAGCAGCACAGGATGCAAATGCTACCGGCAAGATGCCGGTTGTCTTCGTCGGCCATGGTTCGCCGGAAAACGCGATCATGGAGAATGCTTTTACGCGCCGGTTGGAGCAGTTGGGCCGCGATTTGCCGCGTCCCCAAGCGATCCTGGCGGTCTCAGCACACTGGTTGACGCACGGCACGTATGTCACCGGTATGGCCCGTCCGCGGACGATCCACGACTTTTACGGCTTTCCTCAGGAGATGTACGCGCTTTCTTATCCCAGCCCCGGCGCCCCGGAGTATGCTGAACGTGTGCGGGAGCTGCTCACTACGACCGGGGTGGGGTGGGATCTCTCGTGGGGATTGGATCACGGCACCTGGACGGTCTTGCGGTGGATGTACCCTGCGGCCGACATCCCCGTCTTCCAATTGAGCATTGATTACGATCAACCCCCGGCCTACCATTATGCTCTGGCAAAGGAGCTGGCTCCCCTCCGCAAGGAGGGCGTGCTGATCCTTGGCAGCGGCAACATCACGCACAACCTGCGGGTCACCGACTATCCTCACCTCGACGCTCCGCCGCGCGCGTGGGCGGTGGCGTTTGATGAGCGGGTCAAGGCTGCGTTGCTCCATCGGGATCATGCGGCGCTCATTCATTACCAGAGTTGGGGGGACGCGACCGATCTGGCGGTGTCGGCTGACGATCGCTACAGCCCTGTCTTGCAGGGGATGAGTCCGCAGGAATGGGGGCGCGTGGCGGACCTGGCCGTCCCGACCAACGATCACTATCTGCCGATGCTTTATGCGGTGGGGTTGCAGGAGGAGGGGGACGCCATCGAGTTTGTATACGAAGGTTTCCACTACGGGACGCTCTCGATGCGCTGTTTTCAGATGGGGTAAGGCGGCGCGTGCGCACGCATGAAGATGTGCACGTGTCTGAAATAGGAGACACATCAAATGTTAAAGATCACTTTTTATCACGATGTGCTTTGCGCCTGGTGTTTCCTGGCGTCGGCGCGATTGCGGCGCATCGTGGCGGACGTCGCTGGGGACGTGGAGGTGGAGCATCGCTGTTTCGCTCTGGCCCCCACACCCGAGGCGATCGGGCGCATGTTTGGGGACGCGGAGCGGGGCAAAGCGGAGATCATGGATCACTGGGCCGCAGCCGCTGCCCATCCCGAGGGCGAGGTCATTCAGGTGGAGCAGATGCGGGAGCGGCCGTTCCCCTATCCTTATTCGATGCCCGGCTTGCTGGCCTGCAAGGCCGCCGAATTTCAGCAGGGGCAAGCGGGCCATTGGAAGATGTTTGACCGGGTGCAACGGGCGCATTTCATCGAGACGCGCAACATTGCCGATTTCGAGGTGCTGCGCGATTGCGCCGCCGACACTGGCGGCCTTGACCTGGCCCGCTGGGAGCAAGATGTTCACAGCCCGGAAGTCCGCCAGGCCGTTGAGCGCGATCTGGCGGAGGCCCGGGAGCGCGGCATCACTGCCGTGCCGACGATGATCTTTGACGACCGCTGGCAGATTTCCGGCGCGGTGCCGGAGGCGCTGCTGCGGCAGATCATCACCGACATCCTGGCCGGCCGCGATCCCACGCAGCGCTAGCCGGTCCGCGGCGGTGAGGGCGCGAGGTCCTGCATCTGGCTCACGTCGTCGCCATCCCCGCGAGTTTCGCGTTCCAACGCCTCCAACAAGCCGGGCAGCAGGCCGATGTGTTCGAGCTCATAGAAGCCGCGTTGTCCGGCGGGCGGCGGTTCGGCGATCTCGTGCGCCCACGTGATGTGGTATGGCACGTAGACGGCGTTCGCGCCCAGGGCCAGCACCGGCAGGATGTCGGAGCGGAGGGAGTTCCCCACCATCAAGAACCGCTCCGGCGCGAGCGCGTGCCTCTGCAGCAGCGCCGTGTAAGTGCGTGAGTTCTTGTCGCTCACGATTTCGACGTGGCTGAAATAGGGCGCCAATCCCGAGCGCGCCATTTTCGATTCCTGATCGAGCAAATCCCCTTTGGTGATCACCATCAGCGTATAGGAGCGGGCCAGCGCGGCGATCGTCAAAGGGGATTGCTCCAGCAATTCCACGTCGGCCGTCATCATCGCCTTGGCGGTATCCACGATAGTCTTGAGCTCGCGTCCTGAGATGCGGCCGTCGGTCAACTCGATGGCGGTTTCGATCATTGAAAGGGCGAAGGCCTTGATGCCGTAGCCGAAATGCTGCATGTTGTGCATCTCGGTCTGATAGAGCTGCTCGTTGATCCATTCCAGGTCGTGATAGCGCGCGAGGAGGCGTCGGAATTGGGCCTGCGCGTCGGCGTAGAGGCGCTCAGTGTGCCAGAGCGTGTCGTCGGCGTCGAAGGCGAGGAGGTCGAAGCGGGCCATCGTCGTTTACCTCAGGGCGTCGAGGCGGCGCCGGCGCGAGGAGGCCGGAAGTCGCTGCGATAGCGACGGTGAGTGAGAAGCGGTTTCATGGGTGATCCTTTCGGTGAAGGAAGGAAGAGGTGTAAGCAACAGCAACAACGTGCGCTGCAATTTCTCTATCCCTGCTGCGTCTCGATTCCTTTCAGGTCTGCAGGATACATCGAAAGGGCGAATTGACAAGGGCGCCGAAAGGGAGCGCCTTAGTTGGCGAATCTGGAAATTAAGTGAAGAAATCTCTTGACAAGCGTATATTCACGGTATATAATGTTAGTATACGGAAATTAAAGAGATTTATTCTCATAAAATACGAGGTGCTTATGTTGATCCGCTTTCATGCCAGCAACTTTCTTTCGATCAATGAGGAGGTGGAACTCTCCCTCATTCCGGGCCGTGTACGCCAACATCCTGAGCATGTGAGGCACGACAGTGAGGGTTGTGGCGCCGCCGTTTTGCGAGCCGCAGTGATTTATGGCGCCAACGCATCGGGCAAATCCAATCTGGTGCGTGCGATGCGTTTTGCCCAGCGTCTCATCGTAGAGGGAACCCGCATCAAGCAAGCAATTCCGCGCATCCCTTTTAAGCTGTGTCAAGAGGGGGCAAGTTGCCCCTCGAAATTCGAGTTCGAGTTCAAACAGGGGGAGCGCTGCTATGGCTATGGTTTTGAAGTTGACTCTCAGCGAGTTCACGCCGAATGGCTATACGAGATCAAAAAGACGACGGAGACCCTACTTTTCGAGCGCACCACTACGGAAGAGGGGGTCGTCGCGGTGCAGTTTGGCAGGGTCGGGTTTGTGGATTCAGAAGACGAGCGCACTGTGAGGGGAGTGGCGAAGGGTACCCGCCCAAATCAGCTGTTCTTGACCGAGAGTATGGAGCGTAACGTCCCCTATTTCGCCGATGTTTACCATTGGTTCAGGGAGACGTTGGCTATTATCTATCCGGAATCGAAGTATTTGCCTCTTCTCGGCAGAATGGTTGAGAGTGATTTCGCGGCGAGTATGGCGCGTTACTTGGAGCAGCTGGGGACCGGCGTTTATGGATTCGATTTGTCAGAAGTGGATCCAGAGGTGGAGTTTCATGCCGAAATGCTGGAGGATCTGCGTGAAATGGCAGAGCCGGAAGGGAAATCTATCTTCGTGGTGGGTCCCCGGGGGGAACGTTATATTGTGGAGCTCTCAGGCGGGCAAATCCAGGCCAAGAAACTGATGTTTAAACATCGAATGAGCGATGGCGGCGAAGAGGTGCTGTTCGACATCGGGGAAGAATCGGACGGCACTCGCCGGATGCTGGATTTGCTGCCCGGCTTTGCCAACCTGCCCGGTCGAGAGCAGGTGATCGTCATTGACGAATTGGATCGCAGCCTTCATCCGCGCCTCAGTTATGAATTGCTCAGACTATTTCTCGCAGATTCGGGGAACCGCAGTCAGATAATCGCGACGACCCATGAAGAAAACTTGCTTAATCTGGGATTATTGCGACGCGATGAAATCTGGTTCATCGAAAAAGATCCTGGCGGGGCTTCGCATCTCTACTCTCTGGAGGAATTCGCGCCCCGCTACGACAAGGACATCGAACGGGGCTATCTGATGGGGCGTTTTGGCGCAATCCCTGTTTTTGGCCCCCCCTTTGCCACCCGGAGAGCCTGACATGCCTGAGAAACGTCGTTTCAAGCCCCGGCAACGTCTCAGTGGGGTGCGCGATCCCAAAGAATCGCAAGGCAGGCAGCAGAACGCGGCTTGAACATGAACTGGTGGTTTTGCTGGGAGAATACAACAAAGCCGCGCCTAGAACTGAGCATTTTCTTCCGTATGTTGCTGCGGCCATCGAACGTGCTCGTGAATTGGATATTCATCCAGAAGATCGTTGGCCGCAAGACTTGGGGACGCGGGTGTATTTGCTCGCCGAGCATATCATGGACCGTGAGCCGCGCGTTGCCTGAGCCGGCCCGGTACTGGCGGCCGCACAAAACATGAGCGTTGTCAGCCGCAATGCTCCCGTTTTGCGCGGGCGCGGGAAGGGCGAGCCTCTGATGGAAAAACTGCTGCAAGCCAGATGTGAGGATCGAAGCTGCCCCAGGCGCTCCTGAATGCTGTTTGAACCCCTGGCTGCGTGCATTCAGCTCCATCCATGGCCCTACAAGCCCTGACGGACAAAAACCGTGAGCCTTGTTCCAGCAAGGCTCACGGTTCATGGTTTCGCAGTTCACGCCGCTACTTGAGCGCTTCCATCCCCTCGAAGCTGCGGTACGGCGAGAGGATCTCCAGGGTCTCCTGATCGTCCTCCGTGAGCTGCTGCATGACCATGCGCATGAGCAGCTCGCCCAATCCCGGCCCCAGCATGAAGCCCTGGCCGCACATGCCGATGGCCATCAGATAGCCGCTCACCTCGTGCGCCCAACCCACCAGCGGCGAGCCGTCCGGCGTCATGGGATACAGCCCGCGCCACGTCCGCCGCACGCGGATGGCCGCCAAGCGCGGCATGAGGTCCACCATCCGCCGCGCCACCTGTGGGAGGAACACGCTCGTCTCCCGGCAGTCGAAGCCCCAGATGCTCGGATCCGGCGTGATGCAGAACACAATCTGCCCGCTGTGCAGCTGGAAAAAGTAGTAGTTCTTCGAACCGGGCGCGGGACGGATGTCCACCACCATCGGGCCGAGGAAGTGCGCCACCGGCTCGGTGATGCCGCCTTCGTGCGAATCGGGACGCACGGGATGGTCGAAGCCCAGCAGCGCCCCCACCTGCGCGGCCCACGCTCCCGCCGCGTTGACGACGACCGGGGCGGTGTACGTCTCCTTGTCGGTGCGGACGCCGATGATCTCGCGGTGCGGCCCGTGCGCGACCTCGCGGGTGAGGATTTCGACCACCTGCTCGTTGAAGCGGAACTCGGCGCCGGCCTGCTTCGCCGCGTCGTAGTAGGCGTGCCCCGCCAGCAGCGTCGAGCAATGCCCATCCTCCGGCGAGAACGTCCCCCCGAGCAACCCCTCGCGGTTCAGGTCGGGGATGATCTCCAGCAGGTCGTCCCGATCGTACCAGTCAATGTTGAGACCGTAGGCCTTTTGGATTTTCAACAGCGCCTTGAGCGTCCGCTCCTCCTGCTCGCGGTAGGCGACGAACGCATAGCCGCCTTGCGTCCATTCGAGAGCGTGCCCGTAAGTCTCCTGCCAGTTTCTGACGATGTCCAGCGTGCGCAGGCACAGGCGGATTTTGGCCGGATCGGAATGCGTGGCGCGGATGCCGCCAATCGCTGCCTTGTTCGAGCCTTGCCCCTGACTGGGGAGCCGCTCGAGCACGACCACCTTCAGCCCGGCCTGGGCCATCCACAGCGCCGTCGGTGTGCCCACACTCCCCGCGCCGATAATAATCACGTCGTAATTATGGTGAGTCATAGTTTCCTCCGAAATGGCGTAATGCGTACTTCGTACTGCGTAAACTCCCGCGTCGCCAGGCCTTTTACGTAGGACGCATTACGTTTTACTCTCCACCCCCGCAAACACCCCCAGCGGCACTTCCACAAAGAGCGGACGCGGTATGTTGCGGGTGACTTCGCTCAGCGGCACGCCCTCCTCGCGGAAGAGGCGCAGGATGAGGTTAGTGCAGGTCTTGCTGCCACAGGCGCCCATCTGCGCCCGGGTCACCGCCTTGATCTCGTTCATGTCGCGGTACCCCTTGCGGATCAGCGCGCGGATTTCGCCCGCCGTCACGCGCTCGCAGCGGCAGACGATCTCGTCGTCGGCCACGCGCGTGATCTCCTCTTCCAACGCCGCGCTGACCCACGGCGCCTGCACCCGCAGGCCCGCCAGCCGTTTAGCGATGGCCTTCGGCGCGCGCACTTTTACCAACACCGTGTGGTCGTTGCGGCGGATCGAGCGGACATTGGCGACGGTCACTTCGCCCAGCACCTCACCGACCGCGTCGAGCGCCGTCAGCACATCGCCCTCGCGGACACTCTCCGGCAGGAATTCATACGCGACGGTGACGAGCGGCTGCTCGGGGTCCTTCCGGTAGTCCACCAGTGTGATCGCCAGGCCGGGGCAGATGGTGACGCATTTCTCACAGCCCAGGCATGCCTTGTGCAGCTGCACGCCCAGGTACTCCGGGACGGCGCGGATGTCGTCTTCGGGGATGGCGATGAGCTCCTGCGGGCAGACCGACGTGCAGGGATTGCAGGGGATCTCCTGCGAGCAATGGAACACGGGAATGACGCCGCTTTCTTGCTCTGGAATGCGCTCCGCGACGGTCGCGCCGGGGTGCGACTTGAGAATCTCGGCGGTGCGATACCAGTCGCGCGGGATTTCCTCCTCCGCCACGCCGAGCGCACGGGCGATTTCCAGCCCCTTGATCTTGCCGGAGAACATCGCCGCCGACGCCTCCGCGATCTCTTCCGCGTCGCCTGCGTCGAAAACGGGAATGCCGTACTCGCGCGCCTTCGCCGTGAACTCGTTCACCGGATCGAGCCCCACGGCAATCAACACCGTGTCGCACGCGAAGGACTTCTCCGTCCCGGGGATCGGCTGCCAGGCATCGTCGAGCTGCGCGATGGTGACCGATTCCACCTGCTCCGTCCCGTTGGCGCTGATGACGGTGTGGCGCGTGTAGATCGGCACGCCGAAGCGCACGAGCTTATCCTTGTGGACCTTGTAGCCGCCGCATTCGGGCAGGGCCTCCACCAATCCCACCACCTGGATGCCGGCCTGCAGCGCGTGATAACCGGCGATCAGGCCCACGTTCCCGCCGCCGACGATGAAGAGTCGCTGCGCCGCCTTGACCAGATCGCGGTTCACCAGCGTCTGGAACGCCCCCGCGCCGTACACCCCCGGCAGCGTGTTGCCCTTAAAGACGAGGGACTTTTCCCGCGCGCCGGTAGCGACAAGCAGAATTTGGGGCTTGACTAAGACGTACTGCGTGTCCTGGCCTTCGCGTTCCCCCGCCTTTTTGCTTTCCCGCAGAATCCCCACCTTCCCATCGCTGAAGACCGCGAGGGCGGTGCTGTTGAGCCAGACGGCGACGCTTTCGTGTGTGCGGACTTCGTTTTCCAGCCGTGTGGCGATGTCAATGCCGCGTGTGCCCGCGTAGACGGCGTTGATCGAGCCGAAGAAACGGTGGGTTTGGAGGACGAGCTTCCCGCCGAGGCGATGCTTATCATCCACCAGAATGCAGCGGATGCCGCGCTGGCCCAGCTGGATCGCCGCCGACATTCCCGCCGGGCCGCCGCCGAGGATGAGCACGGGGACTTCGACCGTCTCGACCTCGCGCAGCAGCGGCGTCTCCGCCACCGGGGGCGGATTGGGCAGTCCATCCATCGGCATGACGACCATGCCCGGCGTCACCGGCGTCATACACGCCTTCACCGGCTTGCCGTCGGCGACGACCAGACATTGCGCGCATTGCCCGTTGGCGCAAAAGATGCCCTGTGGCGCGCCATCCTTGGGATGATGCCCAAAGATGCGCACGCCATGCGCGAACAGCGCCGAGGCGATCATCTCGCCGGGCCGCGCCGTGAGGGGCCGTCCTTCCCAGGTGAAAGGGAGCTCCTCTTCCGCGCTGATGGACAAAATAGGGTGTTGGGTGATACGATATTCGGCCATAGCTGCTCCTTGCGGTCACACGTTCACACGTTCATCATTATAGAAGCGGGGTTAGTGAGATTAAACTGAGATTAGGCTAAACTTTGACGGTAAAAAGGCATACGTGAGCGGCCAAACAGAACGGGGGCGGATTTCCGCCCCCGGCATTCACATCTTTCGAATAGCGGTTCCCTTACGGCAGATCGGGGCAGAAATCCACGATCGCCGCGACGGTATCCGAACTGGCAATGGTGCCGATGCGCCCCCGCAGCTGGGCCGCATCGAGGGTGACGCCGGAGAGGCTCTGGATGGCGGTGCTCAGCTCCGCCAGTGGAAAGCTGAAGGCCACGGCATCGCGGGTTTCGGTGAAGGTCACCTCCATGATGTCCGGCACGCGCGCGCCCGAAGCCCAATCTCCCTGCGCGCTATCCCAAATGTAGAAATAAGGCTCGGCGCGCCCATTGGGGTAGAACATCACCCCCGCGCCAACCTCTGTGCCCAGGTCGGGATTGATGTAGCCCGCGCCTTTCGGCCTGCCCGTCCCGGCGTTGCCGTCCACATCGAGCGCCAGAATCCAATGGTAGGTGAGCGTGCGCTGCGCCGGCGGCGGTTCCGCCAGCTGCAGCCAGACCGTCAGCCGGGCAGCGTCTCCCGCGCCGGAGACGGTGAAGGGCGGCAGCGCCTCCCGCAGGATCAACGTATCGCCGCCGATGTTGCAGCTGAGGCTATCCAGACCTTGCGGCGGGGCGCTCACGGCCTGCCCTCCCGCCAGCGAAGCGATGTCGCCGCGAGGATCTGTGTGCGGCGCGACGGCAGGCGTCGCGGTCGGGGTGAGGGGTGCCGTCGTCGTGGGCGCGACTTCGGGAGTCGGCGCCGGCGTCACGGTCGGCAGCACCTGGAAGATCGGCGTGGGGGTGGGGGAGGGGAGCGCTTCTGACGTCGGCATGGCGAGTTGTGTCAGGGCTGTCGCGGTCAGGTCCGGGGTGGGGGTGAGATCCGCCAGGCTGATTTGGGGAGGCGGCACGGTCGGTTTGACGTCGCGCCGCAGCATCCAGCTGACGCCGAAGGCGATGACGATCATTCCCGCGACGGTAAGCAGCATCAGAGCCCAGACGGGAATGCCCCCGCGGCGGTTGGCGGCCATGGCCCGCCGCAACTCCAGAAACGCCGTCCAGCGGCGTTGGGCGGCCTCGAGGGCCTGCCGTTCCTCGCCGGTCGCTGAAGCCGACAGCGTGCGTAATTCGGCCACCAGGGCCTGAATCGTCTCGGTGTTCAGGCTGTCTGGATTTTGCCGCTGCTGCCGCTCCAGCTGCGCATGGCGCGCCATCAACGTCTCGAAGTCGGCGAGGGCAGGGGGTTCCGCGGGCGTTGGGTGCTCCTCAGGGATCTCGACAGGCTCCATAGGCTCCATTTTTTATCTCCTGTTGCCGGGTTGCAGTCTAGAAAGTACCCGGTATGCCTTCAGACGCGCCGCGAAACAGCCGGCGCTGTTCCTCCGTTGAAGGAAGGTGACGGGAATCATCGCCCTGGATGCAAAGGGTGGGGGCATGGGACATCTCCTGGAGATGAGCTTCCCGTCGGTTCTGCAGCCCGTGCGACGGAGCTGGAACCTCTCGAATCTGGCTGAACTGTCTGAACTTCTGCTTGCCTATCTCAAACAGTATAGCACGAAGGGGAAGCTTGTCCAGCGTCGGGTGGGATTATCCGCCGCACTGTCAAGGGAACATGCGTTGAGCTGCCCTCCCGCATAAGAAAAACCACGTAATTTGCATTTTTACGGATTGTGGTATAATGGGCTTTGACTCAAGGGCACAGTCCCTGACCGGGCCTCAGAGCAATTATTTCACTGTTTCGCAAGGAGTTTGTGAGGAGATGAACAAGACGCTGTACGTTGGTAATTTGCCGTTTGATGTGACCGAGCAACAACTTCAGGAGCTGTTCGAGCAGCACGGTGAGGTGCTCGCTGTGCGGATGATCAACGACCGTGAGACCGGTCGCTACCGCGGCTTCAGTTTTGTGGAGATGGAGGCCTCTGGTGCGGATGCCGCGATGTCGGCGTTGAACGGCGCGCAGTTCGGCGGGCGTACGTTGCGGGTGAATGAGGCTCAGCAACGCGAGCACGTGGGTCGTGACGAGGGGCGACGTCCACAGCGCTATTCCGACCGTTAGATCTTCGGACGAGGCACGTACCGAATTTAGCCGACCGGCGTCATCCCGACGCCGGTCGTTGTTTTGCCGCAGCCGGGAACTGGTCCCGGAGTGCTCACGGGGAAGCGGGGCTATTTGCGGTATAATATCCACAGGAAACTTTTGTCCTGAGCGAGGCAGGTCAGGGCGCAGGAGGTAGGAAGTGCGGGGTGAGCGTTTGGTTTTCCCATTTACCGCTATTGTAGATCAAGAGCGCATGAAGCGCGCCTTGATCCTCAATGCCATCAATTTCCGCATCGGCGGCGTGCTGATCCGGGGCGAGCGTGGCACGGCCAAGTCCACCGCCGCCCGGGCCCTCGCGGCGTTGCTGCCGGAGATCGAGGTGCTCGTGGATGGCGCTTTCGGTTGTGACCCCGAACAGCCCGCGACCTGGTGCACGCTCTGCCGGGAGCGCGCTGAGGCGGGCGAGGAACTGCCGCGCGCTAAACGCAAAGTGCCCTTCGTCGAATTGCCCATCGGCGCTACCGAGGACCGCGTGGTCGGCACGCTCGACATCGAACGGGCCATTCAAAAGGGGGAGCGGCGCTTCGAACCGGGCGTGCTTGCCGCGGCGAATCGCGGCATCCTCTACGTGGATGAGGTCAACCTGCTGGACGATCACATCGTGGATGTGCTGCTCGACGCCGCCGCGATGGGGGTGAACACGGTGGAACGCGAGGGGATTTCCTTCCAGCATCCGGCGCGCTTCATCCTGGTGGGGACGATGAATCCCGAAGAGGGCGACCTCCGTCCGCAGCTGCTGGATCGCTTCGCCCTGTGTGTGGACGTCGTCGGCGTGCGCGATGCGTCATCGCGCATGGCGATCATGGAGCGCAATCTGGCGTATGAGCAGGACCCCGAGGGCTTCTACGAGGAATGGCTGCCGCAGGAGCAGAAACTGGCGCAGCAGATCGAGGAAGCGCGCGCTATCTTGCCGCATGTCCGCTACACCCGCGCCGACCTGGCGACCATCGCCGTGATGATGGCCGACCTGGGCGTGGATGGGCATCGCGCGGATCTGGTCATCCTCAAGACGGCGACGGCTCACGCCGCCTGGGAAGGGCGCACCCGCCTCACCGACATGGACATCGTCCTGGCAGCGCAGCTCGCCCTGCCGCATCGCCTCAAGCGCAAGCCCTTTGACGAGGTGCAAACCTCGCTGGAGTCGCTCGATAAGCGCCTGGCGCAGGCGCGCAGACAGACGGAAGAGTCACTGCCCCGTCCCTCGGACACGCAGCCCGCAGGCGCAGGAGAGCCGACGCCAAAAAAAGTCTGACGCCTCCTGAGGGTGAACCCGAAGTCGCACCGGAGACTTCGTTGCCTCAGGAGCAACAGGCGATGCAGGCGATCCCCAAATGGACCAGCGAGGGGGCCTGGTGGGACGGCGGCCGGTCCACGGAGATCGGAGCGCTCTTCGACCCCCGACGGCTGGAAACGCCCATGGATCGCCAGGAGCGGCGCTCCGGCGGCCGGCGTAGCCGCACGGTGACGACGCTCAAGCGCGGACGGTATGTGCGCGCACGGCCTTCGCCGCGTGACCCTTCGGACCTGGCGCTGGATGCCACCTTGCGCGCGGCGGCCCCCTTTCAGAGCGAGCGTCACGCCGCAATGCCCCAGGGCCCGGTGTTGCAGGTGCGTTCCCATGATTATCAGCGCAAGGTGCGCGTGCGTCGCGCCGCGAACCTGGTGCTGTTTGTCGTGGATGCTTCCTGGTCCATGGCAGTGGAGGAGCGCATGGAGGCCACCAAAGGCGCGGTGCTGTCGTTGTTGACGGACGCCTATCAGCGGCGGGACCGCGTGGGACTGATCGTCTTTCAGAAGGATCGGGCGATGGTGGCGTTGCCGCCGACCAACAGCGTCGAACTGGCGCAGAAGCGGTTGCAGGACTTGCCGGTAGGAGGGAAGACGCCGCTTTCCGCCGGTTTGTGGCTGGCGGCGCACACGATCCAGCAGGAGCTCCTGCGTCACCCCGACCTGGAGCCGCTGCTGGTGATCCTGACCGACGGCGCGGGCAATGTTTCCATGGGCGACATGCCGCCGCAAGAGGAAGCCTATCTCATCGCGGAACAACTGCGGGACGCTGATGTGCGCTCGGTGGTGGTCAACATGGAAGACGCGCGTTTTGATCAAGGTCTGGCGCAGAGTCTGGCGGATCATCTCGGCGGCGAATGCTTCAATCTGGTTTCGTTGCAGGCGGACGCTCTGTTGCAGACGGTGCAGGGGCGGTTGCGGAAGTGAGGAGCGGGTCGCATCAGGAGCATCTCTATGGATGAGGCGGAACGTCTCGGCGAGTTGTTGCAGGCGCGGGGCTGGTGGCTGGCGGTGGCGGAATCGTGCACGGGAGGGCTGTTAGGGCATCTGATTACGGAGATCCCCGGCAGCTCGGCTTATTTCCTCGGCGGCGTGTTGGTCTACGCCGACGCGATGAAACAGCGGTTGCTCGGCGTGCGGGCGGAGAGCCTCCAACGGTGGGGCGCTGTCAGCGCGCAGGTGGCGCTGGAGATGGCGTCGGGGGTGCAGGCGCTCACCGGCGCCGAAATCGGCGTAGGCATCACCGGCATTGCCGGGCCGGGAGGCGGGACGGCCCTCAAGCCGGTGGGATTGACGTATATCGCGTTGGCCGCGCCCGGCGAACGGCGCGTGTGGCGCCAGCTGTGGGCGGGCGACCGCGCGGCGAATAAGGCCTCCTCGGCGCGAGCGGCGCTGCGCTACGCCTGCGCCTATCTTTCCGGCGTCTCGCCGGCGTCGGGGAGCGCTTCCGCCGCCTCTGGATGAACTGCCGCGCGTTGAGCCGTGGCTTCCAGACGCTGCGCGCGCTTCTGCGCGGTCAGCCATTCTACCCCCTCTCGCAGTGTCCTGTAGATCGCTGAGCCGTGTGCGGCGTGTGGATAGAAGGCCTGTTGCAGCTCGGTGGCCGCCTGCGCGACCCCTTCATTGCCATCCCCTTTGCGCGAGAGGCGCGCTGCGACGTGCTCCAGCGTGCGCATGAATTCCTGTTGAGTCTCCAGTTCTCCCCGCAAGAGGGCTCGCGGTCCCTGCCCCGGCACAATCCACTGGACCTCTTTCCGTCGTCCTAACAAGCTCAACGTCTTGAGCCAGGCATCGAAATCCGGCGTGTGCGATAACTCCGGCGGCTGGTCCGCGACAACGGTGTCGCCGGCAAAGAGCACTTTCTGCGCCGCAGCTGTGAGCATCAACACGCCGGCAGCGCTGCCGCTGAGGCATTCGAACCGCAACGGCGGCGAGGTGTAGTGCAGCTGCATCGGCGCGGTGAGCACAAACGTGGGGTGCGGGGGAAGCAGCGAGGCGAGCAACTCCAGCTCATCGGGGAATGCCCGCCCGACGCCGGCGAGCAGGTCGGGCCAGGTTTTGTCATCGAAGGCGGCCAGGCAGCGCGCCGTCGCCTCAGCGACGATGAGGGGAACGCGCCAGAGCGCCGCGCCGACAAGCCGTTCGGGTCGGGCGTCGGTGAGGACCAGGAAGCGGGGCTCGCTCCAGGTGCTGCGGACTTCGTCGAGCCACGCGCGGGCATGGCTCGGACGCGGCGGCGCGTCAATGGCGATCACGCCGTGCCCGGTGACGACAAGCCCCAGGTTGTAGGGCGGGAAACGGTTTTCCATGAAGAGGTTGGGCGCGATTTCTTGCATAGTCTTGCTCATTCAGCCTGAAATTCGGTTTCGTCCAGGGCTTTGTTGAGAGCCGCGAGGATCGTTTCGGGGTCGGAGCGCGGAGCCCCGCCTTGCGCCATGGCCGGCGTGCCGCCGCCGCGACCGCCAAGCGCCGCCGTTGCCGCGCGGACGCAAGCTCCGGCGTCCAGCTGCGGGATGTCCTCGCCGCGCGCACAGATCAGCCGCACATTTTCCCCCTCGGTGGTCGCCAGGAAAGCGACGGTTCCGGGCAGATCTCGCAGCCGGCGCGCCAGCGCCTGGAGCTCGCCGAAGGGACGTCCTTCCCAATGCGCCACGATTCGGCGCCGGCCCTGTCGGAGCGGGGCGGTGAGCCACAGCTGCTGCGCCTCCATCTCGGCAAGGGTTTGCAGCGCCTGTTGCTGAGCGCGGTGCAGGTCGCGGGCCTCCTCCTGCAGGCGGGTCACGGCTTCGGGGAGGTCGTCCGTCCCCACCGTGAGCTGGCCTCCCAATTGCTGGAGGAGCTGCAGCGCGCGGCGGTAATCCCGCAACGCGCGCGTCCCGCAGAGGAAGGTCACCCTGATGCCGCCTTTGTAGCGTTCGATGGCGGTCAGCTTCAGCAGCCCAATCTGGCCGGTGAACGGCGTGTGCGTGCCGCCGCAGGGGGTGGCGTCGTAGCCTTCGATCTGGACGATGCGGATCACGCCGCTGACGGCAGGTTCGCGGCGCAGTTTGAAATCCGCCAGGGCTTCTGTGCCTGCCAGCTGCACGCTCACGCGGCGATTTTCGTGGAGGATGCGGTTGACCTCATCCTCGACGCGGAAGGCGTCCTGCCAGCTCAACTGCGGCAGGTCGAGGTCCACGGTGTTGAGCGCGGCGCCCATGTGGACGGAGAGCGTGTTCGCTCCCAGGAGGCGCACGCAGGCGGCGGAGAGCAGATGCTGCCCCGTGTGCTGTTGCATGTGGTCGAAGCGCACGTCCCAATCAATGCTGCCGTGCACGGTGACGCCGTCGAGCGGGCGCTCCAGCAGGTGCCAGATCTGGCCCTCGGCGTCGGTCCAGACGTCGCGCACGGGGACGCCGTTGAGCGTGCCCGTGTCGTGGCTCTGTCCGCCGGAAGTGGGATAGAAGGCGGTGCGATCGAGGCGCACGGCCGGGCCCTGGGGAGTCTGCTGTTGGGCTTCGACGTGCGCGGTGAAGTCCTTGCAGGTGACGTCGGTGTAGTAGAGTCTTTCGGTCATCAACATATTGCCTCAGGCCACGTCAGAGGAGAGGGCGCGCGGAATGGTGAATGTAAATGTCGCGCCCTCGCCGGGAGCACTATCGAGCCAGATGCGTCCGCCATGCGCTTCGACGGCGAGCTTGCAGAAGGCCAGACCCACACCGGAACCCTCGATTTGCCTGACATCGGCGCCGCGCGTGTACAAATCGAAGATGCGTTCTTGTTCGTCGTGCGGGATGCCGGGGCCGTTGTCGCGCACGGAGAAGTAGAAGTTTTCGTCATTTTCCGTCACTTCCAGCTCGACCTTGCCGCCGGTGGGGGTGAATTTGATGGCGTTGGTCAGGAGGTTAGTGAGGACCCGGCGTAACAGATCCAGGTCGCCTTGCAGCATGAGCGGGGTGGGCGGCAGGCGCAGACTGAGGGTCTGCTTCCTGTAGGTCAACATCGGCTGGCTGATTTCCGCGGCCTCGCGTACCAGGGTGGCCAGGTCGAAGGTGGTGACGGAGAGGGGCCGTTCGCCCTGCCGCAACCGTGCGGTGTCGAGAATGGTGGTGATCAGGCGCTCCATGCGTTGAGCGCTGCGCAGGCTGATGTGCAGCAGCTGCTCGATGGGCATGGTGAGGTCTTTCTGTTGCCAGGCGGTGCGGACTAAATCGATGCTGTTGATGATGCTGTTCAACGGCCCGCGCAGGTCGTGGATGATCATGTTGGAGAGCTGCTCGCGCATCGCCTCCAGCGCTACCTGGTCGGTGATGTCGTGCGCCAGCCATTGGTAGCTCGGTTCGGGCTGATAGTGGGGCAGGGGCGTGAGATGGGCCTTGAAGGTGCGATCCTGCCCGTCGGCGCCGGGGAGGGTGTAGACCCAGATGAGGGGCGTTTGGGTCGCCAGTTTGGCTTTGGCTTCTGCAAATCCGTCGTGGCTGAGCCCCAGGGTTTCGAGGATCTTTTCGGGCCGTGAGGCGAGGGGCGCCAGCAGCGCTTGGGCGGGTTGATTCAAATCCAGCACCTGGCCGGCCTCATCCAGAATGACGATCGGATCCAGGTTGTGGTCGAACAGCTGTTGATAGCGCGCTTCGGCGCGGTATACCTGCTCGAAGAGGATGGCGTTTTCAATCGCCGGCGCGGCCAGGTCGGCCAGGGCCGCCATAATTTCGCGCGTCTCCTGCAATTCCATGTCTTGCGCCGGGTTGACCATCTCGATCACCGCGAGGGGGCGATCTTTTTGCATGACCGGCGCGGCGTAGAGGGCTTCGGTGCGGAAACCGGTTTGCTGATCGGTCTGGACGTGGAATCGGGGGTCGGCGTACGTGCTGGGAACCCACACCGGCTGGCCATGTGCGGCGACCCAGCCGACGATGCCCTTGCCGGGCGGGAGGGTCCGGCCGATCATCTTGTCGGCTACCTGGCCGGACGCGGCCTGAAAGGTGACGCTGCCATCGGGATTGACGAGAGCGATGGAGACGGCGGCGGGGCGGAAGTACTTGAGCGTAAGATTGAGCAGCTGTTGCAGGACTTCTTCGCTGTTGAGCGAGGTGCTCAACGTGCTCGCCGTTTCCAGCAAAAAGGAAAGGCGCGCTACACCGCGCTGCGCCCATTCGGCGAAACGGGCATTGCGGAGCGCTGCGACGAGGTAATCGGCGAGGGCACACGTCCAGCGTAAGTCGGTCTCTGTAAACTGATGGGGGCGCGCGCTGGCGAGCACCAGGACCCCGAATTTCTCGCTGCCGAAGAGGAGCGGGATTCCCAGCCAGCTGCGCCAGTCTGGAGCCCACACGCTGGTTTTCTCGCCGGTGGTTTTCAGATCAGGGATGTAATGGAGCTGCTGGCTTTGGAAGACCTGGGCTGTGGGTCCCGCGCCGTCTATGGCGATGGCCAGGTCGGCGGACAGAGTGGGGGGGCGCCCAAGCCAGGCTTTGGCGCGCAGGACATTTCCCTCGGTCAGGAAGACGACGGCGGTGTCGAAGAGCACCATCTGCTGCAACTGGCGCAGCGCTGTGGTCAGAATTTCGGTCGGGTCGGGGACGCCGGCGGCGCCATAAGCGGCGCGGGCCAGCGCCGGGAGGATTTGCAGGACGGCGTCTTCACGGGAGGGCGCGCTTTCCCGCCGGTCGCTGCCTTCCTGACGCGACGATGGTTCCTCTGAAGGATACGATGGAGCAGTTTTGCTTTCCATTATAGATTTTTATGGACTTTCCACAGACGTTTCATCCCAGGCTCATGCGGGTCTAAATTCTAACTGTCCTGGATGCAAGATGCACCTGTGAGCTTAATCGAACGTGACGACTTCCTTTCCCTGGAGCCGTTCCAGGATGCGTTCGACGATGAGATCCAAATGGTCATCATTGGCGACAAAATCCAGCCGGTCGGCGGGGACGGTGAGAATCGGGCACAACGTAAAGGACTGGAACCAGGCCTCATACAGCGCGTTGAGTTGGGCAATATATTCCGGGGCGATCTGGCGTTCAAAGCTGCGCCCGCGATGTTGGATGCGCTCCAGGAGGGTAGGCAATGAAGCGCGCAGGTAGATGACCAGGTCCGGCGGCGGCAGGATGGCCGTTACGGCTCCGTACAGGTCGCGGTAGGTGTTGAAATCGCGGAGCTGCATCGCGCCGCGCAGGAACAGGTTTTGGGCGAAGATCTCGGCGTCTTCATACACCGTGCGATCCTGAATCACTGAATTAGGGCGATCCAGCAGCTCGCGGTGATGTCGCAGGCGCCGCGCCAGAAAGAAAACCTGGGAATGGAAGCTCCATTTCTCCATATTTTCGTAGAAGTCGGCCAGATAGGGATTGTCGGCAACGCCTTCGAGGAAGGGTTCCCATCCCAGGCGGCGACTGAGCATGGTCGTGAGCGTTGTCTTGCCGGCGCCGATATTGCCGGCGATGGCGATGTAGTATTTTTTCATTGAAGTGCCTCTGAGGATCCTTTCACTCATAAAGCGATGCCGGCGCGACGGGCGAGCGCGTCCAGGGCGGCGGCAGCGTTCAGCAGGGCGCGCTCCAGGGCCGCCGAGGTGCCTTCTGGTCCAACGGGCGGCTGTTGGGTCAGCGCGCCGCCGATTTCGCCGATGGCCTGGGTCAAAGCGAGAAAATCGCCCAGCGCCTGCCAATTCGTCTCGCCTTGCGCCTCGGTGCTGCGGATGGGCAGGCTCCAGTTGAAGTGCGGCGTCGTTTCCACTTCGGGCTGCAACAGGCTGGGCTGTCGCGTGCCCGCCAGCGCCGCGCGGATCTGCTGCTCGATGAAGTTCAGGTCTTCCGTCGAACGCACGAAATCCAGGGCGTCGGTGTCAATGATGAGCAGCGGCGCTTCGGTGTAACTGGCAAACAGATGCTCGTAGCCCTGTCGCAACGCCTCGATATAGCCTCGATCCATCTGCCGCTCGTAGGGACGGTCGCGCATGGCGATGCGTGCCATCAGGGTGTCCAGACTGGCGCGGAGGTAGACTACCAGGTCGGGATGGGGGATGTTTTCCGCCAGGGCTTCATACAGGCGGTCGTACATCGCCAGCTCCTCTCCGGTGATGTTGAGATGCGCGAAGAGCCGATCCTTGGCAAACAGATAATCCGCCAGCACCGGGCTCCGTTGCAGCTGCAAGATCAGGGTCTGTTGTTGACGATAGCGACTGAGCAGGAAGAAAATTTGCGTCTGAAACGCATAGCGTGCGCGGTCGCTGTAGAAGTCGGAGAGGAAGGGGTTTTCTTCGAAGGCTTCGAGCACTAACGTGGCCTGCAACCGGGGCTGCAACAGCCGGGCCAGCGTCGTTTTGCCTACGCCGATGACGCCTTCAAAAACAATAGAAGAGTGATGAGCAGCATGGTTCACGTCACAACTCCTGGATGGGATAAAACTGGCTGGCGGCGCCTCTGCTGTGAGCGAATAGTGTGCTGATGCTTCTTGCCTCATGTCCAAGGATACCCTGAGCGCGCTAAAAGTCAAGATTTCAGGGCCTGGGGCTTTGGGAGGGTGGGTTTCCGCTCTTTTTTATCTATAAAATTGACATTTTTATGGTATATGTTAGAATGACCGCATCTGTCGGATTCCTGGCTGAATCCCGACGAACATTCTGAGGAGGCAAGTAAGATGGCGTTATTGAATGATGAAATCCGTGGGCAGGTAAAGGAACTGTTGGAGCAGATGCCCAACGTCGTGCGGTTGGTCTTTTTCAAGCTGCCAGAGGAGCAGTGCGAGTATTGTGGGATCATTGAGGAGCTGCTCAAGGAGCTCGCCGAGACGTCCGACAAAGTCACCGTCGAGGTACACAGCTTTGACGCCGAGCCGGACCTGGTCGCCGCCTATGGCATTGACAAGGCGCCCGCGCTGGCCATCGTGGGACAGAAGGATTACGGCTTGCGATTCTTCGGCCTGCCGGCCAATTACGAGTTCTCAACGCTCATCCATGGCATTCAGGCCGCCGGACATGGCGCGCCGGGGCAGCTGGATGAGGCGACGCTGAGCTACCTGGCTTCGCTGCAGCAGCCAGTGCACTATCAGGTCTTTGTCACTCCCTCCTGCCCGTATTGTCCGGGGGCGGCGGCGCTGGCCTATGACATGGCGGTCGCCAGCGAGTGGGTGCGCGCTGAGGTCGTCGAGGCGTCAGAGTTCCCGGAGCTGGCTGAGCGCTACGATGTGATGGGTGTGCCACTGAATGTCATCAATGAGACGGGGCGCGTCGAGGGGCGCGCGCCGCAAAACATGATCGTGGACGCTATCAAGGCGGCGCTCGCGTAGGGAGGGCGTCGTCCGGTGTGGGTAACGGGAGGTCCGGTGGATAACCGGGCCTCTTGTCGTAGAATTGCCTGAGAGGCGGCGAAAGTTGGCGCCGTACTTGCGTTTAGAGGCGCTTGAACGAAAATAGTGCCGGATGTCATCTGGCTCTGGCCTGATTTTATGAGGGGAGGAAGACGATGTTCGATTTCAAACTCGGCAGCGATGCCTCGAAAGGGGCGTCTGAAGGCCACCGGTATGACTTGATCATTGTCGGCGCGGGCCCGGCGGGGCTTACCGCCGCGATTTACGCCGCGCGCGATGGCATCAAGACCCTGGTGATCGAGAAATCGGCCGTTGGCGGCCTCGCGGCGACGACAGAGTGCATCGAAAATTATCCCGGTTTTCCTGAGGGGATCGCCGGCTCCGAACTGATGGAGCGGTTCCAGAAGCAGGCGGCCCGTTTTGGGGCGGAGATCCTCGAATTTGAGGAGGTGACCCGCGTCGAGCCGGTGCGCAAGGGGCTGCTGCGCGTGCACACCGCTTCTGACGACGTCTTTGAGGCGAAGCTGGTCATGCTCGCGCTGGGCAGCAAACCCAAGAAGCTGAATGTGCCCGGCGAGGAAGCGTTCTATGGGCGTGGGCTTTCCTATTGCGCGACCTGCGATGGCCCGCTTTTCCGGGGCAAAGACGTGGTCGTGATCGGCGCGGGGAATTCCGGCCTCCAGGAAGGCTTGAATTTGCTCGGCTACACTCACAGCGTCACCTTCATCGAATTTTTGCCGTATTCCATCGCCGAGAAGATCCTCCAGGAGCGGACGATGCAGCATCCCCGCAGCACGTTCTATTTCAACCACGAGGTGTTGGAGATCAAAGGCGAGAAGATGGTCACCGCCGTTGTGGTAAAGGATCGCGCGACCGGCGAGGTCAAAGAGATTCCCACCGACGGGGTTTTCATCTACGTCGGCTATAGTCCCGACACCAAATTTCTTGAGGGGATGGTCGAACGCAACTCGTGGGGATACATCAAAACCGACGAGCACATGTGGACGGGCGTCGAAGGCCTGATGGCGATTGGTGATGTACGGGCGAACAACGTGGCGCAGATCACGGTAGCCGTGAGTGATGGCGCGAGGGCGGCGCTGGCCGCGCGGGAGTATCTGGCAAAACTGGAGGAGTGAGGATGATTCGGCATAACATCAGCGATCTCGAACGTTTGTTGCGCGTGATTTTCGGCGTTTATGCCATGTTGTTGGGCTTCTTGTTCATTTCGGGATTGGTGGGGAACCTGCTGGGCTTTCTGGGTCTGCTGCTTGCCATCACCGGTGCGATGGGCTGGAGCGGCATCTACACCCTGCTGGGGCGGGAACTGCCCGCCGTTGTCGGGCCGGCGGCGCAGGCGGAAACGGCGGTTGAAGCGGCCGCGGCTGACGCGCCGGCAGCCGACAGAGACGGGTCGCGCACGCCGGAAGCCGGGGAGCCCTCTGAGGCGATCGAGGCCTGAAGGGCGCCGGCAGGTCCTGTCGTCCCGCGCTTTCGGGGGCAGATTGGCGTTCAGATAAGGGGATGCCCCGTGCCGGCGGGGTATTGCCAGGGACGGGAATGATGTAAAAACCGGGACACGTGCGAAGGTTGATGGACGCAGATGAACGCAGAGGAACGCTGATGAGAGAAGAAGCTGCGCCAGGTTTGACTGGGGATGAAATTCCCAGCTGACACAGGCAAACCGCGCTGAAGCGCGTTGTTTGGGAGCTTGCTTCAGCAAGCTTGATCTGTCAGACCCGGAATTCATTCCGGGGCGGCCCGAGCGCAAACTTTGGTTCGCGCACCCTTGCCATGCAAGTTATTCTGAGGTTCACAGATTCGCCTTTTCGCTGATTCGCTGACTGCTGACTCCCTGATCTCTATTTTCGAAGGAGACTCTCTATGTTGATCAAACCTGTATCCACAGTGGCGCTTGAGCCGACCCAACCAGGCGTGGGCATTCGCTGGCTCATCGCCGCCCAAGACGGCGCGCCCAACTATGCCATGCGCGTGATCGAAGTCGAACCGGGGGTGACCTTTGCTCCCCATTCCCATCCCTGGGAACACGAAATCTACGTCCTTGAAGGGCAGGGGGTGTTGATGGGGCCCGGCGGTGAGTGTCCCATGTTGCCCCAACAGGCCATTTTCATCCCGCCGGATGAGGAACATGGTTACCGCAATACCGGCGAACAGACATTGAAATTCATCTGTGTCATTCCAAATCCTAAATAAAGTTGGAGATATTGATGGCTACAGCAAAAGCAACGTGGATTGGACCTGGATATCGTTTTGTCGGCGAGGCCAATGATGGCCCGGCGATCATCATGGACGGCGTCACCCCGCCCGCCGGTACCCATTCCGGGCCTTCGCCGATGGAGCTGGTGCTGATGGGCGTCGCCGGCTGCAGCGGCATGGACGTCGTCTCGATTTTGGCCAAAAAGCGCCAGCCGTTCACCGGCTTGCAAATCCATGTGACCGCCGAGCGCGCGGACGAACATCCCATGATCTACACGCACATTCACCTCGAATACGTGCTTTACGGCACGGGTCTGAGTGAGGAGGCGCTGGCGCGCGCCATTGCGCTCTCGGAGGAAAAATATTGCTCCGTGATGGCGATGCTGCGACCGACCGTGAAGATCACCCACAGCTACCGCATCGTCGAGGAACAGCCTCTGCCCGCTATGCCCGGCGACAAGGCGGGCGAGTCCTAGAGCTTCTGCGGCGGGCGCTGGGCGTTAAAGGACTGTCGTGGCTCGCGGCGTGAGGATGACGCAGTGGCAGCCGCGTCTCTGGATCTTCGCGGCTGCCCTGCTGCTCGCGCTTGCCGGCTGTCGCGCGGCGCGACCGGAGGGGGCAGCCGACCTCACGCCGGCGCCGGTCCCTTCCCCGACGTTTCCCCGTCCCCCCGCCGCCAGCTTCACGCTGACAACGCTCGAGGGCGACACCATCAGCCTGGAGGACTACCGCGGCAAAGTCGTGCTGCTCAATTTCTGGGCCAGCTGGTGCCCCTCCTGCCGCTCGGAAATGGCATCCCTGGAGTCCTATGAGCAGGCGCATCGGGAGGAGGGACTGGTCGTTCTCGGCATTAACTACGAGGAGGACCCCGCAACGGTGCGCTCCTTCATCGCGGACGCGGCGGTCACTTTTCCCATGCTTTTGGATGAGGACGGGGAAGTCGCCGCCGCGTATGGCGTCGTGGGGCTGCCGACCTCGTATTTCGTGGATTGTGAGGGGCGGATCATGGGCTTTTGGCCCGGCGCGGTCTCCGCGAGTGCGTTGGAGCAGCAGCTGACGCCTTTCCTCGCGGAATGTGGAGATTCTCCATGATGACGTTTACACGTTCGCGCGTTCTCACGTGCGCGCTACTGAAGGGAGGCGCTGGAGGGGATGGAAGACACACATTCACCAAAATCAAATGCCTTGCGTGGATTCTGGGAAGAAAACTGGCTGGTCATCCTGGTAGTGCTGGGACTGGCCCTCGCTTATCTGATATTGCACACGCCGCGTCAGGCGTTTGCCTCGACGGAAGCGCTGCAGGCGCAGCTGCGCTCCGGGCAGATCACGGTCGTGGAGTTTTACTCGAATTCCTGCAACATCTGCCTGATATCCAAGCCGAAGGTGGACCGTCTGGAGGCTGATCTCGCCGGGCGAGCGACGGTGTTGCGCCTGGACGTGAAGGACCCCGTAGTGCAGCCTTTGGCGAGCGCCTGGCAGGTGTATGGCGTCCCCACATTTTTTGTCGTGGCGGGGGATGGGACGATCGTTTACGGGCGCGCGGGCGCGCCGGATACCGAGGGGATCAAGGCGGCCGTAGCGGCGCTCGCTGCGTCTCAGCCTATTTTCCGCACCTTGAAAACCGAATAGAGAGCGCGACTGGCGGGATCGCGAGTTTTGTGGCAACATGGGAAGCAACGTCATATCCAATGGAGGGCTTCCCGATGCAATTCAAAGCGCGATTCCGACAG
>Ga0208825_1000164_pt1 | contig 67165 bp, 69 predicted proteins | sample AD_UKC113_MetaG_FD_184450 | JGI IMG/M metagenome (GOLD analysis project Ga0208825, IMG submission 184450) | Active sludge microbial communities of municipal wastewater-treating anaerobic digesters from Hong Kong - AD_UKC113_MetaG (SPAdes)... | ecosystem: Engineered > Bioreactor > Anaerobic >...
TTGTAATGCATTTTGTAACCATGTATAATTTTTACTATATTCTTCTGATTCTCGACTATATCCATCACTTAGTTCCTTATATTTGTTATATAATACTCCTTTTGTTTCTACTGGAGCATCTAGTAAAACAATTTGTTCTTTTAAAGGAATATTGGTTGTTTTTTTTGCTTCTTTAAATTCTAACAATTTTTTAGTCAATTCTTTTTTATCTATATTTTCAAAAATACATGTTTTTCTATTTATATTTTTTATAGTATCTTTAATCAAATTTCTAAGATCAATCCATTCTAAAGAAAAATGGTCTGTTGAAATTAAAATTAAATACAATTCACACAACTGAATTTTATATTTTTCTTTTACCAATGGTGAATTAATAATATTTTCTATTTCAGGATCCAATTCTCCAACTCTTTTCAAATATTTTACAAATTGGGTTGAATTGAAAATTTCTGAATCTTTATTCAATATTGGTTTAATAATCGAATTTATAAGTTGTTTATATTCTCTTATTTCATCAGTTCTGCGATTTATTTCATCTATTTCTTCATCTTCTGTTTCATATAGTGTTTCTTCATCTGTAGTTTCTTCATCTGTAGTTCCCTCCTCTGTTTCTTCTACAGTTTCATCTTCTGTTTCCTCAAATTCTTCTGGACATTCACTTTCTTCAGATGGAATGTAATCTTCATCGCTACTTTCATCAATTATATTTACAATTTTTCGTCGTGTTGAAATTGGCATTTGAAAATATAATTTTCATAAAATTATATTTTCATTTTTATGTTCAAAATTTTAATATAATGGTGCAACTTCATCTAATTCATCTTCTTCTTCCTCTTCATATACAGGTGATTGAGTTTGTATTGGTATTCTCATATTATATAATGGTTCCTGGGCTTGTACTGGTCTTCGTAATGGCACTTCATTTTGTATTGGTTGTCTTGTACTATAGATTGGTTTTCGAGCTTGTACTGGTTGTCTTGTGTTATATATCGGTTCTTGGGCTTGTACTGGTCTTCTTATTGGTACTTCAGATTGTATAGGTTGTCTTGTACTATATACTGGTTCTTGTGCTTGTACTGGTCTTCTTATTGGTACTTCAGATTGTATCGGTTGTCTTGTACTATATACTGGTTCTTGGGCTTGTACTGGTCTTCTTATTGGTACTTCAGATTGTATCGGTTGTCTTGTACTATATACTGGTTCTTGGGCTTGTACTGGTCTTCTTATTGGTGATTCAATTTGTATAATTTTATCTGGTGTTCTTCTAATTGTTTTACCTGGTGTTCTTCTAATTGTTTTACCTGGTGTCCTTCTAATTGTTTTACCTGGTGTCCTTCTAATTGTTTTACCTGGTGTTGTTTTATATGGTTTTCTAAGTGTTTTACCTGGTGTTCTTCTAGGTGTTTTACCAGGTGTCCTTCTAATTGTTTTACCTGGTGTTCTTCTAGGTGTTTTACCAGGTGTCCTTCTAATTGTTTTACCTGGTGTTCTTCTAGGTGTTTTACCAGGTGTCTTTCTAATTGTTTTACCTGGTGTTCTTCTAGGTGTTTTACCAGGTGTCCTTCTAATTGTTTTACCTGGTGTTCTTCTAGGTGTTTTACCAGGTGTCCTTCTAATTGTTTTACCTGGTGTCCTTCTAATTGTTTTACCTGGTGTTGTTTTATATGGTTTTCTAAGTGTTTTACCTGGTGTTGTTTTATATGGTTTTCTAATTGTTTTTGTTTTACCTGGTGTTCTTCTAGGTGTTTTACCAGGTGTCCTTCTAATTGTTTTACCAGGTGTTCTTCTAATTGTTTTACCTGGTGTTCTTCTAGGTGTTTTACCAGGTGTCCTTCTAATTGTTTTACCTGGTGTTCTTCTAATTGTTTTACCAGGTGTTCTTCTAATTGTTTTACCTGGTGTTCTTCTAGGTGTTTTACCAGGTGTCCTTCTAATTGTTTTACCTGGTGTTGTTTTATATGGTTTACCCGGTGTTCTTCTAATTGTTTTACCTGGTGTTCTTCTAGGTGTTTTACCAGGTGTTGTTTTATATGGTTTTCTAAGTGTTTTACCAGGTGTTGTTTTATATGGTTTTCTAAGTGTTTTACCAGGTGTTGTTTTATATGGTTTTCTAAGTGTTTTACCTGGTGTTGTTTTATATGGTTTTCTAAGTGTTTTACCTGGTGTTTTACCTGGTGTTTTTCTAATTGTTTTACCTGGTGTTTTACCTGGTGTTTTTCTAATTGTTTTACCTGGTGTTTTTCTAATTGTTTTACCTGGTGTTGTTTTATATGGTTTTCTAAGTGTTTTACCTGGTGTTCTTCTAGGTGTTTTCAAAATTATTTTACCAGGGGTTGTAGTTATTTTCCTAGATGAAATTAATTTTGAAATTGGAGTAGATTTTGATTTAATAACAGGTTTAGGGATAGGAGCGGGGGTTGGTTTAGGAATAGGAACAGGTTTAGGAATAGGAGCAGGGACAGGTTTAGGTATAGGTTTAGGAACTGTTTTAGGTTTAGGTAAATAACGTTCATAATAGTCCATATTTTTATTTATGTACTATTTATATAAATTTACAGAAATTTGTCTACCATTTGTCAATATAAAAGTGAATGCATTATTTTTATATAAAATATCATATATTCCCACTCCTTCCTCACCCTTTTCGCCTTGGTAACCACGTTCACCTCTATCTCCTTTGTCTCCTTTGTCTCCTTTTTCACCCTTTGGACCGATAGGGCCACGTAAACCTTGTAAACCCATAGGTCCTTGTATACCTATACCTATAGGACCTGTAGGTCCTATAATACCTATTGGTCCAGTTGGACCTCTTTCACCTTTAAAACCTCTTGGTCCTATACCAGTTGGACCCATAGGTCCAGTTGGTCCACTTGCACCTGTAGCACCACTGCAACCAGTAGCACCACTAGCGCCAGTAACTCCACTACAACCAGTATACCCAGTATATCCAGTATGTCCAGTGAAACCAGTATAACCTGTATAACCTGTATGACCTAAAATACCTTGTTTACCCTTTGGTCCAGTTGGACCAATTATTCCAATAGGTCCAATAAAACCTCTAGGTCCACGTATACCTGTTGGACCTGTTGCACCAGTATTTGTTGAAATGCCAGGACATCCTTGTGGTCCTGTAGCACCAGTTTCACCAGTTGCGCCTGTTGCTCCACTCCAACCTGTACTTCCAGTTGAACCGCTGCAACCCGTAGAACCAGTTTCACCTGTACAACCTGTAGAACCTGTGGAACCAGTAGCACCACTCCATCCAGTAGCACCACTCCACCCTGTAGAACCAGTTGCACCACTCCATCCAGTTGATCCAGTTTCTCCAATCATACCGGTAGCACCAGTATCTCCTGTTGCACCTGTATAACCACTTGCTCCAGTTATACCTGTATGACCTCTTATTCCCATAATACCTCTTGCGCCAGTAGCACCAGTATAACCTGTTGCACCTGTATTACCTTTTAAACCAATACCCTTTGGTCCAGTTGGACCTCTTTCTCCTCTAAAACCTTGAATACCTCTTGGTCCAGTTGCTCCACTAGGTCCTGTATCTCCACTAGCACCAGTATAACCAGTTGGGCCAATATCACCAGTACATCCAGTATTTGTAGAAATACCAGGATATCCTGTAGGTCCAGTTATCATTTCATAAATAATTAAAGGTGTATCATCATAATAATATGATGTTGCAGGTTGTGTTTGTTCTGTTGGAAAATATGTAGTAGTATCTGTTGTAGGATAATATGTTGTTATAACTGGTGATTGTTGTTGTTGTATACGATTTGTTCGTGAAGTATTTAAACGATTTGATAAATGCAATGTTTGAGGAGTTTGTAATTGATACTGTGAATGTGAAACAGGTGTAGATGAATTTCCAGTAGCAGCCACAGTAACTAATACAGTTGGTGATAATCCATTGTGAACTATTCGAAAGCTCATTTAAATATTTTTTAGAATTATTTAAACTAAGAAAAAAATATATTATATAATAAATATGCTAACATCATCATTCGCACTTCAAAAAAGTATTGAAAAATTGACTGTCGATATCAAAGAACTCAAAGATGTTAAAAAATACAAGGAAACCAACAAAAAACGTATGTGGTCCGTTATAATCGGTTTTTCTCTTTCCTTACTCTTATTTATGGTTGAATTATATCTTTTGTTCTACACATTGAAATACGTATTCGTTTCTACTCCAGCTGGACCAGGACGAAATGTCAAGATTGTACTTATTGTATTCTTCACCATGCCATATGCTCTCTTGAGTGCAATTGTAGACCCCAAATTTGCAACTTTTGTAGACAAGAAACAATAAATGTTTCAAAAGAAATATAATTTAAAAATACTGCAAGTATTTTTAAATGAATTCATTAAATCAATTAGTTGTTGCTATGTTTGGAGATCGTAATTATGGTGTTACAAAAATTAAAGATACAGAATTTGAAAGTGTATATGTATGTGAATGCAAATCCATGTTACGAAAAGATAAAAATTATTTATTCGTTATAGGAACTAAAGATATTATTTCTATTGGTGCTAACGTCAGAATCGAAGATATTAGAAACATTTCATGTGTTCAATTTAGAACTTTTCAAGAACCAATTTTACAAAAAGTTTTATCCAATAAAATTGAATTAGAAACAATATTAAGTTCAGTTCCAATTAAACGTTATAATATTTCTAAAGATGAAAATAATAATAAGGTTTCTGAATATCTTTTTGAATATAATGGTAAACCTTATAATGCTCATCTATTTCATACTACAGATTCAGATTTTGAATATGTACCAGATGGTAATTTATATAGTGCCATTATAACATGGAATACTATGATTATAAATAGTGTCGATGTCGTTAGTAAACAAGCACCTCCTTTACAAACTCAACAACAATTATCAACAGACCCATATCAATATCATAAACAACCTAGAACTGGTATTAGACCAAGTCAAAATCAAGTTAGTTCTAAATCTTCTCTACCACTACCTACACCACCACCATCTCAACAGTTACATAGACCATCTCAAATATTACCTAGACCACCTTCATCACAATATAAACCACAATTATCTCATATTCAACAATCATATAGACCCCCATCTATACCACCTAAAATATCTAGACAAACTCCAAGATATTCTCAATATCAACAAAATGTATATCAACAACCTCCAAATTAAATATATTTATTAACATGTGTTTGAAGTATATTTTCTATAAAAATATGATATGGTAATGTTTGTACATCATCAATAGATAATAATTTTTTAATTTCATCGTTTAATGTTACAAATTGCAATTCTAATAATTCATGTTCATAGAGATAATTATTAATTGACCATATTAGTTCATAGAAATTGTAAATTTTTTTGTCACAATTTAATAATTCAAGTAATTCAATACTTGTTGATATAGGTTCACAGCAACTATAATTGAAATTAAAATTATTATGTACAACATCGTCGTCAATATTATTTTCATTATCTGATGTAACCTTTTCAACAATATTTTCTATATCATCTAAATCAATTATTTTTTCATCACATTTTTCTTCCTTTTTGTTCCATTTGTATAACATATAAATCGAACAAAAAATTGTAGTACCAACAATTAAATTTTTAGAAATCATTTTTATTTGTAAGCAAAATTATTTAAATGATGATATTTTGTTATTTACAATTTATATAATATAATGCTATATAAAATGGTATATTATTTACATGTATATAAACTTGATATAATGTATACACTTTGAAACATGTTTTAAGTAAATTGAAAATCATAATATTTTATTAAATAAACTATTATGATTTTTTATATAACTATATTTACAATAATATTATTAATTATAACTATTATTTGTGTTATTTGTGTTAGAAATTTTGAAAATTATGAAAATTATGACCCAATTCTTGAAATTTGTAATTCAAATACAAATAAATTTTACACCACATTATACGATTTTCATTTACAATGTAAATCTAATATACAACAATTTGACCCAAATATACCCATATTTTATATAAACATGGATAAAAGTGTAAATAGAAGACGTAATATGGAATTTCAATTTCGTATAGCCAATGTACCAGAATGGACACGTATTTCTGGTATAGATGGGTCAAAATTGCAATTAGATAAAGATTCAAATATAACCCAAAATGAATTAGGTTGTACTCTATCTCATATAAAAGCAATAGAAACTGCATATACACAAAATTTGCCAATGGCAATAATTATGGAAGATGATTGCTATTTTATGCATATGGGAATTTTTATAAAACGGTTGAATAAATTAATTAAAAATGCTCCATCAGATTGGACACTTTTAAATTTAGGACCGTCACATATAAATTGTAATGACTTATTTAAATCTCAAACTTATATACCGTTTAAAAAGTGTAATTGTTATCTTGCAACAGCTTATATCATTAATCACAAAGGTATGAAAAATGTATTAAAAAATTATAATAAAATAACACCAAGAGAAGCAGCAGATGTATACATATTTGATAAAGCTGGTGCAACTTATCATTGTGAACCAAATACTATATTTCCAATAAATGATGATAAACATATAACAAGTCAAATACAATCTAGTGATGATTTGAAAAATCAAATAACAAATGCACATGCAATATTGAAAACATTTGTTAAAAATTGTCAATAATAAAATGAAAGATTTATTTATGGTTTCAGATAGTAAACGACTACAAATGTATTTTGGATATCCTACATTTATGACTTGTAATAAACCTATTATGAGATTTGATTTACAAGAACCAGTTGTTACTCCCGAAATAGAACGAGCAGCTGGTGGTTGTGCTTATTGTTATGCCCCTAGATGTCAAAATAATTATTACTCCCCTTTTGAATAATCTTGTCTTATATTTGTTATTATAGCAAAAATGAATTTGATTTAATTCTTTAAACAGTAATTAAATCAATATGAACACTGTTAAATATCCAACAAATGCTCTTTTAAAAGAGTCTATTAAAAATATAGGTGGTCGTCTAACACATTCTACAAAAGAAGAATATATCAAGTATATTAATTCGTTATATTGGTATAAAACTTTTCCATGGCGTGAAGAACAACAACAAGTATTTGATATATTCACAGAACAAAAACATAAACATGTTGTTATTCAAGGTATTTTCGGTGTAGGTAAAAGTCAAATGTTGTTAGGTTTATTATTTATGGCACTTTTAGAATGTAATTTTCATTATAGAGATATTTTATATACAGCATTCAATGTATGTGTTAAAAATGAAATTAAGAAAAAATTAAGTAATTATGGCTTTAAAAAAATCAAAGTATCTACATTTGATAGTATTGTATATACACTTTGTAAATATAACGATATGAAAGATTATAACGAACCCAATTACGAAGGTAGACGTAAATTTTTATACAATTCCCAATTTAAAACTAATTTAGACAATTTTAAATTGGTTATATTAGACGAATGTCAAGATTTAGAAATTCAAGCTTTAAATATGTTGAAACAAGCATTTCCAAATGCCATGTTTATATTTGCTGGAGATGTTTTACAATCTATTCAAAAAGAACCTAAAGAAAGTATTTTATGGCAAATTATGATGAATAATGAAAAATACACTAATAGTGACTATAAGAAAATTTTCATGTATCAAACTCCACGTGTTCCTAAAAATATATTGAATGAAATTCGTTTAGCTCTTGGTAATTTTTATCCTGAATTATCTGATGAATTTAGTAAATGGAAATCACAAAATACCACAACCGATGGTAAATTAGTTTGGCATCAATTTTCTACTTATAAAGAAATTTTTGACAATTTACTCGTATTTTGTTCTCAACATGAACATAAAGATATTATGATATTGACATTTTCATCTTCTATTACTGTTCGAGGTACTTTAGGTGATGTATCTCGTATAAGAAACTTTCTTAAAGGTAAAGATATTCCAGTAAATAATAATCATAAAATGATGGAACATGATAAAGTTTTTGTAAGTACTGCAAATTCTTCCAAAGGTCTGGAAAGAAAATTTGTATTTGTAATTCTATCTTTTCCTCTTGAAAAAGCATTTTTAAATTTTTCCAATGATTTGGTTATGAATTTACTTACAGTCGCTTTATCACGTGCTCAACAAACTATAGATATTTATGTACCCAAAATTATAGAAAAATCATCTCAACTTTTACATTTTTATAAAGCTCCTGAACCTACTATTCATTATAAATATGTCCCCGAAAAAGGTAAAAAAGAGGTTGTTATTAATAATAGTGAAACTGGTGACGATTTTAGTTATGACACTATTACAAACACATCTCATTCTGTTGTTGAAACACTTAGTCTTGGAATACTAAAATATAATACATTAAATACACTCAAAAATCATGCTAAAGTAGTTTTCAAATCAAAATTGACCAATTATTTCAATTATATTGAATTTATACCTAAACTCAATCGCGATGAAGAACGTGTTTTAGCTGGTTTACTTATAGAACATCTTATTACTAGTCAATTACAAGAAACTTGGCCATTTATTGCTACAGATATAAATACACTATCTCAAAACCCAAATTATAAACATTGTGTTAAAAAAATTCAAACTTTATTAACTATTTACGACAAGATGAAATCAAAGTCTTTTACTTCAAGTAGTGTAGATTATATATTTTCAACCTTGCATATTTACTCTCAATTACACCTTGCTCTGACACATCGTATCTTTGTATCTCTTTCAGATTTTGATATATCAAAATTAAAATCTTATTGGCAATCTAGTTTACATCATTCTATTATAGAATTAAAATCTTCAACAACAAAACAAAATACTGATATCAAGGTACAAAGTTCTTGTAAAATGCCATTTATGACTGGTATTATAGATGTTCTATTTCAGGATAAAAACGAATCTTTCAATTCATTTACATTTTGGGAAATTAAGGCTTCAACTGCATATGATTGGGTTGACAATGCTTTGGCTCAAGTCATGTTGTATGTATTAATGAATGCCAAAAGTTATTGTTCAGTTGTTTTAATCAATCCATTCAAAAATATATACATCAAATATGCTATAAGTATACCCAATATTAACACATTACGTCATACAGTTATCAATGATTGTATCATTTATAACGTAAATAGTTATTTAGCTAAAAATCTTGGTAATATTACTACCGTTATTCCAACAGTTACTCCACAACAATTATACATGTTGGATTCTATATTTGTTCAAATACAAACTTGTGATGACAGTAAATTAATTTATACACAAGTTTGTAAACTATTTTCTCCAACCAAAATCGATATACTATATGATAAAGTAGGTATAGCTTCTGATTGGTTAGATTATAAAGAATCAGAAATGTATAAATTGGGTAAAGAAACGTACGATTATTTTGATATAGTATTGGAAGAATGTAAAAATATTTGTTCTACATTTAAACATATTTATTGCAATACAAATACACAAGAATATTTAAAAGAATTGTCAGTTAATTTTAATACAACAGAATCTAATAATAATATTACAAATATTGTACAACTATCTACAAATACTAAATTTGTCTACTAATAAATAAATGTCCAAGATATGTAATCCTTTATATAAAAAATATAAGAAATCGCCTGAAAAGTATATATGTAATGAAAAAACTGGGAGATGGGTTTTAAAAACTGGAAAAATTGGTTCTAGTATAATTATGTTGCAATCTAATTTATATAAAGAAATGTTGTATAAAACCAGGGAAAAATACAAGTTGAAAATTCCACTTTTAGATAAATTAAAAGTATCATATGAAACTTGGGATAATGCTGATAATACTGCAGGAACATGTTTTTGGCATGCTATTTCTGCTGGTTTAAATATTCCTATAAGAAGAATTGCTTCAGATATTAAACAAATGACTCCAGATTTACCTCCATTTTTAACTGAAGAATTTAAAACTAAAGAAAAAGTCGCCAAACAATTGAAATATTATAAAGAAAAAGAATTTGGAATAAGTTCACCAGATTTTTGTATAGTTCCTAAAATTTATAAAAATACTATGGTTGTGGTATTTACAATGAAAGAAATTGCAAAGGAAAAATATGAACTGATTAGAATCTTATTTTTAACATCTACTCCAGAACATAAAATTAAAAATATAATATTTTTATGTGATTTATTATTTTTGGAGGGTGATGATGGTCAAGACAATTCTCATATAGAAATAATGACTATTAATACAAATACTATTTCTCCGAATTGGTCGCAAAAATATACTTCTGATATGCACAATTTACTAATAAATATACACAATACTTTTAAAAAAATGAATTCATTGTAAAAAAATCAAAACAAATTAAATGTTAGAATGTTCAATTTGTTTTGAATTATTATTTGAAGATAAAAACTTTTTAATCACTGAATGTGGTCATAAATTTCATTACTCGTGTTTTAAAAAATGGGATAAAGATACTTGTCCAATGTGCAGACAAGATATAAATTATAACGATGAAGAAATTTTAATTAATTTGGCAACACTTTTAGCTTCTAATAACCCAGATAAAAACGAACTTGCTTTATATCTTACTCACCACATTCAAGGTAAAATCGATTGTGTTCCATCTTTGTATAAATCACTTGTTTTATATAACACAAGATTACTTGTAGATATTATGGGAGAACCATTGGTGTATATTTTTAAACACAAATTGTATACTCTTTTACCATATTATAATTATGATGATTATAAACTTGACTTGATTAAAACTGATGATATTAATCTTGTAAACTATATTAAATTTGATGAAGATATATTGTACAATATTGTCCAATTTAATTGTATAAATTTGTTAAACTACATTATTGATAATAATATTGTAACAATAGATGGTAATAAGGTTTATAATTTATATGGTAATTTAAATGACGTTTTACAACCTATGAATTTATTAGGAATTGCATGTCAAAAAGGATATCTCAATTTACTACCAATTTTGACACAATATATAGATATCAATTCAGTAAATGTATGGAATTGTACTGCTTTATATCCAGCCATAGCATCACGAAATTTAGCAATTGTAAAATGGTTGGTTGAACATGGTATAGATATAAATTTAACACATATATGTAGTAATTCACCATTATATTATGCTATAGAAACTAGAAATATTAATATGGCATATTATTTATTGAATAAAGGTGCAATAGTAACTAAAAAACATGTATACGCTTGTGTTGGTTATAGTGATAATACACACTTGTTGAAAAAATTATTATCAATGTTACCAACATTGGAATTAAATATGACAAATTCATTTCATCTATGTAGTAATAGAAATCCAAATGACTATATACATATAGATAAATTATATTGCTGGTGTGTAAATTGTGAAAATAAAGGTGATTACATATCATGTCAAGTTGGTACACCTAGTATATTTCAACAAGTTTGTTATTATAAAAAATTTGAAATGATTTTATTATTGCTTTCAACGAATAAAAATATAAAACATTATAAAGCTGAATTATGTAAATTACATACTTTGGAATGGTATGAAAAATTACATACTTTGGAATGGCGAGAAAAAGTTATAGGACAATTTACCAAAGATATGATGACTAATGATTTGAAAAATATGTTGTATTCGAATACCAGATATAAAACAGAAATGAAAAATTTGTTAGATTATATTTGGAAACTTATAGAACGTGATGACCATGTCTCTTATAAACATCAAAGAAAAATTGTAAATCAAAAGTTATTAGATGTTAAAAATAAAATTTGGCCAAAATCTTCACATATAGCTGGTTTAGGATTGTATAGACCATATTTGTATAATTTTTGAATATAGAAAATTGAAAATATATTTTATTTAAATTTCACAATTAACAATGGAAAATAATTTTGAAATTTTATCACAACAATTGTATGAATTGACCAATAAAATGGAAGAAATACAATATCAATTAGAAAATGTCATGGACAAAGTAGATGCAATTCAAAACAAATTAGAAGACGATGACAAAATTACAAAAATAGATTTTAAATTAAATTTAGCCAAATTTAATATATATTAAAAATTCAAAACAATGTTTAATTTGTTTTGAATTTTTATTGATATGAAATACATACAACAGATGATGGACCAGCTCCACATGCAAGTGTTTTTGCAGAACGAATAATTGATGAATGTGTTGGTGACCCAAGCCACCAGTTTGCTGCTGAAACTGGGTTAGGACTATTATACCATATTACTCCTCGACCTCCATTACATTTATCCCCGGATCTCCATACTGTATGAGCAAGATTGCCAGTTGGTTCTCTTTCAGCATGACTTTTTGTACAAGCATCTTGTGATGAATTATATCCTATATTTAACCCAAATGTTTTATTTATCGCATCTACATATGGATTTCCACCAGTAGGTGGTAATGTTGTTGTTGATGGTGGTAATGTTGTTGTTGATGGTAATGTTGTTGTTGATGGTGGTAATGTTGTTGTTGATGGTAATGTTGTTGTTAGTTCTTTTCTTGCATACATTTTTTCAAGTGCTTCTTTGTCTCCAGTACTTCGAATTAATTTAGGAGGGGTAATTAATATATCAGTAGTAAATATAAATAAACACAAAGCAGTTAATACGATTAAATAAAACATTATCCATTTATTCATTTATTAGACGATTATTAATTTGTACGATTTCACATATTAGTGTAAATAAACGTTAAATTTTACAACAAATTCATAAATATTTAATAAATGTTAAATTATGTAATAGCAACTTATAATGGAAATAAGTTGGAATATACTTTACAAATTCAATTACAAATTTTATATTCTCTTGTTATGCAAAATAATTTGAAATATTTATCTCAAATTACAATTGTTTGTCCACCTACTAAACAAAAACACGAATCATTTGAATTTTATTATCAAAAAGATTTGTGGCAGTCATTATTTGACAAGACTGAAATTAAATTGGTATATTTAGACTATATAGGGGAAAATAATACAGCTTCTTATGACCAATGGTTGCAAGCATATTTAGCTTATCCAGAATTTGAATATTATTTGTTTATAGAAGATGATTATACAATTCACCCTTCTTTAATTAATTTTGATTCACAATTAGTAGAATATTATGAACAAGAATTAGGAGAAGATAAAATTGGTTACATGTGTTCATATGCCGCTAAATTGCATGGATTTCCTCATCATGCTGCTATATCTAATGGTATTATGAATAACAAAACTTTAAAATTGTTGGGAGATAATATATTAGAAGACTATTATAAATTAGCTAGAACAACTCATTGTCAAATTGCATTTTCAAAACTATTTACTCAAAAAGGAATGAATATACTTGATATGCATAATAAATTTACAGCATGGTTTTGGTGCTCAGGAAAAAGTAGATTGATAAATTATTCTGATAAGGATGATAGTGATTTCATGTTTATACCGATACAGTATTTACTTTCCTATTATTTTGTCAAATCTCCTCCATCTACTTCTACAACAAGCAACATGGTTTCATATCCACGATATGTAATATATGGTAAATCTAGATATCGATAAAATTTTTAAAATTTTGAATTTTAAAAATTATTGACAATCATTATAAAAACCATCTATTGCATCAACTACAATCTTGTTTAACCAAAATATCAATTGAGACATGGGTTTATTCCATTTAGGATACAATTTATTTGAAAGTTCATCTGGATCTATATCAGGGTTTGCTTTTATAAATTCTAAACGTATTTGTGGCCACCGGATTAGTATATCATCAACTTTTTGGATATGAAATTTATAATCCAAGTAACCACTATAATTAGATACATGTAATACATCCATAGATGACATTTGTTCAAATACTTGAACAATACCATCTGGAACCTTTGATACAATCCAAAAGTTTTGACATGTTGTATAAAATGCCTTATTATATTTCCATACTAGACTACCTCGAGCAATATTTAATACATCACAAACATTATCTGGAATTATTTTACTTTCAGTCATTATAATTATTATAAATTAAAATTAAGATTGAGTTTCATTTTTAATTTTAAATTCCCATTTGAAACCATATATAACAGATTTTTGGGGATTTTTACATGCACGCAAAATTTGGGAATTGACATTGTGACCAAGATTAAGTACACGAGATACATGAGTTGCATTTATATATTCTTGGATTGTATTTCCATCCAAATCTTTTTGAATAATTGGTCTAGCAGTTGAACGAGCACCTGTATCATATGCATGTTGAGTATTATCCGAAGCTGATAACCATTCCAAATTTTCAATATTGTTATTCATTTTATTACCGTCTTTATGATTGACAATCCATTTCTCATTATAATTATCTGGTTTTTCTATAAAATAAGTTGCAAGCAAACGATGTATACAATAATGTTTTTTATCCAAGACTACACTCATATATGAACCAGTTTTTCTTGGTGTTAAAAAACTATTTCTAGATTTATTATAGACTTTTCCATTATTAGATATTAAAAAATTTGGGTGATTTTCAATCTGTTTAAATGACGATAAATCTAAATCTTTTTCAATAACTTTTGTTTTAGGTATAGTTTCATATGCCCATAAATAACCATAAGCTTTAATAGCTTTTCCATTTAAACAATCATTTATACATGAACCAAATTCTTCTCTAGCTTTATTGACAAATTCGTAAATAACTGGATTAGAACCATCAAGATTTGTGCGTATAATTGGAATTTTAGTTGATTTACGTTCTTCATTTTGATGAGCATGTTTGTTATTTTCTGAAGCTGTAATCCATTCCAAATTATCAACTCGATTATTTAACTTATTATAATCAATATGATTTACATATTTTTTATTTGGGTCATCTTTTGATATAAATGCTTCTGCAACTAAACGATGTACTTGTTTATTATATTTTTTATCTTTATGGATAAGTGAACAAGTTTTATATCCAGTATGAATAGATAAAGAACGCAATTGTAAAGTTTTATGAACTCGTATTCTACCATAATTTGATACATCATAACTAGATAATTCATCGTTTATATAAATTTCTTTCCAGATTTCTGTCATTTAAATTTTACCTGTAAATAAAAATTTAATTCATTTTTTGTATTCCCATTTATAACCATATAATATACATTTGTCTTTATTTTTACATGCACGCAAAATTTGTGAATTCACATTTTTTCCAAGTGTTTTAGCAACTTGAGTAGCATTTGAATATTCTTGTATAATATTGTCATTTAAATCTTTTTGTACAATAATTCTAGTATTTGAACGAGTACTATTTTCGTATGTATAGTTAATAATATCAGAAGGTGATATCCATTTTAAATTATTAATATCATTGTTTAATTTATTACCATCTTTATGAATAACAATCCATTTATCATTATATTTTTCAGGTTTATCTAAAAAATGGGTAGCAAGTAAACGATGGATACATAATTGTTTTTTATCAATTACAATACTCATATAATTACCAATTAATCGAGGTATTATAAATATATTTCTTAACTTACTGTAAACTCGTCCATCTATAGAAATTAAAAAATAGGGATGATTATCAATTTGTTTAAAAGCAGATAAATCAATTTTTGTATCTTTTTTATGTGATATATCTTCATAAGTCCATTTATAACCTCGACTATGTTCCATACGTCCAGCTAGACATTCTATTACACTAGAACCGTATTCTTCCATTGCTTTTGATATTGATTCATATTTGGTTGGATTAGTGTTATCCAATTCCCATCTTATTATTGGAATTTTAGTTGTTTTACGTTCGTCATTTTTATGAGCATTTTTATTAATTTTTGATATAGTAACCCATTCTAAATTTTCAACATTATTATCCATTTTATTACCATTTTTGTGATGTACATGGTTTTTATTTGGTTCTGATATTGGTATAAATGTTTCTGCGACTAATCTATGAACTTGTCTAGTATATCTTTTATTATTATGAAAAATTGAACATGTTTTATAACCAGTAATCGTTGACAATGAACGTAATTTTAAAGTAGATGATATACAAACTTGACCAAATTTTGAAACTTTATAATTTGTAATTTCATTATTTATATATATTGGTCTCCAAATTTCATCAGTATCAATTTGTGATTGTACTTCCACAACTTTATTTTGTTCAGAATCGTTCACAATTTTAGGTTTATCAGAATTACAATATTGAGATGTATTCCATTCCAAATTATCTATGCGATTATTAAATAAATTACCATCAATATGTTTAATATATTTTAAATGTCGTGGATTATCTAAAAATAATATAGCAACATATCTATGAACGATTATTTTTTTTCTTCTTTTACCAAACTTAAAGGTGAATGTATTGTATCTTCCAGATTTAATAAATTTATTGTCCAATAATTCATGATTTGAATTTCTGATACTACCATACGAAGATATTTCATATTTTGTATCAATTTTATCAACTATTAATGATTTCCAAATCTCTGTCATTATATTTGGTTTATATAAATAAAAGTTGTTTCATTTTTATTTATATTAATTAATAAATAATTTTGTCATCTATATTTCTTCAACTTAATATGCACGTGACATATAACTGTTGCAACAATTTGTCCGGTAGGCTCGGCTGACCGGCAAATAAGAAATACCATTTGAACCGTCACCACGGGTCAAGCTATCATAAGAAATTGTTCCGAATACGGGAACAATAACTTGACTAGAAGTCCGAACTTGAGCCGGAACTGGAACCATCGTGGTCGAACAGTCGCAATAACTGGACATACCCATATAACCATCATTGCATGTTTTGCATCCATAATCTCTCGTAGAACTCATTATATTTATTAATAACAATTTAAAAAATATTTCAATTCCTTTTTTTACAAGTCTTGTACAAAAAATGAAAATTAAATTTACAATTAATTACAAATTATAATGAGTAACGAAATCTGGAAGCAAATTACTATAGATAATATTTTATGTGATTATGAAATTTCAAATCATGGAAATTTACGACATAAAGATTCTTTGGAATTACGTAAATTTAGTAAACATCGTGGTTGTTATACTTGTAAAATAAAAATAGGCGATAATGATTTTAAACTAGTAAGAATAGCAAGACTAGTTGCAGAATATTTTTTACCTGATGAAAATTTACGATTTATTAAACACATAAATGGAGATGTTTATGACAATCGTGTTGAAAATTTAAAATGGTCAGAAACATCTTTGAATGATGGTCCATTTATTAAAAAGTCTCCAACTCTTAAAATATATCCAACAGAAGATTTAGAAGGTGAGATATGGAAAATTTTAGTATTAGATGGCAAAGAATCGAATTATGAAGTATCTAATTTGGGTAGAGTACGTTCCAATATTACCAAACAGATATATTCTCTTTGTAAACGGGGAGATTATTTAGGCATTTCATTGCAATCTGAACAAAAACGTTCATCATATCTAGTACATCGATTAGTTGCTTTAACATTTATACCAAATGAAGATAAAAATAAAATTTGCGTCAATCATAAAAATCATAATCCAATAGATAACCGAGTCGAAAATTTAGAATGGGTGTCTATATCAGAAAATGTCAAGCATTCATATACTAGACAAGAACGTAAAACTGTTAAAAAATCTATTATACGATATGATTTAGATGGAACAAATCCAAAACGTTATGAATGTGTAGATGATGCACAAAAAGAATTTGGAAAATGTATTCAACAATGTTTAAATGGAAAAGCTGAAACTAGATATGGTTATATTTGGAAATATGAATCTGAACAACATAATAAAGTTTTTATAAATTCTTTAGATTTATCAAATTATAAATCTGTTGATAATCATCCAAATTTTTTAATTTCAAATGATGGTAAAGTATATAATACTACAAGACACTCTTTTTTAAAACCACGAAGACCAGGTAAAAATGCCTATATGAGTGTAGTATTGGATAAAAAAAATTATTATGTTCATGTTCTAATAGCAAAACATTTTATACCAAATGATGATGAACAAAAAACTATAGTTAATCATAAAGATGGAAATAAAATGAATAATTGTATCGAAAATTTAGAATGGGTAACCCATTCTGAAAATATACAACATGCATATGATACAAATTTGAAAACAAATAATAAACCTGTCGCACAATATACACTAGATAATGTACTTGTAGCGACATACAATAGTGCAAATGATGCATCTAGAGCATTAAAATTAGATAGAGACGTGGGTTCACAAATTGGTCGGTGTTGTAAAAAATCTGGACAATATAGAGGTTATATTTGGAAATTTGTTTAAAATATTTATGTAAATATTTTAAACAATTATTTTAATTCATTCAATTCGTTTTCTAATTCTAAATCCAATGTTTTTTCATTAAATTCTTCTTCTACATCTTCATCGTCAGATGAATTTTCAGATTCTTCGTCATCAATTTCTATAATTTTACTTTCTTGTGCAGGTAATTTTTCTTCTGATTGTGTTTCACTTATAACAATTATTTTTGAAGGTGTTGGTAATACTCGAGAAGGTTGTGATTGTGGTTTTGATTGTGGTTGTAATGGAGGTTTAGAAGGTCTTACTTGTTGTGCTAAAGGTACTGATTGAGTTTTAGATTGTGGTGTAAAAGATGGATAAGTAAGAGATTTAGTTATCAATTGTTCAAGATATAATTGATTTTTTCCCAAGGAATGTATCTGTTTATCAATTTTTGAAATTTTGTGTCTAAGTTTTTTAGTTTCATACCATTGAATTATAATGAATACTGTTAATATACATATGAGAACAACAAGTATAGTAGTTTTATTTGCGATATAGTTCCACATATTTTACGTTTTAAGATGTGTCTTTAAACATTAATTTTATTGACCATAAATGTAATAGAAATTTGTAAATCTGGGTTAGGAGGTAAGGGTGAAAAATTGTCTGGTTCTGTTATAAATAATTCACCATTAGGCATTATAATTCTTACAAAATAATCTTCATATGGATTAAATTGAATAAGTTGTGGCATATTAGTTCTATCAATTTTAAGGAAATTTGAATTTACTCGTGGTTGAATATCATATATAGGGACTTTAAACAAAGCTCTAGATGAATGTGGGTTATTTGATACGAGAATATTATTAGAACTTCCGGACAAGTTTCCAAATTCTATATAAATATAAGGATAAGATACCAAACGTCCACCATAACCAGTAAGTACTGTAACATTGGGAAGAATAATTGAACGTAATTCAATTTCATATAAACCTTTATCCAATCTACAATTTGAAATCATATTTACAAAATAACAGTTATCATATGAAAAGTAAAGTACTTCATATGCTGTTGGTGTTAAAATCGGAACTAAAGTACTAGGAAAATAAGGTGTTATTGTAGCATTGCCAGTTCCAACATCATAGCCAACTATTCTACGTGTCATATTATACAATGGGGATGAAATTTCAGTTATACGCACATATTTACCAACTAAATCATTTGTAGGTGCCCCTAATATTTGTATGGTAGATTTGGTAATCTCATTTGTAATAAAACTATAAAATACATTGGGACTTTTACGTATTTCATAATTATCATTTATATCCCATGCACCTGAAAATGGTGTATCCAAAGTTAAAAACGCTGTTGCTCCATCATAACCAGTAATATGTCTATGTTCACCTATTGTCATATCAAATAAATATAAACCTACATATGCATTATCTAATATAGAACCCCCTGAAAAAAATATATGTCCAGCTGTAGACGTGTCTGTAATACTATAACTATCACTTGGACTAAAAGATTGAGAAAAACTATTAAACCCTAAATTAGCAACTTTCAAAGTTGGATTATAAAGAACAATATAAGCAGATTCTCCAAGTGTTGTATCTACTAAAAGAGCTCCTCTACAATTTGCAGTATAACTAGGGTCTAATATAGGTTCTCTAGGTGTGCCACCAGAAAATGTACCAGAAGTTGTAATAACATTTCCTTGAAAAATAATGGATGGATAACCATCTAAAACAGGGTCTAAAGCAGTAACACCATTAATTTCATTACAATGATTTGTTGTAGTAGCTTTTACAACAAAATCACAGGGGAGAGGATATTGTTCTCTATTTCTATATGTGCTATCGATATCAATAAATTTTACACACTGTGTTTTTGACATTTTTATTACATTAAATAAATGTATAAATCCAAAATAAATTCGCAAATTTTTTTACCGGCTACTCCAAATGATATAAAAAAATATTATAAATTGAACCGCTGTCCTCAATTTATATTTACTCATAATAATTGTGGATGTTATCCATATTTATATCTCGATCAAAAGAAATATTGTTGTAATTGTTAAAAGAACATTAAATAAATGTTTAAAATAGACGATTCTCGTAATCATTATAAACTTGCTAATAGACCTATAGCTGTTACTGAGTTACGTAATTCCGACTTTTTAAATGGTCCAGTTTATTTAACTAACCCTGGTGTATATAGATTAATGGAAGATATAGAATTTAACCCTCTTCCAAATTTTTCAGATATTTTTGATTCTCTTGCTTCTTTCCCTGGTGCTTCACATCACTTTGTATTGGGTTATTTCGCTGCTATAATTATTAATGGAAGAAATATTGAATTAGATTTGAACGGTTTTACTCTTAAACAATCTGCCAATCATAATCTTCAACAACGATTTTTCGCTCTCATAGAATTAGCAGATAGACCATTTTTACCCAATCAAGGTCCGGCTAATTTTGGTCCGACTATTACATCATGTATGAATATTACTATACATAATGGTACATTAGGTTTATCTTCTCATTATGGTATTCATGGTAACAATATGGATACTATTACAATTAAAAATTTAACAATATATGATTATGAAGTAGCTGGTATATCTATAAATGGAGGAAATAATATAGTAATTGATAATGTAGAAGTTCGCCAAAATTATCAAAATATTAAAGTTACTGCACTTTTCTCGAATGCAATTTTCACGGCTAAAAAATTAATGTTGATGCAAAGAAATAATCCATATACATCTATAGTTGTAGATGGACAAACTATTACTATTGATACAATTTTAAATAGACTTGTCGCATCTATTAAAGATGCACATTTTGATATATTAACTCGACAACCAATAGGTACAACTAATCCAGATTCTAAAATTTATGATAATTCTATAAATAACTTTTTACTTGATGGTAATTGTTATGGTATTGCACTCAATTCTACTGGTCTTTTGGTAAATGAATTTAAACAAGAATATGAATCCAAAAATACAAATATCTCACTCAGTAATATTATTATAACTGATATCAAATCTAAACCAACTGAACAATTAGGTTTATCTGAAACACCTCTATTAGAATTGGGATTAAATCCACAAACGTTAACAACATTTAACAAAGGAGCGTTTGGTGATATACCTCTTGTATTCAATTGTGTAGATGAAAATGGTAAATTTTTTTATGAAAATAATCCACTTATTTTAGGACAATTATTAGGCGCTGTTAAAATTTCAGATACAATTTTAGAATGGGTTAGTTCTGGTTCTTCAGATTTTTATTCACGTATAGAAAATTTATCAGTTTTGAATAATTTAGATATAATGGCTCATGTTATGAAAGGTACTATAGGATTATTTATTTCTAGTGGTAACGCAATTACTTGTAATAATATTACTATTAAAAATATTTTCAACTATAGTCTCCCTGGTAAAGAAGAATATGTTAAACGAGAACACGACTATGTTGGTGCACGTGTAAGTGGTATTACAGTTGCTTCCAGTCAAAATATAACTTTGAATAATATACTTATTGATAATTTGTATTCAGATTATGGACAAGTGTATGGTGTATATTATTATGGTTATTGTAAAAATGTGAATAGATATATATGTAATATTCATTCTCTTCGAACAAATATAGATTATCATACAATTTCAAATACTCCTAAAACAAAAACTATTGTTAAAAGTATTGGATATGATAAAACATATCATAATTAAATCCATTTTTAAATTCAAGTAATTTAAAAATGTTTAAAGTAAAAAAACAATATATTAAATGAATTCTGATAAAAAAATATCAATTATTCCAACTAGTACAATGCATGTATATGACTTACCTGTTATAGAATATAATTTTATTATACCAGAAAATTGTACTAAATTTGGTATGGTAATGATTGGTGGAGGAAGTTCTGCAAGTTTTGATGGAGAAAAAACTAAAGGTGGTGGTTCTGGTGGTGAAATTTCTATCGAAATGATTAAACCTGTTCCAAATGATGTAATAAATGTAAAATTGGGTTTAGGTGGAAAGTTTGAAATAACTAAAGATAATGAAATATGTAATTCTAATTCTGGACAAGATAGTGAAGTACAAATAAATGGGAAAACAATTGCAATAGCACGAGGTTCATATAGTGGTAAAGGTGGTACATATGAAATTTTTAACAATGATGATAATATTCAAATTAAAGGTACAAATGGAAAGGAAAGTATAAATGGTAGAGCTATAACAAGTGCAAATTATTTTTATATGGATAGTTATTATTTGAATGAGATGGATGGGTGTTGGGGAGATGGAGGTTTAGGAAAAAGATATAATAATGGTGGAATATATTTAGGGGCAGGTGGTGGTGGACGTTTAACATTATATGTAAATACAACTGAATATACATGTTTTGAATGTAGAGGTTTGTCATATAAAGGATTTCCTCAATTTGTTTCATTAGAATTGTTACAAGCTCATCAACAAGAGATGCATAATTCTTAAAAGATTTTCAGGATAAAAATTACTTTTGATGAAAAATAAAAATATTGAATCGAAAAAATTTTTCTAGATTTTTTTTTCAAAAAACTTTTAAAATCAAAAGTTTTTTGAAAAATTAAAAAGTTGAATTTTTTTATTCATTTGGGATTTTTTCTAGATAATCTTCAATGTCATATGCAATAGTTTGTAATTGAAATATAATTGATTGAGAAATCAATGTACCATCAGTATCTTTTACATATGGTTTAGATATTAATTCGTAAGCCTGTTTACATAATGGATGTGGGTTTATAGTATGATGTAAATAAGCATTTAAATATACACCAAGTAAACTTTTTTTACCTATAAAAGATGATGGTTGCCCTTTTAAAAATACTTTTTTAATCCAATTCAATAAATATTTTTCATGACGTTGTTCAGCTTCAATATTGTCTAATTTTAAATAATTATCTAAAAGACTATTTTCGAGCATTTCCAATTCTGTTTGGTCTACCATTTTTAAATTAATTAATTAATTTAAAAATGTTATTCATTTTTCAAAAGAAAAATTTTAAAAATCATCTTCCAATACAAAGTGTTTATCTTCTTGTTTAATAGTAGCAGATGCATTTTGATATTCAGTTACTCGTTTTTCAAAAAAGTTACTCTTACCACTTAGAGCAATATTATTCATAAAATCAAATGGATTTTCTACATTATATTTCTTTTCATAACCTAATTGAGTAATCAATCTATCTGCTACAAATTTAATATATTGATACATTAATTCACTGTTCATTCCAATTAAAGCACATGGTAAACTTTCACAAATAAATTCTCTTTCAATTTGAACAGCTTCGTCTATAATTTCAAGAATACGTTCGCGAGATAATCTATTTACAAGTTTATTATACATTAATACACCAAATTCACAATGTAAACCTTCATCACGTGCGATTAATTCATTACTTAAACCGAGTGCTTTAATCATTTTGCCTCGATTTTTCAACCAAAAGATTGCACAAAAACTTCCACTGAAAAAAATACCTTCAACTACTGTAAAAGCGACTAATCGTTCTGCAAAACTTTTAGATTTATCAATCCATTTTAAAGCCCAATCAGCCTTTTTAGTAACACAGGGAATAGTTTGGATAGCATTAAATAATTCCAATTTACGTTTAGGGTCTTCGATAAATGTATCAATTAAAAGAGAATAAGTTGTACTATGAATGTTTTCAATCATGGCTTGAAAACCATAAAAAGCTCTTGCTTCGGGTACTTGTACTTCACAAGCAAAATTTTCAATCAAGTTTTCCAATACAATACCATCACTACCTGCAAAAAAAGCCAAAATGTTTTCAATAAAATATTTCTCATCGTTTGTCAATGTTTCCCAATCTGCTTTATCTGCTGAAAAATCAATTTCATCTTCTGTCCAAAAAGCTTTCATATGATTTTTATAAGCTGTCCATAAATCAAAATGTTTTAAAGGAAACATAGTAAACCGAGTTGGGTCTTCTTTAAGCAAAGGTTCTTCTGGCAACGTCATTTGAATTTATAATTTATATATAATTATGAATTCATTTTTTAAACAAAATTTAAAAATTAAATTGATAAAATTATTAATATGGAAATTATAAATTTTTCTCAACTTACTTTTTGGGTATCAAATAGTAAGCAAGCATCTAATTATTTTATAACTCGTTATGGTTTCAATCCAGTAAAACATTTTGAAGATAACCACATTATTCGAGATGTATGTAAATTAAATGACATTGTATTTATATTTGAATCACCATCTATATATCCTCTAGAAGAGATGACTAGATTTTTATTAAAACATGGAGATGGTGTAAAGGACATTGCATTTCAAGTAAATGATTGTAATTATATTTATGCTCAAGCCATTAAAAGAGGGGCAGAATCTATATCCCCACCTAAATATATAGATGATACAATCCAGTCTACTATACAAACAGTAACGGATATTACTCATACATTTATTCAAGGAAAAGTAGTACATTCAGAATCAATCGACCCTATAAATAAAACATTACCTCCAATCAAATTGAATCGTATAGACCATATAGTTACAAATACGGATGATATGAAAACAAATGTAGGATGGTATGAAGAAATTCTTCAATTTAAACAATTTTGGTCTGTAGATGAAACTGTTATTCATACTCAATATAGTGCATTACGTTCTACTGTAATGACAAATGAAACAGAAACTATAAAATTGCCTATAAATGAACCAGCTTCAGGTTTAAGAAAATCTCAGATACAAGAATTTTTAGAATATAATCATGGTTCAGGTATTCAACATATAGCATTAACTACTAGTAATATTATTAATACAGTACGAGATTTAAAAGAGAGAGGAGTTGAATTTTTAGATATACCCGATGAATACTATAATAAATTGGCATCTAGATTAAAATTGAGTAATCGACAAATTGATACAGATATGGAAATGTTGAAAAAATTAAAGATTCTTTTAGATTTTGATGAAAATGGATATTTACTTCAAATATTTACTAAACCAGTTATGAGTAAACCAACATTATTTATCGAAATTATTGAACGACACCACTTTGATGGTTTTGGTGCTGGTAATTTTCAAAGTTTATTTGAATGTATAGAACTAGAACAGATAAGGAGAGAAAAACTTGATTTTCTATTAATAAACAAATGATTGTTCTAATAACATTTATAATTATACTAATATTGTTAATATTGTTTACTATAATTACATACCATGTTTATATAAACTCACAACACATTCATTATCTTATTCGTATACCAACATCATCACTTGATGATACTAATATTGATATAGAAAAAATGGTTTCGGATATAATGTGTCATGGTAAAAAATGGATTTTAGCAAGTGTTACACCTAAAGAATATAAAAATTTACAAACAAAAAATATTCCAATAATTCTCCTTCAAAAAAATTTAGAAGCATATGTAAATCGATTACAAACTATAGAATTCTCTTATAGAGCAGACGATTTCTTTTCTCAATATCATACTTATCAGGAAATTGTAAATTATTTGAAAACATTAAATAACTATACTGAAATGAAAGGTAAAAGTTTAGAAGGACGAGCTATACCTGTAGTTTCATTTGGAAATATTTCTGCACCCATGGCGATATATATACAAGGTAATATACACGCACGTGAATGGATTACAAATGCATCGTTATTGGTAGCAATTAATAAATTTTCTAAATCATTTCCAAAAAATGTCCAATTATATATCGCCCCAATAGTAAATCCAGATGGATATGAATATACTCGAACAACACGTTTATGGCGAGGTAATAGAAATACAAAAATCTGTAATAAAGGAGTAGATTTGAATCGAAATTTTAATGGATATAATGCATGGAAAACAAGTACATGTGGGGAAATGTATAGTGGGGATAAACCAATAAGTGAAATAGAAAGTCAAATTATGTTGGATTTTGTCAATGAAATTTCTAAAAAACAAAAAGTGATTGGTGCTATTGATTTTCATTCATATGGTCAATTGATTTTATGGCCACCAGGATATAAAGATTCTAAACCTTTACCATCTGATACTATTTTAAAAAATGCTTCAGATATCATACGTGACGCACTGAAAAAAAATCATACAATAACTTATAAATCAGAAAATTCAAAATTACTTTATGATGCCAATGGTTTGTTTGCAGATCAATTATATGATACATTACAAAAATCAAATACTAATAAATCACCTGTAGTATTGACTATAGAATTACCTCCAGATAGAGATTCACGTGACATCGGATTTATTATGTCTCCTACCCAAATTCAACCAATTGGTGAACAAGTTTACACAATTATTAATACATTTGTTGACCATTGTTTAACACTATAAAAATGGATTAAAAAGTTTATCAATTTTAATTTTATTAATAAGACAATTACGGTAAGAAAGTTCAGACAAATTGGTACAAAAATGAAAACCGTAATGATGATTTAAAACTCTGTTGATAAAAGCTTTATTGAAGAAAGATGTATCGGTATTATAAATTTTTCTAATGAGATTAAAATATACACTTCCTAACAAATCTGTATCAATATTTTTCAATCTAGATTTAAGAAAATGTGCAATTTTTTGTGTATATATGTGTTTAAAATGTTTATACATTAATGTGAGAAATAAAAGTTCATTAATTGTTATTTGAGTTTTAGAAACGACAAGTTTATCAGTATATATAGAAAAAACAGATTCGTGTTTATAAAATTCAAAATTATGCAACAACATTCGACTTAAAAATTTATAAATTTCATTCATATCGTAAAGTGTTTGATAAAAATATGGAGTAAATAATATTTTAGTTTTTAATTTAAGAGCGCAATTAAAAATTTTTAAAACATGAATAAATTGATTTGAATCTATAAAATTTTCTAAATAATTGAAAATATTATATTTTGATAACATGGCTATAGTTTCGTAAGGTTTTAATTTACATTGTCTATATATAATTTGAATATAAGAATTGTGATATATTCCATCAATAATATTTTTGCATATATATTCTAGTATATTTTCATCAAATTTATATGTAGTATAAACAGAAATCATATACCACCATTCTTCAATTGTTCTTTTACTACAAAATGTTATTCTAGGTATAAAATTATCAATATTTTGTAATTTAACATTTGAATGAGAATCTGATAATAAATTATTTATAATTATAAATACAACATCTAAATTAAAAATATAATAAGAATCGTCTATAATAGTTTGAAGAATGGATAATAATTCTTCATTTTCAATTAATAAATTAGCATTATGAAGAAATGTCCAATCTGAAATTATTTTTAAACCAGAATTTAAAACAAGTTGTTTTGATTGATTTATAAATGTATAGTTTATAATAGGTATAATATTTTCAGGACACGATTTTTCATCGATATAAGTTTTCCAATTATTCATAAAATCAAAGTCCACCATAGTGAATAAAATTTTTTAAAAAATTTTATTCATAAATTCATTTTTAGTCATTTTAATTTGTTTTAATTTTTTCTTCAATAGAAGCTTGATTATCAACCAATAATTTTCTAAATTCTTGATAACAATTTTTCATATATTTAGGATTAAATCCACTCATAATAATATTACCACTGTGAAAAACTAAAAATGTATTGTATCTATGTTTTGTTTTATATTTTTGATATGAAGGTTCTATATTAATAAATTTAGAATACGATAACTTTAATTCATTCCAACATTTTTGTTTTGAATTATATTCTAAACAATCCAATTCAAAATCTTCTGGATTTTGTACTTTAATTTTAATATTTACACCTGTATAACCAAATGATGTTTCTAAAAGTGAATTATAATATGTATTTGAATTGATAAATAAATCTAATTTTTCACGATTAATTGGGAAACCTATATTAAAATCTATATTAGCCATTACGGTTAGAAATTTAATAGTAAAATGTTGTTGTCCACTCTTTAATGTATATAATGGTTCATTATCATACAATTTGAGATTTATTTGATATTCATCAGTATGAATTTGATTCCACATATGTTTTATACATTCTATAGCATGTTTAATGTTTTTACATCCTGTAAATTGAAATTTACCATTTTTTGAAATTTTAAAATTAATTTGTTTACCACTCATAAACATAACAATTGTTAAAGCATTTCTAAAAAATTTTCCATGTTTCTTCTTTTGTTTAGTATCTATGCCCCGAATAGTGTCACCATATTTTATTGTTATAATAGCTCCATCTTCAAGTATTTCGGGCTTCTTTTCAACATCATTTTTACGTTTTCTTCCTCGACGTTTTTCAATCAAAGTATAAGGATGAATTTGAAATTTATGAAATAATTTTTCAATATTGATATCAACATTACTTATCCCTATTATAGTTTGAGTTGAAATTTTTATATCTTCAAAATTTGTAAACTCTGTCATATTAATTCAATCTTAAGTAATTTTAATTTTTTCATTTTTAAATAGTAATAAAAAATGAAAAAATGTGTGAATAAATCTATAATTACAATATCATTATTTTTAACTATTATGCTTTTAGGAATAGGTTGTTATTGTTGGAAAAAATTTTATAATTCCCAATTTAATAATAATCATTGTCTGTGTAATTCCCAATAGCATTTGGATTTTGGATATCAATATATATATATTCTTTTGCCACCAATATACCTATAGTGGTTACAAAAGATAGAGTTGTAACAAACCAAGTTATAGTACTAGCTAGACAACATGCTTTCCACGAAACACAGTTTCTTTTTGGCTTATTATTCTTTGTATATAATACAAAATCATCGTCCGGAGTTTCAGTCATCATTTATTTAATGATTTTTTTAAAAAGAAAATATATAGGACTAAGTAGTAAATATATATGTAATTTTTGACTAAACATTTAAACTCGTGTTATAAAATGAAAATGGTTAATAAATCAATTTTCTTTAATTTATATTTATAAAAATATTACTATATAATACACATGCCCAAATGCCAAAAGAATTGTTGTATCCATGTTTTTTAACATGTTTAGATTATATTGAAGATGATTATTGGAAAAACATATTTGAAGATTTAGCATTTGGTATTACTCCTCAAGGAACATATATCTCTAAAAATTATTTAATATCAAATATTAAAACAAAAGAATTTGTATATAAAATTAATTCTGAATTAGATTCAGAAACTATATTTATGGATGTATATACTCTTCTAAGTGATAAATTAGGGTTGAAATCATTGAATGAAATTGAAGAATATAAAAATAATTTGGATTTAGAAACAACTTATAATTCATGGAACAGTATAAAGAAAAAATCTATAAAAGATTCTATAATCATGAATTATGTAAATATGAAATCAGAAGAACACAATTTTACTACTCAAACATCCAAACGATTATTAAATACAATTAATTTAGGCATCATGTTGAAATTTATAACTTCTAAAAATATTTCTTATGAAAATGGATTAATTAATAATATTGATGGTTTTACTTTTTCTGAAAACGAATTTCAATTTGATAAAAATTTAGATACAAATTCATTTAATTCAAATGTAATAGAATATAATAAAATTAAAATTTCGTTAGTAGATATTTGGTTTAAAATGATTGATATTCTTGTAAAATCGATATATATAATTAATTAAATTTAAATAATAAATGGGCGATTATTTAAATTTAATTCATAAAAAAGTTGAAGAAGCGATTCAATTTATATACGAGTATAAAATGCAACATCCAGATGCATCTAATTTAGCCATGGTATTTGATATTGATGGTACTTTGTTAAATGATGAAACACCTATTCAACCAGTTGTTGATTTATATAATATTGGTAAAAGTTTAGGTTTTCATATATTTATTATAACAGCACGTGACTCTCACGGTGTTTCTGAAACAATTGAACAATTGAATAAAATTGGTATTCAAGATTATGATTCCATGTATTTCAGATTGCCTATATATTGGGATATGGATAAATACAAAGAACAATGTAGAAAATCTATCACTGAAAAAGGATATACTGTTGTTTTATCTATTGGAGATACTGCTTGGGATATTGGTAGATATGGTGGATATGGAGTATTACTTCCTCAATTAGCATTTTAAAACTTTAACATTTTTAAAAATAAAATGGAAAACATGTGTTATGCAGATTTTTCTTCCATGGATTCACCAAAATATCTAGAAAGAAGTTTATTAGGTAATTGGTCTAGTGAAACAAATTATAGAACTGATGAAGAAATTTTATTTCCTACTAATCGTGCTGTAGGTATGTTGGATGTATATTATAAAGGTGGTGATAATATTACTATAGAAATTCATGGGCCCAGAGAATTTAAACATAAAGTAAAACAAGTTTTACAAGATAAAGTATTTCCATATGTTAATTTGAATTTTACCTTTGTCGATATAGGAGGTGATTGGCTTATCGATAACAAATGGGCATCTGGAGGTACTACTTTTAATTCTGGAGAAAAAAATCCTACCATGCATCTGAGTAATTCATCACAATTTCTTATTATCCACGAATTTGGTCACGCACTTGGCCTGATGCACGAAATGCGCAATCCTCGTATAGATATTACTTGGATAGTAAGTGCTATTCAACAAAAATATTCTAAAGGTAATACCAATATATTTTCTCAAATTATAAATCCATTAAATCAAGAAAAAGTTATGGCATTACCATTTGATAAAAATTCTGTAATGGGTTATCCTCTTCCAGGAGATACAAATAAAGAAAATGTTGAATTAAAACCAGCCGATGAATTCACTGACATAGATAAACAATGGTTAGAAATGACTTATGGCAAAAAACAAAATTAAAAAAGCGATATAATAAATGTCTACAACAACATTTCCGAATTTGACACCTCCACCTTCAACTGAAACGACAATAGGTACTACTACAATGCCTCCAACTACTACAATGCCTCCAACTACAATGCCTCCAAATACAATACCTTCAACTACAATGCCTTCAACTACAATACCTTCAACTACAATACCTTCAACTACAATACCTCAATTTCCATATATACAAACACCACAACCTCAATTTCCATATATACAAACACCAGTACCACAATATCCATATGCACAAACGCCGGTACCTCAATATCCATTTGTACAAACACCTCAGCCACAAATAAATCCAACATCAATGCCGCCATTTATATGGCAACCAACTGGTCCAACTAATTTTAATCCAACACCCATGCAATTTTTAAATCCAATGGGAATGCCAACATTCAATCCAGCTCAAATGAGTGGAAGTGGAGATAAATGTGTAAATGGTAAAAAATGTCGTCGTATAATTACTTTAAAATCAATTTAAAATTAGGATGTCAATTATTAATATGGATATAGTATTAATAATAGATAATAGAGAACCAGAAGAGGTGAAAGAAGGTTTAAAAAATGTTGTATCTAAATGTGAACAATTAAATGTAGGAGATTATTTATTTCAAGATAAAGAAGGAAATGTACGTTTAGTTGTAGAACGAAAAACTATAGCAGATTTACAGTCAAGTTTAAAAGATGGAAGATTTAGAGAACAACGGAGTAGACTTTTAGAATTAAATTGTAAAATTGTATATATAATAGAAGGAAAATTAATAGTTGATAAATGTGTATCTGGTGCATTAGAAAATTTAGCATTATATCATAATATATGTGTAATTCCTACAGCTAATTTAAAACAAACGACCCAAGTATTATGTTCATTATATAAAAAAGTAGGGGAAAAATATATACCAAATGAAAGTTCATTATTTAAGGGAAGAAAACGTAACGAACATCAAGTATCAAATTTACAAGCTATGTTGGAAACTATAACTGGTATATCTCCAGTTATATCTAAAGCAATATCTATTAAATATTTAACTGTTCAATCACTCGTAAAAGAGTTGGAAATAAATCCTAATTTATTATATGGTTTTGAAATTACATCTAAAAGAAAATTAGGACCAAAACTAGCTCAAAAAATATATGAAAGTTTTACAAGTTAAATAAGATTTTTATTTTCTTCTGGTATCGAGTTATCTATAATAGGAGTTAAACCTTTCATTGATTTACTTTTTAAAAATGCTTCATGAGCTTCTTTACCTTCATTATTCAAGTAATCCAAATCAAATTCGAAATTATATTTTAGAATTAAATCATAAGTATAACCATCAATTTCCAATGTTGGTTGTTCATATCTATTAATTCTTCCTATAACTAAAGGTTCTTCCAATGATTTAACTATAACTAATGAATTTTTATCTATATAATATTTAGATTGTTTATATCTAACTAAATTTAGAATGACATCATTCTTTGTTCTAAAAGAAATGACATCATTTAAAGAATGTTCTATTTGATTCCATTTTGTAAATGTAATTTTAATAGGTTGTTTTTCTTTGTAATATTCAACAAGTTTTCTTTTTTTATCCCAAAAAATTTCTTCAAGAGTTAAATTTTTATCTTTGTATTCATTATTTCCATTTGAATCTAATACATCTTTAAACATCTTGTTGATTTCATGTACTTGTAATTCATCAAAATTTATACATTCACTTTCTTCTTCAAGTGATTTACAAGTATTTAAAAAATCAAGTTTATTTCCTGGAATAGATACTTGTTTAGTTGTCAATTTTGTTCTAGGTTTATTTTTATCTACAGTTTTTTCAGTTTTTTTATTTTGATTTTCATATCTGATATGTTTTGTACATACTGTATGTCCAGGTTTTACTTTTAAATTACACGTGGTATTTGCATTAGCACCTCTTGTAATTTTATAAACACATTTATCTATCGTACTCATTGTTGTACTCGTTGATGTACTCGTTGATACATTTATAGTTAAATTATTTAAACCATCTACCAATGAATCTATATTTTCTTCTGGAATTGGTTCAATAACTGGTGTAGAAGGTGGTGCTGAAAGAAATGGTGACTGTATTGTATCAATTTTGATACAAGTTTTCATTTCATTATTTATTTTAATCCATTCAGTTTCCAATATATTTATATCATATTGATAATTGTCAACTAAATTTTTAAAAAATTTATTTATGATGATATCAAACACTGACATTTTTAAAAATTTAAAATTATAATAATTACATTCACTTTTAAATTTTTTTCAAAAATAAAATGTATTCAAATAGATATAATCAAGATTCATCTTTAACTTTACAATATATGATGGCTATGAAAAATACAACTGAACCATATTTTGTTAAAGGTAAAGATATAAAATTAATGTTGACTGACATGGATAATTTTCCTTATAGAAGATTTTTTAGAGGTGTTTATAATGATCCAGAACCAGTTATTCATTCTCGTTTTGCCGGATATAGACCTTATATAGAATATGGTTGCAATTTACGTTGTAACAATTGTTAATTAAAACAAAATAAATAAATATAAATTAAATGGCATTCTATGAAAATAATATTCAAAGAATTCGCAACGATTTAAAACATTTGTTGACAGAAGATGATATTAAAAATTTTATGCCTTGTTCTAAAAAATCAATGTGCACTATTCAAGATATGATTTCAAGTATCCCAGAATCAAATAGTTCAGATTCAGATATAAAATTGGGACAAGATGTAGAAAAAGATGGAGATGTATATGAAAATAAACATGTAGATGGAGAACACAATGTGGATAGAAATGTAGATGGAGATAACGATGTGGATAGAAATGTAGATGGAGATAACAATGTGGATAGAAATGTAGATGGAGAACACAATGTGGATAGAAATGTAGATGGAGATAACGATGTGGATAGAAATGTAGATGGAGATAACGATGTGGATAGAAATGTAGATGGAGATAACGATGTGGATAGAAATGTAGATGGAGATAACGATGTGGATGTAATTGTAGATGTAGATAAAGATGGAAATGTAGATAAAAAAATATGTAATACAGAAGAATTAAAAATAACATTGCCACCCATAGATGATACAGATAGTGAAAATGAAGAAATTGAATTTAATTCAGATTATGATTCAAATACAGAAGATTCTGATGTAGAAAATTTCAAAGAAATTGAAATGGATATGAATGACAGTGATTATGAGACCGAATTGAATATTATAAGAGAAAATGAGACTAAATTAAAAAGATTAAAAACAAATTATTTTACAAATGAATCTGTACCGATAAAATATGAAGATGACGATGAATTTGTAAATAATTTGATTAGACGAGAATTAGAAGATAAACAAAATTATGATAAAAGTTACGAGGAAAATAGTAATGAAGAAAATAGTGATGAAGAAAAAGAGGTAAATAAATATTGTGATAAAAAATATAATAATTTTGAAGCCTTTTATGAAAATTATATTACAAATAACCAAGATTTTGAACAATTAAAAGTATTTAATAAAATTATAGCAAACAATTTAGTTCAACATCCATTTTTAAATGATGTGATGAATCAATTTAGAGAAGATATTATAGAAAAGTGGATAACAAAATTTAAACAAGCTCAAAAAATATATCAATTTGCAAATTTTGATTCTAAGAAATGGATTAAACGAGCTGAAAATTTTATATTTAATTCTAAACTTAAAAAACCTATAATAGAATATCTTCATTCTATTGGTGCACTCATGGTATTATTTGATGTAGATTTAACATTTAATTTAAATAAACATTTGTATAAAAATATAGAATTTGAGAGTATAAAACCTTTAAATTTAAAAAGAGAAATTTACAATGCGAATGAATTAGTTCAATATCATAATTATGGTAAAGATATATCCAATATATTAATTCAAGATATAATAGATAATATAAGTTTAAATCAAAATATTAATATAATGAATTTGGATATAGATTTATATAATCGTATATTTCAAAGTAAATTAAATAAATTGGACGAATGTATTGAACCAGATATACAAAAAAAGGTAAATCAATATATATTAAAAGATAATCATTTTTCAGATTTGTTAAAACAACCTATTATTTATATTGATCCAGATACACATCATGTATATATATTTGAATATAACAAGTTGTGTAAAAATTTCGATGAAAAGAATTATGTAAATCCACATACAAATAAACCATTTGAACAAGAATTTATAGAACAGTGTCTAGAAAAGATGAAAAATATAAATTTATGTAATTATTGCAAAGATAATTGTTCTAAACAAACACTTAAAACTATATATCAAGACCCTAATTTTGGACCTATAATACTTAAATTTTGTTCAGTAGATTGTTTTTCGGATATAGAATGGAAACCAAAGGTACTTTTAAATACAATTATTTAATTTTTACAATATATGAACAATTGTAAAAATTATTCAAATTCATTTACATTTACAGTTGAAAGTGAAGCTACGATTTTATCAAATAAATTTATAACTTTGGTATTACCTTTTGTATTGATACCAGTATTATAAATATTATCAATTTCAGTAAGTAACATTGTAAAAGTATGTTCATCTATAGGAATTATATAATTTTCATATATAAATGAAGGGAAAAAAGTTGAACGTTTTGTACCTTTAAAGGTATTAAAGTGTTTATAGAATAAGAAAATGACATTTTCCATTTTTATTTAAGGTTGAATATATTTAAATATTAAAAAAAAGAAGGTATTAATTATATGGATAAATTAAAGTATAAAATTATAAAATTTGATGAAGAATTTAAAAATTTGATAAATGTAAATCAATATGATGAGTGTATTTACAATACATTTAAATATATGTTTTACAAATTCAAAAAGGGTGTATTTATCCACGTTAAGGATAGAACCATTTATAAATTTATTCCATTCAATAATATCAATTATATTAATGAATCAGCTAGTAAAATAATATTTGAAGATGAAATGGTTGTTAATAAATATACTCTAGTAAATATAGGTGGGTATATATCTGATAATAATGAAAATAATATAGATGTTGAATTTGCTTATAAAATGTTAAATAGATGTTTAGAATTATATCCTGTCTCAGATTGTACATTTTTTATTAATTTAAATCCTTTACCAATTTTAACTTTATCTAACACAGAACCATTTATCAATGTGTGGGGCGATGATACACCTTTAGTATCTCATAATTATTCATTATATGCAGATATACTTGGTATGACTAGCAGTGAAAAATATATAGATATATCTCTTCCTAGTTATGAAAAATGTATTCAAATAGAATTGCCTCAATGGGAAAATAAAATTGACAAGGCTGTATTTAGGGGTATATCAAATGGATATGGTACATTACCTAGAAATAATCCTAGATTAAAAATTTTAAAAATTTCAAAAGAAAATCCAAGTATATTAGATGCTGGTATAACTGAATGGAAACAAAATTATAGAAAAAGATTTAGAGAAAAAGAATATACAAAAATACCAGAAAAAATTGTAAATCAATTTTCAACGATTAAAGATTTAACATTAGAAGAACAAGGACATTATAAATATATAATCAATTTACCTGGATATTATTCTGAATCTAAATTTATACAATTATTTAAACTTGGTTCAGTAATTTTACATGTACCTAATAATGAAAATTATTTATGGTTTGAACCAATGTTAAAACCATATATACATTTTATTCCATTGGATAAAGATTTGAAAAATTTGAAATCTCAAATACAATGGTGTAAAAAGAATCAAGAGATTTGTAAAAATATAATTAAAAATATAAATCAATTTTACAATGAATATTTAACGATAGAAAAACAAGTTTTATATTTTAAAAATATTTTGAATCAATTAAACAATTATTATTCTGATGAAATTATACCACCATTTGAATATAAATCACCCAATTTTTCAATCAATAAAGATGAATTAATTCAAATAGATGATGAAATTTTTAAAACAGATAAATATTTATTGAAAAAATATAATCCATGCGAAAGTATGAATTATTATAAATATATTAAACATCTTATAAAATCTTATATTGTCCATACTGGTGAATATAAAGGATGGAGAAAAATGTATGGTAAATATGAAAATTTAATAGTAATGGATATAATTAACCCAACTACACATACAAGTTTATATGAATATTTATGTACAAATAATATGGATTTTAAAGTAGTTCAAGAATGCATATTACAAATATGTATATTATTAAATAATGCATATAAAACGAATAAATTTATATACAATAATTGTGATTTGTGGAATATTATGGTTAATGTAGATTACAATATAAAAACGGTGTATATTCAAAATGAAGACGAGGAATACATTTTCGATACTCATTGTACTTTATATTTGATTGAATATGACAAGGGTATGATAGATCAACCAGAAGAATGTAAAGATGTATTTAAATTGTTGGTAAATATTTTTTATTTAATTTTAACCAATGTTTATTATTATCCTCAATATGTTGTTAATTTAGTGATTGAATTATATCACGAAATATTTCCGTATAGCAATTGCGATTATCTTGAAGATATAATTGCAACACTTGCAATATTTAAAAACGAAAATGGGTATAATTTAAAATTAGTCAATACCAAAATTGATTTGTTTAATTATATGGATATGTTTAATTTTCTTCAAATATATTTTCAATATCCTTTAGTAAAGAAAAGAAAGATTCAAAAGGATGTCAATAAATTATTTCAACAATATATATCACTTAAAGAATTTTGATTAATGATAAATTATAATGAAGAAACATTCATTAAAAATTATTAAAATTCCTTCACCTTCAAAACCTCCTTTATATAGACAGGAATTTATAAGTCAACCTATTAATTATCTTAAAATTATTGAAAATCCAGATAAAATCAAGGTCGAACAACTTGCAAGAGATTTTGATGTAAAAGAAATAAAAAATTTAGATACAAGGAAATTGGTATATCCTAATCCAGAACCATATATACCACCTCCTCCTAAAGTACATGAATCAAAAAATGAATCACCTATAAATATTAAAACAACTCCACCTAAACCACCTAAACCAGTTAATAATATATCAAAATATACATTTGATGTTCCTATAGATTCAGATGAAGAAGATGATTATGAAATCTTGAAAACTCCAGAAAGAGTTATTGAACCACAAATATTAACACCACCTAAACCTCCTCAACATACGCCTCAACATACACCACAACATACACCACAATATACACCACAACATACACCACAATATACTCCTCAACATACACCACAATATACTCCTCAACATACACCTCAATATACGCCACAACGTACACCATCACTGTTGTCACCTAGGAATTTAATGCCACAACTACCCCAACCAATAGAAATTCAAGAATATACTCCTCGTCAAACTCCTCAAAGGAGTGAAAACAGTATACATTCTAGATTACATAATTTTTTAACTAATCATGATAGTGGTGGTGAAAGTGATAATGAAAGTAATACAAGTTATACTTATAAAAATAGGAAAACGATAGACCCTTATAAATACATGTCTAGAAATCAAAGAGAATTTACTAAACAACATTATGAACCACCAACTCTTGAAGAATTGGAAAAGAATGGTGAATATACAGCTCAACCTCAATTTTTACAGGCTCAACAATTGGATGAATTGTATAATATGGGTGGTGTAAGAGTAGAAGGAGTAGATGGATATGAAGATGATTTGCCATTTATTAATTCTCAACCACAATCTCAATTAGAACATACTCAATCACAAATAGAAGAAGAAGATGAAGAATCTATAGATGATAAAAAACGTAATTTAATTATTAATATGGCTTTGTTAAAGAAAAAATATCCAAAACAAGCTGAATCCATAACAGAAATTACTATGCAGACACCTTACAATGAAATGAAATCTATTTACAATTTGGAATTGAAAAAATTAGAAATTGAATATAATGTGGATAATTATAGAAAATATTTAATTGGTGGTTTTATGTTGATAGAATATATACTTGGTAAGTTTCTTCGTATAGATTTGGAAGGTTTTACACAACAACAAATTATTAATCTTCAACAATATGAAGTATTATTGATTGAATTAGGAGAGAAGAAATATATGCCAGAAAGTAAGAAATGGCCAGTTGAAGTTAGATTATTATTTATGATATTTATTCAAGCGGCTATATTTACAGTATCCAAATTGATTATGCAAAGAACTGGTAGTAATTTACTATCCATGTTTAATGATGCAATACCACAACAAACAAATAAGAAAAAAGTGAAAAGACCTGATATAAATTTTGATGATTTATAATAAAAATGGCATCAGAACTTGTTAAAAATAAATTACAAAAAGCTTTTGACGATTTTTGTAATTATACTGCACAACGTAATGAAGATGAATATGAAAGTTATATTATGGAAAGATTTAAATATGAATTAGAAAGATTGAATTTTATGGCTGAATCTATATTGGAAAAAAATAATGATGAAGAGTTGTATCAATTACAAATGAGTATTCCAAGTAAACTTAAATTAATTTATATGTTTACATAGATATGAATGTATCATTTGATATGTATCACACTTGTCATCCATTTTTTTATTACATAATAATTCTGCTAAATTTGTATAATCTTTTTGTTCTAAAAGTATATCTATAGTGTGGTTTATACAATATTGTTTTCTTTGTTTTTTATCCATTTTTTTATGTGTAAAAGTATGAGTTTTATTAGCTGCTGAATATTCAATTACTTTAATATGTGGCCATATAATATTGAAAAATGACATTACATGATAACTCAATTTAGTTGCCTTCATATTCAACCTAGTCATTTGTTTTTCAACTAGACATACATCACATGTACTTAATAAATAAGCATAATCATATAAAACACTATTTACATTTTGTAATATTTCAAACCAAGAATCAGCACTAATATCAATATTTTCCCATTCAAGAATTTTTATACTTTTATCACGAAATGATACGTGAGCAATTAAAAATGCAAAATTTTTAATTCCTAAATCAAAAGCAGAAATAATCATTAATCATAATTTATACTCAACTATTTTTAAATTGTATTAACAAGTATGAATTCCAAACTAAAACTGGAGCTAAAAGTATACCAGACATTGGATTTATATAATAACTCGAAAGTAATACTAGAGATAATAACATTGTATAAATTAATAATAACATTTTGTCTATAACTTTTCTATATAACAAATTATATAAATACATATAATGTACAATATGCATAGAAATTATACCCCACAATGTCAACCAATAAATTCCATTATGGGTATTAGTCGATGTTACTATTAAAAATACTGATAAACCAATTAAAATATAAGTAATTATATTTATACATGTAAATGATTTCTTTGGTAAATCAATCAAAGTATACAATTTTTCATTTGGACCAGTATTACGATATATATACATTGGTATAAATATTAACAATATACTAATAATAAAACCTATAATAATTATATTATTCATTTATTTAATATAATTATTTTTATAAACCATACAATTGTGCATCTAATCCATATGGTTGTGGATGTTTAACATATTCTTGATACTCTTGGAGAGACATTAATCTAGGGTCATCTTTAGATGGGAAATGAGAACTGCCACTGCTGCATCCACCCATTTCATCACTACGAGCAATAGATGCAAAACGATTTATACCAATATTATCAATAGTTGGTATACGTGCAGGAACTCCATTTACAAATCTAATTATATCTGAGGTATATTCTGGCATTTGTTTCATTTGAACATACATTTATTATATTATTATTTTTTTTATAAATAAAATGACAATCGAATTCTTCAGAGGCGGTGGTGGCGGTGGCGGTGGTGGCCATGGTGGGGGTGGAGCACGTGGTGGCTCTCCCGGAGGTGGATTTAGAGGAGGAGGTTCTCCAGGTGGTGGATGGAGAGGAGGTAGTTGGGGAGGACGTGGATATGGTTATGGAGGACGTGGATATGGTTATAGAGGACCTGGTGGATGGGGATGGAATTATCCTTATGCATATGGTGCTATTAGATATCCATATTCATATCCATATCCAGTTTATGTATCAGATACTGAATATGTTATTGACGATGATGCATCTACATCTGATGTCACATGTTTCCAAACAGAAGATGACCGTATATTGTGTTATCAACCAAACCCTCCTGCTCCGTAATTTATCTCTTTAAATATTTTTTATATAATAAATGATTTGTAATAATTCTCGAGATTACCAAGATTTCGGAGTATATATCCCAATGATGAGAGAAGGAAGTAATGGTCCTATAAGTTTATTCGGAAATATGGGAATTGGACGAGCTGGAAAAGGTTATTATGGTTACAATGGTGCTTATAGTGGTCAAGGTAATTATGGAGGTGGTTGGCCAATGTATTTTGAACCAGATTTTATACCATATGATTCATATTCATCATGTGCACGATGTGGTTATTGTCTAGAAGATACTAGATTTGGTTAAATTAAACTGTAATCACATAATTGTTTAAACAAATAATTTTCTATTTGTGATTCTTTTACAGTATAAGGTACTTCTATTAAAAGTATTCCTAACTGTTTACAATAAATTCTTTTCAATTCATCTCTATATTGTTGATTTCTAAAACTTTCTAAATTTTTGTGAAAAAATTTACAATATTTATAATGTTGAGCACCTTGATACTCGATAGCTAATTTTAACTCGTCATTATAACAATCTAATTCTAAATATTGATGTGTTATTGGATTGTAAATATTTCTAACCTTTATAAATGGTTTCTTAAATATTTTATTTAAGAAATTTCTACACTTGGATTCACCTCGAGATTCACATTGCTCTTGTTCTTCACAAGTTTCTTGTTTATCAAATAATGTCATATAATTATGTTTTGTCCATGTTCCTTCTATATTCCAAAATTTATTATATAACCATATCGAAATTAATATTAGTATAGACACCAATACATAAATTTCCCATTGTCTTTCCCTAAATCTATAACACAAATAATTAAACATTTTATTTTATTTAATTAATAAAATAGAATGTCAAAACATACATTTAATGTTGAATGGTGGTGGTATGTATTAGGTGGTGTTATTGTAATTGGTCTTGTTTATTTCCTTGTTACAATGAAACCATGTTCACCATATGTAAATAACGGTACTCCTCTTAAATTAACCACAGCTCCTTCTTTATCTCCTCAAGTAAGATTCGCAGAGGATGACTATTCTGAAGATGACTATTCTGAAGATGACTATTCTGAAGATGATTATTCTGAAGATGATTACGCCGAAGAAGACTATGGTGAAGATGATTACGCCGAAGAAGACTATGGTGAAGAAGACTATGGTGAAGAAGACTATGGTGAAGAAGACTATGGCGAAGAAGACTATGGTGAAGAAGACTATGGTGAAGAAGACTATGGTGAAGAAGACTATGGTGAAGAAGACTATGGTGAAGAAGACTATGGCGAAGAAGACTATGGTGAAGAAGACTATGGTGAAGAAGACTATGGTGAAGAAGACTACGCCGATGAAGAATAAATGTTTAAATTGAATAATTATATAAAAAAATCATTCAATTTAATTTGTACCGGAAGAATAATGCATTTCAACAAAACGTTTTAATATATGTTTAAGTTTTGTATCAAAAGCATCCAATTCAAAACGGATGCCAGATTTTTGAATTTTCCCATTAAAAGGAATAGTAGTATCACCATTACATTCATGTTCATATGAACGTATGATACAATAAATAAGTTCAGAACCAGTTTTATCTATATTAACTATAGATTGTACAAGTTTTTGTTTGTCTTCATCAGTTAAATCTGTAGTTGTATCTACATTTTCTAATTGCGATTTGATAAGGTCATATACAGGAATCATTTTAAATTTATATAATTTGATTTAAAATGATATTCATTTTACAATAATAATTAAGATGGAAAAACATTTCAACTATTTTTTTCCAGTAGAAACATATATTCCTTTAGAATTAATAAATATAGAAAATTCAGATATTGTAATTGAAAAATTACGTTATGATAAAATTAAAAATGTATATATCCATTCATCTTCAATTCTTAAACACAATTCAAGTAATTATATAACAGAAGATGATGGTATAATTTGTGCATCTATTACTATACCATATGGTAAAATTTGTGAAATTGTAAAACAAGAACAAATTATTTCTAGTTTTTGTGGACCAATTAAAATAATGTTTATAAATCAAGGTTTATTTACAACTGAATGTGTTATACGTTCTAAAAATATAGAAGGTATTAATACATATATAAAACTGAATGAAGAATTGATAGAAACTCAACGTAAACTTGTAATACGATTATATAGTGAACCATTATTCAATAATTTTACTTTTACAGAAGGAAAATATAAAGATATACCAATTGGTGTAGAATTGGAATATGCAAATTTTTTACGTTATCAAAGTATGATTATACCTTATGGTTTATATTTAGATAATGCAGGAGAATTAGTAACAGATAAAAAAGTTGTAAATAAATTTTCATTAAAGCCAGGTAAATTATTTGGACCATGTATATTATCAGATATATCAAAATTATACATGTATTATAAACAATCTTATATACATTCACCTATTAATGATGAAGAAATTTTTGAAAAACAAATAGATGAAAAAGATTTATATCCTATTGTAGAAAAAATTATTCCCAAAAAAACAGTTGTTATTACCAACAAAAGAATCAAAGTTACAATTAAATTATCTCATTACATGTATAAATCTTTGAAACCTTTATTAGGCGTATATTTACTATCTAATTGTTTAGGAGAAGAATATACAGAGTCTCTTAAAGATGAATGTCCTTGGAAAATAAGTGAAAAAGAAGTCGAACAACTTGTAATGTATTGGTTATTTAAAACTCGAGGAGATTATTCTTATATAGCAGGTATATATAATAATCCTAAATATCAGAAAATTTGCGCAAAAATGTTGTCAAAATATAGTAAATTAACTCAATATTAAATAAATGGTAATGAAAAAGAGTGTCAACAAACGTTCACCTAAAAAAAGTATTGGTAAAAAACGTTTACCTAAAAAAAGTATTGGTAAAAAACGTTCTCCATTTAGAATAGATACAAGTAAATTGGATAAATTATCGTTGACTAAATATGGTTATTCATCTAAAGGTAAGTTAACTGAACGTCGAGAAGCTTTGAAAAAAGCTGTTAAAAAATATGGTCACGAGAAAGTATGGAAAAAATTAAATCTAGTTGGTATTTTGAATAAAAATCGTTCACCAGCTACTTCACGTGTATTTATAGCTGATAAAAATTGGTTAAAACGAACTTATTTTTAATAAATAAATATGAATGATAAACTTGCATATTTATTTATAACTGTTGCCGCTTTCATTAATTTAATAATACTATTAAATAGTGATGATTATAAAAGATGTAATTGCAATCAAAAAGGAGATACAAAATTAATATTAGTTACTTTGTTTTTATTTTATTTACATTATTTTATACATTGTTTTGGTTTATATGGATTCTTATTTGATAATAAATGGATTTTAGGTTTATATTTAATAGTTCCAATTATTATAGTATCTGGTTGGTCTATAGGTAAATCTAGTTTTTTCAAAAGTGCTTGTGGTTTGACAAATGTAACTGATAGATTATGTAAAATGGGTATACATGATACAATGCATTTTGATGAAATATATAGAATAATGTGTATACCAGATATATCTATAAAAGGATATAAATCTAATTTAGCATATTTTCTATTGACTATATTTGGTTACGCATTTGCTATATATAAATTGATTAAAAATTAAGATGTGATTTCAAAAGTATGTATAAAAATATAGATGAAAATAGATAAATAAGTAACGCCATAAAAAAAGTTCCTTCACAAATATAAACTGTTAGAATAATGAATACTAATAGAGATATGTATAAAATTCCATTCATATATCTATTTATATCACTTGATGTATTTATCATTTATTTATTCAATTTTTGTCAATTTTATATTACTATAAACAACTTTTATAGGCTGATCTACATTTGATACATCAGCTTCTATACCAAATTTACATATACATGAATCACCTACATATGGTTTGAATTCCGTGACTAATTTATTGTCTATAAATAACTTGCCATTTTTACAATCAACAAATACATCATGTTGATTTGCATCATCAATTGTTATTGACGGATTATCACGGACTTTATATGCTAATTGATTACCACTATCACTTCGTTTAATTCCTATAGATACTCTTGGGAAATTTTCACCCAATTTTTTTATTTGCCATATATTAACTATAGAATTTTTTTGACTTCCAGTTATTTGTAACTTGAAACGATAATTATACGTAAATCCATTTCTAAAACTAATTTCATTACGTCGTTTATCAGGAGTTTTTCCAGTTCCATCTTTGGTTTTACGAGTAACTATTGCACTTATCCAAGTACCTTTATCATTTATTTGAAATTCATTTGAATTATATTGTTCAAGATATTCAATATTTAATCCCCCTAATAACATTTTTATTTATATTTATAAATAAATGTATTTTCTTATAATTGGAATCATTATCATTATAATTATATCAAGTATAATGATGTCTGTTACAAAAACTAATTTTATGTTTACTGCCAAAAATAGTATTATTTATACTGCTGATACATGTCCACCTGGATATGTAAAAGACCCTGTAAAAGGATGTATAGTTTTACAACCACCATCTATCGGAAATAAACCATCAGTAGGAACAAATCCACCAGGTGGTAGCGGTAGTGGTCCAACTATTTGTAAGAATAGGGGTGAAATATACGATCCAAAATTGAAAAAATGTGTAAAACCATCAGTAGGTGGTAGTGGTCCAACTATTTGTAAAAATAAGGGTGAAATATACGATCCAAAATTGAAAAAATGTGTAAAACCGTCAGGTGGTAGTGATTCAACTAGTTGTCAAAATAAGGGTGAAGTATATGATCCAAAATTGAAAAAATGTGTAAAACCATCTGGACCAAAAAGTTGTAACGGCAAACAAGTATATGATGCTAAATCGAAAAAATGTGTGCCAGGACCAAGTAGTTGCAAGTTTGGTGAAATATTTGATACTAAATCTAATAAATGTGCACCAAGTGGTTGTGAACCAAATCAATGGAAAGATAGAAGCGGTAAATGCTTTAATTTGTGTTCACAAAATAATATGCCAGGGTATTTCGCAGGTAATGTGTGTAAACCATTTGCACCAAATCAACAAGCTCCAGTAAATTCTATAAATCCAAATAAATGTAATTCAAATCAATATCAAGATAAATTAGGTAATTGTTTACCTATGTGTACTTTTAATAATAAACCTGGAGTTATAAGAGATGGACAATGTAAACCATTTTCTTCTAATTTAGGACCTGAATGTAAAAATAAAGGTGAAATATACAGTACTACTGTAAATGGTTGTGTAAAAGCACCTAACCCCCCAAGTCCTTCTATAGATGGACCAGACAAACCTAGACCTAAACCTAAACCTAAACCAAAAGATTGTCCTCCTGGACAAATGCCTTCTAATAATCCTCTTAGTGCAGCAAAATGTGTGATTGACCCTAATTATAAACTAGATTGTCCTACTGGACAAATATATGAAAATGGTCAATGTAGAAAAAAATGTCCACCTGGACAAGTCTATGAAAATAACATTTGTAAAATACCTCAACAAGGACCTCCTCCTCCACAAAAACCAATATCTTTTGTACCAAATAACCCACAAAGTGGTGGATGCCAACCAGGACAAACATGTAGTGGAAGTATAAATTATCAAGGTACTAATGTAGGTGCTTATTCGTATAATGGAAACACATATATAATAAAAGATGTAAATGGTCAACCTCGTCCATGTTTATATATGCCAAATATGAATGCAGGAGGTGGTTTCCCTTGTTTAGACGACACTTCAGTTAATTTTGTAAATGGACAAATTGTACCGAATACAGATTTTGAAACTGCATTTGGACATTAATTTATTATTTTATTGTTGTTCTATATATTCTAGTTCTAATTACAGTTTTAGTCACAGTTTTTGTAACTGTAGGAAGTGGTGTTGGTATAATTCCAATTGCTTGATTTACCGTAGGAGTGGGATATACTGTTTCTGTAAATGTTGTAATCGTTGGTACAATAATTGTTGTAATTGTCGGAATTATTTGAGTTAGGGTTGAAATTAATGTAGTAGTTGTAGGAACAATTTGTGTTGAAATTAATGTAGTAGTTGTAGGAACAATTTGTGTTGATACTACAGTAGATGTTATTGTTGGAGGTGTTGTTATAGTTGGGATATCTATAGTTGGAGATACCGGAGTTACAAGAAGGGTTACAAATGCTTCTATATTTGTTGTAGATAATTGTGAAGGTGGAGGAGGAGTATAAATACCAAGACTCTTACACATTCTGTCATATACAAATCCATTATAAACAAATGTATTACTTCTATCCAAAAAATTAAATGGACAACAAAATGTATTTTGATTTGAATTTGCACACAAATTCAAATCATCAGCAGATTGATTAAGAACAACACGTCTTGTTACGGTTTTTGAAATTGGATCTACAACACAATAACAATTTATATAATTTCCATTAAATTGGATAGCACATTGTGGTGTGTCTGATGAAGGAGTACACAAATTTTGTGCACTTACTCCAATAAACATTGATAAAAGAAGAGTAGTGGTAAACAACATGTTTACAATATTTTTAGAGATTATATTATACATTTTTTATTCACTCTCGGACAATATTTTCATTTTTAAAATTTGTACAATTTTGCGACATTTACCAATCAATATCTTCATATGAATCATATTGATTTCCATAATATTGTAACAACCATTCGATATCTTCTGGTGAATATGTATCCAATGTATGTGGACTTCTATTAAATTTATTAAATGGGGAATCTGGATCATATGAATTTGATGGTATATTTAATATACTATATGGGTCATGTGGATCACATGCATTTTCGTATTGACAACTATTTTGATTAATATTTCTCAAATTTAAAACATTGGCAAATTCGCGAAGTATAGTATATCGTGCCCAATTAAATTCACGTGTATTAGATTCTGATGATGGTTTTTCAACATCTTCGACATTAGTATTACCAAATGCTAAATTTTTTGAATTTAAAATCATAAAACCATGTTTTTGGTTACCATTAGTCGAAGAACCACCCGAAGAATAATCATCGACTACATATATAATTAAATCAGAATTTATCCCTGAATCAACAAAATTTAATTTCATTGATATATATGGTTGTGCATGATAATAAAGAACATATTGAATATATTCTTTGTATTCATAATCAGTGATGAATATATTAATAGTTTGTCCTGGTGTCCAATTCATTTATTATTTATAATTTGTACAATTTTGTGACATTTGCAATTTCTTTATAATCGTCTATTATTTTTGAATTTGTATCATAATTGATAAATATAATTTCATTTTGTTTAGTTTTAATAGTTTTTTCAATTATTTCATTTATAGATTTACAAATTTCCATCATTCTAGATTCAAAATATTTATTAGGTTCAATCCTACCCATATCATCGTGTTCAAACATACCATCAATTTTTTTCTCCATATACATAAACTCATCTGGATTTAATCGAAATAATAAGAAATGAGTATCATCTTTAAATGATTTGAAAATTTTAACCATTCTTAGAAAATCACATGGATATGTTTTATGTTGATTTTCATCAACTTCTATCATAATTTTACATTTTTTGTAATACCCATACATATCTATAACAGCATATTTATATTTACCTTTGATTTTATAGTCATCGATTAAAATTTTATCAGGTATATTTTCATCTTCACAAAATGGATTATGTACCTGATATTGAAAAATACCATTTTCAAATTTCAAATTTTGTAAAACTAGAATTTCTTTAGTTTTCAATTTCTTTTCAATCATTAATTCATCAAGCTTTTTGTATAAAGTTTCAGTATCATTTTTATATTTGTTATATAACTTTGTAATTAATGAATTATTATAACAACCACAACACATTTGTTCTTTAGCTGCAAACATGGATTGACAAATAATGCACATTGATGAACATGATATATCTGATTCTAATTTATGTTTATAACATCTTAGTCTCTGTTTCACTCCATTATTTAAAACACCCCAATTAGCTTGCAATGGTGTTTGATTTTGACCAAATGTACAAGCACTTTTCCCATCACCTTGACATAAGGTTGAAATATTTACATACATATTAACATCTAAATTAAATTTTTGTATACATTTTAAACATTGAGTTGGAGCAGGTGTTTTATTTCTATTTGTTAATTTTGTTATTTTCTTATCGTTCATATGTTGATTAAAAACATCTATACAAACAAATTTAGCCGTAGCAGGTTTACCATTTGATTGGTTACACAATTCATTATTATAACCTTGACATAATCTAGAACTTAAATCAACATGTTCTGGTAATTTATGTTGAGAGCACATAACTGCATCTTTTCTAGTAGTTTTCAATCCACTTATTATATATAATCCATATCTAGCTTCTTTCATACAATTTGTATAATGACATGTATTTGTTTTTCCAGACCAATTTAATGGTTCTGATTCTTTTTCTAAACATTTTTTACATCTATCATATTTACCAGTTGTATTATTTTTATAATTTGCTCTAGATATATTACAAATTTGACAAATTAATAATGAAGTATATCTAAATTGTTGTTTTAATTCATCAGGTAATTGATTTTTGTGTAATTCACATAATGATTTTCGAACATCTTTTCCTCGACTAAATTTAGATTCTTTATTACAATTTGGTACTACACAATGATAATCGCCTTTTTGTCTAGGTTTTAATAATTCTCTTTCTTCAATCAATTTAATTAATTCTTGTATATCCATTATTTTTGAATTAATTTATTTTGTATTAATTCATTTTTATGTTGCATTGGTGTTTACGTTTTTAAATTATGATTTACTATATGGTTAGATTTAATGTAAAAAAATAAAAAAAATAAAAATTATTTGTATAATAAATAATATGTCTTCTATATGCAGTTCAAATTTGACCTCGGGCTTTATCGACCTCGCAACGTATGACGAACAGGAGAAATACCTTTATGGTGGCCCAGACGCCATTGCTTACTTTGTCCGGGAAACCCGTAAGGCCACTTGGTACACTATAGTACCGGTCGTTCTCTCTCGTGCCTCTGGTTCACCTCAATTCGGACAAGAGTGGTCCGTTACCATCTCCCGTGCTGGTGACTACCTTGTCAACACATGGCTCCGAGTTACTCTCCCATCTGTTCAACTTAGTGAATCCAATCAATATTCCACTAATGGTCGTCTCCGTTGGACCCGCAACTTGATGCATAATCTTGTCCGTGAATGTGCTATCACATTCAATGACCTCGTTGCAGCCCGATTTGATAATTATCATCTTGACTTCTGGTCTGCTTTCACCGTCCCCGCTGGTAAGCGCACTGGTTACAACAATATGATAGGTAACATCAACGAATTGATTCAAGAACACGACAGTGCCACTGCTATCCCGTCCGTTACTCTCAATCTTCCACTCCCGTTCTTCTATGCACGCGACAGTGGTGTTGCCCTCCCGACGGCTGCTCTTCCCTACAACGATATTCGCATTACCTTCAGTTTCCGAAACTGGTCCGAACTTCTCATCCTCGATAACGTTGCCAATGTTGATGCTAGTGTCCCATCTTCCACTTGTGCAGCTGTTACTGACCTTGTCGGTGGTGAACCACAACTTAAATGTGTTCAAGTTTGGTCTACATATGCCATCGTATCATCTGATGAACGTAAACGTATGGCCTGTGCACCCCGTGATATCCTTATTGAACAAGTACAAACTGCCCCCATTCAAACGTTTGTCCCCAACCAAAACAGTCAACCATCTTATGATATCCGGTTCTCCCACAGTATCAAGGCCTTGTTCTTCGCTTGCCGTAACAAGACAGTGTCCTGTGAGTGGTCAAATTACACTACTGCCTCACCCGTCCCAGGTGAAACTGTTGTCGATTTCTACCCACCTTGTGCTCTTGACCCCATTCTTAATACCTCTCTTATCTATGAGAATACAGCTCGTCTCTCTTGCATGGGCAGTGATTACTACTCATTGGTTAATCCTTGGTATCATGCTCCGGTCATTCCACTTGAAACTGGCTACCACATGTACTCTTATTCACTTGACTTCTTCTGTCTTGACCCTATGGGCAGTACTAACTATGGTAAACTTACGAACGTCAGTATCGCTCCAGTCGCCTCCCAAGCTGCTATCGACGCCTCAAATGGTACCGGTGTAGTTGGTTCTGGTTGTGGAAATCCCCAAAAGTTCGACTTCATCACAACAGCCGTTAATTATAACATCGTCCGTATCAGTGGTAAATATTGCGCTGCCACTAACAGCGAGCTGCCTTTGCAAAAGGGAATAACAGTGTAACTCGCTAGTGCAAGAGTAACTTGTGCAAGACATCTTATTAGCGGGAAACTCCTTAGAGCTTTTGATACCACCTAATATTTGAAAAAATATTAGGGAACACGGTTAATGGCCGTTCTCGATGGTAATAACTCAAAAGATTGGACAATCCGCGGGCAATGAACCTGTGTACATTAATGACAAGTATATGGTTCACCCTCATCGACTGCGCTTTGTATGTCACGGGAGATATACAAGGAAACGGATGTCGGTTTATAATGATGGTTTAGTCAACCTGAATAAGCTTAAGATATAGTCAGACATTTGTTGAAAGACAAATGATAACCTAATGTGGGCGCGTTAGGCTTCCCTGTCCTTTAATCATTCTTGTGTTGTGAATTTATACAATATTATAAAAATTTCAAAATATATACAATATATTTATTATTATAAAAATATAAAAAGAATACTTGTATTATTAAAAAATGTTACAATTACGAAAAAAACACAGTTTTCAAAATCCTAACCAGTTCAAAATTTTTAATTACTAATTAAAAATTTTAATAATTTATGTTCGTGACCATGTCCAAGATTCTAAACGAATTGCATTTTTATTAATAAATTCTTCATCACGTTTAAAATGAGTATGTTTACCATTTTCAGAACGAGATACCCATTCTAAATTACTAGGATGCCAATTTAATCTATCACCATCAATATGATTTACTACATCAGATTTTATACCAGGTTTTAAAAAAGTTTCAGCTACAAGTCTATGCAAATATTTATGTTTACTAATACCTTTTGAACTTTGTTGTATGTATGGATAACCAAATTTGTCAATAGTATGTGACAACTCTTGTGCTGTACCATCTTTGGTAGAAACTATAATCAATTTTGTTGTTGCATCAAGTATAGGTATATCTGATTCTAACATAAATGCAATAGTATTATCTGTTGGATGTTGGATTAATAAACGTTTTATGTTTGACATATTATGTATTGTTCCAAATTTTTTCTTAGGTGTTGTGTCATCAATTGGTTCAGTATATATATTATATAATTTTTGCAATTGTTTATTATCTTTAATTATATACCAAAGCATATATGGTGTAATTACAATCATTTTATCTGATGTAAATTTAACTAAAGATGGAGCATTCCATTCTTTAGGATCAAGTTCTGTTGGAAATATTTTACCCAATGTTTCGTATTTTTTAATTGCTTTTGTAAAACTAGTATAAACAATATTTGCTGGATTAGGATGCATATTATGTCCATTAGTACGACATATAGCTTCACCTAAAGAACGTTTACTTGGAAATATATAACATTGTTTATTTTCAAAATCAATCAATGGTACAGCTGAATAAGTTTCAGTATTAAATAATAAACATGGAAATGTATCTTTTCGTTCACCACGCTCAATAGCATTTTTAACATTTTTACTAAAAGTTACCAAAGATACTGCAGTATGTAAATGTTGGCTATTTGGAATTCGATGATCTGCATATAATGTAGTCGTTGGTCTTAAGATTTGTTTGATTGAAGAAAATGTATTACAAGTATTACGAATAGCATCTATATAAACACTATCTATATTACATTTAGTAGCTTCTGAAATCCATTCTTTACATAGTGTATCAAAGTCATAACTTTTAAAACATATAGAATGTTTTTCTTTTGGAAGTTCTATTAAATCTACAACACACATATTAATTGCATATTCCCTATGCATATAAGTCATGCGACCATCTAATTTAATTTGTGTATATTTTTCACGTAATTCACGAGTACTTACTTTTGTAGGATTTGGTTTTTTAGCTGTTGCAAATCTACCATCTCGATTCATAAAATATCGTTTTTTATCATGATAAATAAAAGCCCAACCATTACAATCTGGGTAATTGGAAACTTCTAAAACAAGTTCAGCCCATTGAATAATATCTGTAAATGATTCACGATTTATAGCGATGGATTCCATTGAGTTTGATATTGTAACATCTGCATGTAATTTGAGTGTTTCCATATCTGGTTTTCTAGCAGCAAGTTCATTACCTAGAATGACTGCAGGGTCATTTTTATTTTGACAGCAGTCGTTACATTGTTTTATCTCAGGTAGACCTAATCGTTTTCTATTTTGACGAGTTTTTGGCTTTAACGCCTCAGTTACAATAATACATTGTTGACAATCCATATTTTTAATTAATTATATATAATTAATTTCATTTTTGTAGTTAATTAAAAATACATTGTAATTGCAAGTTCTTTTTCATCAAAAATCAAAACTATTAATTGTTCATCTCTATCTACAAATGATAAAAATTTAGCTATATTTTTATCAAACTCTTTCATAAATGTATAATTACTTTTTACTTCTATATAGATTTTTGTATTTTTGATATGAATATCTGGATAATATTTATGAATACCATTTTCAAACATATAATCAAATGGTTTTATTTCATTACCAACTGCTATCATATCTTCTACAATTTTACTCGAACAAATAAATTCATTTGAAAGTAATAAATCAATTGCTCTATTTTCATAACCTTGTATTTTTATAATACGTCCAGATGGTAATTTATAATCTTTAAGTTTATATGCATTATTAATTGATCTATGAAATATTTCAGGTAAATGCATAATATTTGTAACTGTTTCATCTGTACATCCATATTGTTCTTTTATAGTTTCCAAAGCACGTGATTTAGCACATTTATTACAACTAGAACCATTTGATAATCTATGAAGTGAAGTTTTCTCTTTTTCAGGATTACCACAACAACAATAGAAATATATTTCCTTATTTGTTTTATATTCATCTTTAGTCATAGCAATCTTATGACCTGCTTTTATAACTATATTACATACATCTTCAAAATTATTTTTATTTTTATCATTTTGACATGCTCCACAGTATCCTGTCCCATTTTTAATACTCAATTCATTTGATTTCCTTTCTGTCCCACAATTTCCACAAATATATTTTACATCTCTCGAAACACAATTGTGAAATGTAATTATATGTCCATATTTATCATACATTTCTTTTGCAAATATAGCCATTTTATCTTGTTGTTGTGACTTTTTTACACATGTTGCACACCAATTATCAAATGATTTTAAATGAATATGTTTCTTAATCTTAGTCCAAAATGCAACTATATGATAAGTTTGTACAACTTTACATTTATTACATTCTACAACAGCATTATCTTTATCAGTTTTTAACACATTTATTGGTGGATTATATATAGAAATTTTTTTATTTAATTGATTACATCGTTTACAATTTGAACAAGAATTATTTGGATTATGACCAAGTCTTATATAATCTCTAATAGTTCGATTAACCAAAGTAAATTCAATATCACATTTTGTACAATATAATTTAACTTGTGTTTTATCTCTATCTTTAATAAGTATATGCGAATTTTGAAAATACAAATCCATTTATATAAAATTTTAATTTGATTATTCAAATTCATTTTTAATAAGTAAGTTTCCAAATTTGTATACTTTGGTCTTTTTCGTCACACATAAAAGGTTGTGATTTTTTTGCCATATCTGTTACTGTAACTATAGTATTTTCATCTATAAAATCTACACCTTCTATATTACAATAATTATTGGGAAATGTATAAAATGTACCTTCTGATGTAAACATTAAATTATTTATATCTACATCAACTATCCATAATTTTGCATCTTCTTGAGTGGTAATTGCCATTTTTGTACCATCTAAACTTATACAAATATCACTGTAATCAGTAAATTGAACGTGTGAAGGAATATTCCATACTTTTATCTGTTTCCAACATTTATCTTGCTCTTCATAAACTATAATTCGTCCATTACCCTTTTCTTTTCCTTTTTTCCCTCCTGAACAAAAGTTGCCCTCACATAGCCCAAATAAAATTTTTCTACCATCCATAGTCTTACCTATACACATACCTTCAAATCCTTTGTTATCAGAATTAAAAGGATAATCTAACACACATTCATTAACAATTTTAAATTCTGGTTCAAGTGAAATTTCTTGTACACGACCAAAAAGTTCATCTGATGTTTTAATTGTTTCAGTCATAATATATAAAACACCGGTATCACGATCTATAGAAATTGCTTCATATTGTGAATTTTTACCGGGCTGAGAATACATTATATTATCTTTATAATTTTGTATATTTTTAATAGCTGCTAAGCCATACAAGTTATCAAAAATTACATAAAAAACATTGTTCCAATTGACAACACCACTTGCTTCATATGTTTTATTAGTCGAATCAATAATATCACTAAATTTTGATTCATATATTAATTCTAATGGAATTTCCGTATCAGTATAGTAAGCAATATTATCAACATATTTGATTTGATACCACAAAATAATTAAAATTATTATTACAATAATTAATAACAATAGAAACATTTTTATTATTAAATTTTTTATAAAACTACAATTGCATTAGAAATTTTTCTAACTATGGTACAATTATTAAATCCTTCTACACCTGGAGGTGGTTTATCTCGTGGTTCATTTATGACACCTATGTTTTTAAGATACATGGTAGTTGAACCACCTCCATCCAAATTTATGGCAGATTTACAGCCAAGTATTTTTAAAAATGTTTGAAATTCTGGCAAAGTCATACCAGCAGAAGTATAAAATCGTCCATCAACTGTGATTAATTTGACTTTTCCATTATACGAAATACAAACTCCAGTTCTAGGATTTCTAACATTATTCCAATTATTATTTTCCAATGGTTGAATATCACCATTTAATAATAAAAGTGGTCCAGAATGTATAAATGTACAAGCATTTATCCAATTATCTACATCTATAGTTGAAACGATATTTACCAAACCACTTGTATCTATAGTTAAAACACCTTCTACATCTTCTTCTGTTAAACCCCAATCAGTAACTGTATCATTAATAACAATATCATTATTGTCAACACGTAATTTAGTTATAGAACCGATATTTTTACCATATGCATGAAAACCCCCATTAACAGCTGCAATACCACCTATACTTTCTGTTAAATTTGGAGTAGGCATTAAAATATTTTCAGTATATGCAATAGTTAATTTGCGTATACTAGTGTCAATATTTAATATATTAAAACTTTGAAAAGAATTGAATAAATTCGTATTAAATTCTTTCCACAATTCAATACCTAAATTTATATTGTTATATTTTGGAAATAGTGGTATTTCTTCTATTATAGAAATAGAATTACACCAACATTTGCCTATGTCTGTTGTACAATTAACTGTACCACTACTATATATAGGTTCACCATACCATTCATTCAATTCGGGCAATCCTATAAAAACTAGACCATTGCAATAACACATTCCCCCAGAATTAGCACAATGTGTAAATCCAAATGGTACAAGTGAAAGTGGTAAAGCAAGAGTAATTTTAAAAAGAATAGTTTTTAAAATTATAGATTTAAACATGTTTGCAATTTTATAATACAAATTATTTAGTTGACCAAGAATTCATTTTTACGATATATACAAAATTTAAAGACAACTGTGTTTAAATTAATGAACGATTGGTTTAAAAATTTAACAGGGTTTGAAGAAAAAGATTTTCAAACAACAAAACAACATTTGAAAATACAAGATAAATGTTTAATATCCAAGGTAAATCAAAGACGTTATTTTATTGGAGATTTTGAAGTTGTATCTCTAGATGAACTTCGCAAACGTGTAAATAAATCACATACATCTCATCATCCTTCTACTGTAAAAGTTGTTCAAGATGATGTAAGAAAATTGCACATTAATAAAGAAAATAATGGAGCACTTTTTCAAGTTGCTTCGCAATTCAATATGTTGGAAATGATAAATCAATATGTAACTAAATATGATGGAGTCACTGGATATATGTTTGATAATACTCAAGGACCAGCATGTGCAATAAGTTGTGGTGCAGCAACTATATATAGAAATTATTTTGTAGATGATATAGATGGACTTGAAGATGTCAAGTCATATTTAACTAGATATATTGATTTGACAGAAACATTTTGGAATATCAAGAATGGTTATGCATTATGTACAGATCAAGGTTTAAAAAAGATTGATAACATGAGTGGTGATGACGTTTTTAAAGATGAAATTCGTAAAAGAATTAAATATGGTATTCATTGGAATACACAAGTGACTAACACAGAATGTGAAAATGTTGTAGCACAAATATTTTGTTCAGCATTACCAGTATCATATGGTATTAATTCAAAATATTGGGAAACATTTGCCAGAATTGTATTAGAAGCAGCATATGAAGCAACTCTATTAACTGCAAAATTAAATTCAAAATCAAATATTGTATATCTAACATATTTAGGAGGTGGTGTTTTCGGTAATGATATCGATTGGATTAAAGATGCTATCGCATATGCTGTACATAAAACAAGACATCTTGGTCTTGATATTCGTATAGTTGAATATAAAAGATTTAAAGGATTGTAATATAGAGATAAAAAGATTTGTAGGTCTGTGGTCTAGTGGTATGATTCTTGTTTTGGGTACAAGAGGTCCAGGGTTAATTCCCTGTAGACCCCAAAAATTTATAAATACGACAAATAGTATTTATAAATTCAAAATTACAATAATTATATTTTTAATATTTTTAGACCAAAAATTTCTTTTTTCTCCAATTTTAGAAACTAGTAAAGATAAATTTATTTTGTCTTTATATGTATTAAAAATTTGTCGACATTCACTTTTTTCAATAGTTGGTATTAAATTGTAAAATAATTCTGCCCATTGTTTTTCAGATATATCACCTAATGTCATATGATATTCTATCATTCGAATGGATTCACAATAAGGAAAGAAACGAGTATCTGTTAAAAGTGGAATAAATATATCATCCCAATTTGATAAAATACATTTTATAACTTTTTTCAATTCTTTTTCATTACAATATTTTTGTAAAATCTTTAAATATTCAATTTTTTTGTGTATAATCAAATTATAAAAATCATAATTTTTACTACCATCATCATTTAAACTATATGTCAATGGGCCAACTCCTTGTTGTAATAACCATTCAAATATAGGTAACGAATATCTACATATCTCAAAATAATCTTTTTTATCAATTATATAACCCAAATTGTGTAAATATTGAATCAATTCTAAATTCCCACTTTCACATACATAACTCAAGTTTATACATTCATTATTCATTTCACAAGGTGTAATTCTGATTGATAACAAGTATTTTATCAATTCTAAATTACCTGTTTTACATGCTATAGAAATATAGTAATTTTCAATTGAATTTAAATTGAATTTGCGTTTATATTCAATATCAAATTTAGTTGGTTTTCCATATAAATGTATCATCATTTTCACTCTATCTAATTTACCACTTTCTATACAAGATTGAAAACAATCAGTATCATCTTTAATTTGTTCGTAAAAATATAAAAATGTTTCATCTTTTGAATAATGACATATATTTTTAAAAATTTTAGTATTTTCAAATTTATCTTTGTACATATCAAAATATTTAATTACAACATCATGATTTAATTTACATATGTCATCAGAACAATCATATTTAAATTTAATTTTATCCAATAAGAGATTTATAATTTCACTATTACCATTTTTAAATGCTGTATAACTTATATACCAAGTATCATTAACATTACATTGACAATATAAACATTGTTTAACCAATTCGACATTATTAGATTCAACAGCTTTTTCCAAAAGAATATTGGAATCGGTTTTACCTATAAGTGGTGTTATATCATAATCTATTTTATATTTTTTAATCAGATAGAGTATATCATTTACATCAAGTTTATTTAAATATGATTGTACATCATAATTTAGTTCAAATTCTTTTATCAAAACGATTTTATCATAAATAGAAAGTGAATCCATATTCAATTCATAATAATTTAAAAGTTTTGATAAATATTCATTTTTTTAAACTTTCAACTTTTAAAAAAACTTTTCGATTTTCATAAAGTGTTTTACTTTTATGGGAATGAAACCAGATTAAAATTATAAATACCTAAGGTATTTATAATTTTAATCTGGTTTTTCAATTCATTTTTTATTCTAAAAATCTTCAAATGTAATTTTCATCTTGTATTTCTTCTTTTGTAAAAATACAATGTTAAAGAAAACTGAAATTTTGTATTTTGATTGGTAGTTGAAAAGAATTTAAAATCCTGAAAAAAACTTTTAGTTTTTGAAAGTTTTTTGAGAAAAAAATATAAAAAAATTTTCATCATTCTAAATTTTTATTTTTCATCAAATGTAATTTTCAAGATGAAAATTTATTAAAATAGAAAAATTCCATCTTTATCAGCAACTTGAAATTCATCATCAGTTTGTTTAAATAAAATACTTCCACAAGTACTTGGATTAAATGCATTTAAATGTGGTGTAAAAATTTTAGGACTCTTTCTAACATTTCTTCCATGAGTTACAATAATAATATCTTTATCAGGATTTTCATTTATAATTTTACAAACATTTCGTTTAAAAATACAATCTTGTTCCTTTTTATTTCTTGGTGATTTGTAAAGTGTTTTATCCTTGATAAATTTATATTTTTTCAATTCTTTAGTAGCATTTTTAATTCGTATAATTTCATCATCATCCAATGTAGAAAGCAAACATGAATCTATATTTTTTACATTTGTATTTGGAATACGATATTCATATTCATTACACTTGTAAAGTTCTTTTACAACAGGTTCGTAAGCTTCTCCAAGACCATCTGAAACTCGAATACGATTAGTATATCCAATTTTCTTTCCTAAACGTCCTGCTGTTTGTCTTGTTCTTAAAAATGGACTTGAATATATAATCTTTTTATTTGGACTCTTTTTAATCTTGTTGGCAATTTTTGTAAATGTTTTTTTAGCTTGACAATAATCTCTATTTTCTGGACATATGGGTAAATCTAAACGATTTGTCATTTCTTGTTTAGTACCATGTCTTATGATAGCTATATATCGAGAATTCATTTATTTGAGTTTAAAAAAGAAATGGAAAATATATAATGAAAGTGTTAGTTACTGGTGGTTCAGGAATGGTTGGTCAAGCAATTAGAAAATTAGTTGAAAATAAAGAAGAGGAGTGGTTATTTCTATCTTCTAAAGATGTAGATTTAACAGATTATTCTTCAACATTTACATTTTTTGAAAAATATAAACCAAATTTTGTAATTCACTTGGCAGCAAATGTAGGAGGATTATATAAAAATATGGATTCAAATATAGAAATGTTTTACGATAATACAATTATAAATATGAATGTGTTAAAAGTTTGTAATGAAATTGGTGTAGAAAAAATGATTTGTTGTCTATCAACATGTATATTCCCTAATGAAGTGGATAAATTTCCCATTACTGAAAAAATGTTACATTTAGGTTTACCTCATCCATCTAATCAAGGTTATGCATATTCTAAACGAATGTTGGAAGTGTTATGTAATATGTATAATGATAAATTCAATCGTAAATATACATGTATTATACCATGTAATATATATGGACCACACGATAATTTTAATATTGAAGACGCACATGTTATACCAGCACTCGTACATAAAGCATATATAGCGTACCGTGATAACGATACATTTATTATTAAAGGTTCAGGAAAAGCTCTTCGTCAATTTGTACATGTAGATGATATAGCTAAAATATGTATATGGTTACTTTTTAATTATGATGGTACTGATTCATTTATTATTGCACCTAAAAAACCATATTCAATAACTGACGTAGTTGATATGATACGTAAATATACAAATTTGAAATATAATCAAGTAGTATATGATAATGTATCATCAGATGGTCAATATCTTAGGCCAGTAAGTAATCATAGGTGGTTGGAATTGTATAAAAGAATTGAAGATAAAGAATATAAATTCATTTCATTAGAAGAAGGATTAAAAATAACTGTTGAATGGTTTAAAGAAAATTATGAAAAGTGTCGAAAATGAATTGAATTGTATTTTATAAATTCATGAATTTATAAAATATGGATTTATTTGCTAATAATATAGGTGGATTAAAAGAATTTCATCCATTTAGAAATGTCAATGGTTTTGTTTGGATACCAGATAAATATAAAACAATTTATCAAGAAATATATGACAATATTTCAAAAATACCTTTTAACGAATATGAAATTAATAAATTGATTTGGAATTATATTTCCATATTTTGGATAGATTCGTGGTATAATGACGAAGCTGTAACATTTACTCCAAAGACATATTTTTATGATTGGAATTTCAAAGACAATGTAAATTTTGATACACCAAAATTTGCACGGTTAAATAGTGTTTCATCTAAAACTTTAAGTAAAGTTACAACACTTGTTAAAGCAAAATGTATATTAAATGATTCAGAACGTTGTAATAATTTAGTATCAATTTCAAAACAATATAATTTACCTCTTAATATTGCAATACGTGAATGGATAGATATTTATACAGGCGCTGAATATAGATGTTTTGTATATAATAATAAATTATGTGCAATATGTCCACATGGTATATATGATTTAGAAATCAATGATAAAGAATTGATAGAACGTATATCTCTATTACTATACAAAGCAAGATATCATTTACCATTTGAAGATTGTATTGTCGACGTATTTTTATCAGAAAAATCAAATAAATTGGACTGTATAATTGAATTCAATTCATATGGAATTTGGGCTAATTCTACATCTGGAGCATTTAATTGGATAACTGATAAATATGAATTGGAAAATTTACCAGTTACAATTAAAGGAAGACATTCAATAGAGAATACCTTCTTTTAAAACACACGTCGTCAAATCACCATTATTATGGGTATGGTATCGTACAACACGGCCATTGGAATATTTGATTTCAGTAATTTTAGGTGTTTTTGTAGCAGGATGCAATTGGAGAACTTTTTTAGCGTAAATTTCAAGAGGAGGAAATTTAGGAGTATCTCCAAGACCTTGTCTTAAAACACGACTACTTATATTTCCATTATTGTGATAATGCATTTGCATCATTCTTCCATTAGCATAAGCAATTTCAACAATTTTTGGAGTATTATTTGCCGGATGTCTTTGAAGAATCCGTTTAGAAAGAATGTTGACATCGAAATTGGTATCCATTTTATATTATTTTAGAGTTATATATGATATAAAATGGTTATGTCTACATTGTGTCCATTTCATTTTTTAAAAAATTACAAGTATAGTTTTATTAATAAATGAGTAAAGAAGATTGTAAATCACCAAATGTATGGGTACATGGAACAATTAATCCCTATACAAAAGGTTATTGTACAACTGTAAAGGAAATTCTAAATATTGAAAAGAAAAATTGTAATGAACCTAATATTTGGGTACCTGGTACAAAAAATCCATATAAAAAAGGACATTGTGCAGTGCCAAATTTAAAACAAAAGACTCCAGTATCTATGAAACAAAAGACTCCTTCACCTGTGAAACAAAAGACTCCTTCACCTGTGAAACAAAAGACTCCTTCACCTGTGAAACAAAAGACTCCTTCACCTGTGAAATCAGAAACTGAAAAAGCTTTTGAATATGTATATAATCCCAAAAATAAACATGAGATATTTACTATTATAACCAAAGGTAAAAAAAATCAAGAATCAACGTATGTAACTTTGGTTGATAAAACGTTTAAAAGTATAAATAAAACTCTAAATGAAATTAAAGGATATATTACTAAGGTCCCAGATTTTGATAAATATCATGTATTAAATTTTCCATTTTATAGTATATTTTATACTACAAAACCATCAGATATTGAAGTAATTAATGCAATCATTCCCAAAAATTCAAGTATTGTAACTTTGAAAGAAAAGGGGCAATATGTTGGTAAATTTGCTTTACCGAGAAAAACTAATTTCATGTTTACAAAAGATGGATTTAGATTGTTTTTACCACAAGATTTACCAGTATTTACTCCAAGTAAAAAAGTTTCTCTCAATTCTTTAATGCCTATGCATCTATTGAAACCATATCAAAGTCCACAACTACAATTACCAAAATCACCAGGTGGAGGTATACTTAAAAAACCACAAGGAAGTGTTGTACATAAAGAACATCATCCAGAAAGTGCAATATATGTTAATAAACAACATGCAAAAATGATGAAAGAACAAATGGAATATATGAAAACATTAGATGAACCAACTAAAAAAGCTTTACAATATTATACTGGTAATGGTTATGTAAAAATGAATTCACAGTTAAATAAGGGTGAATTTACTAAAGATATTAGTGATTATATAAATTTGATAGATGAAGCATTTAAAAATGTTCCACCCACAAAAGAAACATATGTTTTATATCGTGGTATTAAACTTGATAAAAAAATTGAAAAAGACTTTACAAGTAAGACATATGTATCAACTTCATCAAATAAAGATGTATCACTAAATTTTAGTGGAAATAAAACTCATAAATGTTGTTTCTTTGAAATTACTGTACCAAAAGGTTCGCATGTATTACCATTAATGCAATTATCTATGCACAATGAAATGGAAATATTGTTATCTCGAGATAGCGATTTTAAAGTTGTAAAACATTCGTTTACACCAAAAGGAAATACAGTTATAACTAGATATGTTGAAAAAATAGATGAACTTAAACCAATTAAATCCTCTGAAATAAAACAAGTTGGTATATCACCAACAGTGGCATCATTGACCCCACAAATTAATTTTGTGACCAATTTATCTCCAAATGATAAGAAGATATATGATAGTATAACAGATATGAATCAAAAAATTATAGAAGAACAGGATGATTTGTTAAATGCTGATAAAAAAGCACTTCAAGAAATAGACAAATTATTTGAAAAAAGTCCTCCATTAGAAAATGATGTAAAAGTATATATAGATCCAGTATTTCTAAAACAAGTTAAACCATTTTATATGACATTACATCTTAAACATTCATATGGATGGAATACACAAGTGAATATACCAAAAGGTTCTCATGTATTATATGTCAAATCATTTGGTATGAATATGATACGTTTACCACGAAACAGTAAATTTGAAAAGGTAAATGATAATGAATACAATTATATACCTAAAAAAATAAATAAGGTAAAATCTTCCAAGAAATCACCTCAAAAACCTAAATCACCATCACCTCAAAAACCCAAGTCATCATCACCTCAAAAACCCAAGTCACCATCACCTCAAAAACCCAAGTCACCATCACCTCAAAAACCCAAGTCACCATCACCTAAATCACCAGAATTGCAATCATTAATAAAACAAATTAATTATACGTTAAATCTACCAGTAAATGAAGCAAAAATTGTTGAAAATATAAAAGAGATTAATGAGAAAATAATAAATGATGAACTTACAGAAAATGATGAAAAGATAGTTGCAGAAATAGATAAAATAATAGAACAAAGTCCTCCTTTAGAAAAGAATACTAAAATATATATGAATAAGGCAATTGTGACAGAAAAGAATCTATATTATTTTCCCTCAACGATTAAACATGTTTATAAATCGTATGTACAAATCAATGTACCAAAGGGTTCTCATCTATTGTATGTAAAATTATATGGAGTAGATATGATGCGTTTTCCGCGAAATAGTAAATTTGAAAAGGTAAATGATAATGAATATAATTATATTCCTCCTAAAATAGTTCAATCAAAATGTAAACCAAATCCTAAATACCCTTTGGATAAATATATATGCAATGAATCTACTGGAAAATGGGTATTGAAAACAGGAGATATTGGTAAAAAGATATTGAAAGATAGTGGTGGCGATGGTGCTCAACAAGTTCAACCAAAATCTGCACCTAAAAAAGTTGTATACACTAAAGAACAAATGTATGAAAAATTTAAAGAAACATTTAAAGACGATTTACTTGGTTTTATAGGTAAAAGTAATCCTAAATTCCGTGTTGCGACATCTGGTGGTTATGGTGTTAAAATGACGTTGGAAGAAAAACATGGTATATATGGGCAAATTAATACCAAAGATATAGATTTAACAGTAAGTGTAGATAAATCTAGTATGGATGGAACTGAATGTTATCACTACCTTTATAACAAGGTGATGAAATTTATAAAAGAATCTGGAGATGCTAAAAATTTCAAAGTAGAAGTGCTTAAAATGTACAATTCATTTGTACCAATATTTAAATATACTCGATATTACATTATTATGATTGAATATAAAAAGGATGAATTTATAGATTTAGCTATAACAAATATGCCTATACCAGATAGTATGATTGATATACCTTTATCAGAAAAAGTTGGATTGCCTATTAAAACCGAAGAAGCGTACCTAAGAGAATTTTTAATTTTTGTATATATGGAAAATGTACCAGGAGTAAATGACCAAGTATATTATAAACGAAATCCAGTAGTAGGTAAATTACCAGCCAAAGGACGAAAAGATATATTAAATAGTAAATTACTGTGTGATAAAGTGAAGAAGGACAAGTATAAAGAATATTGTAAATTATTAAAAGATATAACAGTAGAAAAATTGCAAGGAATGCCAAAATATGTTAGAGATGATTATTTTAAATCATTGAAAACGATTGTTAATCAATAAATAAATGTTGTTGCTAGTAACAATTTTTATAATTATATTACTACTTTTGTGTATTATTAAAAAGAAAAGTACAAATGAAACGTGGGAATATATAGATTTAGACGGTGGTGAAAATATTATATCTTTTATGGATACTTTATTAACAAATGAAGATATAAAGATAATGTATTAACACATGGATTTAGATATAATCATAAAAGAATAAATTCTGAAAAAGTAGATTTGTTGGATTGTGTCTAAAAGATTAGTAATAAATTATGTTTTAAATAAAAATTGTGTAATGTGTACCATTTTATAATTTAAATCTTTTGGATTCAAATAATAAAATGGATAATAATGTATTTAATAATTTAGAAAATTGTGATAATCCATTTTGGATCCAAAACGAAATGACATGTTGTGAAATTAAAAGTGTGACTGGTCCTGGATTTTTATATGCAGTAGTTGATTGTAATTGTGACTTGATTATATATCGAACAGATTATACATCATTCAATGCTGGAAGTGTTGCATGTGGAGATTCTAAAGGTATAGATTATATTATTGTCGATTCATCGGGTTGTTTAATAGTAAAATATACAGATGGCACTTGTCAAAATATAGGTTGTATAGTTGGCCCAACTGGACCATGTTGTACAGGACCAGAAGGTACCAGTGTTATAGATGCATTTGTAGATCCTTGTGGATATTTGAATTTAGTATTGTCTAATAGTATGGTAATACAAGCTGGATTTGTTATTGGTCCAACTGGTTATACTGGATTCACAGGTTATACTGGATTTACTGGATGGACTGGTGCGACTGGTACAACTGGACCACCTGGTTTTGCTTCTACTACTGGTTCCACGGGT